>Ga0209060_10001784_pt1 | contig 22024 bp, 16 predicted proteins | sample Coa_R1_8_FD_187155 | JGI IMG/M metagenome (GOLD analysis project Ga0209060, IMG submission 187155) | Surface soil microbial communities from Centralia Pennsylvania, which are recovering from an underground coalmine fire - Coalmine... | ecosystem: Environmental > Terrestrial > Soil >...
CGACCTCGACTTCGAAGCCTCTCTGGCCGAGTTTGAAGAGCTAGCCCGCAGCGCCGGAGCCGAGGTCGCAGCCACCCTCATCCAAAAAAGAGCGAAGCCCGACCCCGCAACGCTGGTAGGCGGCGGAAAGCTCGAGGAGATACAAGGCGTCGTAGGATCGACCAACGCCGACCTCGTCCTCTTCGACCACGATCTCACCCCATCGCAGTTGCGCAATCTCGAGGGCAAGCTGCCATGCCGGGTCATCGACCGGACGCAGCTCATCCTCGACATCTTCGCTCGCCACGCCCGCACCCGCGAGGGTCAGCTTCAGGTCGAGCTTGCCCAGCTCGAATATCAACTCCCCCGTCTGGCAGGCCGAGGCAAGGCCATGAGCCAGCTCGGTGGCGGCATCGGCACCCGAGGCCCAGGCGAAACCCAGCTCGAGACCGACCGCCGCAAGATCAACCTCCGCATCGACCATGTCAAAGAGCAGCTCGAGTCCGTGCGCCGCATCCGTCGCCAGCAGCGCCAACGCCGCGAAGCCGTCCCCGTGCCAGTCGTGGCGCTCGTCGGCTACACCAACGCGGGCAAAAGCACCCTCTTCAATGCCCTCACTGAAGCCGGCGTGCTCGAATCCTCCCGCATGTTCGCCACGCTTGACCCCAAGCTGAGCCAGTTGCAGCTCCCGTCACGTCGCAAAGTTTTGCTCTCCGACACCGTAGGCTTCATCCGCAACTTGCCCCATACGCTCGTAACCAGCTTTCGCGCCACGCTCGAAGAGGTCGAACGCGCCGAGCTCCTCCTCCACGTCCGCGACGCCTCAAGCCCCATGGTCGACGAGCAGAAGCTCCAGGTCGAGCGCGTCCTGGGCGAACTCGAAGTCACCGGCAAACCCGTCATCGAAGTCCTCAACAAAGTCGACCTGCTGGCGCCCGAAGAGAGAGCAATTCTGGCCGCAACCGAAGACCCGCGAAGGGTTGCAGTCTCTGGGCTCAAGAAGTTGGGTTTGCAGGAGTTGCTGGCGGCGATCGACGCCGCTCTCGTGGCCGATCCGCTGATCGAGATGAACTTCCGTCTACCTCAGTCCGAGGGAGCCGTCATGGCCGCACTCGAGGCCGGAGCCATCGTCGAAGGCAAGCGCTTCGAAGGTAACCTGGCCTATATGACTGCACGCGGGCCAGCCTCGCTCCTCAACCGTTATCGGAGGTTCCGCGAAAACCCTAAAAATGCTCTCAAGGAGGGCCACTAAGCCTCACATTCACGGCCCAAAACTCACCGCTTAACTAGCATAGGCCGCCTGATGGGGAGCGGAGGTGGTGTCCCCGATCACGCGACCTATGTGACCCAGAAAATAGGGTCCGGGTGGTATCTACCAGTTTAGTCCTTTGGTAACGGAAATCAAAGAGCCAGTGTGCTAAAAAATGCATGTCCGAAGATCGCTCGATTTGCGCGATTATCGAATGAATAAGGTTTGACACTCCCGCAAACGCTTTGCTAAAACTAGATGTACCGCAAACTTTACGACTGGCCTCACCTCGCGTTTCGAATGTACAAAATAGCTGTGCGGAACAGCTGACAGGACTCCTGAGCGGCCGCGGCCGACCCCCTTCATGGATCAGATACTGAATCAACTCGGTGGACTTGTGCTCGGCTCTGTGCCGACCATGATTCTTTTCATCTTGCTTGTCATCGCCTACGGCTTCCTGGTTCGCCGTCCCCTTGAGCGCATTCTCTCCGAGCGTCATGCCCGCACCGCGGGAGCTATGGAACAGGCGCGCGGCGCAATTGCATCAGCCGAGGCTGAAACCGGCGCGTACGAAGATAAACTCCGCGCCGCTCGCGCCGAGATCTACGCTGCCCGCGAGAAGTTGCTCAAGCAGTGGAACGCCGAGCGCGACGCCGCACTCGAGCAGGTTCGCAATTCCACGAAAGAGCGTGTTCTCACTGCGCGCCTGGATATCGAGCGGAGCGTTGCCGACGCACGCAATCAGATCGAAGGCCAGAGCGACGAACTGAGCGCCCGCATTCTCAATGCAGTCCTCCCAGCCGGTGTCACCGCTCAGGAGGTTGCACAGTGAATCTCTCCTCTATGAAAAAGTTCTTTGCCGGTCTTGCGCTGGCGACCATTTTGTTTGCTCCAGCCTGCCGCGTCCATGCGCAGGAGCCTGGCGCCCCTGTCGTGGAGTCGGATAACGGCAGCAAGAGTACCCCCGAGGCGCAGTCGCACGAGAAGAATAAGCAGGAAGAAGACGAGAACGATGCCTATCGAAAGTCGCCAACGGTAAAGGCTATCGGCGCGAAGCTCGGCCTCAACCCGGATCAGGCCGCTACCACCTTCACCGTTCTGAACTTCGTTGTGCTCGTCGGGTTGGTCGGCTGGTTCTTGCTGAAGACCCTCCCCAAGACCTTCCGCAATCGCAACACCGCAATCCAGAAGCACCTCGTCGAAGCCCGCACCGCGACCGAAGAAGCCAACGTCCGCCTGACCAGTGTGGAAGCCCGCCTGAGCAAGCTGGACGAGCAGATCGCCGCTCTCCGCGCGCAGTCCGAGAAAGACGCCGCTAACGACGAGCAGCGCATCAAGGCCAGCGTCGAAGAGGAGAAGCAGAAGATCCTCGCCGCAGCCGAGCAGGAGATCGCCGCCGCCTCCACCAACGCGCAGCGCCAGCTTCAGCAGTACGCCGCAAACCTCGCCATCGAGCAGGCTGCCCGCAAGCTGGTCGTCACGGCCGAGACCGACCGCCTCCTCGTGCAGGACTTCGCCCGCCGTCTCACCGGCAACGACGCTAAGGAAGGACACAACTAATGTCAGTCCTTGCGCTCCGTTACGCTCACGCCTTCGCCTCGGTTGTCACGTCGAGCAAGCTCGACACCAACGCCGTCCAGCAGCAGCTCAACGACTTCAACGACACCCTCGCCGAGAGCCACGCACTGCGTGAAGTCCTGGCGAACCCAGCGATCCCGGCACCCGAAAAGCTCAAAGTACTCGACGCCATCGCTGCCCGCGTCAACTTGATCCCGCAGGTCCGCAACTTCCTGGCCGTCATCATGGATCACCAGCGCCTGACCGAGCTAAACGAGATCATCGCGGAGTATCATGCAGTGGCGGACGAGCAATCCGGCGTAGCCGAAGCCGAGATCACCAGTGCTCACCCCCTGAACGATCAGGACCGCGTCGAGCTGGAGTCGCAAGTCGCGAAGCTGGCCGGCGGACGCGTTCGCACCACCTATCGCCAGGACGCAAGCCTGTTGGGCGGTGCCGTTGTCCGCATCGGATCGACTGTATACGACGGCTCGATTCGCGCCCAGTTGCAGCAGTTGAAGCAGAAGCTAGTCAGTGCATAAAGTTTTCGTTCGCGAGCAATCGCGCTAATTATTTAGAGATTGAAACGAATCGAGTAGAAGGAAGACATGGCAAAGATCACGGCAAACGAGATTACAGAGCTGCTTCGCCAGCAGATCGAGAACTACGAGCAGCGCATTCAGGTCGACGAGGTCGGCACCGTCATTTCGCTCGGCGACGGTATCGCCCGCGTACACGGCCTCGACAAGGTTATGGCCGGTGAGCTCATTGAGTTCCCCCACAACGTAGCCGGTCTCGCCATGAACCTCGACGAAGATCAGGTTGGCGCCGTGCTCCTCGGTGACTACACCGAGCTCAAAGAAGGCGACCAGGTCAAGCGCACAGGCCGCATCATGTCCGTGCCCGTCGGCGAAGCCCTCATCGGCCGCGTCGTCAACGCGCTCGGCCAACCCATCGACGACAAGGGCCCCCTCAACACCGACCAGTACCTCCCCGTCGAGCGTCTCGCTCCCGGCGTCATCGACCGCCAGTCCGTCCGTGAGCCCATGGCCACCGGCATCAAGGCCATCGACACGATGATCCCCATCGGCCGCGGCCAACGCGAACTCCTCATCGGCGACCGCCAGACCGGCAAGACCGCCATCGCGCTCGACACCATCATCAACTCGGCCAAGAACAACCTGATCTGCATCTACTGCGCCATCGGTCAGAAGCGCTCGTCTGTCGCGCAAGTCGTGCAGACACTCGAAGAGCAGGGCGCCATGGCTTACACCATCGTCGTCGCCGCCACTGCCTCCGAGCCCGCGCCGATGCAGTACCTCGCACCCTTCGCCGCAACCGCAATGGGCGAGTACTTCCGCGACAATGGCAAGCACGCCCTCGTCATCTATGACGACCTCTCCAAGCACGCCGCCAGCTACCGCGAAATCTCGCTGCTCCTCCGCCGTCCGCCAGGCCGCGAAGCCTACCCCGGCGACGTCTTCTATCTCCACTCGCGTCTGCTCGAGCGCAGCTCCAAGGTCTCCGACAAGCTCGGCGGCGGCTCCCTCACCGCGCTGCCCATCATCGAGACCCAGGCTGGCGACGTCTCGGCTTACATCCCGACCAACGTCATCTCCATCACCGACGGCCAGATCTTCCTCGAGACCGACCTCTTCAATTCGGGCGTCCGTCCCGCCGTCAACGTCGGCCTCTCGGTCTCGCGTGTAGGATTCTCCGCCGCCACCAAGGCGACCAAGCAGGTAGGCGCCACGCTGAAGCTCGACCTCGCGCAGTATCGTGAGCTCGCCGCCTTCGCGCAATTCGGCTCCGACCTCGACAAGGTGACGCAGCAGCAGCTCAACCGTGGTCAGCGCCTCACCGAGCTCCTCAAGCAGCCACAGTTCCAGCCGCTCAGCGCCGAGAAGCAGGTTGCAATCCTCTTCGCCGGCGTCAACGGCCTGCTCGACGACGTCGAAGTCAAGGACCTCCGCGCATTCGAAGACGGCCTCTATCCTTACCTCGAGTCGGTCGCTCCAACCATCCTCACCGACATCGCCACCAAGAAGGCTCTCGATGACGACATCAAGGGCCGCCTGACCCAGGCGATCAAGGACTACAAGGCCGACTTCCTCGCTGCACGCAAAGACAAGAAAGAGACGGCTGCGGCTAAGTAAACCATGGCAAACGTACTCGATTTACGGCGACGCATCCGCAGTGTCAAGAACACGCGGCAGATCACCAAGGCCATGAAGATGGTCTCGGCGGCCAAGCTGCGCCGCGCGCAGGAGCGTGCGATGCTGGCGCGGCCCTACGCGCAGATGATCTCCAACGTGCTCGAATCGCTCGTCCGCCGCACCGATCTCTACAACGGAGATACCGGCGATGTGAAGCACCCGTTGCTGATCGAGCGCGAAGAGAAGAACGTTCTCGTCGTCGTCGTTGCAGGCGACAAGGGCTTCGCGGGCGCATTCAACTCGAACATCGTCAAGGCCGCTCAGTCCTTCATCGATGCCCGACGCGCTGATGGCCAGAACATCGACATCGAGCCAATTGGCCGCAAAGCGCGCGACACCTTCCGCAAGCGCTATCCTGCCGCGGTTTACGAGAAGAAGGAAGAGCACTACGACAACGATCTCGCCACGCACTTTGAGACCATCCGTCATCGCGCCGAGCCGATCGAGGTCACGGGCGACCACCCGACGATGCTGCTCAAGATCGATATCGACGAGGTCAGCGACATGGCCCGCTCCATCATCGACCGCTACACCCACGCCGAGATCGACTCCGTCTACGTCGTCTACAACGAGTTCAAATCGGTCATCTCGCAGCGCGTCGTGGTCGAAAAGCTGTTGCCCATCCGCAAGCTCGGATCACATGAGATCACCGTAGCCGAAGAGATGAGCGAAGAGCAGAAGGAAGCCGCCGGGCACGCAGCCAGGACCGCCGGCATCAGCCTCACCGTTCCCGAGGAGTCCGTCATCGAGTCCGAGGCCAAGAAGTTCGGCACCGCCGAGGTCGACTACATCTACGACCAGTCTCCGGAACGCCTCTTCCGCCACCTCATGCCGCGCTATGTCACCACGCAGATCTTCCACGCACTGTTGGAGAGCGTCGCAGCCGAGCACGCAGCCCGCATGACCGCGATGGACTCTGCAACCAACAACGCGGGAGACATGATCGACGCCCTCTCGCTCACCATGAACCGTGTGCGTCAGGCGGCTATTACCAAGGAAATTATTGAGATTGTGAGTGGCGCAGCCGCTCTGTAACAACAGGCAACTGCGAAACGAAAGAGACCTATGGCAGAGAATATTGGAAAAGTGATTTCGATCAGCGGCCCGGCCGTTGACGTTCAATTCGAAGAGTCGAAGATGCCCCCCATCTTCCAGGCCATTCGCATCGTCAGCGAAGGCTTCGACGTCCCCACCCCGCTCGACGTCATCGTTGAAGTGCAGCAGCACCTTGGCGAAGGTCGCGTGCGTTGCATCGCCATGGTCGCGACCGAAGGCATGGTTCGCGGCATGAAGGCGATCGACACCGGCGCGGGCATTACGGTTCCCGTCGGCCGCGAAACCCTCGGACGCGTGCTCAACGTCCTCGGCGAGCCCGTCGACGAGCTTGGCCCCGTCAACGCCAAGGTCAGCATGCCCATCCACCGGCAGGCTCCCGCGTTCGACGAGCAGTCCACGCAGGAAGAGATGTTCGAGACCGGCATCAAGGTCATCGACCTCATCCAGCCCTTCCTTAAGGGCGGCAAGATCGGCCTCTTCGGCGGCGCCGGCGTCGGCAAAACCGTCGTCATTCAGGAACTCATCAACAACGTCGCCAGCCAGCACGGCGGCTTCTCGGTCTTCGCCGGCGTCGGCGAGCGCACCCGTGAAGGCAACGACCTCTGGATGGAATTCCAGGAGTCCGGCGTTATCGATCTCAAGGATCTCCCCAAGAGCAAAGCCACACTGGTCTATGGCCAGATGACCGAGCCGCCGGGGGCCCGTCTCCGCGTCGCCCTCACCGGCCTCACCGTCGCCGAGCACTTCCGCGACGAAGAGGGTGCGGACACGCTACTCTTCATCGACAACATCTTCCGCTTCACCCAGGCCGGTTCTGAGGTCTCCACGCTGCTCGGCCGTATGCCGTCGGCCGTAGGTTACCAGCCGAACCTCGCCACTGAAATGGGCGAACTGCAGGAGCGCATCACCTCCACGAAGAAGGGTTCCATCACCTCCGTGCAGGCCGTCTACGTGCCCGCCGACGACTTGACCGACCCCGCGCCGGCCACGACGTTCGCTCACTTGGACGCAACCACCGTGCTCTCGCGTCCCCTCTCGGAACTCGGCATCTACCCCGCCGTCGATCCTCTTGCCTCCACGTCGCGCATTCTCTCTCCGCGCATCGTTGGCCAGGAGCACTACGACGTGGCGCAGGGCGTCAAGAAGATCCTGCAGCGCTACAAGGACCTTCAGGACATCATCGCCATCCTCGGTATCGACGAGCTCTCCGAAGAGGACAAGATCACCGTCGCCCGCGCCCGCAAGGTGCAGCGCTTCCTCTCGCAGCCCTTCCACGTAGCGGAAATCTTTACCGGCATCCCCGGCGCCTACGTCAAGGTCGAGGACACCATCCGCAGCTTCAAGGAGATCATCGAAGGCAAGCACGATGACATCCCTGAGCAGGCCTTCTACCTCAAGGGCGGCATCGAAGACGTTCTCGCAGCCGCAGAAAAGATGAAGCAGACCGCGTAACGTTTTGTTAAGGGCACGGCTTTAGCCGTGCCGTAAGAAGCAAGTATGAAAAGGGGGCTTTAGCCCCTGAGGTTCTGATGGCAGACACACCACAATCCGGCCTGCTCACCGTCCGCCTCGTCACCCCGGACCGCGTCCTCGTAGACGCAACCGCCGAGGCAGTCGAGCTGCCGTCCATGTCGGGATACCTGGAGGCACTCTACGGCCACGCACCCCTGCTCGCTGAGCTGGGAGCAGGCGAAGTTCGTCTCCACGGCGGCACCTCCGGCGACCAGAAGTTCTTCGTCGCCTGGGGCTTCGTCGAAGTCCTCCCCGAGCGAGTAACCATTCTCGCCGAAACCGCTCTCCACCCCAACGAGATCGACGTAGCCGAGGCACGTCAGGAACTCGCAGAAGGCGAGAAGCTCTGGAACGAGGCCGGCGACGACGGCGAAAAGTACGACGAAGCCAACGCAGTCACCCGCCAGGCCGAAGAAAAGATTGCCTCAGCCGAAGGCAAAAGCACCTAAGTTTTTTATGTCGGATACGACAGGGCCGCCTCGAACGAGGCGGTTTTCTTTTTGCCTTTTCCGTTGTTTTCATCATCGCCCACGAAGAGAATCAGCCGCTCTTGTCGTTGCTTTTCTTGCTTGTCATCCCCGAAGGGGATCTGCTTCTTTTGTTGCTGCTGCTATTGCTCGTCATTCTGAGCGGAGCGAAGAACCCCCGCATTTTGTCCCGTAGCGCCACAAATTTCTAAAGGGACAGCCTAAACGTTTTCCACAGATTTATTTCCAAAACGTGGCAGGTTTTCAGCGAGCGAAAATGTGCAGCCTACAAACCACACTATCCAGACTTTGCACCGCTTATTGACCACAAAAAGCACACTTCTACGACGCGTTCATTCCAAAACCCCCTCAAAAACACCAGCAAAAACAACAAAACCCCGGATCGCTCCGGGGTTCCTGCCGTCAGAAAAAAAGCGTGCAAATTAAGAACTAAGAAGCCTTCTTCGCCTTAGCCGCAGTCCCCGATTTAGGCGAAGAAGCAGGCTTGGCAGCAGGCGCAGGAGCCTCAGCAGCAGCGGCCTCAGCAGCCTGCCGCAGTGCGTGAATGACCACGCGAAGCATCTCCTCCTCCGGAGCCGGCTTGCCCGTCCATATCTCGAACTGACGCGCCCCCTGCTGCACAAACATCTCAACTCCCGTAATGATAGGAATGCTCTGCTGGCGCGCCAACCGCAGCAACGGCGTCTCCACAGGGTTGTAAACCAGATCGAACACCAGCTTCGTATTCAGGTCTTTAGCTTCAAGCAGTTGCGCGCCCTTCTGCCCAGCCATCCCGATCGGCGTAGCGTTGATGATCACGTCAAACGGAGTCTTGGCCAACGCCTCCTTCTTGATGGTCTTCGATCCAGATTGCTTAGCCAGCTTCTGCGCGGTCTCAGCCGTACGGTTCAAGATGAAGACATCCGCACCCTTGTCCCGCAAGCCAAACACCGCAGCCCGCGCGGCTCCGCCAGCGCCCAGCACCAGCGCTTTGGCTCCACGCAACGACATGCGCTTCTCCAGGGGTCCTACGATGCCTGCAACGTCCGTATTGAAGCCGTACAACTTGCCGTCCTGAGCACGCAGCACGGTATTGCATGCGCCAATCTTGGCCGAAAGAGGATCGGTCTTCTCAAGGTGCGACATGATCTCCTGCTTATGTGGCATCGTCACGCTAAGCCCCTGGATGGGAATCTCGTGCACCAGCTTGAGCAGATCCGTGACCTTGTGCGATTGCAGTGCCAGATACACAGCATTGACCGTCTCTCGACGAAACGCCGTGTTCATCATGACAGGCGAAAGTGAGCTCTTGATGGGATTTCCAGCAACTCCGTAGACCTTGGTAGCCGCATCAACCTGATCGACCCGGTACGTCTCAATCAGGGTGCGAGCAGCAATCTGTCCCGGCCCAGTCTCTTCGCCAGGGGTAGCAGCCGCAAAGGTAAAGGCACTCCCAGCACGCAGACCGAGCACGCGCGAGATGATACCGGCGTCTCCCATGCAGATGCCAATGATGTTCGAGTTGTCCGTCATGCGCTCAAGAAAACGAATGAGCGTGACATTATCTGTCAGCGACTTCGCCGTAGGAACGATTTTGACGAAATCAGGATGAAACGGCGCGATGCGCTGATAAATACCGTCAAGATCCTTGGTGGCGTTGAAGTCGTGATGACTAATGATGAGGGCGACACCGGTGTCGCGCAGCTTCTGTAACTCGCCCTTTTTCAGAGCTTCGGCGGACTCAAGTTCCAGATCGACAATATGAAAACCGGCACCGGCAGCCTTCGAAAGAATTTCCATCTCAGCGGCTACGTTACCGGAAAATTTTCCGCCGTTGGCTGCACGTCGGCAGGTCGCAATTGCGGTTGCTGCGGTGTTGTCTTCGAAGAAGTGCTTGAGTTTTGGAAGGGCGAGAAGGGGCTTCTCGAGGTAGTCGAGTCGGAACTCGAGAAAGGGCGTTTCTTTGACTACGGCGCTTGCTTTTTCGAGCATCTCGGCAGCAGTTGTGCCAATGATGGCGACGCAAACTTTGCCGATGCGGGAACGGATAAATTGTGGGGCTACGCTGGGCACATTCGCTCTCATGTCTACAATCGCGGTATCTTACAGATCCGCGAGTCAGGATGCAAATTTTTGTTGAAACAAAAGGTACTTAGCAGTACTTCAAAATTGCGGGTGCCCGTTTCCTGGTTACTCAGGGACACCTGATTGTAGACGTAATGGGTGGGGAAAAGTCACTTATTTGTGGCAGAAAATGGGGCGATTTTCGGCTTTAGAATGAGGGGATTATGGAATGGGTTGCAGAGGCAGGTGTTGGGATCGTCCGGGTGGCTGGGTGGGAGCGAAATGAGTGGCTGCGGCATGGGTTTAGTACGCGGTCGGGGGGCGTATCTACAGTGTATTCAGCGGGTTCTGGCGAATTTAATTTGGGGTGGACGAAAGAGGACGATCCGGCTTGTGTCAGGGAGAATCGCGGGCGTTTTCTGCGGTTAGCTAGCGGTGAAAAGATTGGCAAGTCTGGTATGAAGCTGGTTACTGTGCGGCAGGTTCATGGGAATGTTGTCCGGGTGGTTCAGCCTGAGGATGGAGTGTTTGAGGGGAGGCTCGAGACTGCCGAAGGGAAGGCTGTGCTTGAGGGAGATGGATTGGTCACAAATCTTCCTGGTGTGATGCTGGGAGTGGGGACGGCGGATTGTGTTCCGGTGTTGGTGGTGGATGTGGAGAAGAGGGCCGTGGGGGCTTTTCATGCCGGATGGAGGGGGACGGCGGCTGGGATCGTGGGAGAGGGAATTGAAGCGATGCGGCGGGAGTATGGGTCGCGTCCGGAGGATTTGAGGGCGGCGGTAGGGCCGAGCATTGGGGCTTGTTGTTATGCTGTGGGGGAAGAGGTTCGGTCGCAGTTCAGATCGCGGTTTGGATATGCGGACGAGTTGTTTCGGGAGGAGGCCGACGGAGGTGAAGTGTCGAAGCTGTACGTCGATCTTTGGGAGTCGAATCGGCGGCAGTTGGTGGATGCGGGAATGAAGGCGGAGCGGATTGAGATGGTGGGGGAGTGCACAGCGTGTACCCGAGAGGCTGATGGGAGGAGGCGATATTTTTCGCATCGGGCTGAGGCGGGTCGAGCCGGGCGGATGCTGAATGTGATTGGGGTGATGGCTGAGGATCACTGAAGTTGAAGGGCGTTGTCCAAAATGCTGCTCCAACTCCTCCTGTGATGGTGTGGCAGTATCGTTTCGACCAGAGGGAATACAGATTGCTGGCAACCACATCCAGTTCGTACGTATCCTCGGGCGTTTCCGATACCTCCAACTATCGCGCGTCAGCCTAAGCGCCAGCATCACAGATACAATTTCCACAGTGATGAACAAGTTTGTAACTGCTCTTGCCTTGCTTACCGTGTGTCCGGCCTCATGTCTGGCCGTCACAAAGGATGCTGTGTCGTATGTGAATCCGTTGATCGGTTCGAAGCGCAGCACAATTGGGTACGGGGGAACAATGCCCTTTGTGACGGCGCCGTTCGGCATGACGGATTGGACGCCTCAGACGCGACAGAACAAGATCAGCGTCACGTCGTATAACTTCGATGACACGTCGATCTCCGGGTTCATCGGCACACATCAGCCGGCGATTTGGATGGGAGACTACGGGTATGTCACGGTTATGCCGCAGGTTGGCGAACTGCGCACGACGCCAGAGTCACGCAAGCTGGCTTACAGCCATGGCACTGAGACAGCACGACCGGATTACTATCGTGTGTCGCTGGATGCTGGCGCAGACGGGGCGATCCAGACGGAGATGACGGCCACTGAGCGCTGCTCCATCTTCCGATTCACCTTTCCGAAGACGGGAGATGCTCGTGTCATCGTCGAAGCATCACGGCCTGGCATAGCAGGAATGGCGTCGGTCGATCCTGCGATGCAGGAGATTACGGGCTATAACCCTCATCGGATGGATGCGCATCTGGGGCCCTTTGCACTGCCGAACTTCAAGGGCTACTTCGTGGTTCAGTTCCAACAGGCGCCGGTGGAGATGAAGACGTATGGCATGGACGATGCCAAGGCTGACTCGAGCCGCGGTGCGTATGCAGCGTTCAAGCCCGGGCAGAGCATTCAGGTGCGTGTGGGGACGTCATTCATCAGCATTGAGCAGGCCCGTGAGAATCTGCGGCACGAGGTACCAGAATGGAATTTTCAAGCTGTGCAGCAGAATCTCCGCGCGCAGTGGAACGAGAAGTTGTCGCGACTTCAGATCAGCGGTGCGACGGATAACGACAGGTCGCTGCTCTACACAGCGATGTATCACGCTCTGCTATACCCGCGAATTTTCTCTGAATACGGCCGGTACTACAGCGCCTTTGACGACAGCATCCATACAGGAGAAAGTTATACGGCTTATTCCATCTGGGACACATTCCGTGCTGAGAACAGTATGTTGACGCTGCTGGCTCCAGAGCGCGTGGATGGCATGATCACGGCCCTTCTGCAAAACTTCAAGGAAGGCGGGTGGATGCCCAAATGGCCGAATCCCAGCTACACCAACATCATGATTGGAACGCATGCGGACTCGCTCGTCGCTGAAGCATTCAGGAAAGGGTTCCATGGCTTCGATCGACAGCTGGCGTGGCAGGCAGTCTATAAGGATGCGATGACACCGCCGGATGGAGACATCACTCGGCGATGGTTGGACCGCGAAGAGCATACACCGTACGAAGCTCGTGCCGGACTAACCTACTATAAGCAGCTAGGCTATATTCCAACGGACAAGACCGACGAAGCGGCTTCGCGAACGCTGGAGGACAGCTACGATGATTGGTGCGTTGCGCAGGTTGCGAAAGCTCTCGGACGAACAGAGGATTATCGCTTCTTCCTAAAGCGGTCTTTGAACGACCGCAACCTCTATAACCCTGATCTCGGACTGATGAACGGCAGGACGTCCGACGGCAAATGGGCTCCTATCGGTGGCACACGAGATAACAGTGGGAATCGATCTGTCTCCGGATGGACGGAGGGCGATGCCTGGGTCTATACGTGGTCGCCGTTCCACGACCAGGCAGGATTGATCCAGTTGATGGGCGGAGCAGAGCGCTATGACGCGAAGCTCGATCAACACTTCAGTGGCGGTCATAACGTCCACAGCAATGAGCCGAGTCACCACTACGGCTATTTGTACGACTTTGGCGGACAACCGTGGAAGACTCAGGAGATGGTGCGCAAGATTGCCGCTAAGGAGTACGACGCGACTCCAGGTGGCCTTGATGGAGATGATGATTGCGGTCAGATGTCGGCGTGGCTACTGTTTACCGCGATGGGCTTTTATCCTGTAAATCCTGCGAGCGGTGAATACATGATTGGGAGTCCAATGTACGGGCAGATGTCACTGACATTGGCGAATGGAAAGACTTTTCGCGTGGAAGCGAGCAATAACTCAGCAGAGAATGTCTACATTCATTCGGCAACTCTGAACGGAAGACCGCTCGATATTCCAGTTATTACGTGGGAGCAGATTCAGGCTGGAGGTGTGCTGCGCTTCGTGATGGGGCAGAAGCCGTCGGAATGGGGCAGCAAGTGGAGACCTTCACTTATTTCGAACAACTAGAGAGGGGTGGGAATCTGGAAGCTTCCTGTCCTCGTGGGGTCTCGCTCGGCGATGGAGCTAGTGTGCGGGGATCTGTTTGAGGAACGCGATCAGGTTGCGACGCTCATCTGGTTTGGCGACGTGAAATTCCATGTTGTTGCCGGGGACCAGGGCGTCGGGGTCGGCTAGCCAGCGGTCGAGAGTCTCTTCGGTCCAGGTGATGTGTGCCTTTTTGAGGGCATTGGAGTAGCCGAAGTTGGGAGCGGTGCCAGAGACGCGTCCATAGATTCGGGAGAGCTGGGGGCCTTCGAGATTTCTATCGAATGAGTGGCAGCCGATACAGCGTCTCTGATAGAGGGCCTTCCCTAGATCCGCATTCGCCGGCGATGTTGTGGAGGAATTGGTGGATTCGCCACCGGCGCTGCGTGCCCATGTGGTGAGAGTTTGTTGATCGGCATCGGTGATGCGGGCGTTCCAGTGAATGAGCCGGTACTGGATGGGGGACATGGCGTGGGAGTGGGTTTGCTGAACAATCTTTGCGATCAATGTTTGTTGCTGGTCGGGAGTGAGGGTGTCCCAGGATGATAGGTTCATGTGCTTGCGGCCTTCGATGATGTCGCGTTCCATAAGCCACGACGCAGGCGCGAAGTTGGAGTACCAGGGGGAGTGAGTGTTTTCGGAGTGGCAGTCGGCGCATTTTTGGATGAGGAGTGTACGCGCGTTGTTTGGCACGGATGCGTGCTCCATGAGGGGAGGCGCATCTGCGGGTGCGGCATGCAGATGCGCGTCTCCAAAGGGATGGGCGTGGGCCAGCGCGAGAGAGAATGCGAAGGCTGTTGCGGCGACGAGAGAGAAGAGTGTTGGTTTCATACGAAGTCTGCCAGCGATGAGTCGACGATGGCGAGGTGACTCGCTCGGGGGACGAATTTAACTTTGGTGACGCCGAGGACTTTTTGGAGATTGTCTGCGGGAACGACCATGGGGCCTGGGTTGGGAGCCTTGCCCGGGGCAGGCTGTGGAAAGGCGGTGGAGGTTGCGGTGTGGAAGGCGATGTTTCCTTCGACCTTTTGGACGATCTGGTGGATGTGTCCGTTGAGGACGGTGACGGAGCCGAAGCGCTTGAGGTAGGAGAGGGCTTCGGCTCCATCCTGCGTGCCCCATCCCCAGTCGGGGTAGACCATCCAGAGAGGGATGTGGGCGAAGATGACGATGGGCGTGGATGCTGAGAGCGATGCGAGGTCTTGCTTGAGCCAGCTGAGTTGTTCCGCGCCGAGTTTGCCCATGGCGTCGATCTGAAGGACGTTGTTGAGGCCGATGAAGTGGACTCCTTTGTGATTGAAGCTGTACCAGCCGTTGCCTACGGTTCCTTTGCCGAAGCGTTCGCGGTAGAGGGCGCCGTCGTCGAGGGCTGTGTCGTGTTCTCCGGGCACGTAGAAGGTCTGGCCGACCTTTGCTTCTTTGATGATTTGTTGCGCGGTGTCGAACTCGGCGGCCTTTGATGATTGCGTGATGTCGCCCGTGTGGAGCATGAAGTCAGGAGCGGATGTGTGGATGGCGTTGATCTTGTTGATGGCAAGTTTCAGGGTTCCTGCAACGTCCTGGTTGGCTGCTTTGTTGAAGCCGATGTGGCTGTCGCTGATTTGGACGAAGCTGAATGAACTGGAGGTCTGCTGGGGCGCGGCGGTCTCTTTACCGGTGGCGGCGAAGAGGCGGGAGGTGGGTACTCCGCCAGCTAGTGTCCAGAGAAGGCCGGTGCCGGCCCAGGCCATGCAGCTTAGGAAGTTACGGCGATCGATGCCATCCTCGGCGGGGGTGATGGGCTCGGTGGTTGCCGCCTCTCGGGTTGCGGCAGTGGTATCGGAAAGATTAAGTTCGGGTGCGGCGTCGTGTTTGTGGTTCATATGAAATTCCTCTGCTCACGTAAACTGCAAAGCGACGGTTTTATTCACGGGCCCTGGGAATAATTTTGTATTCGTTCAGTTTTCTTCTATGTAGGAGCGATTCCTGTGCCGTGGAAGAGTCTGACTCGCGAAAGCGATCGACAAAACGATGCCTTTGAGGAGCTGGCGCTGCCGCTGTTTCCTTCGTTGTACAACGTTGCGGTCTGGCTCACTCGTAGTCAGCCGGACGCGGAAGACCTGGTGCAGGAGACGTTCTTCAAGGCGTTGCGCGGTTTTGCGGGCTTCGAGCAAGGAACGAACTTCAAGGCATGGATCTTCCGCATCCTGAGGAATACGTATCTGACATCGAAGACAGGTCTTGCGGCGATGCGTACGGTTTATCTCGATGAGCAGGACAGCGGGCTTGAAGCGACAGTGGATTGGGATACGCCCGAGAGCAGGATGGTTGCGCTGAGCGATCAGGCTGAGGTGCGGTCGGCGATGGAGACGCTGCCGCCGGCTTTGTTGGAGGTGCTTCTGCTCTGCGATGTGGAAGAGATGAAATACAAGGATATTGCCGTGGTGCTGGAGATTCCGATCGGTACGGTCATGTCGCGTGTTGCGCGTGCGCGTGGAGCTTTGCGTCGCGTACTGATGCAGGCTCGGGAGGAGCGCTTATGAGGGAACATCTTGACGTAACGATGCTGAATGCCCTGGTGAGCGGAGAGTTGTCTTCGGAAGAGCGCGCAGCGGCGAGCGAACATCTTGCGGAGTGTGCATCGTGCACGGCTGGCGCGTTGTCGAGCGCAATGCTGAAACTGGCGACGGCGAAGGCTGGTATGCGATATGCGCCTTCGCCACAGTTTGCGGAACGGATAGCTCGCCAGAGTCGGGGATTGCACATTGTGAGCAAGCCTTCGCCACAGAGAGCGATGTTGGCATGGGCCACTGCCGCTGTTGTTGCGATTGCAGCTCTCGTCTCGTTTGCAACGTTGCATCGTGCTCAGAGGAACGAGGTCGCGACACTGACACGATCTGCGCTTGCTACCGAAGTTGTGGACCGGCATATCGCCGCGCTCGCGACAGACAGTCCGTTCGAGGTTATTTCGTCAGACAAGCACACGGTGAAGCCATGGTTTCAGGGAAAGCTTCCGTTTAGTTTCAATCTTCCTGAATCGCTGCCTGAGGGGACAACGCTGGAAGGCGCGAACCTTACCTATCTGTATGGTCAACCAACGGCGCAGCTAATTTATCGTGTTCGCAAGCACCGCGTGTCCATTTTTCTGATGTCGAAAAACGACATGGGAGAGCCTCCTGCATCGGCAGCGGGTTTTCAGGTTCGGAGCTTCACGACCGATCATTTCAGGGCGTTGGCCGTCAGCGATGTGAACGCTAACGACCTGGACGCTCTGACGAAGGTCTTCAAGGAAGCGCAATGAACGGCCTGTGCGGCTGACTATTCAGAGGAAGCTTCCTCCAAGTGCAGGTGATGGGCTGGTTTCTGCCGGAGTAAGAGGGGGAGGATGAATAGGATGGCGATGATGGTGGTGATCATGCCTCCTACGACGACGCGGGCGAGGGGTTGCTGGGCCTGGGCTCCGATGCCGTTGGAAAGTGCGGCGGGAAGGAGGCCTAGGCCGGCAGCGAGGCAGGCCATGACTACAGGGCGCATCTCGTCGACGCACCCGTGTTCGAGGCCGGTTCCGTCGATGCTTTCGCGTTGGGCTCGGCGGACTCCGGACATGAAGACGACGCAGCCCAGGGTTGCTACGCCGATGAGAGAGGTGAAGCCGACGGCAGCGGAGATGCTGAACGGTGTGCGGGTGAGGAAGAGTGAGACGGCTCCGCCAACGGCTGCAAAGGGCAGTGTGGCGACGACGATGAAGGCGTCCTTCCACGTGCTGAACTGCATGTAGAGAAGGATGACGATGATGGCCAGTGAGATGGGGATGATGACGGCGAGGCGAGCCTGCTCTTTACGGAGGGAATCGAACTCTCCCGCCCATGTGTAGTTGTAGCCGGTGGGAAGAGGGACTTGCTGCTTGAGTTTGGCTTGCAGCTCGGTGATGGTGGTGGCCAGGTCGCGACCGCGCACGGAGAACTTGATGGGGATGTAGCGGCGTCCGCCTTCGCGATAGATCATGAAGCTGCCTTCGCGGATGGAGACGTCTGCGATTTGGCCGAGGGGAATGCGGCCTCCGTCAGCGGTGGGGACGAGGATGGCGCGGATGGCTTCGGGGGTGCTGCGGTTGGCCTCGGGGTAGCGTACGGTGAGGTCGAAGCGGCGGTCTCCCTGAATGACTTGCGAGATGGGTGCTCCGCCGATGGCGGCCTGAACGGCGGCGTTAATGTCGCCGGCGAGAATGCCGAAGCGGGCTGCTTTGGCGCGGTCGATCTGGATGACGAGCGAGGGTTGGCCGCCGACTTTGAAGACGCCGACGTCGGCGACGCCAGGGACGGACTTCATGACCTGTTCGATTTTGTCGGAGAGGCTGGTGAGGGTGTCGAAATCGTCACCGAAGAGCTTGAGGGAGTTCTCGCCCTTGACGCCGGACATGGCTTCTTCGACGTTGTCCTGGATGTTTTGGGAGAAGTTGAGTTCGATGCCGGGGAAGCGGGAGAGGCGGCGGTTCATCTCGTCGATGAGTTGCGGCTTGGTGAGGCCGGCGCGCCATTCTTCTTGCGGCTTGAGGGCGACAGAGACTTCGATGTTGTTGAAGGTGGAGACGTCGGTGCCGTCGTCGGGGCGGCCCATTTGCGAGACTGTTTGGGTGACCTCGGGGGATTGGGCGATGATGGCGCGGATCTGGTTGGCTAGGTTGGCAGAGGTGTCGAAGGAGATGTCCTGCGGGAGGGTGGCGCGGATCCAGAGGTTGCCTTCTTCGAGGGGAGGCATGAACTCGCCACCGACGAGGATGAAGCAGAGGACTCCGAGGGCGAGCATGGCGGCTGCGCCGATCCAGACGATCGGAGTGGCGCGGAGAGCGTGGTGGAGGAGGAACTGGTAGCGGTTGCGGAGGCCTCGGCTGAGCCAGGTGTAGCCGTCGCCGACTTTCTGCTCGGTGGGCGCGGTGACGTAGCCGAGGACGGGGGCGAAGATGAGGGCGAAGAGGAGTGCTCCGAGGAGAGCGAATCCATAGGTGACGGACATCGGGGAGAAGATTTGTCCGGCGACGCCCTGCATGGTGAAGAGGGGGATGAAGGCGATGAGGATGATGGCGGTCGAGAAGAGGACCGGGCGTGCGGCGTCGGTGACACCTTCGACGATGAGGTCGCCTGTTTCTTCACCGGGGACGCGGCGAGAGAGCTTTCGATAAATGCTCTCGAGCACGATGATGGAGGAGTCGACGAGGATGCCGAAGTCGATGGCACCGATGGAGATGAGGTTGGCGGAGCGGCCAGTCAGCACCATCATGCCGAAGGCGAAGAGGACAGCGAAGGGAATCGTGACTGCTGCGATGAAGGTGATACGGAGGTCGCCAAGCATCGACAGAAGTACGAGCGTGACGAGGATGAGGCCGGTGATGATGACTTCGCGGACGGTGTGGGTGGTGCGATTGATGAGCGTCGTGCGGTCATAGATGGTGCTGATGTGCATGCCCGGGGGAAGGAGGCTGCCGGTGTTGAGGCTGGCGATCTTTTCCTTGAGGGCTTTGAGGGCGGGGAGAGATTTTTCTTCCTTCTGGAGGAGGACGATGCCGAGGACGATGTCGTCCTGCTTGTCGCGGCCTACCTGGCCGAGGCGTGGCTGGAAGCCTTCGGTAACGGTGCCGACGTCGCGAACGGTGATGGGCGTGCCATTCTTTTCGGCGACGACGATGGAGCCGATGTCGTCGGTGCTGTGGACCTGGCCGAGGGCGCGGACGTTGACATTTTGATTGCCTAGCTGGAGGTAGTTGCCGCCGGCGTTGGCGTTGGAGGATTGGATGGCGTTGAGGACTTGCGGAAGGGTGACGCCGTAGCTGATGAGCTTGTTGGGATCGGTTTCGACCTGATACTGGCGCGTGGTGCCGCCGAAGGTGGTGATGTCGATGATGCCGGGGACTTGCTTGAGTTCCCGGCGGACGAGCCAGTCCTGGGTGGCCTTGATCTCGTTGAGGGTGTAGCCGGGGCCGACGAGTTGGTAACGATAGATTTCGCCGATGGGCGACCACGGTGAGAGTTGCGGCTGGAGGTTGTTGGGCAGGCTCAGGGTCTGGAGGCGATTGAGGACCTCCTGACGGTCGCGGAAGTAGTCGCTGTCGAAGCTGAAGTAGAGCTTGACGTCGGAGAGGCCGAAGATGGAGATGGAACGAACCTGATCGAGGTGTGGGGTGCCGTTGAGCGTGGTTTCGACGGGCACGGTGACTTGTTGCTCCATCTCTTCGGCGGACCATGAGGGATTCTGGGTGATGATTTCGACCAGCGGTGGCGAGGGGTCGGGGTAGGCTTCGATGTCGAGGCGCGTGAGGGCGAATGCGCCGATGGCGAGCATGACGGCGAAGATGATCAGGACGATGGCGCGGTAGCGGATGAAGAGGCGAATGAGTGATTGCACGCTTATTCTCCGCTGGTGGGACGGAGAAGAGCTCCGCCAACTGTGACGACCTTCTCGCCGTCGTTTAGACCGGTGAGGATTTCGATGTTTCTTACGCCGCCTGAGTCGAAGGTGCGTCCGATGGTGACGGTGCGCTGATCGAACTTGCCGGAGGCGTTAGGGATGAAGACGAAGGTTCGGTCGCCCTCGTGGAGCACGGCTGTTGCGGGCAGGATGACGGCGTTCCTGACTGCTCCAGGGATGCGGATGGTGGCGAACATGTCGGTTTTGAGTGTGTGCTTTGGGTTGGGCAGGACGACGCGGAGCTTGAGAGTGCGGGTGGTGGGATCGAGCGCATCACCAATGTTATCGATGCGGCCGGTGAGTTTAAGGTCGGGGAAGGCGTTGATACGAATCTCAACCTGACGGCCCGGCTTGACGGAGGACAGATCGCGCTCGAAGGCGTCTCCCAGGATCCAGACGGTGTCGATGTTTGCGATGGTGGCGATGGCGTTGGCGTTGTCGAGGGAACGCTGCATTTCGCCGGCGGCGGAGCCGATGTCGAGGACGACGCCGGAGATGGGGGAGCGGAGGTAGACTTCGTCGGAGACGCCGTCTTCTGCGAAGCCTAGTTCATGGATGCGCTGACGGGCGCGTTCGAGTTCGGAGTGCGCGGCCTGCGCTGTCGCCTCAAGTTCGTAGTAATCGGCCTGCGAGAGGACGTCGTGCTGGAGGAGGAGTTTGCCGCGGGTGAGTGCGCGATCGGCGCGGATGACTTCTATTTTGGCTTTCTCGAAGTCGGAGCGAGCGGCGGCGATGTCGCTGCTTTGAAGCTGCGCGATGACGTCACCTTTCTTGACCTCCTGACCGGGCAGGACGCGGAGGCCGAGCATGCGTCCGCTGAGGGGAGGAAAGATGTGGACAACCTTTGAGGGGTCGGCGGAGACACGGGCAGGGACTTCGAGGTAGTCGGTGCTCTGCTGGACGTGGGCGATGGAAGTTTCGACGCCGACGTTGGAGGGCTGATTTTCGACTGCAGGCGGAGGCGTTGACTTGCACGCTGTGAGCGGCGCGACGATGAGCGAGAGCAGAAGGAGGGATTCAGTTCGTGGCACGAATGTTTTCATGAGCGCTTTCATGGGATGATGTCCGTCGCGGTGGCGAAGCTGAGTTGATGGATAGCGAGCCATACCTGGGCGTTGGCGTTGAGGCTGCTGAGGGTAATGGCGCGGTAGTCGCGAAGGGCAGAGAGGTAGTCGAGAAGAGTTGAGTTGCCGTTGCGATAGCTGAACTGAAGGTTGTCGCGGACGCGTGCGGCTTCGTCGAGATAGCGAGTGTTGTAACGATGCGCCTGGCGCTGTGCGGTGTCGAGCGCGAACCATGCCTGATCGACGTCGGAGACGACCTGGTTGCGGGCGGCGGTGACGGAGGAACGACTGGACTCGACTTCGTAGCGGGTACGTTCTTTTTCGCCCTGGTTGCGGTCGAAGATGCGGAGGGGGATGGAGAGGCTGAAGCCGACGGTGTCATCGGCGCCGCTGCGTTCGTACTCGGTTGCCAGTGTGGGGTCTGTGGTGCCGCTGGCTATGGCAAATTTTTCGTTGGCCTCGGCGGCGAGGAGTGCTTGTTTGGCGGCGGTGTAGTCGGGGCGGCCTGCGAGTGCTGTTGTTTCGGCGTCGGCCATGGTGAGAGGTACAGGCGGAGGATTGAGGGTTCCGGTGATATCCAGAGTGGGGACGGGGTGATCGACTCCGAAGAGCAGCTGAAGCTGGGCGCTGGCCTGCTGGAGGTTCAGGCGGGCGTTGTCGTCGTCGGATTCGAATTGGGCGAGTTGTAGATCGATGCGCTCGAAGTCGGTGCGGGTGATGTCTCCGGCGTCGAGACGGGCTTGGCTGAGGTCTACGGTCTTGCGGTAGTCGGTGAGGTTTTCCTCGGCGACTACGAGAGAGGCCTTGGCGAGCAGCATGTTGGTGAAGGCCTGACGGACGGCGAGGACGAGCTGGCGTTCCTGATCGTGA
>Ga0209060_10001786_pt1 | contig 22010 bp, 15 predicted proteins | sample Coa_R1_8_FD_187155 | JGI IMG/M metagenome (GOLD analysis project Ga0209060, IMG submission 187155) | Surface soil microbial communities from Centralia Pennsylvania, which are recovering from an underground coalmine fire - Coalmine... | ecosystem: Environmental > Terrestrial > Soil >...
GTCAACTGTGCTGCACATACGCAACGACAGCCAGGGCCTGCTGGCGCTCGGACGTGCGGGGCTGCTGCGACCCGGCGACGAATATATTCACTGCACGGGCCTCGACCGCGAGGCCTGGCGACTTATTGAAGGCAGTGGCGGTTTGGTCTCCGTCTGCCCGCAGATCGAGATGACGATGGGACATGGGTTGCCTGCCGTCCAGGATGCGCTCGATCATGGTCTGCGCCCGAGCCTGAGTTCCGACCATAGCGTGACAATCGCGGCGGACTTCTTCACAGTCATGCGAAGCGTCTTCACGTTCCAGCGCATGCAGGTTTTTGCTCGTGCGCGCAGCGGCGCACAGGATCTGCCACCGCTTCTTACCTGCCGCGAAGTACTCGAATTCGCTACGGTCGAGGGCGCGCGCTGTGCCGGCCTCGACAGCAAGGTCGGCACGCTCACACCCGGAAAGCAAGCCGACATCGTCATGTTACGGGCCGACGGGTTGAGCTTATGGCCGCTAAACAATGCGCCCGGCGCCGTGGTGAACCTAATGAACCCCGGCAACGTTGCCGCTGTTTTCATTGCCGGGCGGGTCAAGAAGTGGCGCGGCAAATTGGTTGGGGTGGACGTGACGCATTTGATGCGCACAGCCGCCGCAGCGCGCGACGGCGTGATGCGACGAGCTGGTTTTTCGGTGAACTTTCTCGGATGACCAAAACAGGGATCTGATTGCCGGTCAGACATCACGCGAAGGTCGCTGACCTCTTGTCATCTACAGCCCGGTGGAGCAAGAGCGAATGGACGCGATGTCGCCTGCTGACCGGGCGGCATGCGAGGAAGCTATCGGGATAACCCGTCACGACTGTCTAGGACGACTCGAAGCCGAACTCCGACCCGCACCTACGCGACAGCGGGATGAAAGTGTGAGTAGCGGCCGGGTCGAGCCCGGCCACTGCTCACGAGCTACGTGAGGTCTGGCTTACGCACCCCCACTCAAATCCTGCCTGCTGATCGGCAGCGAACGCAGGCGCTTGCCGGTGGCGGCGAAGATCGCGTTGGTCACCGCCGGCTGGATCATGGTCGCGCCGGGCTCGCCGACACCGCCCCAGCGCTTGCCGGGCGTGGGCGAGATGTAGACTTCCGTCTTTGGAGCGTCCTTGTAGCGCACCACCGGGTAGGTATCGAAGTTGCCCTGCTCGACGCGGCCGTTCTTGACCGTGATCTCGCCGAACAGCGCCGCTGAGAGCCCGTAGATCATGCCGCCTTCGAGCTGCGTTTCGACTCCGCGCGGATTGACGACGGTGCCGCAGTCGCAAACGATGACCACGCGCTCGACTTTCACTTCGCCGTTCGTCACCGCAACCTCGGCGGTCATGCCGACGATCGAGTCGTAGCTCTCGTGGATGGCGACACCGCGCCCTTTGCCACGCGGCATCGGCTTGCCCCAGTCACCCTTTTCGACCAGCAGATCGAGCACCTGCTGGAAGTCGGGGCGATGCGCCAACAGCTCGCGCCGCAGCGCCACCGGGTCCTTGCCGGCCGCGTGCGCCATCTCGTCGATGAAGCTTTCCATGAAGAACACGTTCTGGGAGTGCCCGGGCGCGCGCCACGGGCCCAATGGCACGTGCGTGTTCTTGAGGATCGAGACGAGGCGGAAGTTCGGCAGCTTGTATGCGGTGTTCACCAGGCCCTGCATCGTCTGCGGGTCAAGGCCGTTGCGCACATTGGCCGGGTTCGAGCTGCCTGCCGAATTGCGCATGTCGAGCGCTATCGGGGTTCCGTCGGCCGCAAAGGCCGCCTTGAAGCGGATCGCGGCCTGCGTGCGGTAACGGCCCTGGCGGATTTCCTCCTCGCGCGTCCAGATCAGCTTCACAGGCTTCCCGACCGCCTTCGACACCGCGACCGCCTGGGCAACTTCGTCAGGCCCCAGCCGCCGGCCGAAGCCGCCGCCGGAGAACGTGTTGTGGATATAGACATTCTCGGGCTTCACACCTGAAGCCTGCGCGGCAAACGTCAGCGCGAGGTCGGCGTTCTGCGTGCCGACCCACACGTCGACGCGGTCCGCCTGCACGTGCGCGATGGCGTTGAGCGGCTCCATCGGCGCATGCGCGATGATCGGCACCTCGTAGGTCGCCTCGATCACCTTGGCAGCCGTGGGCAGCGCGGCATCAACGTTGCCGTCGTGACGCGCTTCCACGCCCTTCTGGTCGAGGGCGTCGAGGTACTCCTTGCGGAACTGGGCGCTGTTGGTGGCCCCGGCAGCGCCGACCTCCCATTCAATCGGCAGGGCGTTGAGCGCAGCCTGGGCGCGGAAGTAACGATCCGCCACGACCGCGACCGCGTTACTGAGCTTGACCACCTGGAGGACGCCGCGGCGGCCCGCGATCGCGCCCTCGTCGACCGATTTCACCGTGCCGCCGAACACCGGACACTTGATGATGGCGGCCCGCACCATGCCGGGCACATCCAGGTCGATGCCGTATTTGGCTGAGCCATTGATCTTGAGCGGCACGTCCAGCCGGGCGAGCCGCCGGCCGATGAACTTGTACTGATCCGGCCGCTTCAGCGCCGGCTCCTTGTCGAGCTTGATCGCGGCCGCATCCGCCGCCAGCTCGCCGAAACGGAACGTGCGGCCGGTCGGCTTGTGCGTGACCTTGCTCATCGCTGCCGAACACTCGGATGCGGGCACGTTCCAGCGCTTCGCGGCCGCCGCGATGAGGCGTTCGCGCGCGCTCGCGCCGGCCTGCTGGACGACCTCGCCGGTCTCGCGCACCGCGCGGCTGCCGCCAGTGGCGAGGCTCCCGTAGACCTTGTTCTCCCTGAGATTGCGGTTCGCCGAGGCGTATTCCGGCTTGACGAAAGCCCAATCGCATTCGAGCTCTTCGGCAAGAATTTGCGGCAGAGCCGTGAAGCTCCCCTGCCCCATCTCGGCGCGGCCGTAGCGGATGATCACGGTGTCGTCGGGCTCGATGACGACCCAGGCGTTGATCTCGCCAGGATAACGTTTGGCTTCATCGCCCCAGGGACGCACGCCAAGGCTCGCCGCCTCGGCCGGCGCATTGAAGCCGACACCGAGCGCAAGGCCGCCGGCCGCGGTGAGTGCGGTGGTGACGAACCGGCGACGGGAGAGAGTTGTGTCGATCATTGTCGTGCCCTCCCGTCTCATGCGCGCATCAGAGCGGCGGCGCGATGCACCGCGCGGCGCAGGCGCTCATAGGTGCCACAACGGCAGATGTTGGTGAGGTTGGCATCAATGTCGGCGTCGCTCGGATTCGAATTGGTCTTGAGGAACGCCGCCGTCGCCATGATCTGGCCGGACTGGCAGTAGCCGCACTGGGGTACCTGCTCGGTCAGCCACGCCTGCTGCACCGGATGCGTGCTGTCGGGCGAGAGGCCCTCGATGGTGGTGATCTCGGCGCCGTCGACGCTGCTGATCAGCACCGAGCAGGAGCGCATGGCTTCTCCGTTGACGTGCACGGTGCACGCCCCGCAGGCCGCAATGCCGCAGCCGAATTTCGTTCCTGTCAGCCCGATCTCCTCTCGCAAGACCCAGAGAAGCGGGGTGTCGCCCTCGACATCAAGCTGATGCGAGGTCCCGTTGACCTTGATGTTGATCATGACGTGAGTTTCCGCGCGCCCGCCGTCCTGGCGGCCGGCCGGCGCAAAACCGGACCGCCTTTTGCGTTGCTGCAAATTAGCACGCGCGGGATCGGCAGCCTAGCGGTTCACACCTTGAACCGACGAGGCACCGGCGCTGCGCGGTTCGCGATTTTCGAATACAATCCGAGAAAGTCCGGCGGTGACCAGGAGGGGCGGCGCTCAAGATGGGAGGTGATCAATGTCCTTTCAGCAGGATTTCCTTCTTTTTGTAGCAATGTCAGCGGCGGCTGCGATCCCCGCAATCGCACAGACGGCTGCGGCGGCCGGAACGGCCGGCAACGAAACACGGGGCGGCGCATCGATCCCGGATTTTTCCCGCGTATGGAATCATCCTGCCTTTCCCTGGTTCGAGCCGCCCGCATCGGGCCCTGGCCCAATAACGAATTTGTCGCGCTGGCCGGAGCAGCGGCCCCAAACTCAGGGCGGTTCGGCTGCTTTGCCGGCCAGCGAGGTTGGCATCAGCAACTACGACCAGCTGGTGGGGGATTACAAAAGTCCGATCTTGCAGCCCTGGGCGGCAGCGGTGGTGAAGAAATTCGGCGAGATGTCGCTTGCCGGCATTACGTTTCCGAACTCGTCGAACCAGTGTTGGCCCTTTGGGATGCCGTTCATTTACAAGCAGTTCCTGATGCAGATGATCCAGGAGCCGGACCGGATCATAATGCTGTACAATGGAGATCAGCTCCGCCGGGTGCGTCTCAACCAGCCCCATCCGTCGCCGCTGACGCCGTCCTGGTATGGAGATTCCGTCGGCCACTACGAGGGGGACACCCTCGTGATCGACACTGTCGGCGTCAAGACCGATCGTCCGTATGCGATGATCGACTTGTTTGGCACGCCCTATACCGACAAGTTGCACATCGTGGAACGCTATCGGCTGCGCGACTATGAGGACGTGAAAGACGCACTCGACCGAAACAGAAAAGAGAACTGGCTGTTCAACGGCGATGTCTTCAGCCAGCACCGCGGCAAATTCCTGCAGTTGCATGTGACGATCGAGGATGAAGGCGTCTTCACGACGCCATGGACCGCGACTCTGACGTATGTGCCGGGCCCCGATCACATTCCGGAAGGGGTATGTGCCGAAAATCCGCATGAATACTACAACAATAAAGACTCGGACGTCCCGAAAGCCGACAAGCCCGACTTCTGAAGCGTGACAAACGGCTGCCCTGTGCTCAGCGCGAGGGGGCGATGGCGGTTGGGAGAAAACAACGCCGGTCACCCCTTGTCCAACTCTTCGCGCTTTCCGGCCGCCGCCAAGCCAAACAAGGCGTCACGGAGCGCTCCTGGTGCAGGCCTGTAGAAGCTGTAGAGGCATCGAAACCCTCCGGCCTCCGCCTTGTCGTTTTCATTTTTCGGGCATCTGTGCGCCCAACCGCTGCGTGAAGTAAGGAGAGCTAAATCCAAGCTTCTTCATGCCGTCCTGAATTTCAGGAATGTTCATGAACAGCTTCCAAAGCAACCCGGTCCGATAGTTTTCGATCATGACGATGATCGGACCTTGGTCAATCGCCAGATGCGACTTCGCATACCAGTCAAACTGTTCGCTGAATCCATCGACGAAGCCGTAATTACTCCATAGCTTGTCCCCCTTCTCCTCATAAAAGTAACGAAGGGCCTGCATCGAAAACGACGGCGTGTAGGGCATGGACGAGAGGGCCGCGGTCGGCTGAATGACGCCTCTGTCGTCCTCAGGTGAGTGGGCGAAATACCCCTTGACGCTGTCTCCAGCCGTTAGCCCCCATGCTTTCTCGCCATAGCCTTTGTACCTTTTCGGGTTGTCGATACTGTAGGCCCGATTGATCAACGTGTGATTCCTGGTTTGCTCGGCATAGTCGATGCCCTGATCGTCTGTCAGATTGTTGGGATCAACACCCATGAAAGTGTACTGCGAAAAAAACAAGGGCCCGCCACCGAACGAGTTTCCGAGCGGAAGCGTATACCCGTAATACGATTTCCCGTTTCTCCAGCTGCGGCGCTTTATCCAGTTTATTTCGTAGACTTCCCTTGAGATCGCGTGTCGGCTCGAGGAGGCCGCGATGATGAAGGTAATCAGCGCTTCATTCCATCCCTTCACCGGGAAGTTCATGTCGAAGCCGTTTCTCGGGCTCCAGTGCCAGAACAACCACTTCTTGTCGTTTTGCGCATGCCAATTCCAATTGGCCGCAGCCCACATCTCGTTGATTCGCTTGACGAGATATCGTTCCTTCAGTGTGTTGCCGTTGAAATAGGCCCGCGCCGACAGCAGCCCCATCATCAAGTACGACGTCTCAACAATGTCGGCTCCGTCGTCCAGCCTGTCGAATGCGATGGTCTTGCCGGTATCGCCGTTGATGAAATGCGGATAAATCCCATGGTAGGAATCCGCTTTTGTCAGAAAATCCGCGATCTGAATGAGACGGTCCAGAGCCGCCTCACGGCTGATCCATTTTCTTTCCACGGCTACGATGGTAGCCAGTATTCCGAATCCGGTACCGCCGACCGCGCAGGCCTCCGGGCCAAACGTCCCCTTGCTGAGATTTGGTTCGTCCTCTGCTTCATTGATGAAATCCCAATAGAAATCAGCCCTGACCGTGTTGCTCCTTTCCCGCGCCATACCGCTGTTGGGATGCGCATAATGCCAGAAATACCTGAATGTCTGGCGCTGGACGGTCTCCAGCAGTTCATCATCCGAAAGGTTCTTTACGACTCCGACCGTCTTGATGAATTCACCGGGCGCGACATCGTATTCGTTGAGCCCGGATTGAGTGAGAGCTTGCGGGGCATTGACCGGAAATGCCGATGACCACAGACATTGGGCAGCAATAACGGACGTCAGCAGCAATCTTTTCATTTGCCAAAACCCTACCAACTCCGCGGCGTCATTCCCTCCAAAGCGGGATCCAGTATCCCGCGGCATCGCCGCGGTTACTGGATCGCCCGCTTTCGCGGGCGATGACATGGGCGTGTGCTTTCATTCAAGCGAAACCCGCTCTAGCGGGCCGCTGTCGCCGGCAGATGCGCTTTCAGGAACTTACGCACCCGGTTGATGGTCCGCGCCTTCAGTTCCGGCGGGTCCTTCCAGGGATAGACCGAAATGTCGGCGTTCGGCGCCAGCGATGCGACGTCGATAGCGACCTGGTAGGCATGCGCCGGCGTATCGTCGGGCAGGACAAGCATCGGAGTCTGACAGTTGCGCACGAACTCGCGCGACACGCTGTACACGAAATCTGGTCGGACACGGTAAAGATTGTGCAGGTACTTCTCGATGGTATCCATCGACACATCGGGCCGTCGCTCGCGCAACTCTTTCGCCCAGACGTCGCGGCTTAGATTGTACATCACGTCCGGGTTCTCAGGCCGGTGGCCGATCGGCTGGCTCAGCACCCCGGCAACGATGCGATCCGGGGCCCGCTCCATCAGCTTGAGGGCAAACGAGCCGCCGATGCAGTTGCCGAAGAAAAAAAACTGGCGGATACCGAGGTGGTCCATCAGCCCCAATTGATCATCGGCGAAAGCATCCCACGGGTCATTGACCGGGATAGGCCCCGTGGATTCGCCGCCCGTGGCATTGCGCTGGTCCATGACGATGCAGCGGAAGTCGCCCTTAAACTCCTCCATCACGTTGATGACCGCGTTCGCCCAATTGCTGATCCGCGAGTTCAAGCCTCCCCCCGGGGTGGCCAGCAGCGGAAAGCCGGAGCCGACCTCCTGGTAACGGATGCGGACGTTGCCTTTTTCGTAGAACTTGAAAGCTCCTGCTCCCTGGCCAACCTGCTGAGCAAACACCTGCGGTGCCGCGGCGGTGGCCGCAGCTGCGGCCCCGGTTGCAAGAATATTGCGTCTGATTGGATCCATAATCGGCGTCCTCCCTGGTCGCTTTCATGACTGGTGCGAGCGGCTCGAAGATCGCAGATTACCCGAAGCCGCCCGCAGGCTTTCAAGTACGATCCTTGGTGCTCAGCCTTTGTAGCACAGGCTCCCCTCGCGCCGAAGCGCCGACTGTCGCCTGGAGCGACCCTGCCCAGTTCAGCATAGGCAGCGAGTCGGCAGCTGTCTCAGGTACGCCGCCCGCAAAGCCGACGTCCTCAGGAAGGTAGCCGCTGACCCGTTCACCTCGTCGTGGTGACCAAATGCCTCGGCGACGCGAGTTTGACGACCACTACAATGTAGAGTTCGCCTTCGAAGGAAACGGCCTCACCCTTCCGCCTGGCGAAAACGCCGCGGATTTCGCCGCGCGCCGGATGTGTCATAACGGGCGCGGATCATCTCAGTCCCAGCCCCGCAGAGAACCTGTATGAATGCATTACTGCTGCAACGGGTCCTCTTGAGCCTGGGTCGACGCAAAATCCGCCGTGTTGTCCGTGCTCGCGGGATCGGGACCACGACCCTCCGCAAACGCAAGGTCTTCGACCCTGCGTCCATGGAGCAAACCAGGAAGGCCCTGATTGCCTTCGATGCAGCGCGGCTCGGTGTAGAATCTGTTCTCTTCGTTACTCTGTCGGGAGAATTCCTCCTTCATGGTCCAGGGCCTGGTCCACACGGTCGGATCTTCGATCGTGACCTCGTAGGCGAGGGTCGTTGGTCCCGTGCGCGTCCACCGCTCAACGAGGTGCAAGTTCTCGCGCGATCCAAAGACATCGGTTTTCGGGCTGAAATTGGTCACGTCGATCACCAGCGTGTCGCCCTCCCAATGGCCACGCGAGTCGCCGAACCACTGACGGATGCTGGCCGGCAAGTGGGGGCTTCCATCCATGACAATGTTGCGCTGCCACCCTTGTCCCTGACCCACGTCATAGAAGATCGAGATGCCGCCCGGGGTCTGCACGATCCGGCGGAAACTGCCGGTGTTGCCGCCAAACACAATCGGTCCGCCGGTCAGGCAGCGCTCCGCCAGCGAACTGTCCTCCGGACCATCGTTGCGATTCATACGCCCGGTGTTGTAGCGAGGAGGAGCTTCGGCGCGCCGCGGCGACGTCGTCGGATCGTATTTCCAGCCTGCACAGGCGGCCAACCCCTTCTTGCAGGTGTCGGTCGATTGCACCAGGGCGACGCGAAATTCCCGCTCGGCGGCCGCCATCTTCTGAGCCTCCGGCGTCATAGGAGGAAGCCGGCCATTGGGCGGATCGACAATTCGCGACGTGCGCGCTCCGGTGCGCTTCATGCTGAAGAACACAGCGCCATTGTAGCCGTTATTGGCGTCGCGCTCAGTCGCGCGCCGGTTGAGTATCCCGGATCGCGCCTGGTCCAACTCAGCGCGTTGCGCCTCGGTGAAGAATTCCTGGTTCGCATATTTGGCAGAGCGCTGTAGCGGCGTATCAAATTCGTTGGTCCAAATCCCCTGTAGATCAGGTTCGCCCCAAGCCGTCTTCAACGGAGCGGCTTTCAGAGCCGCGCCGGAAACAGCGGGCGCCTGAGCGGAGGCTGGGGTGACAGACACCGAAACGGCGGTGCTGGCCGTGGCGGCAATGGCAGCAATTACGATCAAGCCTGAGAAGCGGTTATCCATGACCATCTCCTTTGCCTTGCAACGTGTTGCGTGTAGCGAGTGCCAAGGGGGTACTTATCAAGCAATTCGCAGCCCGCAGGCGGCCGGCTTGCGATGATCTCCCGGTCGTAGCCGGCGACGCAATAAACATCTCCGGCTTTCAAAATTGAGATTCCGGCACGTCCGCCTGGGCAGCTCACAGGCTATCAGTTCACCCGGGCGTTTGAAAAGGAGTGGGTGCCTTGAACGAAAAAGTTGCGCCTTGCCAGAAAGGCCTCCCGTCGCGTTTGCGCACCGCTTCGCTGCGATCGCGCTTGGCGATAGCCTACAGTATCTGAGAGGCGGTGTCCGCAAGGGATGCATGGCCGAGCGGCGATGGATGAATTCCCTCGCCGCTTTTGTCTTGCGCCGCTTATTGTAGCGGGTCACGTTCGCCGTCATTGGCCGAGATGGTGCTTATGGTTCTCGGGTCAACACCGCGTCCCTCCGCGAAGGCGAGATCTTCGATGCGGTGTCCATGAAGTAGGCCCGGAAGCCCAAAGTTTCCTTCGATGCAGCGCGGTTCGGTGTATATTCTGTTTTCCTCGTCGTTCTGCCGCGTAAATTCTTGCTTGGCGGTCCAGGGCTGCATCCACACCGTCGGATCCTCGACTGTGACGGTATATTCAAGCGTGTTTGGGCTTGTCCGCGTCCACCGCTCGACTACGTGAAGATTCTCGCGCGACCCCTGAAAATCGGTCTTAGGACTGAAATTCGTCACGTCGATCACCAGCGTATTGCCCTCCCAGTGGCCGCGCGAGTCGCCGTACCACTGGCGAATACTGGGGGGCAAATGCGGGCTCCCGTCCATAATGATATTTCGCTGCCACCCCTGGCCCTGCCCCACGTCGTAGAACATAGAGATACCGCCCGGCGTCTGCACAATGCGCCGGAAGCTGATGCGATCGGCGATCGCTCCAAGCGTGCCAATCTCCGGCACCCCGCCCATCAGGCAGCGCACTGCCAGCGACGCGTCCTCCGGCCCATCATAGCGATTGATGGTCGCGGTATTGTAGCGCGGCGGGGGCTCCGCGAACCGCGGCGAGGGATTGGGATCGTACTTGCCCCCGTTGCACGGCGACTCCTTGTTCTTGCAGGTCTCGGTCGCCTGCAGGAGGGCAAGGCGAAATTCGCGTTCGGCAGCGGCAGCCTTCTGGGCCTCCGGCGTCAGCGGCGGCAGCCGGCCATTGGGCGGATCGACAATCCGGGACGTCCGCAAGCCGGTGCGTTTCTTCGGCGTGAATACGTCGTTGTAAGCGCCCGCCACGTCAGCCACGGTCCCGCGCTCCGCCCGCCTCTCGCGACCCTGCATGGCTGATCGCTGTCGGTCCAACTCGGCTCGCTGGGCCTCGGTGAAAAATTCCTGGTTGGCGTATTTGGGCGAGCGCTGCAGGGGTGTGTCGGTTTCGTCGGTCCAGATGCCCTGCAGATCGGGTTCGCCCCACGGCGTGGTCAGCGCTGCGGAAGCGGTCGGCGCCTGCGCCGACGCCCGGGTGGCAGGCGCCGAAACGACAGCGCTGATCGCCAACCCGGCAATGGCGACCGTTTTCATCGAGCCCGAGAACCTCTCACGCATGCTGGCCTCCTTTCGCCCTGCAGTGCCTGACTGCATGGCATTCCCATGAAACCCCAGACAGGCGTGGATGGTAGCGCTTTTTCGCCGACTCCAACATGGCCTGCCGAAGGGTCGCCCCTACATCGTCCTCATGCAGGCGCAGGTCCGGCAAAATGCTACTGGAATGCGACCTCGGCAAAGCTTCGCAGCTTGCGCGAATGCAAGCGCTCCGATTCCTCAGACTTGAGCTTTTCCAGGGCTTTCAAACCGATTTCAAGATGCTGGCCGACGCGTTGCCGGTAGAACTCGCCGGCCATACCGGCAAGCTTGATTTCTCCATGGAGCGGCTTATCCGATACGCAGAGCAAGGTGCCGTAGGGCACGCGGAAGCGAAAGCCATTTGCGGCGACTGCCGCCGACTCCATGTCGAGTGCAATTGCCCGCGACTGCGACAGACGCCGGATGATGGCGGGACCGCCAATCTCCCAATTGCGATTGTCTACGCTCGCGACCGTTCCGGTGCGCATCACGCGCTTCAATTCGAAGCCCCCGAGCCCGGTGACCTCGCTGACCGCTTGCTCAAGCGCGACCTGCATCTCGGCCAACGCGGGTATCGGCGCCCACAGCGGCAATTCCTGATCGAGCACGTGATCCTCCCGCACATAGCCGTGAGCGAGGACGTAGTCGCCAAGCTTCTGCGTGTTCCGCAGGCCTGCGCAGTGCCCAAGCATCAGCCATGCATGCGGCCTCAGCACCGCGACATGGTCGGTCATGGTGCGGGCGTTGGACGGGCCGGTGCCGATGTTGATTAGCGTGATTCCGCGATCGCCAGGTGCGACGAGATGAAATGCCGGCATCTGCGGCATGCGCTCCGGACAGCCGCCGGTCTTGCCGCCGCCTCGACGCACATTGTACGTGACGACGTTGCCGGGCGTGACGAAAGCTTCGAAGCCGGATTGGGCCGACGCCATGCGCTCCTGGCACAACCGCGCGAAAGCATCGACATAGAACTGATAGTTCGTGAAAATCACGAAATTCTGGAAATACTCCGGATCTGTACCCGTGTAGTGATAAAGCCGGTGTAACGAATAATCGATGCGCGCCGCGCGGAACAGAGCCAGCGGTTCCGGCGAGCCGGCCGGCAGTTGCAGCGTCCCGTTGGCGATCGCGTCATCCATGGCGCCAAGGTCGGGCGTGTCGAACACGTCGCGAAGGGGTTGGTCGTTCATCGACCTTCCGCCAGCAGAGAGCACAGCTTCAATATTGACATCACGGCGATAGGCGAAATGAACAGGAATGGACTCGCTCGACTCGCCGATTTCGACCGGAACACCGTGGTTCTCAATTAACAACCCAATCTGCTCTGTAAGATAGGCACGGAAGAGGTCGGGTCGCGTCACGGTGGCCTCATGCACGCCCGGTCTCGCGACAAAGCCGTAGGAAAGGCGTGAATCGAGCCGCGCATGCGTCAACGTCGTCACGCGCACAAACGGATAGGTGGCGCGCACACGTGACGTGAGCGCCTCGCCGTTGGCATACGCCTCAAAACGCTCGCGCAGAAAGCAAACATTGCGCCCGTAGATCTCCTCAAGGCGGGCGACCGCCGCTGCGGCATCGGTGAAGGCTTCGGTCGTGATGGGCTGCGGGGTTCGAACGCTCAGTACGGGGTGCATGTCGCCAAAATACGGGTCTGTGTGGAAGTGACGAGCGCGCAAGCGGCCGTTCGTCGGGATAGCACATGAAATAGGAACGAAAAGCTATGACTTCCAGCGGGTCTACAGCGTCTGCTGTTGGCGACTTTCCGGCCAGATATTCTGCCCCCTCGCAGATGCGCAATTCCTGCCTTTGCGATAAGATAACGCATCGCCCACATTTAGGATGAGCGCAGGCAACCATGAGTGTGCAGCGGGCTTTCCTCTTAGTGGTGACGTTTATGGGAACGGCTGCGATGCCGGCCCTGGCACAAGACGTGGTTCGCCCCGCCGGGACAGCCGGCAGCGGTGGGCAAAGCACCGTATCCATCCCGGATTTCTCCGGAATATGGTCCCATCCCTCCTTCCCGGGTTTCGAGCCGCCGGCATCGGGTCCCGGCCCGGTGACGAACAAGTCGCGCCGACCGCAAGTCAACTTTGACGGCCGGGTGTTGCCCGCCGTGAACAACGTGCTTGTGAGCAACCCGGCGCAACTCGTGGGCGACTACGCCAACCCGATCTTGAAGCCCCATGCGGCGGAAGCCGTAAAGAAGAAGGGCGAAATGGAGCTGAGCGGCGTAGTCGGCCCGACGCCGACCATCCAGTGCTGGCCCGAACCCGTTCCCTATATTTTCAACGGCATTGCGGTGCAACTGCTCCAGCGACGCGACAAGATCATTTTCCTTTATCCGAACGATCATCAGGTGCGCTACGTGCGCATGAACGCGCCCCATCCTGCACAAATCACGCCATCCTGGTATGGCGACTCCGTCGGACACTATGAGGGAGACACGCTGGTAATCGACACGGTCGGAGTCAAACTCGGCCCGTTCGCCATGGTGGACTTTTACGGCACGCCGTATTCACCGGCTCTGCATGTCGTGGAGCGCTATCGGCTTCTCGACTACGAAGCCGCCAAAGAGGGACTGGAACGGGACGCAAGGGAAAACTTGCGCCCCGCAAGAGGGGCCGATGCGGGCTCGGCACCCGATTACAGCTATCGGGGCAAGCACCTGCAGCTTCAGTTCACCGTCGAAGATGACGGCGTTTTCACGATGCCGTGGTCGGCTACCATAACTTACCGACGCGGCGGTGAGACATGGCGAGAAGTTGTCTGCCCTGAGAACATGCAGGAATTGGTTCTGGCCGGAAGGGCTGCCGCGGTGCCGACTGCTGATAAGCCGGATTTCTGATCGTCTGGGAAAGCAGCCTTTTCCTATGTACTGCCGCTACGGTAGCCGCAACGCATCGAAAGTTCTGGTCATGACTCCCGCTGCTAAGCGCTATATGGACCGCCAACGGATCGTGCGTACCCAGGACGTAGATGCTGCGCAGGCATTTCTTCACGGCAAGGGTTTCGAGCTCGACATTTCCCCCCGCGACAAGACGGGGCTCGACTTGTGCATCAACTGCGCCGTCATGCCCCAACTGTCCGTCGGCTATCTGCAGAATGGTGTCCCGGCGGTGCTTCGGAGTCTCGCCGGTGTTGGCGACTATCAGGTCATCCTGCCCATTCGCGACCCGATGGAAGCTTGCATCGGTGGACACAGCGTTCTCTGCGGGCCCGAACGCGCGGTCGTATCATCGCCCCAGCACGACTACCGGGTAAGGGCACGCGGCCTTGGAGGTCGCTTCCGGGTTTGCATCACCGAGCAGGCCGTACGCGAGCAGCTCACCGCGCTCCTTGGGGAAGCGCCGACCGAGCCCCTCGAATTCGTGCACGCGATGGAACTCGCCTCCGGCTTCGGCAACAGATTTGCTCGCTACGTTCTTGCAGCCGCAGACGAATTCGAGAGTACGAATGCGATAGGCGACAATCCGATCGCGCTGATTGCCTTCCAGGAGTTCGTCGTCAGCGAGCTGCTGCTGCACCACCCGCACAACTACAGCGCTGCGTTAGCGCGCCTCGACCGCAGGATCGCCTCGCGGGACGTGAAGCGCGCCATCGACTACATGCACGCTCATCTCGATGCGCCGGTAACGATCGCGGAGATCGTAAATGCCGCGGGCGTCGCCGGGAGAACGCTCTTCAAGCATTTCCGAGATACCCATGGCGTCTCGCCGATGCAATATCTGCGGAATCTGCGTTTTGAAAAAGCCCGGGAAGAATTGCTGAATGCGAAAGCCGAGGCGAAGGTCGCCGAGGTGGCGACGCGGTGGGGCTTCGCGCACTTGGGCCGATTCGCGGTCGAGTACCGAAAGCGTTTCGGCGAAACTCCGTCACAAACGTTCAGCAGGAGCGGCCCGCGCATTAACAAATGAAGTTGTACGCAGGTGTAATAGTAAGATCTTTCTACTATTTTCGTATCAGGCCGCAGACCGCCGCATATTGACCTGTACGCCAACACCCATCTTCTGTAGCAAGGCAATTTCGCTTTCTCTGCTCGCAAAGTGACTCACACCACTCCGCACTGAATTTGCGCTTCAAGCACTCGGGAATGCAAATCTGCTCCTTTCTAGCCGAGCACGTCTGAGCCGCAAATGCAGATTGCCCATCTCCAATTGTCGATAGAGCAAACATCACGAGCAATACTGCGGATTTTTTATTCACGACAATACCTTTCGTATGGTTACCAAACTACAAATTCTAAGGACAGAGTCAATGAACCGCTAAATAAGTACTGTTATTGAAGAAAGAAGAGAAATGGGAGGCGGGGCCCGCCTCCGCAATCACCAACTCGCCCGGACAATTTCAGCCCGGGCCTCGCGAGAAGCAGCGCGCGAATCCGCTACTGTAACGGATCCTGCGGAACTTCACCGATTGTCAGGGCCTCCGCATTGTCCCTGCTTGCGGGATCCGGGCCCCGTCCCTCTGCAAAGGCGAGGTCTTCCACGCGCCGTCCATGGAGCAGCCCCGGGAGGCCCTGGTTGCCTTCGATGCAGCGCGGCTCGTAGTAAATGCGGTTCTCCTCGTCGCTCTGCAAACCGAACTCCTGCTTGACGGTCCAGGGCCGCGTCCACACCGTCGGATCTTCGATCGTGACCTCGTACGCGAGCGTCTTGGGCCCCGTGCGCGTCCATCGCTCAACGAGATGCAGGTTCTCGCGCGACCCAAAGGCATCGGTTTTCGGGCTGAAGTTGGTCACATCGACGACCAGCGTGTCGCCCTCCCAATGGCCACGCGAGTCACCGAACCATTGGCGGATGCTGGCTGGCAAATGGGGACTCCCGTCCATCACGATGTTGCGCTGCCAGCCTTGCCCCTGGCCCACGTCATAGAACATCGTGACGCCGCCCGGCGTCTGCACGATCCTGCGGAAACTGCCGGTCGCGCCGCCAAATTCAGGCAGTCCGCCGGTCAGGCAGCGCTCGGCCAGCGCACTGTCCTCCGGACCGTCGTTGCGATTCATGCGCGCGGTGTTGTAGCGAGGAGGAGCTTCGGCGCGGCGCGGCGAGGTCGTCGGCACGTATTTTCCGCCCGCGCAGGCCGGCAAGTTCTTCTTGCACGTGTCGGTCGACTGCAACAGCGCGAGACGAAATTCGCGATCGGCCGCCGCCGTCTTCTGAGCCTCCGGCGTCAGAGGCGGAATCCGGCCATTGGGCGGATCGACGATCTTGGACGTGCGCGCCCCGGTATGTTTAGTCGTAAAGAACGTTGCGGCATTGTAGGCGCCGTTGATCTCGCGTTCGGTCGCAAATCGGCCCAGCACCTCCGATCGCGCTTTGTCCAGTTCAGCGCGTTGCGCCTCGGTGAAAAATTCCTGGTTCGCATACTTGGCCGGGCGCTGTAACGGCGTGTCGAATTCGTCGGTCCAAATGCCCTGCAGGTCCGGCTCGCCCCAGGGTGTCTTCAGCGACTGGGCCGATGCCCCTGTGGCGGACGCCGAAATGACGATTCCGACGGCGGTCGCCGCAATGGCGACGGATACCGTCGAGCCTGATAAGCGGTCGCGCATGGTGATCTCCTTTGCCTCGCAGTGTGTCGCTACAACGAAATTCTGCCCCCTCACCCAAACCGTCCTTTGTGCGGGCCAAGCCGAGTGTAGCCCGGATCGGTTTGCCGGGAAAAGTTGGTTTTGCGCTATCACGCTGCCCAGCTTGCGCGCGGTCCGATCCGGCGTACCATGACGACCATGAACCGGCGTCGATTTCTCCTTGGCCTTGCGGGTGGCGGCGCGGCCCTCGTCACAGGCGCATCCGCGCAGGATGGGCCGGCCCTCGCACGCCTCACTGTCGACTATGAGGATGCCGGCCGCGCAATCGCGCGCGACTTCGTAGGGCTCAGCTACGAGTCCGCCGTTGTGGCGGCGAACGACTTCTTCACCGCCGACAATCGCACGCTGCTGCGGCTCCTCCGCACGCTCGGGCCCGAGGGCGTGCTGCGCATCGGCGGCAATACCAGCGAACGCACGCTATGGAGGATGCAGGACACCCCGGCGCCGCGTGAGAACTTCGTCATCACGCCGCTCGCCATCGATCGCCTCGCCGGCTTCCTGCGTGCACTGGGCTGGCGGCTCATCTACGGGCTTAATCTGGCGACCGGCACGCCGGAGGACGCGGCGGCCGAAGCCGCCTATGTGGCACGTGCGGCGGGCCCGCAGCTCCTCGCGTTTCAGATCGGCAATGAGCCGGATGGATTCGGCCGCTGGTCGGCCGTGCGGCCGAAGACGTACGATGCAGCGGGCTTCCTCAGCGAGTGGCGGCGTTTCCATGCGGCGATCAGGGCGGTAGTGCCGGACGCCCGATTCGCGGGACCCGATGTGGCGGCCGGAACCGAGTGGATCGCGCCGTTCGCCGATGCGGCGCCTGCGGGTCTCGTCATGCTGACGCGGCACTACTATGCGGACGGCCCGGCCAGCAATCCGGCGGTGACGCTTGGAAAACTCATGCACTCCGCCGGCCGGATCGCTCCCGCCCTTGCCGAAATGGCGGCGATCGGGACCGCCCATCGGCTGCCGTGGCGGATCGCCGAGACGAACTCGGTCTACGCAGGGGGCCGGCCCGGCGTGAGCAATACGCTCGGCGCAGCGCTCTGGGGCGCCGAACTGATGTTTCAGATCGCGGCAGCCGGCGGGGGCGGCATCAACTTCCACGCCGGCGAGGACAAGATCTACACCCCGATCTCCCACGGCCGCGGCGGCGGACTGATTGCCCGCCCGCTCTATTATGGGATGCTGATGTTCGCCCAGGCGCCTGGCGATCTGGTCCCGGCGCGGCTCGATTCCGACGGCGCAGAACTCGCAGCCTATGCGGTGCGTGCCGGCGACAGGGCGCTGCGCCTCATCGCTATCAATAAAGGCCTCCGCGCCGCTTCGGTACGAATCGAGCCGGGCCGCCGGTTTGCGAAGGGCGACGTGTGGCGCCTGGCGGCGCCGGCGCTCGATGCCACCGCCGGCGTGCAACTCGCCGGCGCCGCGGTCGACGACTATGGCGGCTGGGCGCCCGCCGCCCAGGATATCGCGCGGTTCGACGGCAGCGCGATCATGCTCGATGTGCCGGCCGCAAGCGCCGCGCTGGTAACTTTGCAAACGGGTTAAAGACAGGGGCGCAGGCGCGCCTGACCGGAATACCCGGGGGAGACTTCCATGATGCGCATCGCATTCGCTCTCGCGACCGCCCTCGTCGTTGCGCCCGGGTTGGCGCGGGCGCAGTCGAATCCGCAGTTCATCGCCTTTCAGGGAATCAGCAAGGGCGCGCTCTACAGACCCGACTCCGGGCCGGCGCCGCACGTCGGCATTCTCGTCATGCATCGCACCGCGAACTTCCTCAACCATCGCGCCTGCACTGAGCTGTCGCGTCGCGGTTTCCTGCTGCTGTGCATGAACACGCGCTACGAGAACAACGAGGCGCTGGTCGATTTCGAGAAGCTGCCGCTCGACGTCAAGGCGGGCGTCGATTTTCTGCGCCGACAGGTGGGTATCACCAAGATTGTGCTGTTTGCCCACAGCGGCGGCGGCCCGCTGATGTCGTTCTATCAGGCGGTTGCCGAGAACGGCCCGGTCTACTGCAAGGGAGCGAACAAGCTCACCCAGTGTGGCGACGATCTTGCCGGCCTTGCTCCGGCTGACGGCATCGTGTTCGCGGACGCGCATCCGGGAAATGCGATCAACACGCTACGCAGTCTCAACCCGGCGGTTGCCAACGAGAATAATCCGCCCGATGAGCCGCCGATTGCTGCACTCGACATGTTCGACCCGAAGAACGGCTTCAACCCCAACGGGCCGTCTCATTACTCCGCGGAATTCCAGGCGCGCTACTTCAAGGCGCAAGCCGATCGCATGAACCGGCTCATCGGCATCGCCCGCGACAGGCTCGACCGCATCAGGCGCAATGCGTATCCGTATCCGGACGACGACATCATGGTCATCCCGCGAAGCGGTAATCCGGGCGCGGGAGCAGGTGCCGACGCGCGGCTGTTCGTCACCGAACCCGACATCGCCGCGATCAACAGCACATCGCACCCTGCAAAGCTTCTGCACAATGACGGAGCGGTGACGACCGAGATCGTCAAGAGTGTATTCGTGGCCAATCCTGGCGTAGCGCGCGGCAACATGCGATTCCGTTCAGGCACCAAGGTATTCACGCTGCGCTCGTTTCTGAGCGCACAGGCGGTGCGCGCCGGAAACGCGGCCGACGACATCGACTACTGCTCCACCAACAATTCAACCATCTGTGCCGTGCAATCGATATCGGTGCCGGTGTTGTTCGCCGCGATGGGGGCGCACTATTTCATTCGCGACAGCGAGCGCCAGTACGACCTGGCGCGCAGCACGGACAAGGATTTCGTCGTGATTGAGGGCGCCAATCACGGCTTCACGCCGTGCGAACCGTGCGCAACCCATCCCGGTCAATACTCGAACACAGTGAAGAATTTGTTTGATTATGTGGCGACCTGGATAAGTGCGCGGTTCTGAAGCGAATGTGGCTGCAAGTCGCTTCCATGCACCGGAACACTGCGCTGGCAGTCAAGCGAGCGGTGCATCTCCTTGACCCTGCCGCTCGACGGCGGTACCGAAGCTTGTGTGAAGGCGGCGTGAACGTTTTCGGGCCGCGTCATTCTTCGTAATGTAATCTTTCATATCGCGTCCGCGAGTCCCGGGGGGAGCGCAGCGGGCCGCCAATGCTGCCCTTGACCTTGGCCTTCGTGAGATTCCAATGACCCCGGCTCCCAAGACTGGCGACAGTGATGCGGCTGCACCAGAAAAAGCTCTGCCGCTGAAATTCTCCGGCTATCAGCGGTTCGTGGTGGGGCTGTTGGCGTTCCTGCAGTTCTCGATCGTTCTGGACTTCATGATCATCTCGCCGCTTGGCGCGATCATCATGCCGGACCTCGATATCAGCCCGCAGCGATTTGGCGAGATCGTATCGGCATACGCGTTCAGCGCCGGCAGCGCCGGCTTCCTGGCGGCCGGCTTCGCGGACCGCTTCGATCGAAAGAGATTTCTCCTTTTCTTCTATTGCGGCTTCATCGCTGGCACGGCGCTCTGCGCGCTCGCGCCCAATTATCCGCTGCTCCTGTTTGCCCGAATCGTCACCGGACTGTTCGGCGGGGTCGTCGGCTCGATCGTGCTTGCGATCGTCACGGATCTGTTCCCTCTGCAGATGCGGGGGCGGGTGATGGGCGTCGTGCAGACCGCCTTCTCCGCCAGCCAGATTTTGGGCATCCCGGCCGGACTGTACATCGCCAACCTTTGGAGCTGGCATGCTGCGTTCCTGGCCATCATCTGCGTCACAATACCGGTGGGCCTGGTTATCGTCTTCTACATGAGGCCGGTCGTCGGCCATCTCGCCCTTAAGCGGAGTGAAAGCCCCTGGCGGCATCTGACCGGCACGCTCCTGGTGCCGACATACGTCGTAGCATTCGCCACGACCGCGCTGCTCGTCACCGGCGGTTACATGCTCCTGCCATTCGCCAGCGTCTACACGGTCAACAACCTCGGCATCCCGTTGACCGATCTGCCCACGCTTTATCTGGTATCGGGAATGTTCACGATCTTTACGGGCCCGCTGATCGGGAGGGCAAGCGACGCGTTCGGAAAATTCCGGACCTTCATCTTTGGGTGCGCTGTGTCGATCGTAATGGTGCTCGTCTATACGCACCTTGGCCGCGTGCCGCTCGTCACGGTGATCATCGTCAACGTGCTGCTGTTCGTCGGCATATTTTCACGCATGATCCCATCGCAGGCACTCATGTCGGCGATACCTGAGGCATCGAAACGAGGCTCCTTCAACGCCGTCAATGCCTCTGTGCAGCAAGTTTCCGGCGGTATCGCCTCGATCATCGCCGGCATCATCGTCGCGCAAAGCCCCGCCGGCGAGCTGCAGCGCTTCGATCATTTGGGCTACGTCGTCGTCGCGACGACGCTGGCCTCCCTTGGCTTGATGTACTTCATTCAACGAGCCGTCGCTGAGGCCTCCCGCCGTTAGCCGCGGTCTCGCTCTCAACAGCAGCGCGCGCCCCCTTCATCAGAGGCACACGACCACCGGCGACGTTCAAAGCGAATGCCAGACCGGCGTCGGGCGTTCAAAATGGCCTGCAAGCTTGCAAATTTCTGCCCCGGGGCTGCTCTCCTCGCGCCTTGTTCCAATCCCATGATGGTGACTGTCGAATCAAACCAGCCGGAAAAAAGAGGGAGGGTCGATGAGTTCTACGCTGAGCCGCACGCAATCCGAATTCTCGACGAGGCGATGGGCGGCCGAGCCATCAATTGACGCGCCTCTTCATCCTGCCGACCTCGACCTGCTTTCGCGCAAGCGGCCGTCATTTGCCAAGCGAACGTCGCGAACGCTTTCCCGCTTGCTGGTTACGTTCTTGGTCGGTGTCGGTGCCACCCTCGGATGGCAATCCTACGGCGACACGACCAGAGAGATCATCGCGAGTTCGTCTCCCGCGCTTGCGTGGTTGGCACCGCAGGTCGCATCCGTTGGGCCGACCGCTCTGGCGGTCCCTTCTCCAGATCAGGAGGAACTCAAATCGGTGTCGTTCGGTCTCGCCGAGGTTCGGCAGCGTGTCGACCAGATCGCCGCCCAGCTCGCCGCTGGCCGGGAACAGATGACACGCGACATCAACAGGCTGCAAGCCGTCGAACAGGACATCCTTGACAAGATTTCGGCGCCTGCGCCTGCGCCGGCCGCTGCTCCGGTGCGCAGACCCGCGACACTCACAGCGCCGGCCGCACGCTGACCTAATCAAGGCGGGATCGGGATTCGGTGGCGCTACGAAGGTTAGCGCCTAACCCACAGCGTCCGGTATCACGGATCGCGCGGGTCAATGCATCGGCGCCATGGCTGTGTGATGGGCGTCGTGCAGCCTCGCGTCGCCTCAATGGCCGACTGTCTGACAACTCTTAATTGTGAGATTGAAATCGTGCAGCGGCTGTTCATCGGCGCAAGCCTTTGCTTTTGCGAACGGATCTCGCTCATTCGCGATGGATCGGATCGAGTATGTCAAAACACCGGAGGCTAACCCAACTTAGCCAATTGGGGAGAAAAAGCGAATAAAATCAATGCCTGCTCCCCGAAAGTCTCCACTACACCGGCTGGATCGCAGCGCGCACTGGCTTGCCTGCCGGCGCGGTGATGCGCGGTGGTGGCTGAGACGGTAGATCGAGCTTGAGTTGCTTCACCAGGAGCTTCTGGTCGGCGGTGAGCTCAGTGTAGCGGGCCAGGATCA
>Ga0209060_10001790_pt1 | contig 21986 bp, 18 predicted proteins | sample Coa_R1_8_FD_187155 | JGI IMG/M metagenome (GOLD analysis project Ga0209060, IMG submission 187155) | Surface soil microbial communities from Centralia Pennsylvania, which are recovering from an underground coalmine fire - Coalmine... | ecosystem: Environmental > Terrestrial > Soil >...
ATGCCGATCGCCGTGACCTGGCCGCGCTCCTGCGCGAGGCCGAGGTGATCGCGGCGGCCCCGGCGCGCGCGGCGCTGTCGCCGCCGGCGGACAACGGCGGGACGACGGCGAAACCGCACCTGGTCGCGCCTCTGTTCGAGCAGGCGATGAGCGATCTGCGGCTGCGCGACGCCGCGCTGTTCGCCGCGCGCGGCAGAGAGGTCGGGTACCTGGTGAACGTCTGGATCGCGGGCGGCGCGCACGACGGGCGGCATCCCCGGCCGGTCGAGGCGCTGGAGACGGTGCTGGCGACCTGCGAGGCCGGTCTGCGGGACGAGCTCGGGTCGGCGCCGCAGACCGCCGAGCGGGCGCTGGCGGTCCTGGCCCGGACGCCCGCCGACACGCTGTTTCGCCGCGGCTTCCGCGGGCGGTGAGGCAGCCTCAGGCGCCCGGACAGACCTGGGCGACGAACGTCGTGCCGTTGAGGTCGAAGTTGAACGTGTCGGTGTCTTGAAATCGGAAGACCACGCTGGTGTTCGACACCGACAGGATCTCCAGCGTCCCGTCGCCGAAGGACCCGCCGCCGCCCCAGCACGACATGGGCAGATCGCTGTTGTGTCCCGTGGCCGAGAAGTTGGGGTTGATGAGGCTGCTCAGGGGATAGACGCCCGGGACCACCTCGGCGAACGGGATCTCGATCGACACCGTGAAGCTCACCTCCGTCTGGTCGATCGAGCACTCGGTGAGCGGGGACCGGTTCACGCAGGTGATCGCTTCGTTGCTCAGCGCCAGCAGCGAGCTGCCCAGGTTGTACGGGCTCGCGTACATGATCGCGCCCACGGGCGGGCTCTCCGAGGCGTCGGTCGCGGCGCCTGCGTCGACCGGAGCGGTCGCCCGGCCGGCGTCGTCCGCCACGTTCGCGCCGAGGCCCGCGTCGTCGCCGGGGGGAACCAGCGACGCCGAACAACCGGCCGCCGCCACGCCGATCGCGACCACCAACCACGACCTCACCAATCCACGGAGCGCGCTCATCGTTTTCCGCCCGCCCACGGTGCAGGCCTCATGCCACGCTGCAATGTCGCGGCGTTGCCTGCGCCCGTGGGGGCCCGACCGAGACAATGGTGTCAGGGTCGGAAAGCCTTCGCCGGCGATCAGTACCAGAGCTTGAACGCGCCGCTCACGTAGAGGAGCGCGTTCATGTACAGCGCGCCGTCGTAGTAGCGGTAGTTCCCGGTCGGGATGGCGGCGCTCCAGAGCTTCTGCACCCAGGCCTTCCCCGACGACGCCGGCAGGCCGAAGCCGAGGAGGGCGTTGCAGGCCAGCATGGCCGTCGACCCGTTGTTGTTGCTGGTGACCCAGGTGGCGTACTCACTGGCGTACGTCGCCTCGAACGGGTCGGCGTCGAAGAAGTCGTAGTCGCTCATGAAGTTGGCGACGATGCGCAGCTTGTCGTCGCCGCTCGAGTTGGTCGTCGCTCCCGCGAACGACGACTGGTCGCCGATGTTGCCGGTCGAGCCGGCCGCGGTCTGCAGCCAGGCGCGCGTCGTCGTCAGCACCGTGTTCCAGAAGTCGGCGTTGGCGGTGTCGAAGCAGGCCCACGCCTGATAGAAGGCCGGCAGCATGTACGAGGCGTCGGTGCCGTTGCTGTCGGTGCCGGTGAAGTAGCGGACCAGGTGGTACTGCGAGCTGAAGTCGGTGGTGCGCACCAGGTTCAGCGTGTTCTGCGCCTCGGTCGCGTAGTTGTACTTGCCCGAGGTGTCGCCCCAGCGGTTGTGAGCGAACACCAGCGCGGCCGCCATCCACTCGTCGCCGTCGGGCGCGCCGCCGGAGCCGCTCACGCTGCCGCTGGTGGTCACCTGCCAGTGGATCGTGTTCCCGCTCGGCCACATGTAGTGCTTCACGAAGGCCCACATCTCGTCGAACTCGGTCTGGTGATTGAGCTGGACGGCGGCCATCAGGCCGTACCCCTGACCCTCGCTGCGGACGGCGTTGTCGGCGACGTCCTTGATGTACGCCTCGCCCGTGGCCGGGCCCGTGTAGAAGATGGTGTTCGCGTTGGACGGATTGAACAGCTGTCCCCAGGCGGTGGTGACCTTGGTATCGCTTTGCGCCTGTGTCTCGCCCAGCAAGCTGATGAAGAGGTTGGCGTACTGCGCGGGCGGCGTGCACCCGCTGCCGGGCATCGTCGTGGTGGCGCTGCTCGAGATGTCGGTGCCGGTATAGGCCGGCCCGCTCGCGCCGGCGCCGGTCGATCCACCTTGTGCGCTGCCACCCGCGCCGGTCGCGCCGCCCGCGCCCGTCGCGCCGCCCGTGCCGGTCGCACCGCCCTTGCCCGTTGCGCCGCCGGTCGCCGACGCGCCGCCGCTCCCGACGGTGCCGCCCGTCGCTGTCGTGCCGCCCGCTCCCGTCGCGCCGCCCGTCGCGCCGGCGCCGCCCGTGCCGGTGCCTGGATGAGTTCCGCCGGCGCCGGTTGCGCCGCCCGTCGCAGTTGAACCGCCACTGCCGACCGTGCCGCCGCTTCCGGTCGATCCACCAGAGCTGCCACCACTCGACGTCGTGCCGCCGGTTCCGGTCGTGCCGCCGTTCCCGGTCGTGCCGCCGGTTCCAGTCGCGCCGCCACTCGCCGTCGCGCCGCCAGCTCCGGTCGCGCCGCCGCTCCCTCCCTCGCTGCTGCCCGTGCCGCCGCAGGCTGCCAGGGCGAGGCAAAAGGTGACGGTGCAGATCGAGCTACCAGGACGACGGGGCCGGTGAAGCATGATCCGGAATTCCCACCGCCCCGTCCGCCGATCACGAACGGCTCTCATTTTCGTCGACGCGCTCTCATTTTCGCCGGCTCGGCTCACCGACGGTCGAGAGTCCCCGCCCACATGTCGGTGCCGTCGCTACGTTGGGGCAGGTTCGGGGTCAGGGCTCGTCGGCCCAGGGGTCATCTTTCTGGCGACCCTTGGGCGGCTCGTTGCGGAGGTGCGGCGGCAGGTAGTCGTCGGGCGCCTGGTTCTCGAGCGGCGTCCCCGCGTCGATGCGCATCGCGCGCCGCGCGCCCTTGTGCGGCTTGGCGGCCTCGGCGCAGAGGCGGGTCAGCTGCGGGCCGGTCTTGGGCCACAGCTTGTCGCCGACGTCGGCCGCCAGCGCGTCCCGATCGGCGGAGATGTGCACCGAGGCGATGCGCCGGCCGGTGACGCCGCTGCGGACGCGCACCGTCGCCTGCCCGCGCGACCCCGCGCCGCCGACCGACCCGTCGATGTAGGCGGCGAGCTGCAGCGTCGCGGCCATCTCGCGGTACTGCTCGGCGGTGTCGACCGGGCGCAGCCCCGTCGTGACCTGCAGCCCGCGCGTGCGCAGCGAGCTGACCACCGCCTGCTGCACGTGCGCGGCCCCCTCGCCCGTGAACCCGAGCACCGCGACCTTGCCGGTGACGGTGGGTCCCTCGGACTTGGCCTTCGACTTGCCGCTGGCGCTCCCGCCCGCGCTGGCGGCCACGGGCTTGGGCGTCGGGGCGGGCGGCGGCGTCTTGTCGGGGACCAGCACCTTGCCGTGCTTGGCCTTGGTCCAGGCGGAGACCGACGACTTGGACGGCGCGGCGCTGCCCGGAGCGGGCACGACCGAAAAAACCAAAGCCAAGGCAAGGAACAGCGACAGCCGAAGCAAGCGCCGCATCTTAAACCGATCGCTCACTTTCGGTCGCCCGTTCTTTCGCACGTCCCGGCATCGCCCAGTTTGCAGGCCCTCGTGTACAACTCCAGCGCCTCTCCAGCCCCTCCTCGTCCGTGCCTTCCACGATCTTGTCGGCGACGAACGTCGCGTCGGGGCGCTGCATACGACGCTCGCGAACATCGGGGCAACGACGGTACCATGCGGACCCCGTGCCGCGTCCGCCTCGTCCCCGCCGCCAGCAGCGCGCAGAGGCGCGCGCGCTCCGCAAGGAGGTGCGCCGCACGGAGGAGCTGGCGGCGCGCCTCCCGGGCGCCGCGCCCGATCACCCGATCGACGTGGCGTCGGCGTCGGTGGTCGAGACGATGGCGCGCGCGACACCCTGCATCCAGTGCGGAGGCGAGCTGGAACCCCGCGCCGACCGCGCGACCTCCACCGCGCGCGGCGTCCTGCGCGAGGTCGCGCTCGTCTGTCGCCGCTGTCACGCCCCGCGCGCGCTGTGGTTCCGGATCCCGCCGCCCCGCGCGAACTGAGCGAGATCGCAGGGACTACCGCCGCGCCGTCCGGAATCTGGCGCGACGCGTCCGTCGGGGGTGGCGGAGGGGACCCCCACCCGCGCTATAGTCGCGACGTGGTCGCGGATGTTTCAGAGACCGACCTACAGTCCGATCCGCTGATCGGACGGAAGCTGGACGGACGCTACGACGTCATCGCCCGCCTCGGCGAGGGCGGCATGGGCGTCGTGTACCGCGGGCGGCAGGCGCACCTCGGGCGGTTCGTGGCGATCAAGGTGCTGCACCAGGACACCGCCGCGATCGGCGAGTGGCGCCGGCGGTTCGAGCGCGAGGCGCAGGCGCTGTCGGCGCTGGCGCACCCGAACGTCGTCCCGGTGACCGACTCGGGGATCGACGGCGGTGTGCCGTACCTGGTGATGGAGCTCCTGCAAGGCAAGACGCTGGCCGAGCTGCTCAAGCAGGGGCCGCTGCCGCTGTGGCGGGCGCTGGACATCGCGCGGCAGACGCTGCGCGGGCTCGGTTTCGCGCACGGCAAGGGCATCGTCCACCGCGACCTGAAGCCGGCCAACGTCTTCCTGCAGGAGCTGCCCGATCAGGCCGATCACGTGCGGCTGCTCGACTTCGGGATGGTGAAGTTCATCGAGAAGAAGTCGGGCTCGAAGGCGACGGCCGACACGCTGACGCGCGCCGGGGTGGTGTTCGGGACGCCGGCCTACATGTCCCCCGAGCAGGCGAAGGGCGGGCCGGCCGACGCGCGCACCGACGTGTACGCGGCGGGCGCGCTGCTGTTCGAGGTCGTCGCCGGGCGGCGCCCGTTCGTCGAGAACACGCCCGAGGCGGTGGTCATGGCGCACCTCACCCAGCCGATCCCGTCGCTGGCGAAGGTGCGGCCGGGGCTGGGCGCGGCGGCGGCGCTGCTGCAGCCGGTGGTCGAGCGCGCGATGGCCAAGAAGCCGGGCTCGCGGTTCAAGGACGCCGACGCCATGCTGGCGGCGCTGGAGGCGGTCATCGACAAGCTGCCCGCCGACACGGGCAGCGGCGGGCGCTCGGAGTCGCGACGGCGGGCGACGCCGCGCCCCCGCAAGGTCGCGCGGGGTGGCGCGCGTGTCTCGCGCTGGGCGCTCACGCTGGTGGTGCTCGCCGCCGGCGTGGCGGCGGCGGGAACGTACCTGCGGAGCCACCTCGGGGGCTGGGGGCGCTGGCAGGTGAGGTCGGCGGAGCCGGCCGCGCCGGCCAAGCCCGGGCACAAGCACGCGCCGGTCGCCGAAGCGCCGCCCGCGCCGGCGCCCAAACCAGCGCCGAAGCCGGCGGCGCCCGAGCCCGCGCACAAGCCGGAGCCGGCGCCCGCGCCCGTGAAGGCCGCCGAGAGCCCGACCGAGCCCCAGGAAGAGACGGACGCGGAGCCGGAGGAGAAGCAGCCGCCCGTGACCAAGCGTCCGTCGCGCGCGCGCGCCCGCAACCCCTGGCGCGCGCCCGTCCCGCGGCAGCTCAAGTCGATCCGCGTCCAGCTCGATCGCGGTGGGCACCTGTCACAGAAGGCGCTGCGACCGGCGTACGAATACGCGCACCAGAACCCCGCCGACGCGCGCCCCTGGCTGCTGCTCGGGCGCGCCTACGCGCAGCTCGATTGGCTCAGCAACTCGGTCGACCGGTACACCAAGGCCGACGAGGTCGACGCGTCTTCCCGGGGCGATCCCCAGATGCTCGTCGACCTGCTCAAGGCGGCGGCGCACCCGGCGACCGCGCACGCTGCCGCCAAGGCGATCACCGACATCTACGGCGCCGAGGCGATCCCCGCGCTCGACAAGGCAATCAAGAGCACCGAGAACGATCGCGAGGCGGCTCGTCTCACGAAGCTGCGCGAGTCGCTCGCGCGCTGAGCGGCCTGGCGGCGTTCATTCCCCCGGCGCCCGCGCCAGGAGGGCCCGAAGGCGGCGCCCGGCAACGGGGTTCAGGGCCGCCGCCCAGGCGACCCGCCCTTCGAGGTGCCGCTGAAAGTCGGGCCGCCCCTCGCGGTTCTGACCGTCGAGGCCGAAGCGGGCGACGTTGAACAGCGTGGCCCGCAGTCGATCGCGCTCGCGCCGCGGCAGGTTCGCCGTGTCGTTGACGACCACCCCGCACAGCGTCTGCCGCCCGCCCTGCCGCATCACGCGCGTCTTGCGATGGTTGACGCCGAAGCCCTCGTCGGCGGCGATCACGCGCGCCCGCGCGATGAAGAAGCGCAGGCTTCTCTCGAACGCCGCGTCGCCGGAGAACGCCAGATCGTCCGCGTAGCGGGTCATCGTGGCGCCGAAGCCGGCCGCCAGCCCCGACAAGCGGCGATCGAGCCGCCAGGCGGCCAGGTTCGCGAGGCCGGGCGACGTCGGCGCCCCCTGCGGCAGGTGCGCGTCGCGCAGCCGCGCGTTGGCCTGAAACCGCTGGTCGAGATCGACGTCGTGTCGCGGGTGCTCGGCCAGCACGCGCTCGGGCGTCGGCGCCGTGCACAGCCCGGCCAGCGCGCGCGCCACGCGCCGCGGATAGCCGACCCGACGAAACAGGGCGATCACCCGCGCGCGACTGACGCTGGCGAAGAAGTCCAGCAGGTCCATGCGGACGACGACCCGGCGCCCGACGTGCGGCGCGACGAAGGTGCGCACGCTGCGCCCGCGGACGAACCCGTGCGCCGCCTCCGACACGGGGATCTGCGCCAGCACCTGGTCGACCAGCCAGCGCTGGATCCGCTTGAGGCGCGGCTTCGGCGCCTCCAGCAGCCGCCACCCGCCCGCCGCCTTGGGGACCCAGCGGTGATGGTAGTGGCGTAGCTTCGGCTCCGGGGTGGACGCGTTGAGGCGGTGCTCGTCGGCGAACCACTCCAGCTCCTCGGGGCGCAGCCCGAGCGCGGCGGCGAGGTCGCCCGCCGACGGGAGGGGAGGGACGCCAAAGCGCCCGCGCGCGATCGGCACCATGGTCGGCTCGGGGATCAGCCAGCGCTGCACGCGCGCGGGCCGGGCGCTCCCCGGCCAGACGGCGCCCCGCAACCCGCGATCGCCGGCCAGCGCCCGTCCGAGGTCGTCGTCGCGATCGACCGGCGCCCGGGGGAACGCGACCAGCATCCGCCGTACGAGCCGCCGGAGCCACCGCGTCCGCCCGCGGGCGCCGTCGCCCAGCGCCGCGCGTCCGCGCGCGTAGAGCTCGTCCTCGCTCCAGGGTCCGGCGAGGAACGCGAACGCCAGCCCCTTTGTCAGATGGTCGACCATCGAGAGTGATGGACGCCGAGCCCCCGACTGTTCTCGTCTGGCGCGGTGAATCGGCCAGGTACCACTGGCCCGGGCACCGTGCGGTGATGTGGCCTGCTTCTCAAGTGCCTCTGGGGTTACCCCAGAGAGACGGGGATGAGCCGTCGACTCGGGGGCTCGGCGCCATCGGATCCAGGGTAGGGCGCGCCGCCCCAGGCGGTCAACGCGCGCGGCATCGCGACCGCGCTGCCGCCGGCGACCTCAGATCTTGATGAGGTAGTTGAGGACCATCGACGGCTGCATCGTGTTGTGCGCGCCGCTCCCACCTGTCTGCGCGATCGTGATTCCGGTCGTGCTCGCCCCGGCGGTGGCAGCGGCGAAGGCCATCGATTGTTGCTGGGTGCCGCAGTAGACGCCGCACTGGTTCCCGTTGAGGGCGACCCCGAACGCGCCGCCCGCCGGGGTGGACACCGTGTGCGCGTGGCCGGGATCGGTCAGCGCGTGCGTGTGCGCCGGCATCTCGGCCGCCGTCAGCGTGTGCGCCTCCTCGCCGAGCGTCTGGGCCAGCGTGCGCGCGGTCAGGCCCGTGCCGTGCCCCGCGCCGATGACCGTCCGGCCGCGCATGTCGGGGAGGTTGAAGGTGGCGATGCCGTCGCCGCCGCCGTAGTTGATGCCGATGGCCGCGAACAGCGCGGCGTAGGTGGTGCGGCTGACGGCCGACCCGTCACACAGCAGCCAGCCGGCGGGGATCCCGGCGGCGCCCGCGTCCGCGGCCACGCCGCTCGGCCCGGCGAACGGGACGACCATTCCGGACGGCAGCCCCGCCTCGAGCGCGGCGATCCGCTGATCCAGCGCCGTGAAGTTGCCGTTCAGGTTGGCGGCCGTCAGCGTCTCACCGGACGTGAAGCTGTGCGGGACGCTGGCCAGCACCACCGCGCCGGCCGTCACGCCGACCGCCAGCGCCAGCGCGCCCACCAGGACCACGCGCTTGCGGCGCATACGACGAAAGCCCTCGCCCATCGTTCTTCACCTCATTTGAGAGTGCAGTTGTCGACCTGAGTCGAATCGAGAACGCAAGCCGGGCCCGCGGCACCGCCGCCCGCGCCGGCCAGGCCGCCCGCGCCGCCGCCCTGGCCGGTGGCTCCTGCGATACCGCCGGCGCCGGCCTTGCCCGAGGCTCCGGCGCCGCCGTCGGTGGACTTGAGCGTCGCCGACCCGCACGCGACGCCGCCCATGGCGACGGCGGCCGCCAGCAAGATTGCCAGCGCGCTCGGCTTCTGGGATGCGGACCGACACCTGACCGACATCTCGCGCACGCACGACTTTACCGATGAGCTTGCCTCGCTGTCAACGACGGGGGCCGACCCGACGTCTCTTGTCTTGCTGAGCGGATTTTCCTCCGCTCTGGCGCTGGGGTGCCGTTGAATTGTCGCGGGTTTTTTCATTGTTTCTGTTCGGGCGGTGACGATGTTGTCGTGGGCGGTTGGTCGTGCGCTGGCGAAGGACGGGGCTCGGATGTTGTTTGGTCCTCCTCGGAGGCGCCTGCGCGCGGCCCCTGGGGGCGGAGCACGGTGGCCCGCCCGCTGTCAGCCCGCGGGACGCTTCAAGCGGCGCCGCCGACGCCGGCCGAGGCGCGTCGGGTGGGGACGGCGGCGCGGGCGCGCCCACCGGCGGTACGTCCGGCACGGGCAGTGGTACGCCCGGCACCGGCAGCGGTGCGCCCGGTACGGGCAGCGGCGCCTCGGGGGCGGGCAGCGGCTCGGGCGCTCCGGGTGGCGATACAGCCAGCGGCGGCGCGGGTGGGGCCGGTGGCAGCGGGGCGGTCGTGCCGGCGACGGCCGGAACGACGATCGAACCGGCAGTGGCGGGCCTCACGCTCGATGCGTGCCCGGGCCGGACGCCCACGGGCTGGTGCTGGGTCGAGCCGCGGCCGCAGGGCAACCCTCTGCGGGATCTCTCGTCGCCTCACGCCGGCGAGATGTGGGCGGTCGGCGATGTCGGGACCGTGCTGCACGCGACCTCGAATGGCTCGGCGCCGGTCGTCTGGACCGTGGTCGACGTGGGGCTGACCTCGAACCTGACCGCCGTGTCGGAGTCCGCCGACGGAGCCGTGTTCGTCGCTTCCCAGCTCGGCGAGGTGGTGCGCGGCGACGCCACCGCGGGCGACTGGGCGCCGCTGCCGGCGCTGATCCGCGACGGCGTGACCGGCCTGTGGGCGGCGAGCCGCGACGAGGTCTGGGCTGCCTGCGCCGAATCGACCGTCCACCACTGGACGACCGCCGCCGGCTGGACCGCCACCAGCGTCGCGCCCGACGTCGTCACCGCCGTCGTCGGTCGCGGGACGAACGACGTGTGGATGGCCAGCTCGATGGGCCACGCTCTCCACTGGGACGGGACAGCCTTCTCGGTCAGCGACATGGCCGCCCCGGCCGGCACCACCGCCCGCGACTTCCCGCTCTGGCACATGGGCCAGCTGGCCGACGGCACGCTCTGGAGCGCCGGCACCAGCGGGTCCGACGGCGATTCGTGGATCCTCTCCGGCGGCGCCTGGTCGCCGACGAGCAGCTACACGATGGCGGGTGACAGCCTGACGGACTACTGGGCCGCGGGGTACGAGGGGACCGCCATCCATCTTTCGCCGGCCGGCCCCGACGCCGTCGACGCGACCTTCCTCGGCTCCGATCCGACCCTCGCCGGGCGCAGCAGCGACCTGTGGGCCATCTCCGGGCGCAGCGCGCGCCACGGGAACCCGCAGGGCTGGGACGCGATCACCTCGCTCTTTCAGGAGACCGACGGCGTTCACGTCGCGCCGACGGGGGACGTCTGGTTGACGGGGCTGGCCGGGCCGTCCTTTCAGCCCGAGGCGGCGCGCTGGGACGGGTCGCGCTGGTCGCTGTTCCAGATGCCGTCGCAAGCCCAGTCGCCCACGGTCGCCTCGAACGGGACCGATGTCTGGCTGGCCAGGACCAGCCTGTGGCGCTGGAGCGCCGGCGCGCTCGTCGAGCTTCCGTTCCCGACCGCGCCTCCGTTCCCGGCGGCCGGTTGGTTCGCGCGGCAGCTCTTCGCCGTGCCCGGCGCGGTCTGGATCTTCGGCACCGATTCGGGAGGCGACGTCCCCGCGCTGCTCTGGACCGACGGCAAGACCTGGCGCGACATCCCCTTGCCCGAGGGGTACGCCGGGGACCCCGTGCTCACCGGCCTCGGCGGGACCAGCGACAGCGATCTCTGGCTGATCTACGACGGTATGTTCGTCGCTCACTACGACGGGCGGGCCTGGGCCGAGCGCGTCGCGCTCCCCGGCAGCGGCCGGTATCCGATCCGCGACCTGTGGGCGCTCGGGCCCGACGACGTGTGGGTGGGGTCGTTTCACTTCGACGGCACCACCTGGAAGGCGACCGCGCCGATCGACGGCCTGGCCGAGATCTACGCGACGTGGGCGGCCGCCGATGACGACGTCTGGGCGCTCTCCGGCACGGGCCTGCACCACTTCGACGGCACCGCCTGGTCGGGTCCCCTCGCGCTTCCCAACGGCGACTTCTGGTCGGGCCTCTCGGCCATCAGCTCGGGTGACCTCTGGCTCGTCGGGACCGACGGCATCGTCCACGGCGCCCCGTCGCTCGCCGCGTCGTCGCGCTAGCGCCTCGGCCGAACGGCCGTGATTCTCGCGACTTGCTGTCCGCGGCGCACAATTCTTCGCTCGCCGGCCCTTAGTTGGTGAGGGCGCGAACGCGCGCGTGCCGCCCGAAACCCACCCGACGAGGTCCCCCCGATGAAAACCTCTGCGCTCACGGTCTCCCTGGTCGTCGTCTCCGCGCTTGGCGCCGCGCAGCGGGCCTTCGCCACCGATTACTACCTGGCGACGACGGGCAGCGACTCGAACGCCGGGACCATGGACGCGCCGTGGGCCACGCTGCAGAAGGCGGCCAACACGGCGGTCGCCGGCGACACGGTCTGGATCCGCGGCGGGACCTACGCCATCACCACGCCGGTCAACAGCGGCGCCGGCATCAGCTTCTCGAAGAGCGGCACGGCGACCGCCAACATCAACTACTTCGCCTACCAGGGCGAGCATCCGAAGTTCGACTTCACGAACCTGCAGATCTCGACGACCGGCTACACGATGGGCATCACCGTGAGCGGCAGCTACCTGCACTTCAAGGGCCTCGAGATCTGCTGCGTGCCGATGAACATGTACTCGAACAACGGCATCTCGGTGACCGGCAGCGCCGCCTACGACACCTTCGAGCTGCTCGACATGCACGGCAACAGCGGCAACGGCATCTTCGTCGGCAACAAGAGCGGCGGCGGCCACCTGATCCTCAACTGCGACGCGCACGACAACTACGACGCCACCTCCAACCAGGGCCAGGGGCAGAACGCCGACGGGTTCGGCGTCCACTACCAGACGACCGGCGCCACGACGATCGTGCGCGGATGCCGCTCGTGGTGGAACTCGGACGACGGCTACGATCTCATCAACCAGGAGGTGCCGGTCACCGTCGAGAACTCGTGGGCGATGATGAACGGCTACGCCTTGTACGGGACGTTCAACCCCGCCGACGGCAACGGCAACGGCTTCAAGATGGGGTCGAGCAAGACCGGCATCCGCCACCTGGTGCAGAACAACGTCGCCTGGAAGAACAAGGCCACCGGCTTCTACGCCAACCATTCGACGGGCGGGAACACCTGGTACAACAACACGTCGTTCATGAACGGCCATCAGTACGACATGCTGGCCAGCAGCTTCGACTCGTCGGGCAACGTGACCGGGACGATCGTGCTGACCGGGTCGCTGGCGCACATCATGCGCAACAACATCGGCTACCCGAACAAGAACCAGAACATGGACGGCGTCGACACCATGTTCAACACCTGGGACCTGAACATCACGCCGGCCAGCACCGACTTCGCCAGCATCTCCGACCCCAGCGTGTCGATGACCGGGATGCAGATCGAGGGGATGGGCGCGCTGGGACCTCGGCAGGCCGACGGCAGCCTCCCCGACGTCGACTTCCTGCACCTCGCCGCCGGCAGCAACATGATCGACAAGGGGACCAACGTCGGGCTCCCCTACCTGGGCGCGGCGCCCGACCTCGGCGCCTACGAGTACGGCGCGCCCGCGACCGGGACGGGCGGCGCGGGCGGCGCCGGCACCGGGAGCGGCGGCGCGGCCGGTGGGCCCGGGACCGGCGGCGCGAGCGGCAGCGGCGGGGCGACCGGCAGCGGCGGCGCGAGCGGCACCGGCGGGACGACCGGCACCGGCGGCGCGATCAGCACCGGGGGGACGACGGGCGCCGGGGGGACGACGGGCGCCGGGGGAACGGGGATCGTCGACGCGGGCGTCCCGCCGGCGACGGGCGCCGGCGGCTCGGCGACCAGCGGCAGCGGCGGCGCCAGCGCCGGGGAGTCCGCCTCGAGCGGCTGCGCATGCGCCCTCGACGCAGGCGGCGGCTCCGCGGCGCCCGGGCTGATGCTGGGGCTGCTGGGCGCGCTGGCGATTGGTCGCCAGCGGCGCCGCCGGCGCTGAGCTCAGAGCGCGCCGCCGAGCACGATCCCGGCCCCGCCCGTCTCGGTCCTGAACGCCGAGACGCGGAGCCGCGGCGCGCGCAGGTGGGCGACCGCCACCAGCGTGCCGACGAGCGTCCCGGCGGCCGCGCCGACCAGCACATCGGTGTAGAAGTGGTAGCCGGCCCACACCCGCTCGGCCCCGACGCTGGCGCCGATGAGCGCGGTGACGGCCCACGGCTCCCAGGTCAGGCCGTAGCGCACGTCGAGCACCACAGAGGTGGTCGACAGCGCCGCCATCGCCAGCGAGGTGTGGCCCGAGTAGAAGGACCGGTAGCTGTGCGGATCGTCGACCAGCGCCGGGTCGCTGTAGACCCGCGGGATGGGGCGCTGCACGATGTACTTCACCATCGTGACCAGCGCGCCGTTGACGGTCAGCGACTCGGTGAACACGACCAGGTCGTCCAGGAAAGGGCGGGGGCGGCGAAGCGCCAGCCAGTCGGCGACGGGCGGCGCGACGATCGCCAGCCCGACGGTCACGTTGCTGACCCAGTCGGCGGCGTCGCTGGCGTTTCCGATGACGCCGCGGTCGAACGAGTTCACCGAGGCTGCCGAGCACGGGCAGCTCGGGTGGATGAGCCGCGAGGTGAGGGCGTAGGGGACGATGATCCCGGCCGCGGAGACGGCGATGATCGCGCCGTCGATCGGCAGGCTGACGTTGAAGATGGCCGCCGGATCGTCGGGGCGCGGGTCGGCCTGGGCCCGGGCGCTGGCGGCGACGAGCAGCGCGACGACCACCGCGACCCGGGCGCGTCTCACAGGCGCAACGTAGGACGCGTCCCTCGCGCGGCCCATCGGTCGATCCCTGAACGGGGGAGCGCGCTCCAGGAACCTCGATCAGAGGCTCTGCGCCGCGGACACCGCGGCCTGCCCGGCGCTCTTCACCGCTGACCAGATCGCCAGGGCCATGGCGGAGAGATCGAGGCTGAGCCCGACCGAGGCGGCGAGCGCGACGCTGTTCCGCGCCACGCCGTAGTCGTAGCCCGGGGGGTTGGGGGTGAGCGGCGCCGTGCGGTGCTCGAACAGGTACCCGGACACGCGGAGCGGCTCCAGCGTCACCGCCACGAAGCGCCAGGTGTAGGCGAACGTCGCGCTGCCCTGGACGCCGAAGCCGTGGAAGTCGGCGTCGTGGCAGTTGCCCTTCACGTAGCCGAGGGTCACGTACGGGCAAGCGCCCGAGCGGTAGTAGACGTATCCGAACCCCGCGCCCAGCGACGGGAACAGGTACAGCCGTGGCGCCAGGCGCACCGCCACCTTGGCTCGCCAGCCGGCGGAGATGGCCCACAGGTCGACTCCCTCGCCGGAGATCGGATCGACGAAGCCGTCCTTCGTCCGCAGGAAGCTGGCGTCGGCGTAGGCGCCCAGCCAGTACGGCGCGCGGCCGATGTCGAAGGTCATGCCGAACCCGTAGCCGACCGGCGAGAAGCGATCGTCGCCCAGGCTCCCGCGCCACACCGGCCCGACGTGAATGCCGTAGTCGACGTAGTCGAGCGCCTGGGGGTCGGCGCTGGCCGCCGGCGCCGCGGCCACCGGCGCGCCCTGCGCGGCCGCGGGCGCCGCCGAGAGCCCCAAGGGCGCGAACAAGACCGCGAACAGCAGCGCGGCACGCGCCGGTGGGTGGCGGCCGGAACGTGTCACGAACGGGAAACTATAGGGCGGCCGCGGCCATCGACTCCAGACCACAGTGATCGCCCGGGGCGGATGAGCTGCGATATTCTTCTCCCGCAGCGTTGCAAGAGACGTTGAAATACACGTTGCGAGGGACGTTGAAAGGCACGATGCGGCTCGACTGGACGGTGGGATTGGTGGTGGCGGCCGCGAGCGTGCTGGCCGGCGAACGGACGCGCGCCGACGACAAGAAGCCCGGCATGTTCGACTTCGAGCACTGGAAGTCGCCGGTCACGCGCGAGCGCGAGTCGGCGGGCCGGCTGGCCCCCGTCGGCTTCGACCTGACGCCGGCCGTCGCGCCCGACGCCGCGCCGCGGACGATCCGCGTGCGCGTCTACGCCGACAGCGACTACCGCAGCCTGGTGATGCGCTGGCAGGCGCGCCTGCGCGGACAGCTCGGCCACGTCAACGCCGTCACCGGGCCGGTGTTCGCGGTCCGGTTCGAGGTCGAGAGCTTTCGCAGCTGGGACCGCTCGCACGTCGGCGTCGGCATGGAGGCGATCACGAAGGAGCTGACGGCGCTCGACCCCGCCCGCGAGGTCGACCTGGTCCTGGGGCTGGTCACGCCGGCCCGCGGGGTGGAGAACTCTTTCCACGTGCTGGGCGAGGCGCCGACGCCGGGGCACCACATCGTGCTGCGCGGCATGGACGACGAGCAGGAAGGGGTGGCGCTCGATCGCGAGTACCAGCTGCTGTCGGCGGACGAGCGCGGCAAGCTCTACAGCGACCGCAAGGCGCACAAGGAGGTCGTCCTGTTCCTGCACGAGTGGGGGCACAGCGCCGGTCTCCTGCACCAGGACGACCGCGCGATGATCATGAACCCTTCGTACGATCCGCGGCAGGCGGCCTTCGGCGCCTTCGACAAGCAGGTGCTGGCGCTGGTGATCGACAAGCGGCTGGCGCTCCCCGCGGAGGCGTTTCCCGAGTCGGCCGACCTGTTGAAGCTGTACGAGCGCGCGCCCGTCGGCGTCGGCTCGGACCGGGATCGCGCGGAGGTCATCGCCTTCCTGCGCCAGGCGTCGATGCGGTCGGGCCGACCTGGGCCGCCCGGCGCTGGGCCGTCGGCCGTCACCGGGCTGGCCAGCGCCGACGTCGAGGCTTTCAACGCGGCGATCGACGCCGCGCGCGGCGGACGTCCCGAAGAGGCGTGGAAGATCCTGGCGCCGGTGGTCGAGCGGCTGCGCGCGGGCTCCACGGGCCCAGCGGCCAAGCAGAAGGCGGACGCGTGGACCCGCGTCGCGCGGCTGGCGGCCGGCATCGGCGCGCTGACCGTGGCCGAGGAGGCGATCGGACAGGTGCCGCGCGGGGGCGCCGAGATCGAGAAGATCGCCGCCGACGTGGAGACGACCCGCCAGCGCATCGCGCTCCCGTCGGGCGGAAAGTCGGGTGTGGCGCCCGAGCGCGAGCCGGCCTACGTCGCGGCGTTCTGGGCGACCTCCGACCTGGTCGCCTCGGGCGATCTCAAGGGGGCGCGCGCGCGTCTCGACGGGTTCGCGGCGGCCTACCCCGACACCGCCGGCGCCGACGTGCTCGCCTGCGAGCTCGAGCTTCGCGCCAAGCACGCGGCGGCGGCGAACAAGCGGTGCGAGGCGGCGCTGGCCAAGTTCAGGTTCGCCGCGCGGGCGCACTACCTCCTCGGCCTGGGCGCCGCGCGCGCGGGGCGCGCCGCGGTCGCCGAGCAGCACCTCCAGGAGGCGATCCACATCGACCCGCAGGACGCGGGCGCCTGGCGGACGCTGGCCGACGTCTACCGCAGCGAGGGCGCGCGGGGGCGGCTCGAGGCGCTGGCCCGGCGCTACCAGGCGCTGTTCTCCAAGGAGATGCCGCAATGACCACCCGATTGCATGCCCGGCTGGCGCGGCGGGGCGCCTGCCTCGCGTCGCTCGTCCTGGCGCTGGTGGCAGCCGGGTGCGGGTCGGGGAGGCATTCGATTCCGCAGCGGACGCCGCCCGGGGGCTGGACCGCCGTCGACGCGGCCGGCCCGCGCGCCGACGCGCGCGACGGTGAGATCCGCGACGCCGGCGCGCGCGACCTACCTCGGGAGAGCGGCGCGCGCGACGCCGCCCCGAGCCGCGACGCCGGCCTGCGCGACGCCGGCGGCCGCGACACCGCTCGGGTCGACGCCGCCCTGGATGCCAGCCGCGATCGCGCGCGCGACGGCGGCGCCGACGCTGCCCCCGGTGATGGAGCGGCCGCCGACGGCAGCCCGATGTGCGGGCAGCTCCACGTCTCGTGCGCCCCGTTCGCCTGCGACGTCGACGCCGGGCGCTGCAAGTACTTCTGCGCGAGCGCCGCCGACTGCGCGCCCGGGCGTCCCTGCGTGGCGGGTGGTCTGTGCGGGTTCAGGGAGCCGGCGGCCTGCTCGTCCAGCGTCGAGTGCGCGAGCGGCCATTGCGCGGACGGCGTCTGCTGTGACACCGCCTGCAACGGTGCCTGTCACAGCTGCGTGTTGCCGGGGACGATCGGAACGTGCGCCGCCGTTCCGCCAGGGGTGGTCGATCCCCACGGCGTCTGCTTGGCGGGCGCGGTGTGCGGCGCGGACGCGGGTTGCTCTCCCACCACCTGCGCCACCGATGGCGACTGCGGCGCGCTGCACGTTTGCAACGGCGGCGTCTGTCACAGTTGCGCGGCGACGTGCATCAGCAACCCCGATTGCGACGTCCGGTCGGTGTGCGTCGCGCGGAACGGCTGCACCTGGTGCGCGGTCCCCGACGGCGGCGAGACGCCCTAGCCCGTTCATCGCCGCTCACCGCGACATTCCTGTCCCGCCGAAGCCGTGTCGCGGACGCCGGCCCGCGCGATTCATCGCGGTTTCAAGAGGCCGGGACGCTGGCCCGGCCGTTGCAGCCGCCGAGAGGCATGACCGAGCGTCTCTTTGCGGTGTTTCAGTTCATCGCCGTTCGTCTCGTCGCGCTGGCGCTGGCCGGTGCGGTGCTGGGGTGCGGGAGGGCCGCCGACAGCGGCGGCCCGAGCGAGCTCGAGATCGAGCGCCAGTCGGCCGAGGCGACCTGGGCCAACGCCAAGCCGGGCTGCTCGCAGGGCTATCACTACACGTCGACGACGTCGTCGGTGTTCGGCTCGTGCGCCGAGACGACGATCCACGTCGCGAACGATCAGGTCATCGGGCGCAGCTTCGTCGATTACACCAGCGGCGGCTGTGGGGGCGGCGACGCGGCGCCCGCCGAGATCTGGAGCGAGCTTCCACCGGACATCGGCATGCACAGCGACGGCGCGGCGCCGCTCACCGTCGAGCAGCTGTTCGAGGCGTGCAGGATCAGCCTGGCCCAGGATCGGACGGCGAACACGTTCACGCTCACGATCGGGACCGACGGCGTGCCGACCGCGTGCGGCTACACGCCGAACGCTTGCGTCGACGACTGCTTCATGGGGTTCATACTCTCGGACTTCGCCTGCGGGGACTGGACCTTCGACGCCGGCCCCGCTCACTGACGGCGCTTCGCCAGCGCGAGCAGCCCCCAGGCGCCGACCACCGCCAGCAGCAGGCCCAGCACGACGTGAGCCAGGTGATCGGCCGGCCGGTAGCGAAAGATTTCGGCCGGGAACAGCCCCAGCATCCCGGCCGCGGCCTGATAGAGATCGCCCAGGCCGAACAGCAGGTTGAAGAGGGCGACGCCGCGCGCCCGCCGCGCCAGCACCAGCGCCGTGCCCAGCACGCCGAAGAAGATGTGGAACAGGTCGTAGGGCGCGGCGCCGCTCATCAGCGCGAGGCGGGGCGGGATCAGGAAGCCGCCCAGGCCGGTCAGGATCAGGATCGGGCCGAAGAGCCCCAGCAGCCTGGCGTTCCAGCGCGTCGCGGCCGCGCTCACGCTCGCCTTTCCAGCCCGAAGTAGAGGACCAGCCGCTGGCGCTTCTTGCTCTTCAGGTACGCCTGTCCCAGGAACAGGCCGGGGCGAAGCTGGCGTACCTCGTCCTTGATCGCGCGGATGAAGAACGGATTGTCGTCGTTGTCGTAGTCGAGCTGGAACGCGTCGAAGTCGCCCGCGCGCGAGGGCGCGATGAAGGTTTCGAACCGGAACCAGCGCGTCCGGTCGCGGAATACGCGGTTGATGCCGGTGCCGCGGTGCGGGCTGGCGGGGTCGACCCGGAAGCTCTTGCCCAGCCAGGGGAAGAGGGGGGTACGCGCCCAGAGCCTCGCCCACCCGAACAGCCAGCCCGGCGGCGCGACCAGCGCCAGCATGCGTCCGCGCAGGTCACCGTCCAGGTCGGCGACCGCGGGCGTCGTGGCCCCGGCGTAGAGACGCCCCAGCGTCTCGGCGTCGGCGTGCAGGAGCGCGTCGAGATCTCTCGGCGCCACCGTGGTCGCTCCCGCAATTGCCAGCTCGCTCCCGGACGTGGTCATGGTCTCCTCCATTCGTGGTACGGACGAACGGCGGATCCGGATCACGGCCAAGATCACCTGAAGACCACGACGAAGGATCGCGGCGAACTCGGCCGGCTGGTCTAGGGCGGCAACGACACGTACGGCATGCCGGCCATCGGATCGGGGAGGCGCCAGGCGCCGGCGGCCGTGCGGACCTCGACCGCGAACAGCGCTCCGGCGCCGCCGCCGTCGATGCTCGCCGCGAACGAGCCGTCGGGGGCGGGCGTGGCCGCGACGGTCGACCAGTCGGTCTCGCTGTCGAACGGCTTCCAGAGCACCGACACGGTGGCGTCGTCGGGCAGCGGCGCCGCGAAGCGGGCGCGCACCAGCCAGACCGGCGCCGTCGGGTCGGCGGGGTCGATCGACAGGTCGGCGAGCGCGGGCGGCGCGGCGCGTGGCGTGGCCAGCCAGACGGCGGGATCGGGGAGCGTCCCCGCGAACCCGGGCGGCGCGGCGGCGACGACGGCGCCGACCTCGGCCAGCGCCGTGGTGTCGGCGGCCAGCGCCGGGACCTCGAGCGACCAGTGGAAGGGGTCGTAGCCGAGGGGCTGCATGCGGAGCCGCTCGTAGAACGGTCGGATGTAGGCGGTGTCGAGGGCCAGCGCGCGCCAGGCGTCGTCGGCGGCGCCCGTCTCGGCGCGCGCGGCGTCGAGCCAGCCGGGCGCGCCGGTCCCCGCGTAGACCGCCAGCGCCGTCGCGCCGCGCAGCTTGTGTCCGAAGTAGCGCCCGAGGTCGGCCACCGAGACGGCCTCGCGCGCCAGATCGCGGACCAGCGGCTCGGCGTCCGCGGTCCGGTCTGCCGCCGTCGCTGCCAGGTCGGCGCCGGCCAGCACCTGGGCCGCGACGTCGAGCGGCGACAGCTTGCTGCTGCGGGCGCCGGCGACGAGATCGCCCGCCACCTCGGCGGGCGCGGCGATGGCGAAGGTGTCGAAGGGCGTGGCGCCGTCGCACGACTTGACCGACACCGGGCCGCCCGGCACGCCCGCCCATTGGGCGACGTCGCCCCCCAGCTCCATCTCCGGCTCGAACTGGCGCGAGTCGGCGCCGCAGGTCCGACCGGTCACGATCCAGGGGACGATGTCGCTCGCCGCTTGCAACGCGGGCCATAGGCTGTCGGTGCCGGCTTCGCGCGCCAGGATCTGCCGGAAGCGGTCCTCGGGCGCGGTCGGGTCGTAGCCGAGCCGCCCCCACAGCAGGTACATGAGGTCGTCGCGCGCGAACGCCCAGGGCGAGAACCGGTCGGCCGCGTTCGCGTGATAGAAGTCTTCCTGCGGCGTGTAGGCGTGGGGCGGCTCCAGCGTGAACCCGGCGATCGCCGGCGACATCGCCAGCGACAGCATGGTGCGCTGCGCCCGCGCGTACGAGGCCTGGCGGAAGATCTGGTGCGTCCCGCCGGCGCGCACCTGGAACACGAACGTCCACGGGCGCGGCGGGTTCAGGTAGGTCTGGTAGCTGTACGAGCCCCAGGTGGCCATCTGGCCGCCCGCGATCGCGTACGGGGGACCGAGGTGCTCGCCGTTGAACTTCGCCTCCAGCACCATGTTGGGGCCGATGCTGGAGGCCAGGGCCAGGATCTCGGGCTTGCTCGACTGCCAGGTGCGGGTCGAGATCGTCATCCCGGGCGCCGCCGCTTGGACGCCGGCCACGAAGGTGTTCTCGTACCAGGTGGCGGCGCGGCCGCTCTCGCCGGTGCGGAAGCCGAGCATCGCCAGCCCCGGCGCGCGCGCGGCCACGTCGGCCGCCGCCTCGCGCACGTAGGTTTGCAGATCGGCGTCCGAGAGCGCCTCGGGGTCATAGCCGTCGACGCTGGAGGAGGCCTGGTAGGTCATGAGACCGACCCGGATGCCGCGGGCGGCGGCCATGGCGATCACGCGGTTGAGCATCGCCAGGTTGCGATCGCGGTCGGCGGGCGGGACGCCGACGTCGGGGAAGCTGGCCGAGCGCGCCAGGTACAGCAGCGCATTGGGGAACGCGGTCGTCGAGACGTCGTACATGCCGTGCACGTCGAGCACGTCGAGACGCGCGTGCGCGAGCAGGTCGAGGTAGCCACGCCAGAACCCTTCGTCGAGGAACCACCAAGCTTCCTTGCCGCCTCCGGGTTCGCTGCCGTCGGGGAGGGTGTCGGGAAGCACCCAGAACAGGTTCGCCGCGCGGAACGCGACGGTCGGCGCGCCACGCGCGACCGAGGCGGGTGGGACGGCCGCGGCCCCCTCGAGGCGCAGGCGCTCGGCGATCTCCAGCGCGCCGTACATCGCGCCCGTCGGATCGCGCCCCACGATCCAGGTGGTGGCGCCGATCGGCGCGATGACGAACGACTCGGCCCGCGGATCGAGGTCGGGGGCGATCGCGGCGCGCACCGGATCGACCGCCTCGTCGTCGATGGTGGCGATGGTGATCGCGCGCGCCGCCTGCGCCTCGGCCAGCGCCTCGGCCACCGCGCAGCGCCCATAGTCGACGGGATCGGTCGGGTCGTGGCCGTCGGGGCAGGCCACGGTCCAGGTCCAGGGCGTGGCGCGCGGGCCGCCCGCGTCGGGCGCGGCGTCGGGGCCGGCGTCCCCCGCGGGGCCGGCGTCCGGACGGCTGGCGCGCGCGTCGGGGGGCGTGGCGCAGCCGGCCGCCAGCAGCGCCACGGCGACGGCCACGACCGGCGTGGCCCAGGCGGCGCCGGGCTCGCTGATGCCGCCGGTCTGGCCGACATTGGCCCCCCGGAGTATCCCCATCGCCGGCAACGCTAACACGGTGTCCGCTGCCGGGCGGTCGGCTGCCCATGGATGAGGCCGTTCGGCGCTTTGACTCGGTGGGCCCCCTCGCCCTACTGTTGACGGCCGGTGAAGATGACCAAGCGACAGACCGCGGTCCTCGGGATCGCTTTGACGGGTGGGCTCCTCCTTGGCTGCAAGAAGAGCGAGTCGCTGGTGGTGGCCGAGGTGAGCGCGGCCGACTCCAGCGCGGCGAGCGTCTCGTCGGTGACGATCGCGGTGGGGAGCACCAACGAGATGTTCCGGGTGGCCG
>Ga0209060_10001792_pt1 | contig 21979 bp, 18 predicted proteins | sample Coa_R1_8_FD_187155 | JGI IMG/M metagenome (GOLD analysis project Ga0209060, IMG submission 187155) | Surface soil microbial communities from Centralia Pennsylvania, which are recovering from an underground coalmine fire - Coalmine... | ecosystem: Environmental > Terrestrial > Soil >...
GCGCTCAATTTTGATCCGCGATGGAACCAAGGTCGTGGCGCTGGCAGTGCTCGAAGCGCCCAAGCTTTCCGATGGAGAAGTCGAGAAATTTGCCAGTCAGAAGAACGTACTTGAGGCCGTGCTTCGCCATATTCCGCTGAAACGCCGCTTCATGAAAAACTATATTGTCGTGCGTAATTTATGCGCGAATCCACGGACGCCACTCGATCTCGGCCTCGGCCTGATGAAAAACCTTATGATTGCGGATCTCAAGAATCTCTCCGCCAACAAGGAAGTCTCAGAAACGATTCGCAAGCTGGCTTTAAAGGGATACAAACAGAAAATCGAAGACGCGAACAAGAAGTAGTTTGGAGGAATCGTGGCCTCGCTACCTCAATCGGATCCAATTGCAGATCTGTTGCAACGCTCCAAGACCATTGCAGTGGTCGGACTGTCGAGTAATCCGCTGCGGCCGAGTCATGGAGTGTCTGCATACATGCAGAGCCATGGATACCGCATTATCCCGGTGAATCCGAACATTACTGAATGCCTTGGCGAGAAGACATATGCCTCGCTCCTCGACGTGCCGGAGAAAATTGACATCGTCGATGTTTTTCGCCGTTCCGAATTCGTCGGCGAAGTCGTGGATCAGGCGATCGAGCTCAAAGTACCGGCCATTTGGATGCAAGAAGATGTGATCAACGAGAATGCGGCCGCGAAGGCTCGTCAGGCCGGAATCTTCGTTGTGATGGACCGCTGCATCCTGAAAGAACATCGGGCACGATTCAGATAGTGCCTTCATGAAGTAGTCGCCACTCGCCCAATTAGGAGAACTTCCTTTGAACACCGATGCGCCATCGCCCTCTCAGCCTTTGGTTCCCACCGAATCCCACTCTGTCACCGAGCCACCACCGCAGAATTTTAGTTTTAGCAAGTTGTTTGTTGGGAAAGAAGGCTTGCGCGCGGGTTGGGGTGTCCTCATTTTTATCGCGCTCTTCGTCGCGTTCATGTCCATCGCGATGGCTATCAACAGTAAATTGCATCCTGGGCAACAGCGGCCGACATCCACGACCTTAATCTCTCTGAGCTTCGGTTACGTGCAGGAATCGATGCTCGCGGCTGCAGCATTACTTTCCACCTGGATCATGTCGAAGATCGAGCGCCGCGGCCGAACGTACGGCGTCGGTGGTAGGAGCAAGTTGTCCCTGTTCTTGGCGGGCTTGCTGTCCGGACTCGTGTTGATTTCTTTGCTGGTGTTCATCCTTTGGAAGTCAGGTCTGCTGGTCATTGAAGGCAGTCTGATTTTCGGATCCGACATCTTCCGCTATGGCCCGCTATGGCTGTTCGCGTTCTTTCTGGTCGGACTAGCCGAAGAGTCTTTGACGCGTGGATACCTGCTCTACACTCTGACTCGGGGACTCGCCTGGTTCTATCAGTATCTCTTCAAGACGCGTCACAGCAATGCATTGGGTTTCTGGACCGCTGCTGTAATTCTTTCCGTCATCTTTTTCTTAGGCCACACCGGCAATCCGGGAGAGTCTCCGGTGGGACTGCTCTCTGTTTTCGCGGCCGGAATGTTTTTCAGCCTCAGCGTTTGGCGCACCGGTTCGCTGTGGTGGGCCATCGGCATGCATGCTGCCTGGGATTGGGGTCAGTCGTTCCTCTTCGGAGTTGCCGATAGCGGACTCATGGTCCAGCACCACCTTCTGGGAACGCACCCGGCAGGCAAGCCTGTCTTCAGCGGAGGAACAACAGGGCCAGAAGGCAGCATTTACATTCTTGGAGTCTTAGCGCTGGGAACTTTGATTATTGTGTTCACCCTGCCGAAGCGACAGTACATTGCGGCTTCCGCCGCAGCTTCGGATATTGCGCAACCCGCGATTGCATCCGCGTGATTTCACCTTGCGTAGAGTTGTCCGGGAAGAATAAATCAAGCACCGACGCCGATGAATACGACGCTAGCGTCGTCGCGTACGCCCGTTCCGTTGGCATACGCGCGCACTTCGTCGATGATGCTTACCGCCGAGGCATCCGGACGAATCGCATGCTCCACGAGACGGCACAATCCATACTCTTCCTCGTTGGCGTCGACAGCCTCGGTAATGCCATCGCTGTAGAAGATCAGCTTCGATCCATTCGAAAGACGAAACATAGTTTCGGAGTAATCGCCGCAACCCAAACCCAGTGGTAGACCGCGCTCGACGTCAAGGAACTGTTCGCCTTTATCGTCAATCAGAAGTGGTCGCAAGTGTCCTGCATTTGCGAACACGACCGTGCGCGTTGTCGGATCAAGCACCGCATACACCATGGTCACGAATTTTCCAGCAGGAAAGTCATCAACCATCAACTGATTCAACTTCGTCAGCACTTCTCCGGGAGTGCAGCACGCTTCGGCGAGCGAACGGAACATTCCGCGTGTCGCCGACATCAGCAACGCCGCAGCTGTTCCTTTTCCTGACACATCGGCCAGAACCATTCCCCAGCGCCCATCGGGGAAGGGAATGAAGTCGTACCAATCACCGCCGACAGCTCGCGCCGGCACGCTTCGTCCGGAGATCGCAAATCCCGGAATATAAGGAGAACTCTTCGGCAGCAGTGCCTGCTGAATCACACGCGCTTCCTGCGCGTCACGGTCCATCGCGAGGCGCTCCGCGCGTTCCACCTGAAAGCGCCGTGCATTTTGTACAGCCACAGCGACATGGTCACAGAGAGCTTGAAGCACTCTCAGCTGCGGTCGAGGAAATGCATCCAGGGCAGGATGCGAAGCAGTGAAGACTCCCACCATCCGATCCCCAACCTTAAGAGGAATCGCGACCTCCGACATCACATCGTGCTCGCATGCAATGTAATAAGGGTCTCGCCGAACGTCTGGCGCATAGTGCATCTGACCGGTTGCAGCGACGTGGCCGACCATACCGTCCTGACCGATTCGGAGTCGATTTCCTTTGCGGTGCAGTGTGCACCCGCGGACGCCAGCAAGCACCATCTCATGCCGCTCTTCATCATGCAGAAAGATGCTGGCTTCAACGCAGCCAAACGAGCGCGTTACCTCAGTTACTACACTGTCAATGAGTTGATCCAGATCGAGGATCGAAGTAATCGTCTGCGCCGTTTTCTGGACGCGCTGAAGGTCTTCAACCAGATCCGCGGGTACCGGTTTGGCAATGAGTTCGCTGCCCGAAAAGATGGGTGCTGCAGCCATCGCAACCTGCCTTGAGGGAAGGCTAAAAAGAGTATTTTCCTGTTGTGTGAGATGCTCCCGAAGCTGCTTAAGATTCCTTCTTTTTAGACGAGCCGGGTTCGGCGGCGTGAGCGCGTTGCCGCTTGATCTCCTCCATGCGCTCGCGGATGCGCTTTTCGATTCCCTCGTTTGTAGGCTGGTAATAGACGCGTCCCTGTAGATTTTCCGGAAGGCATTTCATATCTGCGACTTTCGATTCAAGATCGTGCGCGTACTGGTAACCACGCCCGTAACCAAGGCCTTTCATCAGGCTGGTAGGAGCATTACGCAAATGCAGTGGGACGGCTTCTGCGGCCGTGCTTTCCACATCTGCTTGAACGCTGCCGTACGCGGTATACAGAGCATTCGATTTCGGAGCGACAGATAAATAGACGACAGCCTGTGCCAGCGCCAGATTGCCTTCAGGCATGCCGATGAAATCCACCGCATCGCGCGCCGCCATGCAAAGCGAAAGCGCATTCGGATCGGCCAGCCCAATATCCTCCACCGCCATTCGCACCACTCGCCGCGCAACGTACAGCGGATCTTCTCCCGCCTCCAGCATGCGTCCGAGCCAATACAAAGCAGCATCGGGATCGCTGTTGCGCACTGACTTATGCAACGCGGAGATCAGGTTGTAGTGTTCCTCACCGGTCTTGTCGTAAAGCAGAATGCGTTTCTGCAGCGCATCGCGCACAATGTCATCGGTGATCTCAACCGGATCAGCGATGGGTGCCCCATCTCTCCCCGAATTTGGGAGAAGTGAGGCTTTTGCCAATCCCACCGCAACCTCCAGCACGTTGTAAGCGCTGCGTGCGTCGCCGCTGGTATAGCTGGCAATTTTCTGGAGCACCTCGTCGGATGCGGTGACGTTCATCGCTCCCAGACCATGCTCGCCATCCGTCAGCGCGCGTCGCAGTAACGTAACGATCTGTTCCTCACCCAGCGGCTGCAGCACATAAACCCGGCACCGCGACAGCAAAGCTGAATTGATTTCGAACGACGGATTCTCGGTAGTTGCCCCAATCAACCGGATATTCCCTTTTTCGACATGCGGAAGAAACGCATCCTGCTGAGCCTTATTGAAACGATGAATCTCATCGATGAAAACGATCGTGCGCGTCCCGTACTGCCGCGCCCGCTCGGCGTCCGCCATCACCTGTTTGATCTCTTTAATGCCGGCGAGCACCGCAGAGAACTCGATGAACTCTGCCTTGGTCATCTTCGCGATAATCTTGGCGAGGGTGGTCTTGCCGGTCCCAGGAGGACCCCAGAAAATGAGCGATCCAGAATCGTCTCGCTCGATCTGTACGCGCAATGGTTTCCCAGGTCCGATCAGATGCTCTTGCCCGACGTATTCCTCCAGTGTTCGCGGACGCATGCGGTCGGCCAGTGGCCGCGTCGAATCCGCCGCGCCCCCAGGACTCGGAATGGATTGAAACAGACTCACAAGTTCTTCACTATCCCAGCTTAAGACTAGTGGCTGGGGCACTCGATACCGCGAACCGCAACTCCGGCGCTGCGGGCAGCGCGCCGATCTGGTCTGCGTATCGATAAAACAGTTCCAGGCCTTGCAGGCAGCCTGCGTCGAGCTGGTAATGAATGTTTTCTGTCAGATACGTCCGTACATCTGCAGGCGTGAGACCCAAACGCGGCGCCCACTCACGCTCGATCTGGTTCAAACTCTCGTCGTTCAATCCGTGATCCCGTGAATCACGAAATACTGCCGCGAGATCGAGCGCAGGATCTGCCTCCGTCAATGCATCCTCACGCACGGCCCAGAATGCAAAAACAAAGGGCTTGCCTGTGTACCGAATCCATTCTTCTGCAAGATCAAGTGTGTGGTATTTCCGTCGATCGACCCGCAGCGCCGGATCTCCAATCAACAGGCCCGCGTCGCACTGTTCCAACATCTTTTCGATGTCGGGTTCCATCGAAGTGAAGGTTCTCCCGCCTCCGAGCCATTTCTCGAACAGAATTTTCGTTAGCGCAACTGATGTCATCGACGATGTATCCAACGCAACAGTGCGAACCAGTTCGACTGGGATCTGGCTGACCAGGAGAATCGATCGGACTGCTCGCCGCGAGGCAATCGCAACGTCCGGCAGAATCTGCAGCCCAGGAATCTGCGCGTAGGCCGCCGCAGGAATGATCCCGATATCAGCCGCGCCATCGGCCAGATCGCGCGCACATGAAGAAGGCAAGGTATACGAGATTTCGAAATGTCGACCCATATCCCCATGATCGAAATCCCACATCAGAGGAGCCGTATTCAGGTAAGAAATAGCGGAAATTCGCAGACGTCTCATCGTTTTCCACAATCTTAGCAAACGAGTGTGACATGTGACCTTGACACCCTTCTCCGTTCAAAAATACAGTCCGCTCGGAGACCCTTTTGTGCCTGAAGCCGCCTTAACTCCCGCAACAACCAGCACTTTGGACTGGCTCGCTCTTTCGCTCACCCCCGGTCTGGGGCCGACCAAAGCGCGCAAGCTCGTCGAACACTTCAGATCGCCCGAGGCCGTCTTCCGTGCTTCTTTGACCGAACTCGAAGCCGCGGCGATCCAGGCCGTTTCTGCACAGTCGATCGCCACCGGCAAGTCGGCGGAGCTAGCGCGGGAAGAACTCGCTCGCGCAGCGGAAGCGGCGATCACGGTGCTCTCAGCGAGCGATCCTCTCTATCCCCGCCGCCTCAAAGAAATCTACGATCCGCCCATCATTCTTTATGTGCGCGGCGATCCGGAGCAGCTGAACAGACCCGGCATCGCCATGGTGGGCACCCGTCACCCCACTCCTTACGGCTCTGGCATGGCTGAGCGTTTGGCCTGCGACCTTGCCGCGCAAGGGCTCGTTATTATCAGCGGGATGGCGCGCGGCGTCGATACCGCCAGCCATCGCGGAGCCATTTCGGCCAAAGGCAAGACTGTCGCGGTGTTTGGCACGGGAGTGGACGTTATCTACCCAAAAGAAAATTCCCGCCTCTCCGAACAAATACTCTCATTTGGCGGCGCACTGATTTCTGAATTCCCGCTCGGCACTTTCGCAGCTCCGCAAAATTTTCCGATCCGCAATCGAATCTTGAGTGGAATGTCGACTGGAGTTCTCGTCGTTGAGGCTGCCGAATACTCAGGCACGCGTATCACTGCACGCCTCGCACTCGAGCAGAATCGTGACGTCTTCGCCGTGCCCGGCAACGTCACCAACAAGAATTCCTGGGGACCGAACACTCTCATCAAACAGGGCGCTAAGCTGGTTGCGACCTGGGAAGACGTGTGGGAAGATCTCCCGACAGAAGTACGACTTGCATTGACTCCTCCATCCACCCCTGAATCCCAAAGTGATTCGTCCGCATCTCTATTTCCGGACGACGGACTCCCTCCTCACGAGAAGCGCATTCTGAGTCTGCTGAAAGCGGACGAGGCCACCCACATCGACGAGCTTGTGGAGAAGCTGGAATCCGAGCTTTCCTCCTCAGAAATCTTCGCCGCCCTGTTCGAGCTGGAGCTGAATGGCAAAGTTCGCCAGATGCCGGGGAAGAATTTTGTAAAAAGCTTCTGAGCTATGAGCCGCGAGCTTCGAGCCTCGAGTTGACACGACAGCGGCACATGTAAGAAGTGAGGCGATGGTCGATTTCAAAGATCTGAAGGTTTGGCAGAAGGCGCATCACATGACGTTGGAGACGTATCGCGCGACAGCGGCGTTCCCAAAGGAAGAAATTTACGGCCTTACGAGCCAGCTTTCGGCGAGCGGCGGCCTCCATCGGTGCGAACATTGCGGAGGGATGCGGTAGGCGTTCGGATGGGGACATGTGTCGTTTCTTGCAGATCGCACGCGGCTCTGCAAGCGAAGTCGAATATCACTTCCTGTTGGCACGGGACCTTCATTTCTGGATGAAAAGGGCTACAAAGTATTGAGTCGTCAAGCCGATGAAATCCAGAGAATGCTGACGGGTCTGATCCAGAGTGTAAGGTCGGCAAAGAGTGCATAGTTTACTCGAAGCTCGCGGCTCGATGCTCGCAGCTTTTCCGGTAACTTGTTGCCGTCCGCCCATTCGTGCTAGCTTCAAATCGAAACAAAACGGAAACTGAGGATCCATTGTCAAAAGGTTTAGTCATTGTCGAATCGCCGGCCAAGGCGAAAACTATCCAGAAATATCTGGGAAAGGGCTTCTCCGTCGAAGCTTCGCTGGGGCACGTCAAGGACCTGCCCAAGAGCACTCTCGGTGTCGACGTCAGTAACGATTTCGAGACCGACTACATCGTCATTCCCGGTAAAGAAAAAGTTGTCGCCAAACTGAAGAAGCTCGCCGCCTCCGCCGACAACATCTATCTCGCGCCTGATCCGGACCGCGAAGGCGAAGCCATCGCCGCGCACCTGGCATTTGAGCTCGATGAGAACGGTGGGAAAAAGAAGAAGGCTGCCAAGAAAGCAAAGAAGGGTGAGCCCGAAGCACCTCCGCGCATTCAGCGCGTGACCTTCAACGAAATCACGAAGCGCGCGGTGCAGGCCGCCTTCGAACGGCCGCGAGCGATTGATCAGAATCTGGTCGACGCCCAGCAAGCCCGCCGCGTGCTGGATCGTCTCGTGGGATACCAAGTCTCTCCTCTTCTGTGGGACAAAGTCCGCCGCGGTCTTTCCGCCGGACGCGTGCAGACCGTTGCTCTTCGGCTGATCGTAGAGCGCGAACGCGAGATCAAGGCGTTCGAGAAAAAAGAATACTGGACGATCGACGCTCATCTCGCTACCAACAAGCCGCCCGCATTCGACGCGCGCTTCCTCGGCAAAGGTGAAGAGAAGGTCGAAATTCCAAACGGCGAAGAAGCCGAAAAGATTCGCACGGCTCTTGAGAAGGCCGACTGGATTGTCCGCTCAGTCGACAAGAAAGAACGCCGCCGCAATGCCGCACCTCCGTTCACGACCAGCAAGCTGCAACAGGATTCTTCCCGCAAGCTCCGCTTCAGCGTAAAGCGCACCATGATGATCGCGCAGCGCCTGTATGAGGGCGTGGAACTGGGCGAAGAAGGCTCGGTCGGCCTCATTACTTATATGCGTACCGACTCGACGCGCGTCGCGCCCGAAGCGATCGCCGAGGTTCGCGAGTACGTGGGCAAGGAATACGGCCAGACTTATTTGCCCGAGTCGCCGAATACGTTCAAAGAGAAAAAAGAAGCGCAGGGCGCGCACGAAGCCATTCGTCCGACCTCGGCGATGCGCCACCCCGACCAGATCAAACAGTATCTAAAGGAAGATGAGTTCAAGGTCTACAAGCTGATCTGGCAGCGCTTTGTGGCCTCGCAGATCAATCCCGCGGTCTTCGACCAGACCACCGTCGACATTGACGCAAAATCGAAGGCCGGTAATGACGCGTACTGGTTCCGCGTGACTGGTTCGGTCCTCAAGTTCGATGGCTTCCTGAGAGTCTACGAGGAGTCGAAAGAGGGCAAGGACGAAGAAGACGAGGAACTCAAGCACAAGTTGCCCGCACTCGAAGCCGGACAGAAGCTGACTCTGAAAGAACTGAAACCCGAGCAGCATTTCACCGAGCCTCCGCCGCGTTTCAACGAAGCGTCACTCGTCAAAGAACTCGAAGAGCGTGGTATCGGACGCCCGTCCACATATGCTGCGATTCTGACCACCATCCAAGAGCGACAATATGTGCAAAAAATCGGCGGGAAGTTTGTTCCCACCGAAATCGGATTGGTCGTTACCGATCTGTTGGTGGAAAACTTCCGCGATATTTTCGATCTGCAATACACCGCCCGCCTGGAAGAAGAACTCGACGAGATCGAAGAAGGCAAAGAGAAGTGGCAAGACGCCATGTCCGAGTTCTACAAGAAGTTCCAGAAGGATCTCAAATATGCCGAAAAGCATATGGAGAACATCAAGCGGATGGAGAAGCCCACGGACGAGAAGTGCGAAAAGTGTGGCGCTCCGCTGGTGATCAAGTGGGGCAAGCACGGCTCGTTCTATGCCTGCAGTACCTACGACAAGGACGATCCGAATACCTGCACGTTTACCAAAGAGAACCCGATCAACCTGCCCGATCTCGACTCCGCCGATATGCAGGAGACCGGCGGGGCTGAGGAATACTGTGAGAACTGCGGTCGTGTGATGGTCCTCAAGCGTGGACGATTTGGTCAGTTCATGGCCTGCACCGGCTATCCGGACTGCAAGACCACGCGGCGCCTCGATCAAGGCAAGAAAGTTCCCGACATTCCGCTCGACGAACTCTGCCCGAAGTGCGGACGCAACATGATGATCCGCCACGGGCGCTACGGAGAGTTCACCACCTGTAGTGGATATCCCGACTGCAAGTACGTGAAGCAGAATTTCATCGGCGTGAAGTGCCCGGATTGCAAAGACGGCGAACTGGTCGAGAAGCGCGCGCGTAAGGGGAACACCTTCTACGGATGCAGCAACTACCCGAAGTGCAAATTCACTTCAGCGAACAAACCCATTGCGGAAAAGTGTCCCAGCTGCGGCAGTGAATATCTGGTGGAAAAGAACCTGAAAGCGGGCCCGGTGATCGCTTGCCCGAACAAAGAGTGCGACTACGAGCGTCCGGCTCCGCCGCCTCCGCCAAATCCCGAGGCGGCTGCCAGCACAAACGCGTGAACGAATCTCTCGTGGAGATGTAGCTTGCTACGCCTCGCTAAGTACAATCAATCCGGGAAGACATGGTTTAAACCACCAAGGGACACGAAGTATCACTAAGGTTCTCCTTCGTGAACCTTCGGGGTTGATGCTTTTCGCAACGTCCCTACCGGGGCTAACCGCTCATTGCTCGTAGCTCACCGCTCCATTACAATCCTCATTCCCGGAGGAACTGAATGCCCAAGAAGCCGACTGCTGCCGATGCACAAATCATTCTGCAACTCTACGATCTACGCCGCGAAGCTGAAATGCGAAAGGCCCGCGACTGGTGGGGGATGGATTTCTTTCCCCAGAGTGCCGACGATTTTCTGAAAATCGTCTGGGCAATGGGTACGCAGGAAAATAACTGGCTGCGCCAGGTCTCGGGGTACTGGGGAATCGCCGCCTCGTTCTACCTGACGGGTGCGCTCAACGAAGAACTCTTCCTGCAGCCCGGTTTTAGCGGCGAGATGTTTCTCATTTACGCGAAGATCCATCCCTTCATAAAAGAACTGCGCCAAAAGCTCAACGATCCCAATGCCTGGCTTACGATCGAAAAGGCAGCCACCCGCTCCAAATGGGGCCGTGACCGCCTGCAGTTCATGATCAAACGCGTCGAGCAAATGCGCGAGAAGCGAAAAGCAGCGACTAGCTCCTAGCTACTGGCTTCTAGCTTGACCTATTCTCGACTTCTATCTAGCCCATCCACCGCTCTGAAGAGCGCGCCCTCGGGCGCGCTGTCGTTTTCTGGAAGCTAGAAGCTAGCGGCTAGAAGCTTCCGTTCTGTTATCCTAATCGGCTGTGCGAATGATCTGGTGGTTCCTGATCCTGGGCATCAGTACCCTGGTCATCGTGTGCGTGGCGATTGCGATTTTTGTTCATTTGCGAAGGCATTTGCAAAAAGCACACGCTTCGCATGACGGGGCTGCCGGCGAACCGGATCACGAACGGCATTCCGACGGTTCAGAACACTAGGGATGTTCGCGCATTGAACGGAGACACGAACGATGACGAAGATGGCAATAGAGGCGGTGAATCCTCAACAGGCGCGGGCGCTCGAAGCCCCGCGGCAGATCGCATTGATCGTGGGGGCGAGTCTGTTCGTCGCTCTGTGTGCGCGTATCACGATCCCACTGATGCCCCTCACGCCGGTTCCTCTGACGGTTCAGAATTTCGGTGTGCTTATAGTCGGATTGCTGCTCGGAAGCCGCCGTGGCTTCGCGGCGATGATGCTCTACCTCGTCGAGGGAATGGCGGGTCTCCCGGTTTTCAGTCCTATGGGTCCGGGCGGTGTCGCCCAACTCTTTGGGCCCACGGGAGGCTTTCTGCTGGCGTATCCCTTCGTTGCCTTTGTCGCCGGCTATGTATTTGAACGCGGAGCCAAAAGCTTCGTTCGGGCGGCAATTTCCGGCTTTCTCGCCGAGATCCTGCTATTCGTAGGCGGACTAAGCTGCCTCTATGTGCTGACTCACTCGCTCGCGAAAGCCGCGTACCTCGGCCTCTACTGGTTCATCGCAGCAGAAGTGATGAAGGTGATGTTCGCCGCAGCTATCGCAGCTCGCTGGCACCGCTCCGGAAGCGGCAAAGCGGCGTAAGCAGGACGCAAACGCGTAATATCAATCGGAGAGAAGCCGCGAAGCGGCGAAAGAATGCAGCCCACGGCGCAAGCCGTGGGAAGATGAACGAAGATGGAGCAAGCCCCGAAAGGGGCGAAAGACGTTAGCCCAGGACGTAAGTCCTCGGTAGCATCCGGAAATGAAGACAAGCCCCGTAGGGATGGCACCTCCGGCCGCGTTTAGGAGTTCTCACCAAAATGGCAGTATCCGAAACCGAAAAAACTCATACGGGAAACGCCGCCGACATACGCGAAATCACGGTCGCCCACAGCCCCGATTCCGATGACGCATTCATGTTCTACGGCCTGGCGACGCACAAGGTCCGGCCTCCTGGGCTGCGTTTCACTCACACCCTCTGCGACATCGAAACCCTGAATCAAAAGGCACGCGAAGGTGTCTACGACGTCACCGCAATTTCCTTCCATGCGTATCCATATATTCAGGATAAGTATGCCCTGATGGCTTGTGGCGGCAGCGTCGGCGAAGGCTACGGTCCCATGGTCGTTTCGCCGCGACCATTTACCACCACTGAGATCAAGACGAAGAAGATTGCTGTACCGGGCAAATTGACCACGGCGTATCTTGCGCTGCAACTCTTTGCTCCTGGGATCGAAACCGAAGTCGTCCCCTTCGATCAGATCATCCCACAGGTGCTCGAAGGCAAGTACGAAGCAGGACTCATCATTCACGAAGGCCAGTTGACCTACGACAAATCCGGCCTCCACCGCATCGTCGATCTCGGCAAGTGGTGGCAGAAAGTGACGGGCTTGCCACTGCCGCTTGGAGGAAACGGTATCCGCCGCGCACTCGGTCCACAATTAATGACAGCGGTAACCCAGGCGCTACGCGAGAGCATCCAATACGGACTCGACCATCGCGAAGAGGCATTGGCCTACGCGATGCAATTCGCTCGCGACCTCGACACAGCCTCAGCCGACAAGTTCGTCGGCATGTACGTCAACGAACGTACTCTCGACTACGGCCCCGACGGACGCGAAGCCGTCCGCCGCCTGCTCGACATGGGGCATAAAGCCGGCATCATCGGCCCGGAAGCGAAAGTCGACTGGATTGGGTGAAGCTTCTGGCCTTTAGCTCTTAGCTTCTAGCCAGGAAGCTTGAGTTGGCCTGCGACCCATCTTGAAGTTCAATAGCCATACCACTTAGCAGGAAAGCTAGCAGCCAGGAGCTAGAAGCCTTGTCCCAGACCCTCCTCATCGACGCTGACGACACGCTCTGGGAGAACAACATCTACTTCGAGCGCGCCATCGCGCGTTTTATCTCATTCCTCAATCATCACGAGTTCTCGCCCGAGCAAGTCCGCGAAGTCCTCAACGACGTCGAACGCGATTGCATCGTCAAGCACGGATACGGGCTGCACAGCTTCGCCCATGCTCTGGTCGACACCTTCGAGCGCCTCAGTCCAACTCCTGTGACGCCGGAACTTCACGCGCAGGTCATGAGCTTCACCGAGATCATTCAAAATCACAACATCGAATTCCTCCCCGAAGTGCCCGAAACGCTGGAACATCTATCTCAGAACAACCGTCTCATCCTGGTCACGAAGGGAGCTCTCGAAGAGCAATCGGGCAAAGTCGAGCGCTCGGGAGTGAAGAAGCACTTCCAAGCGGTCGAGATCGTCGCCGAAAAAAAGCCCGAAGTCTACGCGCGTCTCGCCGACAAATACGACTGCAACCACAGCCACACGTGGATGGTCGGCAACAGCCCCAAGTCCGACATCAATCCAGCGCTCGCCGCCGGGCTCAACGCCATCTTCGTTCCGCACGGCGACACTTGGATCCTCGAGCATGAGGAAGTCAACGCCGCACCCGAAGGCCAGAAACTCCTCATCGTCGGACGCTTCGCCGAACTGCGCGAGCACTTCTAGTCATTCGCAGCGGCCTTCCGCAATTCGATCAAAAATAGAAACGCTCTCGACCTGAAACTCGTTTTGGAAGCGGCTCGAATCCAGCATCCGCGGATTACCTGCCGGAGCACCGTCGCCAAGCTTCACAGTGATATTCGCATTGAGGTCCTCTACCACCCGCTTCAAATCTCCCGCAACGACGGATTTGCACGGCGCGTTGTAGACCGTGTGTGCCACAGAAGAAGCATGCAACAGGCACAGCAGCATGCCGGCCAAATCATCAACGTGGAGCATCAGAAGGTTCTCTGAACCGCGATATGGCAACGAAATCTCCGCCGGATAGTCTGCCTTCAGCAATTCAAAAATCTCGCTTCGCCACGCCGACGAAACCGATTTCGCTCCCGGTCCCACAACTCTTCCGATCCGCAGACTCGCGAACTCAATGCCATGACAATCGTGATACGCTTGCCCCAATTGTTCGACGTAAAGCTTGGCCGCACCATACAAATCTTCGGGTGCAGCCCGATCCGCCTCCGACACTGTCCGATCCGCCAAGTAGGTACCGTACACGCTCAACGAACTCCCAAACACAAATCGCCGAACCTCGAATTCGCGTGCCAGTTCCAGCAGATTCAGGCTCCCCTGAACATTGACCTCCGTCGCCCGCAACGGGTTGCGTTCTGCGGCTGTCGGCAGAATGGCAGCCAAATGGACAATCTCTCGAATGCGCTGCCGCTCAAAAATGTTTCTCAATCGCGCTGTATCGAAGAGGTCGCATTCAGCCTCTTCACTTCCTGCACCTCCCGCATCTGCGATTGGGACACGATCCACTGAGACGACGCTATATCCTGAACGCTGTATAAGTTTTACCAGTGCGCGGCCCACGAAGCCGCGTCCGCCAGTTACCAGAATCGAATTCTTTTCTCTTGCCGTCATCCGTTAACTCTCTAGGAATCATCCATTAGAAATGACTTCTCATCTTCGTCACCGCATCAAACTAACCAACATCCGGCCCTCGCGCGGGGTATTTCGCGCATGGTACGCTCAATCTGCTCTGCGATCTGGCTCCACTTCGTCCCAGTGGCGGTTCAGACCAACAACCTGAGGCGTTTGCTGCACACGGTCGAGGCGCTTTCGGAACTCGGGCCCGCTTTAACGGCCGAACGTGAGTTCTCCGATACCTCGCGGCTCATGCTGTCTGCCGTGATGGAAGCAGCCGGTGCGCGCGAAGGCGCTCTTTTTTTGTTTAGCGACAAGCCCGCCGTTTTGACCTCCGCGACAGCTATGGGGTTCGCGCTCATGCCAGACCCCGCGTTCATTCCTCTCCTTCCGAAACATGTGCATGCGCTGACCGCAGCGCGCGGTCCCATCGTTCTGAATTCCTCAACGTACTCCGTTTTTCTAAGCTCGAACGGCAACGTCGCTCCCGAACTCTTTAAGTGTCTCGCGCCGCTGAAAGCCGGAGGCCGCCTTGCCGGAGTGATCGCTCTTGGCCGTCGCCCCGGCGATGCTCTCTACGAAGACAGTGAACTCGATGCGCTCGAACTGCTGTGCAGCTATGTGGCACTCGCAGTGCAGAATCACGCGCTAACCCAGACCATCGCGCAACGCGTCTCCGAAAACCTTCGCCTGATGGCGTCTCTGCATGGTTTCTACGACAACGCGCTCGAGGCCTTCGCCACTGCGATTGACGTCAAGCACGTCAACATTCACGGACACTCTTTGCGCGTCGGGCGATACGCCGCTGCCATCGGCGACGCTCTGGGAATGGATCGCAGCGAAGTCGCCGCTCTCCGTAGCGCTGGATATCTCCACGATATTGGCAAGGTTGCCGTCGATCGACGCCTCTTTGGCAAAGCTGGCGCGCTTGATCCGGATGAGTTCCGCGAGATGGCTGATCACACAACGGTCGGACATCAGATCGTGAGCAGCGTGCAATTCCCGTGGCCTAAGATTCCTGAATCCGTGCGTTGGCACCACGAGCGTAGCGATGGATCGGGATATCCCGATCACCTGGTCGAGTCCGACGTCCCACTCCAGGTTCGTATCATCGGCATCGCCGACTCGTTCGACGCTATGATGAGCCCTCGTCCCTACCGCGCACCAATGTCGGTAGGCAACGCTCTCAGCGATCTGGTCCGCATGGCTCCGGAAAAGTTTGATCCAAACGTGGTGCAGGCTCTCCTGATTCAAGTGCGCCGCGAAGCCGTCGGCAGCAGCCGCGTGCCACTCCTCGACAGCGCACCGGTCAACATCGCCGCGACCGACATCGACCATCTCGCCGCTACGCTGCAATACAAAGTCTCCCGCGGAAAAACGTACCTGACCTAGAAATCAGCGCTCAACCACCAAAACGGTCCTGTGGATCGTTCGCAACTGACGGCTACGTGATTTTTTCGAAAACTACACACTAATCACCGCCTAACCCACTATTTTCCAACAACTTCCATACATCCTGGAACCATCGAAAACAGCAACTTTTTCCCCCTTTTGGGTTCATAATCAGAGGGTCACTCTTCTGGGAGTCCTCATGAAATCCTGGGTTTCACGGTTGGCGCTGCTCTTGCTGTGTTTGGCCTTGGCGTGTGCGGTTCCACAACTGCTCGCCAAGAAAAAGGATACGAAAGCCGACTCTGGTCCCGACGAGCAGAAACGCGCCGTACACGCGTTGAACCGGCTGACCTTTGGTTCGCGCCCCGGCGACGTGCAGCAGGTGATGGCGATGGGCGTCGACCGCTGGATCGACCTTCAGCTGCATCCTGACAAAATCTCAGACAGTTCCCTCGATCCGCGACTGGCCCCGCTGCGGACGCTTCACATGAATTCCCGGCAGCTGGCCGAAAATTTTCCCGACAATCAGATGATCAAGCAGGTCTACGACGGTAAGCGGTCCATGCCGTCTGACCCGGCAGAGCGCGCGATCTATCAAGTACAAATCGCCCGCTATGAACAGAAACTGCAGAATCGTCAGCAAAGAGATGCTGCACCGGCCGCAGCGCCAGCTCCAGTTCCCACTCCTCCACCGGCAGAGGCCGCTTCTGACGGCGCGAAGACCGCCGAGGAACTTGCCGCCGCGGCGGCGGCCAGTCCCGAATCCATGCCACCGCCTGACATCGGATCGATGAATGCGATGAACGGAAATCCGGCGGACGATACTGCGATGACACCCGCGCCGAAGCCGAAGCTGACGCCTGAAGAAGAGGCCGAAGCTCGTCGTCGCGAGGACCGTCTCTACGCCGATCTCAACGTTCAAACTGTGGCTGACCTTCCTCCGGACGAGCGCTACAAGAAAGTCCTCTCCATGTCGACCGATGATCAGCTTGCATTCGCCGACTCTCTGAAGGGAGGAAAGGGGCAGGAATTTTTCAATGGGCTCGATCCAAAGCAAAAAGAAACGCTCCAGGCGATGAACAATCCGCAACTCGTCGTCGTCGACGAGCTCAGCGAGGCAAAGCTCCTGCGGGCAATTTATAGCGAGCGCCAGCTGGAAGAAGTGATGACCGATTTTTGGTTTAACCACTTCAACGTCTTCGCCGGCAAGGGACCGGAGCGGCTGCTGCTCACCAACTACGAGCAGGAAGTGATTCGTCCGCACGCGTTGGGGAAATTCGAAGACCTGCTAGTTGCGACCGCGAAGAGCCCCGCGATGCTCTTCTATCTCGACAACTGGATGAGCGTTGGACCCGACTCCCTGCAGGCGAGCGGCGCTCCAGCGCCCCCGGTAGTTCGTTATGGCCCGTACGGACGTCCGCGCGTGGTGCGGCCTAATCCAAATGGGCGCCGCAAGCAGAGTAGTGGCCTCAACGAGAATTACGGACGAGAGCTGCTCGAACTGCACACCCTCAGTGTGAACGGCGGATACTCGCAGCGCGATGTCACCGAAGTGGCGAAGGTCTTCACTGGCTGGACCATCGACAGAGTCCAGGATGGGGCCGCTTTCCACTACGACCCTCGCATGCACGAGCCTGGACCGAAATTCGTCCTCGGCCATCGCATCAAGCAAAAGGGAGAAGACGAAGGCAGGGAAGTGTTGCACATGCTAGCCACAAGCCCGCAGACTGCCCACTTCATATCGCTGAAATTGGCGCAGCGCTTTGTTTCCGACGATCCGCCGCCTGCGCTCGTCGATCGCATGGCGAAGACGTTTGAAAAAAAGAAAGGCGACATCCGAGAAGTGCTGTTGACGCTCTTCCATTCTCCGGAGTTTTGGTCCGACCAGACCTATCGCGCCAAAGTGAAAACGCCACTTGAATTTGTGGCGTCCGCAGTGCGCGCTACGGGCGCGGACGTTCAGGATGCAGTTCCGCTGGCGCGCCAACTGAACAACATGGGCATGCCGCTCTACGGAGCGCAGCCTCCCACGGGCTATTCGATGAAGGCCGACACCTGGGTGAGTTCTTCCGCATTGCTGAATCGCATGAATTTTGCGCTTGCACTCACCGCGGGCAAAGTTCGCGGAGTAACGGTTGATACTCAGCAATTGGCTGGCGGGCCACCGGTGCCGGATCCAAGCGCCACGCTCTCAACGATGGAAACGAAGCTGCTCGCGGCGGACGTATCGAAGCAGACACACGATTCAATCGTCGCGCAGCTGCAGTCACCCAAGAATGATAAGCCACAGCCGGCACATAACGGACCGAAGTCAAAGCCGCAGGGTCAAAGCCGTCCGCCAGACGCGAATACGATCGCAGGCCTGCTGCTAGGCTCGCCGGAATTCCAGAGGAGATAAGTGATCTGAGATTTCGTGAGAGTTCAAAACGTTGAAAATGGGGAAACGAAGATCGAGCTGAAAGCATGAATTTGCGAAAACTCGAAAGCCGGAAGCCGGAAGCCCGAAGCTAAAACGAGCCTTATAAGCACCGTGGAAGAGCGGCGCTTCAAGGGCCGCTTTAAGTGGTCCCCAAAACTTGGGGCTTTAGCCCCCGTGGAAGCTTGAGGTAGATGCCCATGCCAACCCGTCGCGTATTCCTTCGCAACAGCGCTCTCGCCGTGATCGGCACCGCTGCCGTGCCGAGCTTCCTAACGCGGGCCGCATTCGGCGCTGTCGAAAACGCCGCACGCACCAAGCGCCTGGTGGTCATTTTCCAGCGTGGCGCCGCCGACGGACTCAACATCGTCGTCCCGCACGGCGAGAAGCAGTATTACGCCATGCGGCCGAGCATCAACATTCCCCGCAAGAATGTAATCGATCTCGACGGATTCTTCGGCCTCCATCCGTCACTCGCGCCCTTACAGCCTTTTTGGCAACAGAGCCATCTTGCCATCGTTCACGCGGCCGGCTCGCCCGATGCAACCCGCTCTCACTTCGACGCGCAGGATTTTATGGAAACCGGTACGCCCGGCGTGAAGGCTACCGACGACGGATGGCTCAATCGTTCGCTTCATGGCATCGCGCGCAGTCCGCAAAATTCACCCTTCCGCGCTATTGCTCTCGGTCCCTCAGTGCCGCGAATTCTCAGCGGCGGCGAACCCGCGGTCGCCATGAACAACATCAACGACTTTTCCGTGGGTGGCAGAAATCCAAGAGGCTCTCCCGCAGCGAGCGCCTTTGAGGCGATGTACGATCACTCCTCCGACAGCATCTTGCACGGAACGGGCGAAGAAACATTCGATGCGGTAAAGATGCTCAAGGCCGCCGATCCCGGCAAGTACACGCCCGCGCCTGGCGCGGACTATCCCAAGGGTCGCTTCGGCGACAGTCTGCGGCAACTCGCACAACTCATTAAGGCGAACCTTGGAGTGCAGGTTGCCTTCGCCGACATCGGCGGCTGGGATCATCACGTCAACGAAGGAGCGGTCGAAGGCCAGCTAGCGAATGTGCTCGGCGACTTCTCGCAGTCGCTCGCCGCCTTTTGGACCGATCTCGGCGACCTCGGCGAAGACACGGTCGTCGTCACCATGTCCGAGTTCGGACGCACTGCGCGCGAAAACGGCAATCGCGGCACCGATCACGGCCATGCCAACGTGATGTTCATCCTGGGCGGTCCGGTGAAAGGCGGGAAGGTGTACGGCCGCTGGCCTGGCCTCGACCAGTCACAGCTCTACGAAGGCAGAGATCTAGCACTGACCACAGACTTTCGCCAGGTCATCGGAGAAACCGTGACCCGCCACATGGGCAACAAGAATCTGGCCGAGGTCTTCCCCGGATACGACAATCTGCAGGGAAAGTTTCTGCATTATCTGGGCTAACCTCAAAGCCCAAACTAATGTCATCCTGAACGACGGCGCAGCCGTCGTGAGAGACCGAACGATAAGTTGAGCCCTGAAATGCTGCTGACAAGAACGCCGAGACGTGGGTGGTCAGTGGTTACATGGATTCGGTTCTCGATGCCTTGGCTCGTACGGTCCTTCAGATCGCATTCGCGATCCTCAGGACGACATCGTCAGAGAGCGTCTAATCTCCTGGTCCGATTGCGTGAGTTGAGAATTGCTGTCTGCCGAGAGCCTCGGCCGCGTATACTCCACCCACCCCTCTGCGACAAGAAACGTAATCGTAAATCCCAACCAGAACGCAATTCCGAAAAACTCATGCGGCGTGAGCCGACGAAACGCAAAGAACATCCCGACAATCGGACGCGTCGTCGCCACACCCAGCGCAACTCCATACATGCGAATCATCCACTCGCGATGCCGAGCAACTTCTTTTCTTCGAATATGAATGTAGGCCTTCACCAGACAAATCAAAAACAGGATGGCAAACAACGTGGTTGCAGCAGTCTCATTGGGGCCGCCGATGTTCATCTTGTGGCTCATCACCAGCGCTGAGATTCCCATGATCAGTCCAAGCACAACCAGGCAGCGCCCCATCCAGTGATGAAGACGCAAGTGCTTATTTCGTACGCTAGGCATAAACTGCACGGCCGCCAGCGTCAGGAACAAGCCGCCGGGCAGGATATGAATGAGGGTCAAGATTTTATGCGGCGCGAAACCAGTATCCAGCGCAGCGGCGGGATTCGAACCGCTCGCTCCGAGTGTCCCGGGGAATAGCAGAACCACAGCCCGTCGGGTGACGGCGGCGACTCCGATGAAGATAAGAAAAACGACTCCAGTCCAGACGATCCGGCTTGCACGTTTTGATACAGCCATACAGATAAAACCTCACGCGCGAGATCGATATAATTATACACTCTGTATGATCAAATATAGCGAGGAGAAATAGAAGGGTGAGTTCATGGGGCGCGCCGCGGTGATTAGATTTCGATCAGCACGTCGACGTTCTCGATCTTAATGGGGTATACCGCGACCTTCGCATTCGCATCATGCACGCCCGTCTGCGGATCCCACTCCCACCCATGCCATGGGCAGACGACTTTGCCATTGAGAATGGCTCCGTCGCCGAGTGGGCCGCCGCGGTGTAGGCAGATGTTATCCATCGCAGAGTAGGTTCCATCGACGTTGGCGACGCAGATCTCCTTGTCGCCACAGCGAAATTCTTTCGCCTGATTAGTGGAAGGCAGATCGGATTGAGTGGTTAGCTTCACGAAGTTTGCCATCTGAGTTGAACCGGGAAGGGCACGGCTTCCAGCCGTGCCGATGAAGTGTGCTTTAGACTCGCGGATTTAGCCGCTGAGGTCCCAGCTGAATGCTGATTGCTGAGTGCCGATTGTTACTTCGGCTGCAACGTCTGCGCGATCATCACCTGCTTCTTGAAGTTCTCCACCATATTCGGATCGAGTCGGACTTCGGTGGGCTTCTTCGCCAGAGTCATGGTGTCGATCTTGTCCTGCAACTTGAGCAGCGCGTAGAACAGGTTCTCCGGACGAGGCGGGCAGCCGGTCACGTAGACATCGACCGGAACAATCTTATCGACGCCTTGCAGCACCGCGTAGGTGTTGAACGGTCCACCGACTGACGAACACGCACCCATCGAAATCACCCACTTCGGGTCGGGCATCTGGTCATAGATGCGTTTTACTACCGGAGCCATCTTCAGCGTCACGGTCCCGGCCACGATCATCAGGTCGCTCTGCCGCGGGCTGGGACGAAACACTTCGGAGCCGAAGCGCGCGATGTCGAACCGCGAAGTTGACGACGCGATCATCTCGATGGCGCAGCAGGCCAGTCCAAAGGTCATCGGCCAGACGGCCGATTTGCGCGCCCAGTTAAAGACGTAGTCGACGGTAGAAATCAGGAAGTTCTTTTCAAACTTGTTCTGCAACCAGCTCATGCATCAACCTCGTTTCGTCAGATCCGAGCAAAAGCGTGTACCCCTGCAGTCTAGGTAAGCCGAGAAGGCCTGTCAATCACGGCGAGGGATAGGAGATAGAGAAGATGAAATGACACATTGATGTTAACTAGATGATAAACATTTGGAGATATTTTGAACGAAACGACGCACTTGAGGTGTTGATTTGGTCATGACGATGCGATGGGACGCTGGGGCGTGGATTTGGCGCGGATGATGTGACGCGTGTGGATTGTAGAGATAGGTCGCTGAAGCAGACGAGCGTGATGAGCGCATAGCCGTATGTCGTAACTTCATCTTCCTTCATCGTCCGAACGTGCGGATGTGAAGCTAATCGAAAGAACTCGGAATCTGAGCGTTATGGCCTTCCATGAGAAGGCCGGTCGGAGTCAAGTAGATTCGTTGTGTTTCTTATGAGACAAATGTTTTTCTCCCGCCGAGTGGCCACTGTCGCCATGCTTCCATCCGCACTCTCGAGGAGC
>Ga0209060_10001793_pt1 | contig 21952 bp, 14 predicted proteins | sample Coa_R1_8_FD_187155 | JGI IMG/M metagenome (GOLD analysis project Ga0209060, IMG submission 187155) | Surface soil microbial communities from Centralia Pennsylvania, which are recovering from an underground coalmine fire - Coalmine... | ecosystem: Environmental > Terrestrial > Soil >...
CGCCTGGCCGAAAGTGGCGCGCGAGTACGCTAATTTTCTCGAGTGCATCGCGCGGCCGGAGACGGCGCGTGCTGCTGCCGCATCCGCCGCGCCGGTGTCAATACCGGAACAAGTGCGCGTCGAGCCCGACTATATCGTCTCGTGGTCGCCCACAGAAGCCGCGCGGAATTACGCTGCCACTCACCTGACACGCTTGGAGAAGACGCTTGCCATCACGCCGCCCGGAGGTCCGAACGATCGTATTCTCGAGATGGGCGTGTACCTGCAAATCACGCCGGCGCTCAAGAATCGGCTCGGCTATGGGGAAGTACGCGGATGCTACTACGGACCCGCCGGCCAGACGGATCGTCGCAGCGTCACTTCAAGCGGCGAAACATTTTCGTGCGATGTGGACTTGTTCGACGCCGAGAAGGATCCGTTTCCGTATGCCGATGGTTACTTCTCCACCGTGCTGTGCTGCGAGTTGCTGGAGCATCTCACGGCGGATCCGATGCACATGATGTCGGAGATCAACCGGATTTTGAAACCGGGAGGCCACGTACTGATCACCACTCCGAATCTCGGGTCGTTGCGCGCGATTTCAGGCATTCTGCAGGGCTATCATCCGGGATTGTTTTCAGCCTACATTCGTCCGCGCGCGCCGGGCGAAGAGCCCGAGCCACGCCACAATCGCGAATACATGACCCGCGAAGTGGCGATGCTTCTGGAGAATTCGGGATTTGAAGTGACGCTGCTCGAGACCGGTCCATTTCTAGCGAGACCTGAACCCGAATTCACTTGGGTCGCGCAACTGCTGGAACGATATGAACTGCCGGATCGTGGTCTGCACGGCGATGGGATCTACGCTGTCGGCCGCAAAACTGGACCGGTGCGGGAGCGATATCCAGGCTGGTTGTACGAGTGACGATTCATAAATAAATGGACGCCGAATATCGCGACATCGAGCTGCGGACGCTGCCGGATACGCTGGCAGTCCGGTTGGTGCTGGAAAACAGGTCTCGCGCGACGTGGACACCAGCCAACTTTTCGCTCGGCTGGCAATTCTTCGATCCCGAGACAAATTTCTTCATTCTCGAGGGCGCGTGGACGCCAACCCGGCATGACGTGGCGCCCGGCCAAGCGGCGGAGTTCGAAATTTCGATTCCCTTCCCTCCCGAATCCGGCGGATATCAGATTTATGTTTCGCCCATTGAGCAGCCCGCCGGCTGGGCGTATCAGCGCGGCGAGCATTTCTTACGAATCATCGCGCAGGCGTCCGACGGCGACGTGCGGATTCTCGAGCAGGAGCTCGCCACGTCGAAAAAATTGCGGATGCGCCGGCTGCGTAGCGCGCTGCCGAAATTTTTCGCGGCGCCCGTGCGCGCCATCGTCCGAAACCATCGCCTGATTCGTTCCATGGCGCGGCGCGATATTTTGGCGCGCTACCGCGGCTCGCTGGGCGATGTGTTTTGGACGGTGCTGAATCCCCTGCTGCTGATGGCCACGTACTTCTTCGTTTTTGGCGTGGTGCTCCACTCGCGATTCAGTCCAACCGATCACAGCTCCACCGGATTCGCGCTTTATTTTCTCGCCGGGATGCTGCCGTGGCTCGCTTTTTCGGAACCGGCCGGACGCGCCCCGCAGGTGGTGCTGGAGCATCGGAATTTCGTGAAGAAGCTGATTTTCCCGTTGGAGACGCTGCCGGTGAATCAAGTGGTGGCCGGTTTGGTAACGGAACTGTTCGCCGCAGCCGTGTTTCTGGCGGCTCTGCTTGTGATTCGCGGCGCGATTCCTATGTCGGTGATTTGGCTGCCGGCTCTGCTCGGGCCGCAGCTGTTGTTCACTCTGGGCCTGTGTTGGTTTCTCGCTGCCCTGGGCGTCTTCGTGCGGGACCTCGGCCAGATCATGGGATTCCTGCTGACCTTGTGGTTTTTTATCACGCCGATCTGTTACTCGGAAGCGAATTTGCCCGCCAACGCGCTTGTCATCCTGCGAAAGAATCCAATGTACGTGCTGGTGCATGGATATCGCGCGATTCTGCTGGAACATCGCGCGCCGGAGTTGCTGCCTCTGGTGAAGTTGTGGATTGTGGCACTGGCTGTGTTTTTCCTCGGTCACGCCTGGTTTTACAAATTGCGCAAGAGCTTCGCCGACGTCATCTGATACAATCGCAACCGCGATGCAGCAATACGAGTGGACTCGGATAGAGAAAGAGCAGGTGAATCCCACCTTCGCGCGACAGGTGATCCATGGCGAGACCATGACGGTGGCGCGCGTATATCTCAAAAAAGGTGGCCTGGTTCCGGAGCACAGCCATCATAACGAACAGATCTCGATGATGGAGCAGGGAGCATTGCGATTTGTGCTCGAAGGACAAGAATTGATTTTGAAAGCTGGGCAGGTGTTACGAATTCCGCCAAACGTCCCGCATAGCGCCGAAGCACTGGAAGACTCCATCGCCGTGGACCTGTTTTCGCCAATCCGCGAGGACTGGATTCGGGGCGATGACGCTTATCTGCGCAAATGAAGCGCGGCTTCGCTACAATAGGCAGTACTTGCAACGGTCTTTTCTTCTCTGCGCGCTACTATCGTGCGCCTGGGTTCCAAACGTTCGCGCTCAGGACCCAGCCGCTGCTCCCCCAGAGCCGGCGCCCGCAGTACAGCCAGGAACTCCGGAGAAATCGCAGGACGCCGACGACCACCGCATGTTCGGCGTGCTTCCGAATTTCAAAACCGTAAACGATCCGACTCAGCCGGTGACTTCCATCGGACCGCGCGAGAAGTTCGGGCTGGTATTGCATTACTTCGATCCGTTCACATTCGCGGTCACTAGCGTTCAAGCCGGAATCGAACAAGCCACCAACGAGAAAGAGGCGTATGGCCAAGGCACGCTGGGCTACGCCAAGCGATTCGGCGCCGATTTCACCGACGCTTTCACCAACGAGCTGTTCGTCGTCGGCGTGTACCCTTCCTTGCTGCATGAAGATCCGCGCTATTTTCGCTTGGGACACGGCAGCGGATGGCGCCGCACCGGATATGCGCTGAGCCGGATTCTCGTCGCGCGCACGGACTCAGGCGGACATCGCTTCAACTGCTCGGAGTTTCTGGGCAACTTTACGTCCGGATCGGTTTCGCAGCTTTACTATCCGCAAAACGAACGGGGAATCGGAGGAGTGCTGACGCGCATGAGCGTGCAGATCGGCTACGATGCGATGTTCAACATCCTCAAGGAATTTTATCCGGACTTGAAGCGGAAACTGCACCGCAAGAACGGCTAAAATCGTCGAGTGGCGCCTCTGCTCATTGAACCCGTGACCCTGAACGGTCGGCACATCCGGCTGGAACCTCTTTCGCTCGATCATCACGCCGGGCTGTGCGAGATCGGCCTCGAGCCGGATCTGTGGCGTTGGATTCCAACTCAGGTTCGGTCGCGCGAGGACATGGCGGATTATATCCGGCTCGCCTTGCAGGGGCAAGCCGAGGGGCACTCACTGCCCTTCGCCAATGTAGAACAGGCGAGCGGACGCTTGATAGGCTGCACGCGCTACATGAACATCGACAAGGCGAACCGGCGGGTGGAAATTGGCTCCACGTGGATTGGAAAACCCTGGCAGCGTACGGCGGTGAACACCGAAGCAAAATATCTGATGTTGCGGCACGCCTTCGAAACTTTGGGATGCTTTCGTGTGGAGTTGAAGACCGATGCTCTGAACGAGAAATCGCGCAATGCGATTTTACGCATCGGGGCGACGCAGGAAGGGATTTTCCGGAAGCACGTCCTGTGCTGGGACGGGCGGTTGCGCGATTCGGTTTACTTCAGCGTGATCGACTCAGAATGGCCGGATGTGAAGGCCCGGTTAGAAGAAAAGATGAGGGTGTGACTCGCACGAGCCTCATCTGCCTAACTCTGCTTTTCAAACACCATGGTGTCGATCTTGCCCGTCTGCGGCACGATCGAGGTGACTTCGACGGTCAACGTTTTGCCGTCCTCTGAGACCTTCAGGCGATAACGCGTGACGTGATCGTTTTTCGTTTCCATATCCACCAACATGGGGCCATTGAACCAGAAGGAATCGCGGCGGTCGCCGGGAAATTTGCACTCCTTGCCGTCGGTGGTACACTGCAACTCGGTCTTCTTGGATTTGCCGTTCTCGGATTCGGTGATGTGAATGGTATTGTCGCCTTCTACGATTACCCAGGTGGCGCTCGACACCTTGCTGTTATGCAGTTCGCTTTTCGCGGCGTCGAGCTCCCAAGTGCCATTCAAGCTGGGATGGTCCTGGGCCGAGGCGGTAACCCCAAGAAGAAGGAGCGCCGCAAACGTACAAATCAGTATTCGCATCTAACTAATCCTCCCTTTCGTACTGTGCTGCCCGCGCTAAGCGACGCGTGCTAGCATGAATCGGATAATGCCAGCAGAACTATGAACCTATCCGATAAATATACACTCGAACGGGGCCGAGTGTATTTGACCGGCATTCAGGCGCTGGTTCGGCTGCCCATCGATCAAATGCGCCGCGATCGGGCGGCGGGACTCAAAACGGGCACATTCATTTCCGGATACGAGGGATCGCCGCTGGGCGGCTACGATCTCGCGCTAGCGCGGTCCGGAAAATTGCTCACCGAACACAACATCCACTTCCGGCCGGGAGTCAACGAAGATCTAGCGGCCACGGCCGTCATGGGCAGCCAGATTTACGAAGTGATCGGCAAGAACAAAGTGGATGGCGTGCTGGGCATTTGGTATGGCAAGGGCCCCGGCGTCGATCGATCGGGCGACATTCTGCGGCACGCCAATCTCGGTGGCACGGGCAAGAATTGCGCCGCGCTGCTGCTGTGTGGCGACGATCCGATTTCGAAAAGCTCCACCATTCCCCATCAGAGCGATTTTAGCCTCTACAACCTCGGCATTCCGTTTTTCTATCCGGGAAACACCCAGGAGATCATCGATTACGGATTGCTCGCAATCGCGATGTCGCGCTTTTCCGGCGCGTGGGTGGGGATGAAGATGGTGACCGACGTGTGCGACGGCGGCGGCACCATGGAGGCAGACCCGGATCTGCCGGAGATTCGCCTGCCGCAGGGCTATCAAAAATACTCGGATCCAAGGCTGGTTCCGCCGATCACGCTGGCGCTTGAAAACGAAGTGAACGTCAGGCGATTGGAAGCGGTTCGCCAGTTTGCCCGCTTGAACGCCGTCAATCGGCACAACGGCGCAGCAGCGAGCATCGGCATTTTGAGCACGGGCAAAACTTACTACGACCTGATGCAAGCGCTGCGCGACCTCGGAATCCGCGATGGCGTTCGCATCGGCAAAGTGGGAATGCCCTTCCCGCTCGATTCCGAATTCGTAAAACAATTCGCCGAAGGCCTCGAGACAATCCTCGTGGCGGAGGAAAAGCGCAGCTTCCTCGAGATGCAGCTTCGCGAGATTCTATACGATCAGCCAGCGCATCCAGCAATTCTCGGAAAGTCACACTTCCCACCAGTAGGCGAACTCGACCCAGACAAAATCGCAAAAGTTCTGTGCGACGCACTGCATTTAAACGATCGCCGCTCAATCCCCAATCCCCAATCCCTAATCCCAACGGCGAAGCCGTCCCCCGCCCGCCCCGCCGCATTCTGCAGCGGCTGTCCCCACAACCGTTCAACGCTGCTGCTCGAGGGACAAATCGCCGGCGGCGGCATCGGATGCCACACTATGGCGATGCGGCTGATGGACCCCACGCGTGCCATTTCATTCCTGACGCACATGGGCGGCGAAGGCGCGCCCTGGATCGGCATGACGCCGTTTGTGGATCATCCGCACATTTTCCAGAACATCGGCGATGGGACGCTGTTTCACTCCGGGTATCTCGCGATTGAAGCTTGTGTTGCCGCCAAGGTCAACATCACGTACAAAATTCTGTACAACGGCCACGTCGCGATGACGGGTGGACAGGCCGCGATGGGCGCGCTTCCGATCCCGGAGCTGACGCGCAAGCTGCAAGCCGAAGGTGTGCGAAAAACGGTAGTGCTGTCAGAAAATGTCGAGCAGTACACGGACCTGAGCGTGTTCGCGTCGAATGCCGAGTTGCGTTCGCGCGAGGAGCTGCCGCGGACGCTGAAGGAGCTGCCCAAAATCCCAGGCGTCACGGTCATCATTTACGATCAGGAATGCGCGGCGGAAAAGCGGCGCAAGCGGTCGCGCGGCCAACTTGCCGAGCCGACCATGCGCCTGGTGATCAACGAAGAAGTTTGCGAAGGCTGCGGCGACTGCGTCAAGCAAGCCAACTGCATGAGCCTGACGCCCGTAATGACGGAGCTGGGCCAGAAGATCCGCATCCATCAATCGTCGTGCAACAAAGATTACACGTGCGCGATGGGCGATTGTCCGTCGTTCGTGAGCGTTCAAATCAAAGCTGGCACCGGGCTCAAGAAACGATCGCTGCCCAAACTTCCGCCAGCCGAGGTTCCATTGCCGCGCGACATGGTGAAGGCGGGCGACGGGTATCGCATTATTGGTCCTGGAATCGGCGGAACAGGCGTAGTCACCATCAACGCGCTGCTCGCGACAGCGGCGTGGATCGATGGGCTTTCGGTCGCCACGCTCGATCAAACCGGAACAGCGCAAAAAGGCGGCGCTGTGGTTTCGCACCTTTTGCTGAGCGATCTGCCGATTGAAGCGCCCGCCAAAGTAAACGCCGGCAACGCCGATTTAATTCTCGGTTTCGATCTGCTGGGCGTGGTGCATCCGGCAAACCTCGGCACCGCAAGTGCCGGGCGAACGGTGGCCATCGTGAATAGCGATGTCATGCCGACCATCGATAACATCCGCAACCGCGCCCCGGTTTCGGGACCAGGTCAGATGCTGGAGCTGGTGAATTCGGTGACGAATCGCGGCCGCAACATCTTTCTGGATGCGAATCGCTTGGCCGAAGGATTGTTCGGCACCCACATGGCCGTGAACCTGTTCATGATGGGCGTCGCATACCAAGCCGGCTTGATCCCGATTTCGCTCGACGCGATGGAGAAAGCCATCCAATGGAACGGCGTCGACATCGAGCGAAATTTGCAGACATTTGCGTGGGGCCGTAAATATTACGAAGACGCGGGTTGGGTGGAATCCAACGCGTCCGCGCTACCGAACCGCGACCGCGAGGGAGCGCCACCCCGACTCGACCGCGTAGCCGAACTCCGCGAATATCAAAACGAATCCTACGCGCAGGAATACTCCGCATTTTTAGGCAAGATTCAAGATCCGTCGCTGAAAGAAGTAGTAGCAAGGTATTTGTACAAGCTGATGGCATACAAAGACGAGTATGAAGTTGCTCGTTTACTGACGAAGCCCGTGTTCGAGCGCGGAGTCCGCGACATCTGGGCCGCTCCTGAGTCAGTTAGTTACAATCTGCATCCGCCAATGCTTCGACGTTTCGGCGTAAACAAGAAGCTGACACTAGGGCCGTGGTTCCGAACGCCGTTGCTCGCGCTGAAACACCTGAAAATGCTGCGCGGGACTCCGCTGGATGTTTTCGGATACGCGGCGCACCGGCGCATGGAACGCAGCTTAATCCAGTGGTATCGCGACTTGATCGAGCAGGTGCAGGCAAACCTGACGCCCGAGAATTTGACGCAGGCACTCGAAATCGCCGCGCTTCCGGACCAAATCCGCGGCTACGAAAAGATCAAGGAACAGAATGTCGCGAAAGTGAAGCAGCAGGCTTCGGAAAAGCTGGCAGCGTTCAAAGCGGCGAAGGCGGAGTTGCTGGTTTCTGGTTCTTAGTTTCTGGCCGCGATGATCGGCCGGGAGCGCGAAGAGAAACCAGAAACGGTTTTTACTCGTATCTCAGCGCAATCATCGGATCCACTTTCATCGCGCGGCGGGCCGGAAGATAGCTGGCTACCAGCGCACAGGTGATCAGCACTAAGAACACCGCAACGTAGGTGAACGGATCGGTTGGGCTGACGCCATAAAGCAAGGTAGCAACGAAACGGGTCAGGATCAGAGCAGCCAGCGTCCCGATGATCGCGCCCGCTCCGACCAACATTACCGCTTGGCCGAAAACCATGCGCAGGAGATCCGAAGCGCGGGCGCCGAGTGCGAGCCGGACTCCGAATTCATGGATGCGCTGCGTCACCGAATGATACATGACGCCGTAAATCCCAACCGCGGCCAGCAGCAGTGCGATTCCGGAGAACAAACCGAGCAGCCAGGTTTGGAAGCGCCGCTGCGACAGCGATTCTCCAAGCTGGTGGTCCAGCGTCATCACTTTTTGGATCACCAATTCTTTCTCGACTGCTCGCAACTCGCTCTCGACGATTCCCGCGGCTTTCAACGGATCGTCGGGCGTACGGATCACCAAGTTCAAATCGGAACGCGGTTCTTGAGTCAACGGCGAAAATGTTTCGACGCGCGCAGTTTTATCCAAACCCTGGCGCCGCATATCCCCCACCACGCCAACCACCGTTAGCCAGTGGACGTTCTCGGTTCCCCAGCCGAAATGGAACCGCTTGCCGACGGGATCTTCGTTCGGCCAGAACTGCTTTGCCATCGTTTGGTTGATCAGGGCAACCGGCAGCGAGCCGGCCTGATCCCGATCGTCGAAGAAACGCCCTGCGATTAAAGGAACCCGCAGGGCTTTGAAATAGTTCGGACTGACTGAGTCCGTGGTCGCCTCGACCCGTTGCTCGATCGGCGGTAAAGGCTTGCCTTCCACCGAGAATCCGCCCGAGTTCGGCGTCGAACTCAGGAAGATGTCGGTGATCAATCCGGCCGATCGCACCATGGGAACCGTATTCAGCCGATCCAGGATACGGCTATAGAGTGCGGCGACCTGCACGCCCTTTGAGAATTTGGCATAGGGCGCAGAAAGCTGCATCGTCAAAACGTTGGAAGAATCGAAGCCTGGATTCAGTGCGCGCAGGTGAATCAGACTGCGCACCATCAATCCCGCGCCTGCCAGCAGCACCATGGATAGCGCGACTTCCGCGATCAGAAGCGACGACCGCGCGAAACTGGCGCGCAATGCGCCGGCCATACCGCGGCCGCCTTCCCGCAAAGATTCGTTCAGGTCGCTACGCGAAATCCGGAATGCCGGCACCAAGCCGAAGAAGAGCGCCGAAGCTAACGACATTGCGAACGTGAACCAAAGAACGCGCGCGTCCATCGCGATTTCATCCAGGCGCGGCATGTCGGCGGGCGCCAGTGCGATGAGTGCGCGCAGGCTCCCATATGCAACCAGCAGTCCGGCTAATCCCGCAGGCACACTGAACACGAAACTTTCGGTGAGCAGTTGACGAATCAGGCGAGCTCGCCCGGCGCCCAGCGCGGCTCGGACGGCGATTTCGCGCTCTCTTCCGGCACCTCGCGCGAGAAACAGGTTCGCGACATTGGCGCACGCGATCAGCAGTACAAATCCGACGGCTGCGAAAAGAACCAGTAGACCGGTCCGAAGATTTCCGACCACTTGATTCAGAAGCGGAACCACCCAGATGCCGGTGCCTGCATTACTGTTCGGATATTGCCGCTCCAGATTGGTTCCCAGAGCGGTCATCTCCGCGCGCGCTTGTTCAAAGCTTGCACCGGGCTTCAACTTGCCGAGCACATGCAAAAAGAGCCCGCCGCGATTTGCTTTGGTTTGATCCGAGAGCGCCAAAGGAGTCCAGATTTCAGTGCGCTTGTCTGGAAACTGGAAGCTCGCAGGCATCACGCCGACGATCACGTAAGGATTGCCATCCAGAAGCATGGTTCTTCCAAGGACGTTCGGATCCGCGCCAAAGCGCTCGCGCCATAGTCCGTCGCTTAGAATCACCACCGAAGCATGGCCGCGTTCTTCTTCCTGCTTGGTGAACGTACGCCCGATGGCGGGCGAAACGCCGAGGATGGAAAACAGATTCGCGCCGACCCTCCAGCCGAAAACTTCGTACGGTACGTCTACGCCGGTGACATCGGCGCCGTTCTCCGAGAAGGCCGCCATGTCTTCGAAGAGCCGGCTTTGGCTGCGCCAATCGGCGAAATTTGGGTAGGACGTCAGATCTTCATGCAGATTCATCCGCCGGTTGTCATTCCAAAGCATGGCCAAGCGATCGGCCGAATGATATGGCAACGGCCGCAGCAGGACGGAATTAACGGCGCTGAAAATGGCAGTGTTGGCGCCGATCCCGAGAGCCAGGGTGAAGATCGCGACCACGGTAAAACTGGGGCTTTTTCGCAGCATCCGCAGCCCGAAGCGGAAATCGTCCAAGAAGGTTTTCATTGGCCAAATCCCTGTTTGGATTAGACGCCGGCCGTGGCTTAAGGTTGGTACTATTTCGAAATTTGTCAGGATTGCCTACACTCGAATGGAATGCGCATCGCCCTTTGGACGATATTGCTGGCCGCGCCGCTGATTGGGCAGACCCGCTATGCAGTGTTTTTAGACGGCCCGCCGCAGGAGGCGCGTCATGAGGCGCTGCGCCAAAATCTGACGCGTCACGCGTTTACCGTCACCGGATCGTCCAGAATGCTGCTGAATGCGATTTTCGTGACCGCGCCTCCCAGCCGCGTGGATGAGTTAAAAAGCCTTCCGGGAGTAAAAGGCGTTGTCGCATTGCGCCGGCGCAAGCTGAATCTGAATCGGGCGACTCAGTTGGTTAACGCGCCCACCGCTTGGACGACGCTGGGCGGCCAGGAGAACGCCGGGGCCGGGATTAAGATCGCGATCATCGACACCGGCATCGATCTAACGCATCCGATGTTTCAAGATTCCATGCTTGAAATGCCCGCCGGTTATCCGATCTGCAGCGGCGCGGATTGCGCGTTCACCAGCAACAAAGTGATTGTGGCGCGAAGCTACGTGCGGCTGGCGGCAGCGGGGACTGATCCGCAAAATCCAGCGGCCGATTCCCGGCCTGACGACTACTCGCCTCGCGATCGCATTGGCCACGGAACCGCAGTGGCATCCTGCGCGGCTGGGATGCCAGTGATGAGCCCAGCGGGCTTGATGCTGAGCGGCGTCGCGCCCAAGGCGTATCTCGGCAATTACAAAATCTTCGGATCGCCGGAGGTGAACGAGACCACGCCGGACGATCCGATCATCATGGCTCTCGAAGACGCGCTGCACGACCACATGGACATCGCGACGCTCTCGCTCGGCTCGCCCGCGCTTTCTGGACCCCTTGATACCGGCGCGACATGCGGAAATGCGCCGGGAGTTCCATGCGATCCGCTAGCGATGGCGGTGGAGAACGCGGTCAAAGCTGGAATGGTGGTGGTGATAGCGGCAGGAAATAGCGCGATTGGGCAGTCTATCAATGCCCCGGCGTTCGGGACCGTCCAATCGCCGGGCGATGCGCCATCGGCGATTGAAGTGGGCGCTACAACGAATTCGCATTTTATGTCGGAGGGGATCGAAGTGCCGGGTCAACCGCAGATGTCCGGCATCTTCGGAGATGCGCCCATTCCGCCCGGAGCGATTGCTGGTATCCTGCGCGACGTAACCGAACTTGGCGATGACGGACGTGCCTGCTCCGGGTTGCCCGCGGGATCGCTGAACGGTGCATTCGCATTGATCCAAACCGGCGGCTGCACTTTTCTGGACAAGGCGGGTAGCGCCGAAGATGCGGGCGCCGCGGGCGTGATCTTCTATCAATCGGATAGTTCAGCTCTTACGCCGCCCGCTGGGCTTTTCTTCACCACTAGGCCCGCGATCCTGATTTCGAATCGCGACGGGTTAAACTTGAAACCGTTTAACGGCCGCACCATCTTTATCGATCCGGCGGCGATTGAAAAGGCGCTGGGAGCGCCGAATCAGCTCGCGGCTTTTTCTTCGCTCGGCCCGAGCCTCGGTAGCAACGGATTGAAGCCGGATTTGGTTGCCACCGGTGGAAGCACGGCCAATTACGCAAATCTGTATATGGCGGCACAGCGCTACGATCCGCTGGGCGAACTGTACAGCGCGAATGGATTCGTTGCGGCATCGGGCACAAGTTTTGCGGCGCCGCTCGTCGCGGGCGCGTCGGCGTTGGTGAAGCAGGCTCACCCGAAGTTCACGGCGGTCGAGATCAAATCGGCCTTGATGAACACAGCGTCTCAAGATGTGGGGCTCGACGAAGCGGACAAGCCGGCGGGCGTGCCTGGGCTGGGAGGCGGCAAGCTGGATGTGGGCGCGGCGGTTGGTTCGGCGATCACAGTGAATCCGCCATCTCTTTCATTTGGAATAGTCACGGCCGCGTCGATTACGGTCCCGATCCAGATTACGAACGCGGGAGCCTCCGGCGTTACCTTGGCGCTCGCCGTCGCGCCGGAAGGCAGCGCATCGGGGACGCGCGTTAGTCTCGATCAAACCACCATCACGCTCGCTTCCGGTACCACCGGAATCGTGCATGCGGTTTTGTCCGGCGGCGTTCCGGCTCCCGGAATCTACTCCGGCATGATCACTATGCAGAGCAGCGCGGCCACGCTGCATGTTCCCTATCTTTTTCTCGCGAGCGCCGGATATCCAGCGAACGTGATCCAGGTGAATGGCGGCGGTGATGGCGCGACGGGTCAAGACATCGGGCCGGTCAGTGTAGAGTTCACCGATCAGTTCGGCTTGCCGATCGCCGGAGTGCCAGTGACATTCGCAGCTACCGGCGGCACACTGCGGAACACCGATGCCAAGACGAATATTTACGGCATCGCCAGCGCTGACGCGATACTCGCGAGCCAACCGGGAAAGTACGATTTCAACGTCACTGGACTGGGTCTCTCCTGGGATTTTCTGGGAATGTCGCTCCCGCGTCCCACCATTTCGCAGATTGTCGATGCTGCGAGCTTCGCGGCGGGTAAACCAGTGGCTCCCGGTTCGTACATCAGTATTTTTGGAAGTGCTCTGAGTCCGGGCTTGGGATCCACCCCGAGCGCGACCCTGCCGCTCGCGCTCAGTTCCGTTTTGGTGAGCTTCGATGTTCCCTCGGCGAAGATCAGCGCACCCGGTCACTTGATTTACGTTTCGCCGGGACAGGTAAATGTGCAGGTTCCGTGGGAGTTGGAAGGACAAACGTCCGCACAGGTAAAGGTAACCATCAGTTCAGCGAATGGTGGGTACGCGTACGGAAACGTCTACACGCTTCCGCTCGTGGCGCATGCTCCGGCCTTTTTCGGCCAGGCGGCCACAGCCCGCGCCGGCCAGTTCGTCGAACTTTACGCCAACGGCCTGGGCGCGGTCACCAATCAGCCGGCGAGTGGCGATCCAGCGGTGGCGACTCCGCTGTCGAAAACCACGTCGCCGGCCACCGTGCAAATCGGCGGTATCGACGCCCCGGTTTCATTCAGCGGACTGGCGCCCGGTTACGCGGGCTTATATCAAGTGAACGCTATGGTTCCAGCCAAGCTCACATCGGGAACTTACCAGATGACGATCACTATTGGGAATGTGACGTCGAAAACGACGAATATTAACGTGCAATAACTGGATAGCGGTTGCGATATACTTCGCCCATGTACCGCTTCACGCTCGCTGCCGCCCTGTTTGCCGTTGCCGGATGGTCCGCCGAACTGCTCGAAAAGCCTACCTTGAGCCAAAGCTCGATCGTCTTCGTTTACGCCGACGATCTTTGGAGCGTCCCGCGCGAGGGAGGCCAAGCCAAACGCCTTACCGCGGGCGGGGGCCAGAAAACAAATCCGAAGTTTTCGCCGGACGGTTCGCAGATCGCCTTCACCGCCGAATACGACGGCAATGTGGATGTGTTTACCGTTCCGGCGTCGGGCGGCGTGCCGAAGCGGGTGACGTTTCATCCCGCGCCGGACACCGTGCTCGGATGGACACCTAACGGCGCCCGTATTCTCTTCACTTCCAATCGGACCAGCTTTTCTCGATTCGCGGAGCTTTTCACAGTCGCGCCTGGAGCAGGCGGAATTCCGGACAAATTGCCGCTACCCATGGGTTACGAAGCAGCGTATTCGCCGGACGGCGCTCACTTAGCCTATGTCCCGATCGGCCGCGCTTTCACGGCTTGGAAGCGATATCGCGGCGGCGAAGCAACGCCAATCTGGATTGTGACGCTGGCAAACGGACACGTCGAGAAAATTCCGCGCGAAGGTTCGAACGATTACAACCCGATGTGGGTGGGCGACAAAGTTTATTTCCTCTCGGATCGCAATGGACCTGTATCGCTTTTTTCCTACGACACGCACTCAAAGCAAGTAAAGCAGGTGCTGGAGAATCAAGGTCTGGATCTCAAGTCGGCTTCAGCCGGTCCGGGAGCGATCGTCTATGAACAGTTCGGTGCGCTGCATCTGTTCGATCTGAAGTCGGGCAAGAGCACTCCTGTGAATGTGCACATCACGGGCGATCTGGTGGAAACGCGCGAGCATCTCGTTGACGTCAGCAAGCGGCTGCACAACGCGCATATCTCGCCGACCGGCGCACGCGCGGTGTTTGAAGCGCGCGGCGAAATTCTCACGGTTCCAGCCGAAAAGGGCGACATCCGCAATCTAACGAATACGACGTCGGTCATGGAGCGCGATCCTGCCTGGTCGCCGGATGGCAAAACCATCGCGTATTTCTCGGATGACTCAGGCGAGTATCAGTTGCATTTGGCGCCTCAAAGCGGTCTGGGTGAAGTGAAGAAGATCCCCTTGGGAGATCAACCGGGATTCTATTTTTCGCCGCGCTGGTCGCCTGACAGCAAGAAGATCGCCTACGTCGATAGCCATCTGACGATTTGGTACATCGATCTCGAGCAAAAGAAGCCGGTCAAAGTCGACAAAGACATGTACTGGACCTTTGCGGGTGGAGGCGATCTGACACCGGTGTGGTCGCCGGATAGCAAGTGGCTCGCGTACGCGCGGCGGATCAAGAATTACATGGCGGCGGTGCATGTCTATTCCCTGGCGGATGGAAAAGCTACGCAAATCACCGATGGCATGAGCGACTGTCGCTACCCCGTCTTCGACAAGGACGGAAAGTATCTCTACTTTACATCCAGCACCGACGTCGGACCCGCACTCGAGCCGGATATCCACAGCTTGTCGCGTCCCATGAGCCGGAGCGTGTACCTCGCAGTTCTGTCGAAATCGCAAGCATCGCCGCTAGCGCCCGAGAGCGACGAAGAAAAGCCCGAGAAGAAGGAAGAGAAGAAAGACGAAGCCAAGAAACCAGCGGACGTGACTGTCGATATCGATTTCGACAACATCAGCCAGCGAATTCTCGCACTGCCCCTGCCTCCGCGCCGTTACGTATCGCTGCAAACCGGCAAACCCGGCGTGCTGTTTGCGGTAGAAACTCCAACGCTCGTGCCCGGCACGCAAACCGGACCACCAGAATTCACGGTACATCGCTTCGATCTGAAAACGCGGAAATCCGATGTCGCAATCAGCGGGGTGCGCGGCTTCGAGATTGCGCAAAACGGTGAAAAGATGCTGTACCGGCAAGGCGACCGCTGGGTGATCGCCGCGTTGAAGCCTATGGCCGGGCCGGGAGGGCCCCCAACGCCGCCACCCGCTACTCCGGCGAGTGACGGAACCCTCAAGACCGAGGGTATCCAGGTGCGCGTGGATCCGCGCGCCGAGTGGAAGCAGATGTATCACGAAGTTTGGCGTGTGGAACGGGATTTCTTCTACGATCCCAATTTCCACGGGCTCAACCTGGAAGCCGCTGAAAAGAAATACGCGCCATATCTGGATTCGCTCGGTTCCCGCAGCGAGTTGAATTATCTGTTCCAGGAAATGCTCGGTGAACTGACCATTGGACATCTCGGAGCGGGCGGCGGCGATACTCCGGATGTGAAAAAAGTGCCGACCGGGTTGCTCGGCGCCGACTACAAAATCGAAAACGGGCGCTATCGTTTTGCGCGCGTCTACAATGGCGAGAACTGGAATCCGCAATTGAAAGCGCCGCTCACTCAGCCGGGCGTGAACGTTGTAGCGGGCGAATACCTGCTGTCCGTCAACGGTCAAGAGCTGCGCGCGAATGACAACGTCTACAGTTTCTTTGAAGACACGGCCGGTAAATCCGTAATCTTGAAGGTCGGCCCGGATGCTTCCGGCGCGAACTCGCGCGAGGTAACGGTGGTTCCCGTTGCCGACGAAGGCCGATTGCGCAATCTCGCGTGGGTGGAAGACAATCGCCGCAAAGTGGATCAGATGACCAACGGGCGTGTCGCCTACATCTACATGCCGGATACCTCCATGGGCGGCTACATCAATTTCAATCGCTACTTCTTCGCGCAGGTGGGCAAGGAAGCGGCCATCATCGACGAACGGTTCAACGCAGGCGGCGCGCTGGCCACCGATATCATCGAGTACTTGAAGCGTCCGTTGATGAGTTTGGTGGCCACGCGGGACGGAGCAGACGAAGCGCAGCCGCAAGGCGCGATCTTTGGACCGAAGGTGATGATCATCAATGAATTCGCCGGTTCTGGCGGAGACGCCATGCCTTGGTATTTCCATCGCGCGGGCGTTGGCAAGCTGATCGGAAAACGCACCTGGGGCGGATTGGTGGGCCGCGCCGCATCCCCGGAACTGATGGATGGCGGATTCGCTACCGCGCCGAGTTCGGGCGTCTGGAATCCGAATGGCGAGTGGGAAGTGGAAAATCACGGAATCACGCCGGATATAGAAGTGGATATGGATCCGGAGCTCGTCCTGGCCGGTCACGATTCTCAGTTGGAGAAAGCAGTCTCAGTGGTGATGGAGGAATTGGCCGCGCATCCGGTGCCGAAGCCGAAGCGGCCAGCGTATCCGAATTATCACAAGAACGAAACGTCGACGAAGTAATATCGCTACGGAACCGCGACCGCAAGGGAGCGCTACCATGAATGCGGAAGTTTGTACGGACACTCCCGGGCGGTCGTGGTTCGATTTGGGGCGTCGAACGTTTATCATGAACTTATGAGGTTGCGCTGGCTCCTGGGACTCGCTGTGTCCGTATTCGCGCCGGCGCAGGTCATCGATTTCGAATCCAACGGACTGCACTTCAAGACCTTGACCAAAGGCTCGGTCACGGTGATGTTCGCCTACTTGCCGCCGCACGTCAAAGATTATTCCATCGTGCAGGTTTCCATTTCGAATGGATCGCCCGTTTCTTGGACCGTGAAGCCCGAGGATTTCACCTATCGCAGACACGACGGCGGCGATCTGCCCGCCACTCCCGCTCTCGCCGTGGTGAATTCGCTGCTCTCCAAAGCCAGCCGCCACGATGTCATCAAGCTGGTGACGACATATGAGAACCAGCTCTACGGCAACATCAAAATGCAAACGAGCAACGGTTACGAACGGCGCCGCGAAGACGCGCTGGCGGTCGGTATGCCGATTCGCTTTAAAGCCGGTGCTGCAGCGGCGGCCATCGCGCTCGTATCCACCAAACTCAATTCGGGCGAATCCACCGATGGCGCGGTGTTTTTCGTTAACGGCGGCCGGCCTATCGGTCCTGGCGTGATGGTGGTGCACACCGGCGGCGAGATCTTCGAGTTCCCAAGCGAGGGCGAGCCGGTCCGTAGTCTGGAGTCCCGCTAGAGGCAGCGGAATGGAACGGCAGCCCACATTGAGGGGCGAGCTGCTGGAGCTTCGGCCGCTTCGCCAAGAAGATTTCGAGGCGTTGTATGCGGTAGCCTCCGATCCACTGATTTGGGAACTGCATCCTGCCCGGAACCGCTATGAGAAAGCCGTGTTCCAGGAGTTTTTTCGTGAGGCGATGGAATCCGGCGGAGCGTTGATCGCGCTGGATGCCAAGACGGGCGGCGTCATTGGATCCTCTCGATTTCACGGCTACGACCCGGAAAACAGCGGGGTCGAAATCGGATGGACCTTCCTGGCGCGCGCTTACTGGGGCGGCGTCTACAACGGCGAAATGAAGCAGTTGATGATGCGGCACGCGTTCCAGTTCGTCTCCAACATCATTTTTGTGATTGGTCCCCAGAATCTGCGTTCACGCCGGGCTGTCGAGAAAATTGGCGGCGTTCTGATCGGATCAAGAACAGATGCAACCGGTCGCGAGACCGTGGTCTATCGAATCAAGCGCGGCGCTTGATCGCGCGCGCGCAGAATACCAGCAGGCCGAAACCGGCTGCAAGCATCGGTAGGGTACCGGGCTCAGGCACCGGCTGGATTGCGAACTGGGCGGCGAACCCGAATTCCGGTCCGGGATCAAGATCCAACCGGAAAGCGTGCGATTGGCCGTCGTACATTCCTTCGCCGACAATTTGGCCCGCATCGTTAATCCCGTAGGCTTCCGACAAAGCCCAGCCGGAATCGGCCGGGATCAGAGAATTCAGGTCGATCATCACTCCGTTCAGGTAGAGGAAAGCGTGAGAATCGCCATCGGCGATGTTACTGTAGCCGACCACTTCGCCGCCGTCGTTGATCCCATATGCGTAGCTGTTTCCACCGCCCAAAGTTCCGAGATCGGTCATGACTCCGTTCACCTCGAGGAACGCATTCGCGTATCCGCTCAAAAGACAGGCTTGCCCGACAACCTCGCCGCTACTGTTGACAGCCATCGCATAACTGCTCCTTCCTCCAAACGTGCCAAGTTCCTGCATTCCGGTGCCCGCAGTCCAGACAAATCCGCGAAATGCGCCACTGCCGGTGTTGCCGTAGCCCACCACAACGCCAGAGTTGTTGATTCCATAAGCCGCGCTCCAATTTCCGCCGGACAAGACGCCGAGATCGGTGGAGTTTCCGTTCTGCGACAGAAACGCTTGCCCGTTGCCGCCCACGATTGCGCCGGCATCATTTATTCCCATCGCAAAAACGCCGGTACCCAAGTCCGAAACCTGAGACCCGTTCCAAACAGCGCCATGCGCCTGACCATTTATGTAGGAAGTTCCAACGATAGTCCCTTGCGAGTTGATGCCGTATGCGTCGCTATCGGTGCTGCCGGGTAGTCCTGCAAGTTTCTGCAGCGAACTCCCCGCCGGCGCGGCAAATGCGCTCGGATCGCTCGACGGAGAATCTGCCCATCCAACCGCGGTCCCAGAATTGTTAATCGCGAACGCCACGGTGGAGGGCCCGCCGAGCGATCCCAGATCGGCAACGGAGTAGTTAATATCGGCCTGGAGTAGTCCCGCGAAGGGAAGCAGAAGCATGACGGCTCGCATCGGTGTCACCTCTTTCGCGTAGCGAAGCCTAAGTATCTCACGCGAGATGCGCGCTAAATACGCCTAATAGTCCCATTTTAGAGATTACGTTTCCCAGGTACAGCTAGGCTATTCCTTACTTATTTAGGAAATATTCCTAACGGTGTTTGGAGGTATTCGTCGCTGCGCACAACGTTCGGATCGAACCGCGCTACAAATGGTTCGCCACAACTCGTGCGAGAGAATCGCGAGCAGTGGCAGCTATCGTGGGACGGAATTTCAGGCCGCAGCCGAGTTTCTACAGGGCGATTGGCTGCCCCACAAAGTCAGAAGCTGTTGTAGTGTGGTCCCATGCCCACGGACCCATCGATTCTGACTGAAGTGGAACACTTGCGCGAGCTGAATGACGTGGAGCGCGCCGCCTTGGCCGAGCGCATCGATCTGCTCCGCTTCCCACCTGGGGGGACCGTCTTCAATTTTGGCGACCCCGGCGATGCGCTGTACATTGTGCGTAGTGGCGAGGTCGAGATCTTCGTGCGAAACCACGAGGGCGAGAAGATCGTGCTCGAAACTTCGCAGGCCGGCGATATTTTCGGCGAGGTGTCGATGTTGGATAACGGACCGCGCACGGCGTGGGTGGCGGCTATCTCCGACGTCGAATTGCTGCGCATCGATCGCGTGCACTTCCTGGATTACGTGAGTAAATATCCGCCCGCCGCGCTCAATCTACTCAGCGTAGCGGCGCGGCGTCTGCGCAGGACAGACGAAGTGATTCGGCGGACCGTCACCCGGAACGTGAACGATGTGACTGACGAGCAGGATACCGTCCTTACTCGCTGGGCGGATGCCGTGCCTGCTCTCACCGGCAGTTTACTCTCAGTGCTTCTCCACGCGCTCTTTTTCGGGGTCTGGATTCTCATCAACCTGAGGATATTCCAAAGCCTGAAGGCTTTCGATCCCTATCCGTTCGAGTTTATGGCAGTGCTCGCTTCACTCGAAGCCATCTTTCTGACGCTATTCGTTCTGACCAGCCAGAATCGCCAGCGCGCGCGCGATCGCATTCGTTCCGACATCGAATTTCAAACCAGCATGAACACAGAAACCAAGATCGCGTATCTGCACGAAAAGATTGACCGCCTCACCGAGGGCCATTATCAATTGCTGGAGAACACACAAAAGCTGATGGCGCGATCTGAGCGATAGAGATTATTTCCCGTGCCAAGGGTCATAAGTTCCGACGCTCCAAACGTGGCCCTCGGGATCGCGGCAGGTAAAATCGCGTCCCCCATAGCTCTGATCCTGGATATCGCGAACGATTTCGACGCCCGATGCCTTGACGCGGGCAAAAACCGCGTCCGCGTCGGATACCACGATGTATTCGCTGCGGGTTTCCCGTCCGCCGATTTCGTCCGGATGCGCCATGTAGCGCACGGCTTCGTTTTCCCGGACTGAACCGAGCATAATCATGCCGCCGCCCAGCGTAAGCTCGGCGTGCTGAACGCTGCCATCGGGTCCGGAATAAACGGCGTGTTTCGTGAAGCCGAGAACGTTACAGAGCCACTCAATCGCCGCGGACGCATTGCGATACCGCATGCCCGAGATCACCGAACTTCGCATATCTTTGTTTTCGCTCATGCCGCAAGTATCGCAGAGCGTCCCGGGCGAGTATTGTAAAAATCCGAAATGCCGTTAAGCAGCCGTCTTTTCGAGCGCCAGAGCCTGCTCGCGCTCGAATCGCATGCGTCCCTGCCACTCCTGGTAGAGCGTACTGAAACCGGCCCAGTAGTATCCGGCGACGAACAGCAGCAGGAACGGCACGGCGGCAAAATTCCAGGTAGCGATCGCGAACGCGACCATGTAAACGAAATAGCTGCCTACCGCTATTTCCGCATACGGAAGCCAACCGCTGCGGCGGCGATAGCGGGCGTGCTCGATTTTCACCTTGCGGTCGCCGATCGCATATTTTGGAGTGCGCGCGAACGCGGTCTGGACGCCGAAGATCGCTTCGATCACCGCTTTCGTGTTGACCAATGTCAGTGCGATGCCGGCGGCCATCAGCGCAGGCAGCAACAGCAGCGAGCGCTTCCAGCTCTTGGGATAGAGCTGTTGCTGCGCGACCAGATAAAACGCCGAGATCGACCAGAAAGACGCGATGATCAGCGGCATGTCGATGGTCAACATCTGGAACCATCCCATGTAAAACCGCACGATCATGACAGGTAGCATGAGCGCCGATACAACCAGCATCAGCGGATACGAAATGTTGGGCGTGAGATGGAAAAACGCCTCTGCTTTGACGCGCCAGGGGAGATCCGCGCGCAGAATCCGGGGCAGCAATTTGATCGCAACCTGGGTCAATCCCTTGGCCCAGCGCGACTGCTGGACTTGGAAACCGTAAGTGTCGACCGGCAGCTCCGAAGGGCAGTCGATGCTCGGGACGTAAACAAAACGCCAGCCTTTGAGCTGCGCGCGATAGCTCAAATCGGAATCTTCGGTCAGCGTATCGTGCTGCCAGCCGCCCGCGTCCTCGATCATCTTCGCCCGCAGGATTCCCGCAGTGCCGTTGAAATTGAAGAACAGTCCGCTGCCGCAGCGTGCGCCATGTTCGATGACGAAGTGGCCATCCAGCAGCATGGATTCCACTTCTGTCAGCAGGCTGTAGTAGCGATTCAGATAGCTCCAACGCGTCTGCACCACGCCCACCTGCGGATCGGCGAAATAGTGCACCGTGCGGGTTAAGAAATCCTTGGGCGGAACGAAGTCGGCGTCGAAAATCGCGATCAGTTCGCCGGTCGCCGTCGCCATTCCTTCTTGCAGCGCGCCGGCTTTGAATCCGTTGCGATTGGTGCGATGGATATATTCGATCGGCGCGCCCGCAGCCTGGTATTCGCGCACCAGCGCTTCGGTAAAGGGGTGGGTATCGTCGGTTGAATCATCGAGCACCTGGATCTGAAGC
>Ga0209060_10001795_pt1 | contig 21911 bp, 17 predicted proteins | sample Coa_R1_8_FD_187155 | JGI IMG/M metagenome (GOLD analysis project Ga0209060, IMG submission 187155) | Surface soil microbial communities from Centralia Pennsylvania, which are recovering from an underground coalmine fire - Coalmine... | ecosystem: Environmental > Terrestrial > Soil >...
GCCGACCGACGCGATACGAACGCCGCAGGAGGCAACGATCCGAATTGAGCCCGCGTGACATCGGTCCTCTTCGAGAGTATTCATAACTTGGCAAGATCCAATGTTCACATGTTCAAAGGAAGAGGAACGATGACGAATCACTTTCATATGCCAGGGCGCCTGCTCGCCCTGGCAGGTCTCTTAGGAATGGCGGTTGTACAGATAGGATGCGGTGGGGACAATGGCCCCGCCGCTCCTGCGGGCTCACAGACCTATACGCGGACGAACCTGATCGCCAACAAAGCCGGCTACACGGACAGCGCGGGCGCAGCGGCGACGACGGACGCCAGCCTGGTCAATCCGTGGGGGATCGCCTTCAGCCCCAGCGGGCCTTTCTGGATCGCCGACAACGGCGCCAATGTGGCTACCATCTACGATAACACCGGCGCCAAGCACGGCTCGAATATCAATATCGCCATGCCGGGCAGCGCCACCGGCGGCGCGCCCAGCGGGCAGATATTCAACGGCACTTCGGATTTTGGAGGCGCTCACTTTCTCTTCTCGACCGAAGACGGAACCATCATCGGCTGGAATTCCGGAACCGGCACCGCGATCGGGACCGACCGCTCCGGCACCCCGCAGGGTGCAGTCTATAAGGGGCTGGCCATGGGGGTATCCGGCGGGAATAACTTCCTGTTCGCCACGAACTTCCGCTCCGGAAACGTGGACGTTTTCGACAAGAATTTCGCGTACGTCAAATCCTTCACCGACCCCGGCGTGGACGCCGGCTTTGCGCCGTTCGGCATTGCGAACGTGGGAGGGCAACTCTTTGTCACGTTCGCCAAGCAGGATGGGGCGAAGCACGACGATGTCGCCGGCGCGGGCAACGGCTTTGTGGATGTGTTCGATACCGGAGGCAACCTCCTTCGGCGCTTCGCCAGCCATGGGAGCTTAAACTCCCCCTGGGCGATCGCGCAGGCCCCCGCCAGTTTCGGCAAGTTCTCCAATGCCATCCTGATCGGAGACTTTGGAGACGGGCATATCAACGCCTTCAATCTGGCGACAGGGAGCTTCGAGGGGCAACTGGCGGACTCCACCGGCGCGGCGATCACCATTCCCGGCCTGTGGGGACTGGCCTTCGGCAATGGAGGCAGCGCGGGAGCGACTACCGAACTCTACTTCACCGCCGGCATCGACGGCGGCTCCGGATTGGAGAGCGGCGGCCTGTTCGGTAAGATCGTGCCGAAACCCTGACGGGGCGTTGGGGAAGAGATTGGCCCGGACGCAAGGCGTCCGGGCCGTACTCTACTCCCCCATGACATCCTCGACCTGCCCCCGGAACGTGGGCGCCGACAGTGCGGCGGCTTCCACCGCCTCGGGAAAGCTCGGGTAGGCATGCATGGTATCCGCAATGGCGGATACCGGCAGATGGTGCTTCATACAGATCGCCAATTCGGCAATGACGCTGGATGCATCCGGGCCGCTGAGATGCCCTCCCAGGATCTGCCCATCCAACTCATCCACCACCAGCTTGACCAGCCCGCGCGGCTCCCCATGCAGAATGGCGCGATCCAGATGGGCGAAAGAGAAGGTGTGGGTGACCGCCCGGATTCCCTTCGCTTTCGCCTCGGCATCGGTGATCCCGATGCTGGCGACCTCCGGGTCCACAAAGGTACAGCGGGGCACGACCCGGTGGTCGAACGGCTCCGGCTTGTCGGTAAAGGCGTTCATTGCCGCCAGTTTGCCCTCATAGCTGGCGACATGGGTAAAGAGATAGCCGCCGCTTATATCCCCCGCCGCCCAGATATGGGGCACGTTGGTGCGCAGATAGTGATCCACCAGGACGCAGCGCGGCTCGTATTGGATTCCGGCGGCTTCGATATTCAACCCCTCCAACGCCGCCTTCCGCCCGGTCGCCACCAGGATCTCGTCGCACACCAGCTCCTCCGCCCCGCTTGCCGTGCGGACACGCACCTGTTTCGCCCCCTCCGGGGTACGCGCGACGCTCTCCGCAGTGACAGCCGTCAGCAGGCGGATCCCCTCCTCGGCGAGAAATCCGGCGACCAGCCCGGCGATCTCCTCATCCTCGCGTGGGAGAATCTGCGGCGCTTGCTCCACCACCGTCACCTCGGCGCCGAAGCGATGGAAGACCTGGGCGAACTCCAGGCCGATCGGCCCCGCCCCCAGCACGACCAGACGCCGGGGCAGAGCCTGTAGATGCACGGCCTCCCGGTTGGTGATGTAGCCCGCCGCCTCCAGGCCGGGAATAGGAGGGATGGAGGGCACGGTCCCCGTTGCCAGCACGATCTGCCGCCCACGGATCACCTCCTCGCCGACCCGCACTTCCTGTGCGCTCTCGAAGCTGGCCCGGACCGGAAAGTAGGCGGCGCCCAGTCGCGCCAGGCCGCCATCGGCAGGCCCCTCCCCGGCTACCTGGCGCAACACCCGCTCCTTATACTCCATTGCCGCGCCGAAGTCCGCCTGCTTCACCTCCGCCTGCATGCCGAACTCCGCCGCACGCCGCACCAGATGCCAAACCTGGGCCGCGCGGACCATCGCCTTGGTGGGGACGCAGCCGGCCCAGAAACACTCGCCGCCCAGCTCCCGCTCCTCTGCCAGCGCCACTTTGCGCCCCAGGCGGGCTGCCGTGCGTGCGGCCTTCAGTCCCGCCGAGCCGCCGCCAATCACGATCAGATCAAATTCCTGCACAGTCCTTCCTCTCTCAACCGGGTCATTCAGTTTTCGTCGGAGATCTGCATTTTGCGTCCGTGAGGACGCTTGGCCGCAGGCCCTTTAGACGGGTACGTTCTGTACCCGGCTCTCTCAACCGGATACATTTACTTGCGTGGCACCGAGTTCGTGCGCCACCGTCGGCAGGATCGTGCGAAAAGCACGATCCCAGTAGGGCCAGGTGTGGTAGCCGGGCAGCTCGGCATAGGTATGGGGGTAGCCCAGAAAGGTGAGATGCCCATCCAAGCGCCGGTTCCCCTCCAGCAGCTCGTCTTTGAGGCCGCAGTCGAAATAGAGCCGTGGACGTACTAGAGGCCAGCGTGAGAGCGCCTGCTCCGCCAGCCAGAGGGGGTTCGCCTCGCGCCGCAGCGCTGCGTCCCGCTGCGGGTCGCCAAACACGGGATGGGCATACGGAACGTGCATCTTCTCGAAAGCCCCGCTATGGCTGACGGCGAGGGCGAAGCGTTCCGGATACTTGAGCGCCAGTTTGACGGCCCCATAGCCGCCCATGGAGAGCCCCCCGATGCCCCAGGCTCTGCCGGGAGGCGCGACCGGCAGCGTCGTCTGAAGATGCCCGAGAAAATCCTGCATCAGGTCGTCCTCGTACCGTGCGCCCCCCTCCGCAGCGTTGGTGTACCAGCCGTTGCCCCCGCCGGGGAAGGCGACGATCAGCTCATAGGCAGCGACATAACGGGCGATCCGGGTGTAGGTCGCCCAGCCGGTGTGATGGCTGCCGTAGCCATGCAGCATCAGGAGCAGCGGATAGCGCCGGTCGGCGGGATCGGCTCCGCTCTGCGGATCGTAGGGAAGCAGATAGGAGTAGGGCTGCTCCCGCCCCAGCGCATGCGAGAAGTAGGTCCCGCTCTGCAGCGGGCGGGCCGGATTCCGCGCGGAGACCCCCATTCCGGTGGGAGAATTTTCCGTCGGTTCGTTTTGCGATGGCTGCGTACTCTCCATAGACACTCCTGCGCTTTCCGGCGCTCCGGTTGCGGCAACGCATTGTACTCCACAAAGCCTCCTGCTGTCTCTAGTGGAAAAAACCGGTACGAAACCGCGAATATTTTTCCAAAACCCCTTGACATCCTACCCCTAGCGGTGTTATCCTGTTCACGTCTCCATATGTAGGCGAGACCGTCGTAGGAACCACGCTATTTAGTGTTCATCCCAGTTTCGCCAACGTCGTCGCAACTAGATTTAGCGCCTCTCTCGCGGATCCAATCCGTCAGACTGCTGTGTGTTGCCTTCTGAGGGGTGAGATGAGGTGTCTTCCACATCATGAAGTGTCCGTTCTGTGGCAGCCAAAACCGGGATCATGTTCTGGAGACCCGCACGCTCAACGAAGGCGCGTCCATCAAGCGCCGCCGGGAGTGCGAAGCGTGCGGACGTCGCTTCACCACGCTGGAAGAGATCGAGGAGCTGCAGCTCTTTGTTATCAAAAGCGACAATCGTCGGGAACCGTTCGACCGTAAAAAGATCGTGCATGGGATGCAACTGGCCTGTACGGGCCGTGAGATCAGCGTCGAAACTCTGGATGATCTCGCACAAGATATCGAGCGCATGCTCTACAACCGACTGGAGAAGGAAGTCCAGTCGCGCGAGATCGGTGAATTGGTCATGGAGCGCCTGAAGGCGCTGGATCAGGTGGCCTATGTCCGCTTCGCCTCCGTCTATCGGCAATTCGAGGACGCCACCCAGTTCAAAGAGATCGTGAATATGCTGCGTCGGCGGAACACCCGCAAGACCTGACGCACCCCTGTTTGTGGCCGGGTTCCATGCAACCCGTCGGCCCGCTCCCCCGGAAAAGAGAAGACTATGCCGTACTCTGACCTGCAACTTTCGCACACATGGCGTCCCTTCCTGGACACCCACTTTCTGGCGACGATTTTTGCGCATCGCTGTCTCGCCGCCTCTCCCAATGCCGCCAACGCGATCGATCCGCTCGTGTACCACGGGCCGGAGGAGCAAGAAGATATTCCCGTTCTCTTCTCGGACCTTCCGGATCCGCGGTTTCGGGAACCCAAGGACATCATTCGTAAGTCCAACCTCGCGCAAGGAGTGAAGAGCTGATGCAAGACCCGGTGCCTCATCAGACCGACATCGATTCGGTCATCCATCAGGACGAGACGGCTTCTCCGCCTACGGTAGTCCTCCCCGAACCCAACGGCTACGACAAGACCCACGGCAGAGCCGTCGCGCGCGTCCGGGTGTCGGCCCATGGCAACGGCAACGGAGCCGAGAAGAGCGCCCGCCTGAACCACGCCCCCGGCCTGAAGATGGAGCGCCGCTTCACCAAGCCCGGCGAGAATGTCTACGACACGGTCGAGTGGGAGCTGCGCGATGCGGTCATCACCAACGAGCGGGGCGAAAAGGTCTTCGAGCAGAAGGACGTGGAGATCCCCAAGTTCTGGACGCAGCTCGCCACCAACGTGGTCGTCTCCAAGTACTTCCGGGGCCACATCGGCACGCCTCAGCGCGAGCGGAGCGTGCGGCAGCTCATCGGGCGCGTCGCCGATACGATGGCGAACTGGGGCCGGGCGATGGACTACTTCGCCACGGAAGAGGACGCCCAGACCTTCCAGGACGAACTGACGCATATCCTCCTCTACCAGAAGGCCGCCTTCAACTCCCCCGTCTGGTTCAATGTCGGCCTGCCCGACCAGCCCCGCCCCCAGGGGTCAGCTTGCTTCATCAATAGCGTGGAAGACACCATGGAGTCGATCCTCACGCTAGCAAAGACCGAGGGGATGCTTTTCAAATACGGCAGCGGCACCGGCACCAACCTCTCGACCCTGCGCGGCAGCAGAGAGCCGCTCCAGGGCGGCGGCACAGCCTCCGGCCCGCTCTCCTTTATGCGTGGTTTCGATCAATTTGCTGGTGCGATAAAAAGCGGAGGTAAAACACGACGCGCAGCAAAAATGGTCATCCTCGATGTGGACCATCCGGATATTGCGGACTTTATCACCAGTAAGGAGAAAGAGGAGAAGAAGGCCTGGGCGCTGATTGATGCGGGCTATAGCGGCGCGTTCAACGTTCCCGGTGGGGCGTATGATAGCGTCCAATTTCAGAACGCCAACCACTCCGTCCGCGTTACCGACGAATTCATGGAAGCCTACGAAAAGGACGCCGACTGGCACACCCACGCCGTGCTCAGCAAGCAGATCACAGGGACCTACAAAGCGCGGGAACTGATGAAGATGATCGGCGAAAGTGCCTGGGTCTGCGGCGATCCCGGTATGCAGTACGATACGACCATCAACAAGTGGCATACCTGCAAGAATACCGACAAAATCTATGCCAGCAACCCCTGCTGCATTACAGGCGATACTCTCGTCGCTGTGGCGGATGGGCGTAACGCCGTTGCAATCAAGGATCTGGTGGGCATGGTGGTTCCCGTCTATGCTCATGATCTTTCCACCGGCAAAACGACGGTCTCCCGCATGTGGAATATCGGCGTCAAACGTCACAATGTCCCCGTATATCGGGTTACCCTGGACGATGGTTCCACGTTCCGAGCTACAGACGACCACCTTATTATGCTGCGAGATGGCTCGTATCGCATGGTACGCGACCTCAAGGCCGGCGTCTCTCTGATGCCCTTCCACTCCAAGGTTCTCACACCCGCCAAGACGCGCACAAAACGCCGCTACTACTGGACAGGAAGCACATGGCACCCGCAATATCGCGCTGTTTGGCAGTATTTTAACGGGGTTCAACCCAAAGGCCACCATATCCATCACTCCGATTTCAATGCGCTCAATGATCTCGTTGATAACCTTGAGTTGATGACCGCAGAGGAGCATAACCGCCTTCACGGCGACAAAATGTGCGGCGACAACAATCCTGCCCGACGTGGTATGACCACAGAGTGGCGACAACATATTTCCGAAGCGGTCCGAGGGGCGAAAAACGGGAATTTCGGTCGCACGCATTCGGAAGAGACACGTCGGCAGATGCGTGAGAAATCGGCGCAACGCTGGGCCAACGCGGAGGAGCGGGTTCGCTCCGGACAGAGCGTAAAGGCCGCGTTGGAGAAGGCAAAAGCGGAAGGACGCCCTGTCGGACGCCCACGTGGAGAGCGTTTCGAGCGCTGCTGCCCCAATTGCCGCCAGAATTTCACGACGGCCCGGATCGAACAGATCTTCTGTTCGTTAGAATGCCGTTACAGCCCGATGGGCCGCCAGATGTGCGGCGAGAAAACCGCGCAGAAGAACCGAGGGCGCGCCCTCTCACAGGAGCATCGCGACAAACTCAGCATCAGTGTGAGTGTTGCCAGCAATTCCGACCAGAAACGCAAAGCGGCACTGACTAGCCATCGCAATACGATCCTGAAAACCGCCCGTTTGCTGCTCGACCATAATGCTCCCATTTCGATCAGCACATGGGACAGCCTGCGCTCTCAAGCACTGCGATTCGGTGCAGACCGCTTCCCTACCTCCGCCACCGTCGCACAGCACTTCGCCAATGATGAAGCCCTACGTGAAGAGGCGGCGCTATTCAATCATAAGGTTGTTTCTGTCGAGTTGGATGGCCTTGAAGACGTCTACGATGGCACGGTAGACGTCCATCATAACTTCGCCATTCTGACTACGGCAGAGCCTTCCTGCGTGGAAGATGCACTCAACTACTCCGGCCTCTTCATCCATAATAGCGAATACATGTTCCTAAACGATAGCGCATGCAACCTCGCTTCGCTGAACCTGATGAAATTCCGCCACCCAGACGGTGAGCTCGATGTCGAAGCCTTCAAGCATGCCTGCCGTGTCGTGATCACTGCGCAGGAGATCATCGTAGACAACGCCTCCTACCCCACCCCGCGCATCGGTGAGAACTCCCACGACTACCGCCCGCTCGGCCTGGGCTATGCCAACCTGGGCGCGCTGCTGATGGCGCGCGGCCTCGCCTACGACAGCGACGAGGGGCGCGCCCTGGCGGGAGCGATTACGGCGATCATGACCGGCGAAGCGTACCACCAGTCCAGCATCATCGCCCGCGATCATGGCTGGACCTTCCCCGGCTACGCCAAGAACCGCGAGCCCTTCCTGGAAGTCATGCGGATGCACCGGGCCGCCGTCGAGGACATCGATTCCAAGCTGGTCCCGAAAGACCTGCTGGCCGCGGCCCGCAAGTCCTGGGACGACGCCATCGAAAAGGGAGATAAATACGGTTATCGTAATGCACAAGCAACTGTACTCGCCCCTACAGGCACGATAGGGTTCCTAATGGATTGCGATACCACAGGAATCGAACCTGATATCGCTATTGTAAAATACAAGAGCCTGGTCGGCGGCGGCATGATGAAGATCGTCAACAACACGGTTCCGGAGGCTCTACGGCGGCTGGGCTATACGGATGCGCAGGCCGAGAAGATCCTCGCCTACATCGATGAGCGCGACACCATCGAGGGCGCGCCGGAGCTGAAGCCGGAGCATCTGCCGGTCTTCGACTGCGCCTTCAAACCCGGCAACGGCACCCGCTCCATCCATTACAAAGGCCATATTCGCATGATGGCAGCGGCACAACCGTTTTTATCTGGTGCAATCTCGAAGACGGTCAACCTACCGCATGAGGCAACGGCGGAAGAGATCGTCGGCACGTATGTGGAGGGCTGGAAGCTGGGCCTCAAGGCCATCGCCATCTACCGCGACGGCTCCAAGCGCACCCAGCCGCTGATGACCAAAAAGGCGGATGAGACCCCGGCGAAGGTCGAGGAAGCCGTGAAGGCGGAAGCCCCCGCGCCGATGGTACAGACGATCCTTAAGCCGCTGCGCCGGAAGCTGCCGGATGAGCGGGCTAGCATCACCCACAAGTTCAGCATCGCGGGGCATGAGGGCTATATCACGGTCGGCATGTACGAGGACGGCACACCGGGCGAGATCTTCCTCACCATGAGTAAGGAGGGCTCGACCATCTCCGGCCTGATGGACGCCTTCGCGACGGCGATCTCGCTGGCCCTGCAGTACGGGGTCCCGCTGCAGACGCTGGTGGATAAGTTCGGCCACACCCGCTTCGAGCCGTCCGGCATCACCAACAATCCCGACATCCGCTTCGCCAAGTCCATCATGGACTATATCTTCCGGTGGCTCGGCGGGAAGTTTCTGAACCGCCAGCCGGTCAGCGAACCCTCGCTCAGCACGACGCCGGCGGACGAGAACGGCCATGGGGAGAAGGCGAGCCTCGCCCTTGCGGCGCTGCCGACAGGCCAGCCCCAGCCGCTTTCGCTGCAGGAGCAGGAGAAGGAGACCTTCCAGAACCAGGCGGACGCACCCATCTGCACCGAGTGCGGCAGCCTGATGGTGCGCAATGGAGCCTGCTTCAAGTGTCTCAACTGCGGCTCCGTGTTCGGTTGTTCATAACCCGAAATGCCCGCTCAGCGGTCATCGCCCGCAGAGACGAGGAGCCTTGCCTCGTGTCTGCGGGCAGATCGCTGGCAGATCAGGAGTGGCACCTATGCTCAAGATCGTGGAAATTCATGCGGCGTCCGGGGTTCAGGGCGAATACATCGTACTGCAAAACATGGGGTTGGTGACGGTGAGCCTGCGGGGTTGGGCGCTGTGCTCCGACGCCTTTCTGGAGGGCGAGCCGGCGAAGCTGGCCGAGGAGATGTATATCTTCCGGGAGGACGTCGCCATCAAGCCCTACACCAACGTCGTGCTCTTCACCGGCGAGGGCGAAGACGGCTGGGTCCCGACCATTGACGGCAAGCAGGCGTACTGCGCCTATTGGGGCCGTCCAGAGCGCCTCTGGACCCATACCGACAACGTCCACGTGCTCCACCTTCTGGCATCCCGTCGCATCCCTTCATCTACTGCCTCCCAACACATCGCCCACGCCTGATCCTGTCTCTCCATCCGACCACCGCCTTCGACCAAGCGTTCTGCGGATGCGGGAATCTACGAGGTTTATCTGTTTCCTCTTCACTCGCGGAGCAACTCCGGTTCTAATCACCCTCATGGAGGACGTAGGTATGGACGAAGCAGACCTTCTCAACGCGTTGAAGGAGAAGGCACAATCCATTTCTCCTCTTTATGTCGCTACATGGTTCAGCATTATTCAAGAAAGGATCGAGGCGGCGGCGGCAATCGGAGCCACGGACTGTCCGGCCAAAGAGTTCGGCGTATTGGGTGGCCGATGGGATGAAAGACAGGAAAAGGAGATGAGCATTCTCGATTTTATTCGAGGTGCGAACAAGACTCCCAACATCTTCCTCTCCTATAAAAGTAGGAACGATAAGACCTTCTGTTACATGGCCTACAATATAGATGGGAACAGCGCCTGCTTGATTTCCAATGACGACTATTATGCGATGGCCTATCCTGTACGGCAACAACTGGATGAATACCTTGTCGAGATTTCAGTAGCCATATTCCACGAAGTGGCTCAGCGACTGATCCAGGCGGGTTTTGCGCTCTTGTGTGTGAAAAATCCGGAGGCAGATCCCAGGATCGGCATTGCCGAGGAGAACGTGGACGAGAATAGCTCTGACGGAGAGTATGAGATGTATCTCACGGTCTCCTGGGAGCAATTGCCGCCCCTGGCGAAGCAAACGCCCACGTCCGCCCCTCGGAACCATCGGTCCTTCTGGCACAGGATAATTCGGAATATCCCCACGGACCTCCACAGTCTTCCGGCGGACAGGCACGTTTTTCCGCAAGACAGATCGGATAGGTCTTCCCCCTTTCAACACGCGATAGGGTATAGTTACAAATGGCCCCTTCCTGCCTATCTTACGAGGTGAAGCAACATGAACAAAACGGATTTTCGTCGTCTCTTTCGTTACTCAGATAATTGCTGGTCTCTCCTGGGTGATACCCTGGCGACTGTCCCGCATGCCTCTGAAACATGGAATACGCGGTTCGACACCACATCGCAATGGAACACGGTTCGCCTGCTCCTGGCCCATAGCATCGGCGCGGAGGAGCGATTGATTACTCTGCGTCTGCAGAATCATTCGCTCCCCGTCCTCTATGAGGAACGGGCGGCATCGGATTGGGAGGGCCTGTATCGGGATCATCAGACCATCCGCGCCGCCACCTATGCCTATCTCGACTTCCTGACCGATGCCGCCGTGGAGGAGGAAACAGAGGTCTGGAGAATCGCTCACAGTGCTCTGACGCGCGCCGACATCCTGTTCCAGATCCTGAATCATGAAAACTATCATCGGGGGCAGGTGGTAATGGCGCTCCAGCGGCTTGGTATCGATCCGCCCAACTTCGATTATGTCTTGCTCAAAGAACTTGGAGAATAAAATGGATATGAAACTTTTCTGGCATCCTGCGTTTTTCATTCTTATAACGCTGGCGACCGTGTTTTCCGCCGCAACCAGTTTCGCCGCAGATCCGGAACCGCCGGCCAACCCGGAAGTAGCGATGGCGATGCAACCGTATCTGGACAGCTACAAAATGGCGGGGATCATTGGCATCATTGCGGACCGGGAAGGCAAAGTGCATTACAAAAACCTGATCGGTTACGCAGATGTTGAGGCCAGGAAACCCATCCGCGAGGACAATGTTTTCTGGGTTGCCTCGATGACCAAGATGTTCGTCGGCGCGTCCATCATGATGCTGGTAGACGAAGGCAAGGTGAGTCTGGATGATCCGGTGACAAAATTCATTCCGCAACTCGGCAAATGGATGGTCGTCGAGGAGAAGGACGCGAACCACGTTTTGTTCAAGCCGTTGGTTCGCCCGGTCACGATCCGACATTTGTTGAGCCACACCAGCGGTCTGACCGGCATGTCCGAGTTGCAGCAGGTGACAGGCTCGGATAGCACGCCGCTCAAGGCCCGCGCCCTCAGTTCCGTGACGGGTCCGCTCCAATGGCAGCCGGGTGAGCATTATCAATACGGCAACCAGAGCATGAACATCGCCGCGCGCGTTGTTGAAATCGTGAGCGGCATGCCCTACGAGATTTTTTTGCAGAAGCGATTTTTCGATCCGCTGGGCATGACGGAAACCACCTTCTGGCCGAGCGACGCGCAAATCGCCCGGCTGGCCAACACTTACGGGCCGAACAAGAACGGGTCCGGCTATGCCAAGGGTGGAATTGATTTCCTCACAAAACCGTTCAGCGACCGGGTTCATCGTTTCCCGGAGGCGGCCGGCGGACTGTTTTCCACCACACATGACATTCTGCGCTTCGGGTTGATGCTGGCTAACAACGGCGAACTGAACGGTAACCGCTATCTCTCGCCTGCCGCGATGGATGAATTGCGGAAAGAACAGACCGGCACGACGAAGGTCAATTACAGCCTGGGTTACCATCTGCGCAACGGCATGTTCGGCCACGACGGTGCCTATGGCACCGATTTATCGGTCAATCCCAAGACTGGCATGATCGCCATTTTCATGGTGCAATGCACGAGCGATGACCGATGGACAGCGCGCGACCTTTTCCTTAAAACCGCCACGGAGGTTTTTCAGAAAACGAAGCAAACGGAATAAATGAGCCTCCTCACCCTGGCTGTTGGAAGGTCTCTTACCAGACCGTGCTGCGGCCTATAGAGATCATGGCGGACACAGCCGCGTACTCAGATGTGATCTTTGGCCTCTTCTATCTGCTGGGCTACCAGTTCAGTCCGCTGATTGTCAGACCCCATAAAGACCGGTCATGCCTCCGGCGGCCAGGCGCTCGCCGCCCTGGACCCGGCAGCGCGTTCCTCCCTTTCAAGAGAGCAAAGTTTCGCGTCTGTCGGCCACGGAAGCGGTCCCTAACTGGAGGTTGGATGAGGCCGCAGCCGTCGAAACACAGCGGACACGCCGCTTTCTCAAAAACGCTCGTAGGGGTATCATTTGAGACTTTGAATTGCAGACGGGTAAAGAGACTAGATCGCCAGTGATTTGCACGAGATCACTGGCGTCGTCAAAGCTGTCTCACAAGGAAGGTTTGCGAGATAGTCCGCTTGATTGCAAGGTAAAATCGAAGCATCAGGCAGCATATCGCTCATTAACAGCAGTATGCGCGTGACTGGACTCTACTGACTTCACGCGTATCACCGCAAACCTCGACGAGTTTGGACCTAGTCGGAATATGTAAAACATGTCGTTCAAACGCGGCATTGCTTCGGTGGGTCTTACAGGATTATTAGCTAACGGTCTCATCAGTAAGCACGCCAGAAGCTTGTGCACGTCTTCTTATCATTTTCTCCCGACTCGCTAGAGCCTTGTCTATAAACGGATGGGAGCCGTTGAACGCATTGCGCCAGCATGCCAAAGCTTTGTCGATGTACTGAATTGCGGCATCGAACTGGTTCAATCTGGCTAGACTAATGGCACACACGTGGTAACCTAGGCCAAGATCATCATCTGTTGACTGTATTGCCTCTCGAACTTCCAATGACTTAAAAGCAAGGTCCCTTGCCAGCGTGGGATTTCCGCGTAACCATGCCGCATCTGAACGATTATTCAGGACAACTGCCAGAATTCGCTGAAGAGCATGCATCTCATGGTCACGGTCAGTGCTGGCAGACATGCCTGATAACCTCTGCAATTCAGCACGGACCAGCCCTTCGGTTCTCACATACATGTTTTCCGCCTCAGTATGATCAGATAGGTTCACACTGCAGCTAGCCAATGTGTTGCTGACATTTAAGAGTATCCGCAGGTTTACAGTTACGTCTTCAGTAAGAAGTAAGTATGCGGCCTTAGCCTCTTCATACGCTTCAGGCAAGCGCTGCTGGCGCATGAGGCTCATCGCTAACAGATTCCTACATAATGCAACTTTCGGTTTTAGAATTAGGCTCAAGGAATCGTCAGGCGACAGGTGAGGAAAAAGCGACAGCAGTGCTTTACGCGCTATAGCCTCGGCCTCAGCATATTGGCCCATCACCGAGAGATATTCGCCGGTCTTGATAATTACATTGCAAGCGTATGGCTTTTGAATGGCAAATGCCACTATTAATTCGACACACTGGATTAGTTGGGGAAGCAGTCTCCTATACAAAGGCCAACTGGAATTCTCGCAGCCGGGTAAATGCCGCGCTATCGTGGCGACGGCAATATTCGCCCAGAACTCCTGAAGATCAACAGGCATATTCAAACGAATAACGTCTTGAGTTACACGATGCATTGAAATCGTCCGCGTTTCCGGATTTCGATGAATTAGTGCAGCCTCCAACAGCGCGATCTTTGACAACTCCCACCTGGCGGTATCTCCATGTACGGCGACAAGTTCGTCAGGAGTTTCTATATCTACGTAACCGCTTGCGTTTCCTCCCGTGAAGACCTGCTCTGGGACTACGTCTGGTGAATACATTGACAGATGCCTTAGCAGGTCTGCAGCTTCACGGCTCTGGCTCTCAATCTGACGAAACGCCATTGTGAACGTAACCCAGGCAGATTCAGGATGCTCCGTGTCATTTGCAATGCGTGTATCCAGCAACATCTGCTTACACTCATTGTAAAGTTGCGTGAAGTCCGATGGAAGTCGGTGTGATCTCTCAATAAATGCCCCAGCTTGATCGATTGCCAGCGGCAGACCACCTAGCAAGGCATGTACGTCTCTCGCGGCTTCGATATCCGATGGAGATGCTGCCTCCAATGGCGATTTGCGTCCTAAGCGATTTGCGCGTCTAAGAAACAGGCACATACCGGCAATTTCAGCCATTGGTAACAGTTCGATTGATGTTGCGAACCCACCCGTTGCAGAAGAGCGAACCGTGAAGATAACTTCACCTTGTCTCCCCAGTGGGAGTAACGACCGAAGTACTGTCAGATCGCTCACGTTGTTAAAGATCAGAAGCCAACCCACGTGACTTCCAAGGTAACCTCGAACCCTGGCAATGAGTGCATCGATATTTGTTTCCGTGGTATCGTCTTCGATGCCAAGCTGATAAGCAATCCCGCTATACTGCGATCGAAGTACCTCGACAGAAGCGGCTTCAACCCAGAAGACAGCCGTGTATCTTGAGCTATATTGGTGTGCATAGGCAATGGCAGCCTCAGTCTTGCCAATGCCTGGCATCCCGGTGATAGCTACTCTATCATGTTCCTCCAGTTCATTGGAGATTCTGTCAAGAAGTTGGTCAGGTGCGATGTATAACAGGTTTGCAGGAGGCGTTCTGGGAATCACATACGCCGCAGGCTGAGGCTCCGATGGCTTCCGAACGTGCCTGCGGCGTTGAGGCTCTACGCCGAACAAGCTCTTTCCAAACTTCTCAGCTTCGTCATCCAAATACTCTTTGGCAATACTCATATAGTTGTCGTAAATATCCCTCGCGGACTTAATACGAAACGCAGCCTCCAGTTCTACTGTCTCTTTGGTCTTTTTCCAGTCATCCGGGAACGCCCTGAGCCATAATTTCAAGTACCTAACTTTCCTGTCAAGATCCGATCGGCCAACGTTAAGTTCAAGAAGCTTCTCCACAACTCTGCAAAACAGAGCCTCTAACGCCTTACGTCTGCTTTCAAACCAATCGGACTGCGTCCAATTGAGGTTAACGCCCATAAGTAAATCAGGTTGATAAAGCTCTGCACACTGTTCCAGCAGGTTCACATCATTTGAGGCGAGACCGTCGTGCGCACTTTGCTCAAATGCAACAACATCAATGTGGTCCCCATCGGCCGGACTTAAAGTGTGGCATTTAGTAATATCGAAGCGCACAGAATTTCGGGTTCCTCCAGATATACGCCACTCATCATTGTGTAGAAATATACGCACGTCATGGAGGCAGTTCCGGAGTTGTTGCTTTGTCTTACGAGGGTCTTCATCGGGCCACAACTGTTCTACCAACCAATCTCTATCTACTTCTGCTCCCTTCTGGAGCGCCAGAAGGGCGAGTAGCCACCTGGATTTCTGCCTCGCATAGTTGGGCTTGAGAAATCTTTTTTCAAATGTAATCCCTTCGACATGAGCATTAAACGCCCCGAATAGTTTAATAAAAATTGACATTTTTTGCTGGTACGCCTTTTCTGTGACGATGCTGGTACGGTCGCTCTTTATACTATAGCAGATAGCAAACGAGAGGAGCAGTTCTAACAAGCCCGCTGTTGTCCTGAGGCTCCAACTGGCAATAGAGAATGCCCGCACCAGCCGATAGGTGAAGAGCAGGCAATTGCTGCATCTAATCAGATTGATCAGCCTCAATCATTCCAGTAATGAGGTCGGTGCTTGGCCTCATCTCCATCTCGCTATCGCTCACCTTGTACGGCATACTGATATTAGGCCGTATGCTCACACAAAAGAAAGGGACGTCAATGATGAAACGTGTCGCATTGAGCATCTTGCTCATGGCAACTCTGTTATTCATGTTCGGCAAGGCCGCACATGCACAGAGCAATGGGGTCCTACAATGGACAATTAACGGTAGCACACACAAGGGATTCAAGGTGGAACTTTTCCAGGTAGGCGCGCCTTATCCCAGCCGCCAGACCATCACCCCAAGCCTAAACCACTCATGGACTGCCAGTTGGTACAATCTGGTGGTGACTCGGAACTACTTCATTCGCGTCACGAATCTCGACAATAACGTGGCGCAACAGACCAGAGCATTCACCTTTGTGCCCAATGGGGGACGGGGCAATCCGTCATACTATGCAGCAGTGGTCGACATGACTTGGGGTTACCCTTACCTCATCGACGCTTACCTATACATCTACTACGTGTGACACACTCCATGGAGATGTATCTCATCGCTCTGAACCCGCTCGATCTTGAGCGGGTTTTCATTCATCAAGGGGTCCGTTCGCCGGTCCTCAACGTACGATTTTTTCGTTTCGTGAGCAGACCCCATACAGGGTATATCTTCATTCAGACATCGGGCTAAAAAAAACATGTTCTCAGCCCGATTCCAGTCGGGTAAGGGAATGGCGTTGCCATCATTCCCTCCCTAAGAACCGGACGAGCGAGTTTCCAGGCATCCTGCTCAAGCCTTCCCAACGCCCCGTAAAGGACGCGGTTTCGACACAGATAACCCCTCACGGTGCAGACGCCTATGACATTCCGGATGAAGTAACACCCGATTGGAAACACTCTGGGAGCCGCCCCGACTGCGCCAGACGAGGTGATGATTGTGCCATCCCGTCACTTTGGTGATCTGCTGCTGGCACAAGGGACACATCCCCCCTTGTTCCCGCCACAGATACCTCAGTAGACGCCGACCCTGCAGGTTGTTCGCCATCTGCATCCCAAGACGATGCTCGTAGTAAACTTCCCACAAAGGATCGTAAGGATTGGCCTCGTTACGAACCTTCACATACCGAAAGACCCGCGTGCGCGAGGCTTTCACCAATCGGACGGTTTGCATTCCTCCCTCGCCAAGAACTTCGCCGGTGAACGCCCAGTGATTGTCTCCCCAGGTCTGGAAGTAGCGCTTGCGGATTCAGACCCGCCCTTTGTTCGGATGACCTCTCCTCGCCCAGCGCCATAACATCTGGAAGATAACATGGTCTGCTCGCACGAATGTCGCCGTGCTACAGACGTGCCGATGATAGTTGGCCCAACCCCGGATCTTGGGGTTGAGTTGCATTATCAGTCCGCCCGCTGTCGCCCAGGCATTCTGTTTGACCAGAGTACGCAGGTTCCTCAGAAAGGTCGTGACACTGCTCTTGGACGGTTTGACTACCAGCTTGCGACGATACTTGCGCAGCGTCTGCCCCAGGAAGTCGAAGCCGTCGGTGATACAGGTGATCCGGGTCTTCTCCGGGGAGAGTTCCAGACCCCGTTCCTTCAAGAATTGTGCGACCAGCGGTTGGACTTTTGTCTCCAGCACCTCCTTGGAGTCGCCGGTGATGATAAAGTCATCCGCATAGCGCACCAGATAGACCTGATGAACTGCCGAAGTACCCACTTTGCGGGGAAAGGATTCCCGCAGAACCGCTCCCAGCCCATCCAATGCCAGGTTGGCTAAGACGGGGGAAAGGATCCCGCCTTGAGGCGCTCCTGCCTCCGTGGGATGCAGCCTCTGCCGGTAGAGAAATCCGGCGCTTAGCCACTTGCGGAGGATCGTTTTGTCCGTCGGAACCGCGTTGAGCAGCCAGGTGTGGTCTATTCGGTCGAAGCACGCCTTGATGTCGCCTTCGAGTATCCAACGCGCACAACCCTGCCTGGAAAGCAGGATCTGGCATTGGGCGATAGCATCCGCACACGAACGCTCTTTACGGAACCCATACGAGACCGGATCGGCTTGTGTTTCCGCGACAGGGTCGAGCGCCAGCAAATAGAGGGCTTGCATGGCCCGATCCTGCAGCGTCGGAATGCTGAGAGGGCGTTTCTTGCCGTTCTTCTTGGGAATGTACACACGCTTCAGGGCGCAGGGTTGGTATCCGCGCTGTTTTAGGCCGCTGATGGCCTTGTTTCTCTTCGGAGGCGTATTCCAGATCACTCCATCTACGCCCGCCGTCTTCTTGCCAGGGTTTTCTGTCACTCGCTTGACGGCCATAGCTTTGCCGGAAAACGAGTGGGTGAGCAGATGTTGCAAGGCTTTGACCTTGCCCCATCTCCCCTCCTTCCTTGCCTTCACGCGGGTGAATGCGCGCCGCGAAGCGGGAGGAGCGCAGAGGGCCGGACCCTGGGCGCTTGCAGCCGACGCACGTTCTCTTGAACCTTCTGCCAATCAATGGCAGTCCAGTTCACTTCTCTATGGGAAGCCGCACCCGCAGTACTGCACACCTCTGCCGTCATCTGCCTGCTTCCTTAGTCGGTTCCTCAAACTCTCTCGTGAGGGAAGACCCGTCGGAAGTCTGCTCGCTTTCGCGTCGGGGGATGTTTCACCCCGTATCCGCGCCATTGCAGCCCGGCATTGGCTTGCTCCGACGTCCTTTACCCGCATCCCTATCGGCCTTCCTTGCGGTCGGCTTTCCTCTTTCGAGGAGAGATACGGGCTTACCATGTTCCATAGAGACGACAACGATGCGTTAGGTTCTCTCATGCCGCCGGAAGGGTTGCTTGCCCATGACAAGGCTGGACGAGACCTTGTTCCCCCTTCATTGCCCGCTTTTGGCTCAAGCCTGTCAACGTCTTAGGCTTGCGCTTTATTACGGCAGGTGATCGAGAGTTCACATGGGTTAACCATAGCATCACCCACCCCCACAACCGCCTTGACGTTAGCAGTCGCAGGTTCACCTCACGGCGTTCCTGCCAGAGTATTCTGAGGGGAGATGTCTGAGGGCTGTTTGACGGTTCGTTACCTTGCCGCCTTACCTCATAGGGTCCGTTGATGGGACAACAGGTGCAGTCAATGCAAATGTGCATTGCTGCACAATCGTCTACATGACTTCATGTCGCACCGCCCCATAAAGCGGTATATGTTACATATTCCCGCTGCTTCCGTCTACTTTTCAGGAAATGCACCCAAATACGAACATGAAAGATTATAACAGGCAGCCGTAAAGGAGTCAAGCCTTTTATACGGCGTGACTGGTCTGGTTTTCGCCGCTGTCATTTGGCTTAGACAGGGCCTCGGTCAGAAGGTGAAGGGCTTCCTTACGGGGAATTTTGTAATCTTTCGGACCACAAGGGAATTCGCTGAAACGCTGGTTGAGTTCCAGCAGTGTGTGTTCATTTAGATCGTAATGGTGGAGGGCGTTGGTGAAGTCATTCATGGTTCCCAGGACGCTGCGACCGTCGGACGCGTCTCTGGTGAGACCATAGCACATCGAGCTGAGCGCACTCCTCTCCTGCTCCATCGCCTCTTCAGGAACATCCATTGCACGCAGAAGCGCCAAAAGAGATTCCTCGAACCGCTGCCTGAGTTGGTGAATATCGCGCGCTGTGGTCAGGACACAGAGAGAGGAGAAGGTTCGCGTACCAGTCTCCCAGCGCCGTAGTCGTTTCCGGAGTGGCGGCGTTTCGGAGGTCTTCGGCGGATAGATGCATGCGCTTGAGCAACTTTTGTGTACAGCGCAAGGTGAACATGGTTTTCACTCCTCTCCGGTTCCCCTGCCAATGTGAGGTATGATCGTGCCTGCGACTTTATTCTGACACACTGCCGCCTCCCAATGCATCACCCATGCCTGATCCTGTTCCAGCCGTCCCATCGCGCAACTCACGTTGTACGATGGCTCTTCCGACGCCTGCAAACACAAGCAGAAGAATGCCCGTATACCACGCAGCCACACTGAAGCTACTGGACAGGTACATCGCAATAACCACTCCGCCTCCCACAAGCACAGCGGCAAGTACCGCAAACATCCGCATCCCATAGAGAAAAACGAAAGGACAATAGTGCGCGCCCAGGAGGATCGTCATCGCCGGATAGAACCAGTTCAGACGATACAGACCGACCGGGAGGAGGAGGGGCATGGATAAGGGTAGGACGAACGCAGCCTGCATACCGAGGGAGCTCAGAGAGTTGGCCGCGCTCAGCGAGCGGCTCTTCCCAGAGACACGAATGAGCAACTCGGTAAGCGGAAAGATGAAAAAGCCGCCTACCACCAGCGCCGTGATTGCTGTTCGCGGGCTGCCCCACGTCGCCAGGCCCGCCGACACGAGCCAGAGTAGGCTCGAGACAAGCTGCCCGTAGAAGCCTCCCACGAATCGGGCGCGGTTCTCCCGTTGGGCCTCGGTGATGTGCATTGCGATTGGCTTTCTCCTATTATCCCAGGCCACGAAACCGGTTGTCAGCCCAGCGCTGTGCATACTGCAACTGCATCACATACCGGGTGCTATTGGATGTGTTCGGCGCGCCCCGATGCCATGCCTGATGGTTGGTAAAGTAGATGTCGCCCGCCTTGCAGAGGACCGCCTTCGGCTCCTGCCCTTCAAACATCGGCTCTTCCTGGCTGCTGGGAGGACGTCCGGAGTAGTGGCTGCCGGGCACGTACTGGGTAGGTCCGTGCGCCAGGGTGGGGATGTCGCTCAGCGCTACCTGGACCGTGAACCAGAAGATGGGCATCCGGATACGGGCATCGAAACGAGCGACTTCCGGCGGCAGGGGAAACTCCACCGTATCGTCCACATGCCAGTAGCTGATGGCCTGCCCCGGCTCGTTCCGAATGACGTTCAGCGCGTTGAAGGCCGGCTTCGGACCCAGCACGGCGGTAACCAGACTATAGATCGGCTCTTTTGTCACCATGGCCTGGAAGAGCGGGTCGAGTTCGGCTCCATAGCGCAGCACAAACGCGTTGGCGGCATAGGAGACATACCTCGGTGGGATCGTCTCCCGGTTTTCGAAATACCAGTCGGTCTTTTCACGGAGGGCCTGCACCTCCGCCTCGGTCAGCACTCCAGGGACCAGCACGCAGCCCTCACGAAAGAACTCCTCGGCGATCTCGCGGTTGCGCTCTTCGGAAAACGCCTCTCCGGAAAGGTTTTCTGTCACGTCTCTGCACCTCCTCTCAAAGAATATACCCGATGGAGGTCTTAGCCTACGCGTTTTCGGTCGGAAGGCAGAATCCCTTAACTTAACGGGGGATTTCCCAGAAATATGAAGAGGAACGTCTCCTTCCTCGTTCTGGAATAATCGCTGTATTGCACCCCGAACATGCACACGTCTACCGGAGGACAACATTGCAAAGCAGAAGAGCATTCGGAGCGGTCACTCTCTTGGTGATGGCCGCATTCGTGGTGGCGGGCCTCGGCGCAGTCGCTAGAGCCCAAGCCCCCACCATCAGCAGCTTCAACCCAGCGTATGGCCCCGTCGGCACAATCGTCACCGCCAAAGGCAGCGGCTTCACGGGCGCGACCTTCGTCGGTCTCGGCGAATCCGCAGCGGCGTTCACCGTGAACAGCGACAGCCAGCTCCAATTCACCGTGCCCAAGGGCGCAACGACCAACCACATCAAGGTCATCACTCCAGGCGGCAACGGATGGAGCGCGGGCTACTTCGTCGTCGGCAATGGATACCCGGCCCCCACCATCACCACGTTCACCCCCACCTCCGGCGGCTCCGGAACGTCGGTGCTCATCACGGGCACAGGCTTCGCCACAACGAATAGCGTCGGCTTCCACGGAACCGGAGCAAAGTTCAAAATTCTGTCGGATCAGTACATCACGGCCGTCGTCCCTGCAGGAGCGACGAACGGACCGATCACGGTGACCACACTGGGCGGCCAGGTGACGAGCGCCAATTCGTACACCGTCGGCGCCAGTAGCAGCGGCGGCGGGAATCCCCCGCCGCCGCCTCCTCCGGCCAACAACACCGCGCCTCCCAACCACGTCGCCCCACCCTCCACGGCCTTGACCACCCATCCCCGCCTCTGGATCCGCCAGGCGGATCTGCCACGCCTCCGCTCCTGGGCCGCCAACAGCAAGAACCGGGTCTTTGCGGA
>Ga0209060_10001799_pt1 | contig 21861 bp, 17 predicted proteins | sample Coa_R1_8_FD_187155 | JGI IMG/M metagenome (GOLD analysis project Ga0209060, IMG submission 187155) | Surface soil microbial communities from Centralia Pennsylvania, which are recovering from an underground coalmine fire - Coalmine... | ecosystem: Environmental > Terrestrial > Soil >...
TTCGGATTGCCCTTCTCATCCGGCGCGGGCGTAGGCCCATTGATTAAATCGCCGTCCACGCCGACCATTGCGGTGGCATCGCCGTGCAGTGGGTACCAGGCGATCAGGTCCGCCTTCGCGGTCGAAGCGTACAGGATCATGACGAGCGGAATGGCCGCCCAGCGAATCAGTTTGTCCTGCCTCATGTGCACCTCCTCCAAAATGCCGACTCGGGACCGTAACAGGCGTGCGCCGCAACCAATACGGTTCGGCACCGCCCGACATAATAAACGTAACAACATGCCCAAAACGAGCGCTCGCGCTTGAAATCTCGGGATGCTTACGAAAAAAGTGTTACCGAAGGTGCAAAAATTCGAGCCGCATGCGGTTTAGACTGGCGCCCTTGGGAAACGGCGTGCCGGCAGCCCCGTCAACGGACGGAAGGTTCACGATCTATCTCGTTTAAGTCCAACACGCTGCAAATCCGTTGACCGTACCAGGGTAACTTGGAAAAGTGCCCCGGATCACGGGTTCGGTTGTTTTCTCATCCTCGGGCGTTGTCCCGCGATTACATGTTAACTTTGGCCGTTAACGTTTGTTAACACGAGCGCGGAGAGGAAGAGACAGCCTCCTCCGGCGGAATGAATCCGGCCTTTCGCTGGCGCGCCGGGCTCAAATCGCACCGTCCGTCAAGAAAGGTCAACACGATGCCGTATCAGGTCACATCGACCTCCGCGCGCAAACCGAGATTGCGAGCGCGCTGAGGACCCATCGACCGGGGCATGCAACGGGACCTGCGCTGCCGCGATACTTGTACCCTCATCGCTAACAGGATCACTATTGGCCGCCGGGTGGTTTGCCTTACCAGGTAACCGTTCTAATGCGAATGCTAGCTGTGGCCTTGGTTTAGTCTTGCCATACGTTTGTCACCCTCGGCTCGTGAACGCGCACGCTAAGGATTCGCGCACGATTAACTTGGCAACTGACAGACCAGCGTCACTGGCAATTGTTCGACACAACTGGGCTATATCAGGCACTATAACGGCCAAATTGACTCTGCGCTTATCCTAAACCGTGCACGAAGTGGAAGCGGACAACACGGTCCGTCGCTGCCGCTGCCGGCTTGTACAGGCGAAACGGATTATTGACTTCCCTGCTCGAAAGCGGCGAACGCGCGCTGCACCTGTTCAGCCGTCAGCAGGACCGTTTGGCCATCCACGTAGACTGGCGGCCCGAGGTACGGCTGCAAGGTACGCCAGAATTTTCCGCGCGGTCCGGTCGTCTCCAGAAGAAAATAGTCCGTTCCGTAGGCAAGAATCCGCCGAAGGCGGGACCGCCAGTCGGGACCGAGCTGGGGCACATAATGACTGTCTTCCAACAGCTCATGCGGAAAGAAGAACCCGCGCGTATCGACGTAGCATTGCCCCGCATCGCCCAACCGCCAGCCCACATAGGAGCCATAATCCGGCGGCCCGAAGAACCGGCCCCGTAAGCCATGCGCTACCGTCCAATCCAACGCCTGGACCGGCCAGGCGCCGGCATTCTGGATGGGCATTCCCCGTGAAAGGGCGGGCACCAAGGATGCCGCTGCCAAGACGGTCAGAGCCGCAGCCGGCCAATACCATTGGAAGCGCAAGAACGGCGTCTGGAACATCCGCTTGCAAGCACGCTCACTGCGAAACAGCCAGCGCTGGACCGACGTTCGCGGAGCACAACGGCGAGCCGTTTGCTGGAGCAAGACAGCGAAATGGGGAACGCCGAGAGCCAGCAGGATCATCAACCAATCCAGTGTGCATCGAACCGCGAGATTGGCGAGCCCGGCAAGCCCGAGCAGCAGGCCTACTTCCCAGAGCCGATAATGGCGAAAACGGAGCACGACGCTGAAGCCCACCAGTGCAGCCACCACGTAAACCAGCGCAAGGGTGTAGGGCGGCTGCCACGCAGCTCGGTACAGGGGCTGCATCTCGGAAAAGATGTGTTGGATGGGATGGCTTACCTCTGGGCGGAAGGGGTAGAGCAAGCGTTCCAGCGGATGCGGACAGATGCAACTGGCCACCAGGGCCAATCCCGCAATCTGCATCAGCCGGCCACACGCCTCCCGATCCAGCGGAGGATTGATCGTGAGCCAGCGATTTAGCCATTCCCAGATAATGGCTCCTACCAACAGCCCCTGACCCGCGATGACGCCGGGGTGCAAGTTGCCCCACAACAGCAGAACCGGCGGCAGCCACCAACCCCAGGGACGACGGCCCATACAAAAATCGCGGAGCCACCCCGACACCACCAGCAACCCAATCGTTGTGCAATAGAGCGGCCGAAGGTTCCACGCTTGACTGAGCAGGAAGATGGCCGTCAGCAGGGCCAAGGCGATGCCGTGCCAGCGCACCCCCTCTTTCCGGAGGCGGAGACTGAGCAAGAGGCAGGGCATGATGACCAGGACGGTCTTGAGCAGCTTCAATCCGCCAAACCCGAAGACCGACCAGATGCACCACAACAGGACTTCGTACAGCCATTCGAATTCCGGCACCTGTTGGCCGGTGATCGTGTACGTAAAGGCATCGGCCGGCCGCAATGAGCCGGTCCGTACGATCTGCTCTCCGGTGCGAATTTGCCACGTGAAATCGAGATCTGCAAACGGCACGAAATAATTGGCCGTCACCAGGATGATAAGGAGTAGACTGAACAGGTTCGGCAGCGCCCCGTGCTTGCAAGGGCAATGGCTCTTTGCTGCCGGGGTTTGCGGCCACGGTGCCAGAGGAATCATGGTCTGGGACGCCTTGCCATGCCGAGCATATTTAGGAAAAAGCCGCCGTGGATGGTCTGCATACCGAGCACCATCGCCGTCAGGGCCCAGAGTGATCCGGCCAGAGCGGCCGGTTCCTCCAAGGGCCAAACGTACAGTCCGAAGCCGCTCAGCAGGAGCATGCCCCCCAGCCATAAGCAGCGTTCGATGTTGAGGTAGCCGAGCAGACGTTGGCAGAGTCGGTCGGGGGGAAAGATCCCACTTTGGCCACCATGGATCCTGGCGTACGCCCACACCCAGAGCATCTGATAGCCCAGTAGCACCAGAAACGATCCGAGTAGTATGCCAGGTGCGCCCAGCGGACGGGGTCCGGGCAACAGACCGATCATGAAAGCGAGTCCAGCGGTCAAGGACAAGCCAGCCGGAATTAAATACAACCAGAACGGACAGAGCAACAGCAAGAACCGCAAGTGTCGCCAGCCGTCGCGGAAGCTGCGCAGATGCGGTGGGTGGTCTCGGCCGTCGGGGTGCAAAACAATGGGAACTTCCGTGATCCGTTGATGGTTCAAACAGGCCTTGACCACCATCTCGCTGGCAAACTCCATTCCCGGAGTTTGCAGATGCAGCCGCTCGTAGGCTTCCCTGCGGAAGCCGCGGAGACCGCAGTGGGCATCGCCGATCGGAGTATGAAAGAACAGGTTCAAGATCCCAGTGAGGATTGGGTTGCCGATGTAGCGATGCAACCAGGGCATGGCCCCAGGCCGGATGCCGCCCTGAAAGCGATTGCCCATGACCAAATCGTGGCCTCGGCGAAGCTGATCAAGGAACGGTTCGATGTGGCCGAAGTCGTACGAATCATCGGCATCGCCCATGATCACGTAACGGCCACGTGCGGCGGCGATGCCGCCTTGGAGGGCATTGCCGTAGCCACGACCCTCGACGTAAATGACCCGTGCTCCATGCTGGCGGGCGATATCGGCCGAGCCGTCCGTGCTGCCGTTATCCGCAATGATCACCTCGCCCGGAGTGCCCATCGCTTTCAATGCTTGCTTGGCTTTGTCGATACAGCAGCCGACTGTGCGTGCCTCATTCAGGCACGGCATGACGATCGAGACTTCCGGTACCGCTTCCGTGGCCGTCGCAGAGCCATTGATCGGTAAGGCGAGCGTTGCTTGCATGGTGAAGGTCCAAGGGTTTCGGCCGATTCTGGACGGAGACGGACGATGCGATTCTCTGCGCGAAAAGCATAGGTCACAGGCAGGGGTTGAGCAAATCGCGTATCGGCTTCCACCTCGCATCCGCGCAGGGCCTGCCGTCTCGCCGGGAAACGGCTAAAATGAAGGTTCGTGCAGTTTCCCAGCAAGGCGGTGCGCCATGGTTGCCGAATTTGATGCCCCGGGAATCCGTTTCAAGTATCCGGAAAACTGGCAGCTCGAGCGCGAAGAGAACGACGCCGGCTGGACCGTATCCGTGCAGAGTCCGGAGACCGCGTTTCTTATGCTCTGCATGCGCGAGGATATGCCCAGCACGGATCAGCTGGCCGACACGGCCTTGGCCGCGTTGCGGGACGAATATCCCGATCTCGAGGCCGACGATTGCGTCGATTCCTTGGCCGGACAACCTGCCATTGGTCACGACATCCGATTTTTCAGCTTCGACCTCACCAACACCTGCTGGACGCGAAGTTTCTACAGCTCCCGTGGGACAGTTTTGCTGATGTGTCAGTTCAACGATCTCGAATCTGAGAAGAATGAGCCGGTCTTGCGCGCCATCTGCGCATCGCTCGAAGTGGAAGACTTCTAATACACCGTCCGGCTGAAGGTGTCCATTTTGGTTGAGCGGCGGTTCCCAGAACCGCGTGCTGATGTGCCCCGCGGTTCCGCGAACCGCCGCTTAACGGACACAACCAACCGGACCATGTATAAGTAGAAACACCTGGGAGGAGCATTGATCGTGGTGGATTTTCGGCTCCAAGTCACTGTCGGAAGGCGATTCTGTGCCCACCGTGCGCACAATTAGCGTTGGCACCCAACACGGCCAAGATGGCTTAAGGACGAGGCACGAGGCTGCCCCCAAGGCGCTCCGGTCTCTCCCCTGCTCGCCAACCTGTACCTGCCTCGGTTCATCCTGGGCTGGAAGGTCCTCGGACACGAGCAGCGTGTGCGTGCCCGTCCAGGCGTAAAGGGAACCAGATGGCGAGCAGCCATGGGAGCGAGTTCATCCAGTACGCGCTGGCGCTGCGACTGTACCCAACGCCCAACCACCCGACCACCAGCAACCTCTCCCCGATCGCAGTGTCCTGGCAAGTCGCGGAAAGCCGAACTATCCCGCCGCCGGCTTCAAGTCGTCGAGCCGCCGAGCGATGGCCTGGACTTGCCGCGACAGTTCCAGGATCGCCGCATCGCGGACGTCGGCTCGGGCCACATCGAGAGCCCGGCGTTCGACGGCGAGATAAATCCCCCATCGCAAGAGAGCGAGCCAAAACAATCCATACGCCAACATGATGAGCGACATCGCCATCGGCTTCACTTCGATCGGTACCATGGCGTGCCCGATGGCGCCGAAGAGCCCCAGCGTCAAGACTGCGATCCACATGCCGTAGGTCCAGCGCCTGGCCCGTCGTTCTTTGCGTTCTGCTTTGGACAATTTCTCTTCGAGCATTGCACGATACTCCTTGTAAACAGGGAGAGACAAAGGTTGATCCTGTTGCAACAGCGCCGACAAGAAACGATCTTGGGGTGTTTCACTCATGGACCGATTCCTCCGTCAACAGCCGACGTAACGACTCCTTGGCGTAATACAGCCGCGACTTCACTGTGCCCAATGGCTCGCGCAAAACCTCGGCAATCTCCGCCAAGCTCAAATCTTCCAAAAACCGTAGCGTGATGACAGCCCGGTGCTCCGCCGACAAGCGATCAATCGCACGATGCACCGAGGCCGCCTGGTCCTGTCGTGTGAACTCGTCGATCGACGCCACTGCGTCGTCGGCGACGTCCATTGTGAGCGTCTGGGCCAAGCGTGATTCGCGCTGAGCTGTCGTCACCGCTCGATCATGAGCGATCTGATAAACCCAGCCGCGAAACGCCGCCGGCTCGCGCAACCGGTGCAGCTTCTGAAACACCGTCAGCCAGACATCCTGCAAAACGTCCGCCGCCCGGTGCTCGTCGCGGACAAACCGGCGAATGAAGTAGAACAGCCGCGTCTCCAGGCTAAGAATCAGCGTCCGGAACGCCGCCGAATCACCAGCTCGTGCCCGACTCACCAACAGGCTCTCCTGAAGGCGACTCAAGGCTTCTAGCGACGCCATTTCGAGCCCAACCTCACCACGCATTGTCGACCATATAATCGAGTGTCAGGACGGCGGGGAAAAGTTCAAACGAATTGTGGATTTATTTGCCGGCGCACATGGCCTGGTGGCAGAGACGCTGCAGCTGAAGGACGTCTGCGGGGAGGCCGAGCTGCGCAAGGCTCTCAGCTTCGGCGAGTGCCAGCATTGTCCGATCACGCCCGAGGACGGTGCCGACAGAGTTCAAGCGGTGAAGGCTTATCAGGCCAGAATGCGTGCGCCGGGCTGGATGCGTTGCAGCTACTTAAGTTCAGCCAAGGGCTCGGATTGGTACACCACCGCGCCACCGTAGTTCACGTATGTATCCCAGAGCTTGATCAGGCTTGCTCTGGGCCTTCGGTAAAGAGCGCAGACACCTGCAATGCCGATCACGAGCAGAAGGCCGTTGAGCAACCTTGTCCAGCTCCAGCGATCGCTCCTTCTAGGGCCTTGTATCTTCGTTGTATAGTCGGCGGTTGATGGAGAGCGATCTTCTGAGGGAGCCTGAGCCAGCACATCCTGGGTTCGGCCCGATAGCGGACGCCATCGCAAACCATGCTCCGCGTTGGATGGGGCCTTCAGGGTCTCGAGGTTTGGCTCAGCCAGAACCCTGTGGGCTGCAGCATCATCATCCATTGCCAGGTAGTCAGTGTTAACAAGATCCGCAGCGATTTTCGGCGATTGCCTACTGACTTGCTCCTCGGACCAAGCGTGTGCGGGATTCAAGTCGAAGAGAGCATTGAGTTCAGCAGAGCTGTTCTTCACATTCTTAGGAAGCAGAGAATGGACAGGGAAGGGAGGAAACATGGCGGTGTTGGATGACCGCAGTGACGTTCCGTCGTACCCCTGGAAAGGGACTGCGTTAACCGCCGGCGCCGCGACAGGTGGCATGAACCGTGTCCTTTGCTGGGGAAGAGTTAACAAGGTTGGGAGGAGGGCCAGGGAGGATTCCGTCAAGGGGAGAAGGACTGCGGTCACGGCGACTGGGTCCTCGTTGCCGTCCAGAAGCGCAGGGCCACTGCTCGGGGGGAGGGGATAGTCCCCTGGCTCACCGGGAGCGTGTGGATCAAAGCTGCCCGAACCCGCCGTGTCTGTCCCCTTTCGCAGCGGAGCCTGAATAGCACCGAAGAGCCCGTGCGCCTCATTGTCCACGCCAGCGGTGAAGAATAGGGTATCCGAGGCACCCCCCTCGTGGCCGTTGCCAAACGCCAGCGCCCAAAGGGAAGGAACCGTAATCAGGCTGCCATCATCCGCCGTGAGCGAGCCAAGGAAGGTGCCACTCTCCGGATCGTAAGCACTGATGTGGCCATCCCCATTGTTAGCGACGAGCAGGGTACCACCGAAGGGACCAAAATCCGCAGGCGCCAAGGCAAGTCCCCACGGCGAGTTGAGCGCGCCTCGGGAAGCGAAGCGCCTCATCAAATTGCCGGCGGCGTCGTAAACATCGATGAACCCGTGCCCTGCACCAGCGCGATCATCCCGTCCGACTCCATCGTGCTGGGCGTAAGTCACAAAGAGCAGATCATGAATGTTCTGGATATTGAACGGGACGTATCCCTGTGGCAGGTTCGGGTCCTGAAAGGAACCGGAGCGCTCGACCGACTTGAAGTTTTGGTCGAACACATCGATCGTTCCACGGCCAAAGTTGGCGGCATAGAGAAAGGTGCGGCCGGCAGCATCGGTAGCGAGGGCCAGTCCTTTGTAAACCGCTCCCAACGATGAATTATCGACGGCCAGGAGAGCGTGGGTCCCATCGACGACAGCGGTCCAGCTGGAGATGGTACCATCTTCGGCAGCGAACAAGAAACGACTGGGCGCGGACACGCCATTCTCTGAGATGAGAAATCCCGGCCCGCCATTAAAGACCACACCGGTGGGAGTACCGTTTGATTGGGTCGTGAATGGCATGGTAACGAGCAACGGCACGGACTGGCCGCGTCCGTCCAGGAGATTCGAGACACCGCTGCCGTTGTCGGCGAACCAAAAAGGACCCGTGGGACTGAAAGAGATGCCCCAAGGGTTGACCAGGTTCGGATCGGTGATCCGGGCCAATCCCGGCACGTCTGAAGCGAGGTTGACTTGAGTGAAACCTCCCGAAAGGAGCCATCGCCCTTCCAAATACTCCAGCACCGGCCGATGCAGCCACTGTTGCCTCGAAAACGCATCTCGCTTCCCGAAAAGGCGTCGCCGGCAGTGAGCCCAGAAACTCATGGAAGCGCCCTCCAGGTTTCTCACCTCGTCACTTCTTCATACCCGGCTGCGAAAGCCGAAACATTTCTTCTTGCAATCGTTTGAACCCTGCATCGTTACGAATCGGTGCCAGCGCCGCATCGGGAACGATCTTGTCCCACCAGAACGACAGACGTTCCTCCGGGTGGAGCATGTTCAGAGTCTGGTGGACGGCTTCCAGGGCGCGGCAGCGATAGTCTGCCACTAGGGCCTGATCCTCCTCCCCATTTGCTTCCGCTCGGGCAACGGCTTGGGCGAAAATGCATGCGATGTTATGCATCATCTCCGGCGTACAAGGATTACGGCGGAGGGCGATGTCGGCATCCGCAACAGCTCCGCGGTAGTCCCCAAGCATGACGCGAGCCAACCCCCGTCCGGCATAGGCATCGCCTACCTCAGGTTCCAGCTCGATCGCTCTTGTGAAATCCCGCAGCGCCAGCCTCCAGGCATCGGCAAAGAAATGCGCCCAACCTCGGTGTTGATAGAGGTCCCCATTCGGCGCACGCTCCAGCGCCCGCGTGTAATCCTCGACAGCCTCCGGATACTTGGCGAGTTTCATCCGCGCCCGTCCGCGGCCAACGAAGACGTCCCGCACCGCTTCTCCGCCCTTCCGAAGGTACGCGCCGAACGATTCCTCGGCTTGCTCGTAGAATCCCAGCGCCAACAGGGCCCGGGCACGCACCTCGGAAGGCAGCGGCTGGTCGGGAGCGAGTGCCTGGGCGGCATCACACGCCTGGATCGCGTCCTGATATTTCCTTTCCCGTAACAGTTCACGGCCGCGCTCGACGTGGTAGCTAAAGACCGCATCGGCCGGTGGCTGGAGCCGCATAGCCCTTTGCATCTGCTCCTGGGCGTGCTCAAGCTGTCCCTGAGCGAGATACACTTGGGCCAAGTTTAGGTAGGCGTTGTATTGATCGGGCTTAAGAGTCATCGCCGAGCAAAAGTCGGTTGCCGCGCGATCCCATTCTCTTTGATGGAAGTGGAGGATCCCGCGCGTGAGAAAAAGGACGTAGCGGGCATCCTCGTTGGGGTTGAGCTGGAGTGCCCTTTGAAAATCGGCCTGGGCATCCGGCAACGCCCGCAACTTTTCATTGGCGAAACTCCGAAAAACGTACGCCCAGAGAAACTCGGGCTGCTGAGTCAGACAGGCATTCAGGCCTGCCTTGGCCGCTTCCCAGCGCTGCGCCCTCAGGTGACAAACGGCAAGGAAAAACTGGGCCCAGAAATGTCCAGGCTGTAGTGCCAGGGTGCGGTTGAAGGAGTCGCTGGCCCCTTCCCAGTCACCGCGCCGATACTGTTCTTCGCCGATCAAGAAGTGATCCAGAGCGCCAGCGGGCAGGAGGGAATAGGCGCGGTCCTTCTCCTTTCGCGCCTCCTCCCGTTCGCCCACCTGTTCCAAGAGGTGAGCCCGCCGAAGGTGGTACGCCTGGGTCTCAAAGCCGAGTTTGCAAGCCCCGTCCAGAAGATGGAGCGCTTCTTGATATCGCTCGCCGCCTCCGTGCTCCGGGAATGGGTGCTGTCCTCGCGTGCTGGCTAACACCAGCAGCAAGGTGTAGCAGTCTGCGGCGACCTCGGATGCCCTTGAAGCCGGGAAGGACTGATCAACAGCCGGCGCCGCAGCGCCCGGTTTGATCCCGGCGAGAGCAAGTGCTTCCCGGGCTGCCGACGCCGCGGCTTTGGCATGAACCGTCGCCTCGGCGCCGAGGAAGAGCGATCCCCGGTCGGGGGCAAGCAATCCGTGGAAGAGTGCTTCGTTACGGCGCTGGGCGAAGTTTTGGTACCTCTCCTCGGCGCGCTGATGCGCCAGTTGGCCCGCCACGCGCAGGTACCAGCCGGAGACGAGCAGCACGCAGAGCAGGGCTGTGGCACTGGCAAGCTTCGCCACGAGCGTGGGGCGGCGACGCGCGGACCGCCACAATCGCTGCCAAACGGCTATCGGCCGCGCCTGGATCGGTTCACCTCTCCCAAAACGTTGCAGATCCTCCGCTAAGGCCAGGGCACTGAGATAACGGTTGCTCGGTTCCTTTTCCAAGCATTTCAAGCAAATGGTTTCCAGGTCCAGCGAGACCAGGCTGCGTAAGCGCCGGGGCCGCACGGGATCCTGGGTCCGTACCAACTCCAAGGTGTCCAACACGTTGGTGCCGTAAAAGGGTGCGCGTCCCGTGAGGAGTTCGTACAGGATCGCGCCAAGGGAATAAACGTCCGCTGGTACGCCGATCTTCTTGGAGTTGCCGGCAGCCTGCTCGGGGGACATGTAATTCGGGGTGCCTATCAACCCCTCGGTTCGTGTCGGGCCGCCGCTCCGGTCTACGAGCTTGGCCAGGCCGAAGTCGGAGATCTTCACCGTGCCGTCCTCGGTCAACAAGATGTTGTTCGGCTTCAGGTCTCGATGGAGGATGGCGCGCTGGTGGATGTGATGCATAGCCCGTGCGAGGGTCTCGACCAGAAGTGCGGCTTCCTGCTCGGGCAGCGCCTTGCCGGCAACCTTCTGTGCCAGATTGCCGCCGCCGACATACTCCAGCGAGAAGAACGGACGGCCATCCTGCTCGCCTACCTCGTGAATCTGCACGATGTTGGGGTGTTGCAACCGGGCCGCGGCCTCGGCCTCGGTCCGGAAGCGAGCCCGCGCCATCGGTTCGGCGTGGGGACCGGTAAGGATCATTTTGAGAGCCACGTGACGCTGGAGCGAACACTGCCAGGCAAGATAGACAACGCCCATGCCCCCCCGGCCTAGCTCGGCTACGATCTCGTAACCCGGCACCACGGGAAAACTCATGTTCGCTTCGTTGCTGCGACCAATCAGGTCATCGGATTGGGGAGGTGGAACAGGATCGATCATCCCAAAAGCTGCCGGTCCGCTGAGCAAGGCTCGAAAGGGTGGAGCAAACCCCGTCCTCAGTTCGCCAAGCGATGCAGGGTTCGCGTTCTGAGCGCTGTTGGCCGCGTGGCACGCTGGGAGCGAGGGCGCCTCGGGGTCGAATGGGCGTTCCTTAACCCCGCTGTCCGAGACGGGTTCTTTCCGCATGCCATACCCTCTCCGAGCTCTGCCAACGTAGTTCTTCGCCATCACATGTTCAGACCCCGCCGCTCCAGGGCAGGCCGGCAGTAGTCCAGCAACCCCAGCTCGACTATTTCCTGTTCCAGCCGTTCGACCGTCGGGTGTTCCAGCGAGTGGGCCACTTCGTCAAGGAGAAAATCGGCGAACTTCTCCCGGGCCCGATGCAAGGTCTGTCGAATACTGGCAGCCGTCAAGGGTCGGCCAAGTTGACTGGTGAGCTGCTCCGCAATTTGCGGCGACCGCATCTCCGGATGATCGGCCCGAAACCGGAGGACGGCATAAAAGGGCTGTCCGGTCCTGGACTCGGTGGCGGCGAGCGCCGCCCAGGAACGTGCCAACAACTCGTCGCACCAGCTCTCCACGAATTGGCGATCGGAGTCGCTTTCATCCGGGTGAGCGGCCAGTGCGCCGTCATCGGATGGCAGGGGTCGGGGCCATACGCGCTGCCGTTTGCGGTAATCGGCAATCAGATGAAACAATGTCCCCTTCACGAAATTGCGAAACTGGCCGCGATGAGGATTAGCCCCACGCAGGTGGCCGTGGAGCAGCTGAAGAGCAAACTCCTGCGCGATCTCGTCCGCAGCATCCGGATTGCGCAGCACCTTCCGGAGGTAGCGTCGAACAGCGGGCCCGTAGCGCTCGAGGAGTTGTTGACGGGCTGATTGAACTGCCTCAGCCGGCCCGTGATGTGCCCGGCAGACCAGCGACCATGGAGTCGAGATCTGATTGAGTCGATCAGCAAGGTTCTGGGATTGCATAGGCATTGCTTCGAGGTCTAGGGTACGAATCATTTCATGGCTCAGCAATCGCTCCGTTCGCCGTCATCCCCGCTCGGTGAAAGCTGGCTACAAGACTCCTTTGACCGCGCTACAGAGAAAGTTTCTTCATGTTTTCTGTCACAGTTTCCGTCTTGGCGAGAAATCGAAGATAGAGGGATCGTTCAGCGGATTATACGCTGAGCAATCCGTGTACCGAAGCAAGATTGCCGGTTGACGAGCATCAGGGCTCTTGCGGGCAGCTCGTGCCGCAGGGGAGCGTACATGTCCACCGCAAGACCGTTCGGGTAAGGCCGTCTCTCTCGAGCCAATCTCGTCACCAGCGATTGCTCGGCACATTGTTGTCCCCGCAAGCAATATCTTGTCCGCAATGTTGCGTTGTCCGAAACACCCCCAGTAGTTACTGCCCGCAAAATAGAGAACAAATGCAGGCTGGCTCAGGACTTCCATCGTCACCGGTGCAGGCTTGAATAGGATCTGGACCGAAGCGGGTCGCCGTTCCCATCAGCGCCGTAGTCGGATGTGGTCCCGAGTTATGCTACTTCGCGTGGAAGTACTGGGGTTGGTCACCGGCTTTCGAAGCAAAGGAGGGAGTCATGCGCACCGCGTTCCATAATCCCCGGAAAGCCTTACGCGTAAGGCGGCCCGCTCGGCGGCATTCCAGCCAGCTGGGGCTCGAGTGTCTAGAGGATCGCTGTCTGTTGAGTACGGGGTTCGCGCAGACCCCACTCGTCTCGGACATTCCTGGGCTGGCTCCAAATAGGGACAGGAACCTCACCAATCCTTGGGGATTTTCCGAGACCTCGGACGGTCAGTTCCGCGTGGCCGCCAATGGCTCGGGAAGAGCCATCCTATTCGATGCCGAAGGTGAAAAGAGCGGGGCTGACATCATTATCCCGCCGCCCGCCGGCAGCCCATCAGGATCGACCTCTACCCCCAATGGGGTCGTCGGTAATTCCACGTCCGGCTTCGTTATCACCGTCAACGGCCGCAGCGCACCGGCTACTTTACTCTTCTCGACCGAGGACGGCACCATTGCCGGATGGAACCCCGCCCTGAGCCAGACGCATGCCGTGATCGCAGCCGACCAATCCAGCAACGGCGCCGTTTACAAATTGCTGGCGTTGGGCACGAACGCACATGGCACGTTCATCTTCGCCACCAACTTCCACACCGGCACGATCGACATCTTTGACTCCAGCTTCCACCTCGTGCACTTCGGGCCCCATGCGTTCGTCGATCCGATCGCAGGGCCCGACGCGATCCCCAGCAACTTCGCGCCCTTCGGTGTGAAAAACTTCAACGGTACCCTGTTCGTCACCTACGCCGAGCAAGATGCCGCCAAGCATGACGACGTTGCTGGCGTAGGCAATGGCTTCATCGATGAGTTCAACACGAGCGGCAACTTTATCCGCCGCTTCGCCACGCGCGGACTACTCAATTCGCCGATCGGCGCTGCGATCGCCCCTGCCAACTTCGGCAAATTCTCGAACGATGTCCTGATCGGCAACTTCGGGGACAGCCATGTCAACGCCTTCGATCCGGCCACCGGCCAATTCCTCGGCCAGCTCACGGACACACATGGCAACCCCTTGGTGCTGAACGGCGGCTTCAAGGAGACCGACACGAAGGGTCTCTGGGGCATCGGCTTTGGCAATGGCGCAGACGATGCCGGCACCAATACCTTGTTCTTCGCCGCGGGGATCAACGAAGAGAATGATGGCTTATTTGGTGCGGTCACGGTGGCCAGCGGAAGTCAAGGCGGCGCCGCTAGCAATGATAGCAGGAACGATCCGATCGCGATGCTGACCGCCATGGGCGTCGCGGCGGAGAGCCAGATGGTCGATGAGTTGTTTACCCGGGCCGGCGCAGTGCCGGACTCGCAGACCCCCATCGGGCAACGCGATGATGGATCAGGCCTCCTTCTGTCCTCCTCGCCAGGAGTGCCTGGACAAGCGACGAGCACAACATCTCCGATGCACACCTCGATGCAACGACCGGCTAACTCGAACCAAGGGTTGAGCGATCCGGAGGGAATTGATTTGAAGCTGGACCTATTGGGTTGAGAGATTCAAAGGCCGTTCCAGGATGAGCGGAGTTGCGTGCCATGCTTTCACGGCCCTGCGTGCCGAACCAGGAACTCTACGGGCCAACCAGGGCCGTGAAAGCATGCCTCCCAGAAACCAGCTTGGTGTTGCAACGGGCTCTCAAAGAAGAGACGAACCGAGCGCAGACGTGTTCGCCATCCCGCATAATCGGAAGGAAGTCGGCTTGCTTCATAAGAGGGATGGCACGATCCTTGCAGCCAATGTTTCTGTTCCCCGGCCGCATTGGAAGAGAAGAGCCATGCACCCTTATTCGCGCCTTGTTTGTTTCCGTGTTTGTTTCCGTGGGCTATATCCGCTGTTGGCCGTCCTCGTTTGGGCAGCCTTGGGGCAAGCGGCTCAGCCCATACGGAATCCCCGTGCGATTACCCGGGGAATGTCTCAGCTTGAGCGGTCGCGGACCCTGAGGATGCTGCGGTTTTCGCCCAATCTCTTGGACCACTTGGCGTCAATGCGCTTGCTTAGCGCTTATGGGATGGCACAGGCCATGCAAGCTGGGCGGGTTTTGCCTTACAGTTCCGGCACTTCTTACGCGGTCCCTGGCGGTTATGGCGGGTCGCAAGGATCCATGCCAGGCTACGCAAGTATGGAGAAAGGAGCGTCCTCCAGTTCGCAAGGATCCCCAGCAGAGTCGCCGCCCGTCTCCAAGGAGATAAACTTCAGCAGCCTACTTACGGCCAGCGGTGTACCCAACGAGAACGGCCAGTTGCGCTGGCCGCTGGGGCTGCGCATATTGGCAACACAAGGAACGGATGCGCTGCGTGAACAAGTGGATGTGCTTTTCCACGAGGCAGCGAGCCAAGCAGCGCGGGGTCCCGTGAACGCCCATCTCATTCAAGAACTGCACCAGACGGTGAACAGGCTCCGAAGACTCTTGCGCAAGGATAAAACCGAACGCTTAGGAATGCCTTTGGCGGTCTACAACGAGTCCGAGCGTTTCCTCAATCAGCTGGAGCATGGGGCGCAGGTGCTCAAGGCCGGACTTGCGGCGCCCGGTGGGCAGGAGCAGGTGATGACGACCTCCCCATCACCCGCTCCGGCGCCGAAGCGGAGCACGGTGGAGGTCGGCACTTATGATAATTCCTTTCAGCCGCAAACTATCACGGTGCCGATCGGCGCGACGGTCCAGTGGATCAATCATGGTCATCACCTCCATACGGTCGCCGCCGATGATGGGCAATGGGGTTCCTCGAAACTGGGCACGAGTGGGATCTACCAACACACGTTTACTCGACCCGGTGCCTACTTCTATCACTGCGCCGTTCATCCCCAAGAAATGCGCGGAGCCATAATCGTGAAATAGCGAGCGTGGCAGTCGGTGCGGGAACCAACAACAGCGCGGTCATACTTTCCAATCAGCCAACGGCTTCGCAACCTGTGGCGAGAGGTTGCGATACGTTTTTTTCCTAAATAATCCTGTCACACTTGGCATTTCCGCGAGAAGTAGAAAATGGAGCGATCGCGGTGCGCACGATACCCTCGCGCAAGGCGTGATGACTTCAAGGAAGATCGCCGACATCTTGTCGGCAAGGCCGCGGGTAGCCGCTTGTTTGCGCCCTCGCCAACAGTCTTTCTTGAGGCGTGATGGTAATCCGGGATAGCGAACCGCCCGAGCAAGGGAACAGAACGGCCCGTTGTTCCCCATACCGGAATTTCTGTGCGTTTGATGGGGTAAAGCCCTGTCCAGTCTGGTCGCCGACCAGAGGGAGTCGCGGTGCGCCGGCAGGGTGAAGATTTGGAAACGAGATGGCCTCTGCGGCGAGTTCGCCAAGGAGGATAGTTCCTACATCACTCCTCAGAAAGGATGGGCCTGATGCATTCCCGTTGCCGAACGGCTGCCTTATGCGGCCTGACGCTGTTGGTCTTGGCCTCCGCCAAAGGCCGAGCCGATTTTTTCCTGCAAACGAACCTCGTTTCCGACGGGGCCGTTCCTGCTGCTTTCACTGACCCCAATTTACAAAACCCATGGGGGATCTCCTTCAGCCCTACTGGTCCCTTCTCGATTTCGGATAACGGCACAGGCCTCGCTACGCTTTATTCAGGCACGGGTCAGCCTACTTCGGTGGCGATCACGATTCCTCCGTCTGGGAACGCCAGTCCCACCGGCCAGGTGTTCAATTCGACATCCGACTTTCATGCCAACACTTCTCTCTTCGTCAGTGAAGATGGTACGATTTCCGGTTGGAGATCCGCCCTGGGAATGACGGCGGAAACTCTTGTGCCCGGCTCCAATCAAAACGTCTATAAGGGCGTAGCCCTCGCCAGCAATGCCTCGGGCAATTTCATGTATGCCACGAATTTTCGTGCCGGCACGATCGATGTCTTCGACAAGAACCTGACGCCGGCGCGTCTCTCGGGTTCCTTCACCGATCCGAACGGACTACCAGCCGGCTTCGCCCCGTTTGGTATCCAAAATCTAGGCGGCAAGCTCTACGTTACCTATGCCAAGCAAGACACCGATAAGCATGATGATGTGAAGGGTCCAGGCAACGGCTTCGTCGACGTCTTCGATACCAACGGCAATTTTCTGAAACGCATCGCTACGGGCAACCCAGGTAATGCCAGCAACGCCCTCAACTCGCCCTGGGGCCTGGCTCTCGCCCCGGCCACTTTCGGTGCTTTCGGCGGCGACTTGCTCGTGGGCAACTTTGGCAACGGCCACATCAACGTCTTCGATCCCAATTCAGCCGACCCGAACGGGACCTTCCTCGGGCAGCTCACTACAGATCTGGCCGGCACTCCCGTTGCCATCGATGGACTGTGGGGGTTGACGTTCGGCAACGGTGGACAGGGTGGCGACCCAAACCTGCTCTACTTTACTGCAGGTCTGAACGGTGAGATGGACGGCCTCTTCGGTAGCCTGCAACCCGCCGCAGCTCCCGTCCCTGAACCTGGAACGGCGGCTCTTCTTGTACTCGGTGGGATGAGCCTGTGGGTATTTCACTACCGCAGGAGGCAGCGGAGCTGAGAGAAATTCTTGCCCGTCCCCGACAATCAGGGCGTTCACAACTGCAAACGCCGGTCCGGCCGGAATGCTACTGCCCCCCGGCTCCGGTGGGAAACTACCTCCGCGGACACCCGCCAGCGGTTGCCACGCGGAGGTAGCCATGTACGACGAACGCGCGGCTCGCCATCGAGCCATTGCCCTACACCTCACCGACGGTCAACATGAAGCGCCATCCGCGGTGGCATACGCATCGCTGCTGGAGAACGCCGCTCCGGTTGCCAAATTCTGCCCCAGGTGCGACAATTCCTTTTTCTGAACACGCTTCACCGGCAACGGTGGGGACCCGTGCTTTCTCTCCGAGGAGTTCAACCGATGCTCTCGCTGCGTCTTGTCCTGTTGGCATTGTTCACGTTCTCGGCAGTCATGACGGTCTGGGTGCCGATTGCTGCCCTCGCCGCTTCCCCTGCAACCGCGCGGGCCCAGAAGTTTATCGACGCCCACGTGGCCAAGGTACGCCCGCTGGAAGTACGAGCCGGCCAAGCCTGGTGGGACGCCAATGTCTCGGGAAAAGATGAAGACTTCAAGCGAAAAGAAGAGACGCAAAACCGCATCGACGAAGCGCTCGCCGACCCGACGGCTTTCAAGGAGCTTCAGGCTATCAAGACCGGCGGCGGTATCGACGATCCGATCGTCGCCCGGCAGATCGACGTGCTCTATCTCGGTTATCTGGAGAAACAGGTCGACCCGGCGCTCCTGAAGCAGATGGTGGCCCTGTCGAACAAAGTCGAGAAAGCGTTCAACACCTTCCGCGCTCAAGTGGATGGCAGGGAAATGACCGACAGTGAAGTTCGCCACGTCTTGAAGAATTCCAAAGATTCGCAACGGCGGCGTGCCGTCTGGGAAGCCAGCAAGGCTGTAGGTAGCGTTGTGGAGGCGGATCTGCGTCAGCTGGTCAAACTCCGCAACGAGGCGGCGACGAAGCTGGGGTTCAAGAACTACCATGCCCTCCAGCTGTTCCTCAACGAACAAAACGGCGACGATTTGCTCAAGCTGTTCGATGAGCTCGATGAATTGACGCGGGCACCGTTCCACGCCGCCAAGGCCGAGATCGATGCCAAGCTTGCCGCCGATTGCAAAGTAGGCGTCCAGGATCTCATGCCCTGGCATTACCATGACCCCTTTTTCCAAGAATCGCCCGCGGTCTTCGCCGCCAATCTCGACGCACCGTACGCCAAGGCAGACTTGTTACGCTTGGCGCAGGACTTTTATCGGAGCATTGGGCTGCCGGTGGATGACGTGATTGCCCGCAGCGATCTCTACGAGAAGAAGGGAAAAAGCCCGCACGCCTTCTGCACCGATATCGACCGCGAGGGAGATGTCCGCGTGCTCGCCAATATTGTCAACAACGAACAATGGATGTCCACGATGCTCCACGAGCTGGGGCACTCGGTTTACAGCAGCAAGAATATCCCCCGCTCCTTGCCCTATGTACTCCGGGCTGAAGCCCACATCCTCACGACCGAGGGCGTGGCCATGATGTTCGAACGCCTGAGCAAGCAGCGCGCCTGGCTGGAAAAATTGGGCCAGACCGTGGACCAGCCGAAGTTGTTCGATGAAACCGCCGCCAAGATGCAGCGCAACCAGCTGTTGATCTTTTCACGGTGGTGTCAGGTCATGCTCCGTTTCGAAAAAGGGATGTACGAGAACCCGGACCAAGATCTAAGCCGGCTCTGGTGGGAGTTGGTTCAGAAATACCAGGAAGTGAAGCCCCCTGCCGGTCGAAAGGCCCCCGATTACGCAAGCAAGATTCATATCGTCAATACGCCGGTTTATTACCACAACTACCAAATGGGCCAACTGTTCGCCTCGCAAGTGCACCATGCCATTGCCCGCGAAGTCTATAACGGAGCCGACCCGGACACGGTGGTTTATGTTGGAAACCCCGCGGTTGGCGACTTCATGAAGAAACGAGTGTTCGAGCCGGGTCGAACGCTTCCCTGGAATGACTTGACGAAACACGCCACCGGACAACCTCTGAATGCGCTGGCGTTCGCCGCCGATTTCAAGGGGAAGTAAATCCCCACATCGGGGGGGGTTAAAGACATCCAACGGATCGGCATACCATTTGCTCTTCTCACGCATGATGGCAGCGAACCTGCGTGAGAATGGTGTCAATCCTGAAGTTTCTCACAGCAGTCCTGCCCACGTGATCAATCACAAGCGTGGGGACACCAGGGAGCCCAAAGGTCCGGCGAAGCCGATCCTGCGATTTCTCCGGGTGCTTGGGCCGGGGCTGATCACCGGAGCGTCCGACGACGACCCATCGGGCATTGCCACATATGCGCTGGCCGGAGCGTCCCTGGGCTATGCCACCCTGTGGACGGCCCTGGTGACGTTTCCCTTGATGGCTTCGGTGCAATTTATCAGTGCCAAGATCGGTCTGGTGACCGGCACGGGCCTGGCGGGCGTGCTCCGACGGCATTACCGGTCCAGCCTGCTGTATCCGACGGTGCTGGGATTGGTGATTGCCAACACCCTCAATGCGGGCGCCGACATCGGGGCCATCGCCGCCGGGATCAACCTCCTCATCCCGGTTCCGGTGGCTTTGCTGATTGTGCCCATCGGCCTGGCCATCCTGGAGCTCCAGATCTGGGGGTCGTACCGGCTCATTGCCAACATCTTTCGGTGGCTCACGTTATCTCTGTTTGCGTATGTGGGTGCCGCTTTCTTCGCCCGGCCGGACCTGATGGAGGTGCTCCAGGACACCTTCCTACCCGTGGTTCGCTTCGACAGCAGCTTCCTGAGCGTGCTGGTAGCGATCTTGGGGACGACGATTTCACCCTACCTGTTTTTCTGGCAAGCCAGTCAGGAGGTCGAAGAGAAAGCACAACGGGGCCACAAAAGGACGTTGCACCGCGGACGGATCACCGGTGCCGAGCTGCGGGATGCCGCCTGGGATGTCAATGTCGGCATGTTTCTCTCCAACTTCGTGATGTACTTCATCATCCTGGCCACGGCAGCCACGCTGCACCGGACGGGACGGACCAGCATCAGCTCGGCCGCCGAGGCTGCGGAAGCTCTGCGCCCGCTGGCCGGGGAGTTGGCCAGCATTCTGATGGCGCTCGGGTTGATCGGAACGGGCTTCCTGGCCGTGCCCATCCTGACGACTTCGGGAGCTTATGCCGTCTGTGAAACGTTTGGCTGGAAAAGCAGCCTGGATGCGAAGCCGGGCCGGGCCAAAGAATTCTACCTGATCATCGGTGCTTCCACGCTGGCGGCGTTGGCGATGAATTTCGTAGGGATCAACCCGATGAGTGCGCTCTTCTGGGTGTCGGTCCTTAATGGTTTCCTTTCGCCGCCGCTGCTCTTGATCCTTCTGCTGATCGCCAATAACCGGCAGGTCATGGGCGCGCAGACGAATGGGCTGGGTCTCAACGTGCTGGGCTGGACCACAACCATCGTGATGTTCGCTGCCGCGGTAGGGCTGATTCTGACCTGGGGCCAGTAATCGGGCGCCGCTTTCTGGCTGAGAGATACATGAAGCTTTCGGACGGCATGGGAATTGCGAATGCTGTCAAAGGCGACTTCGGAGCCGTACCCTTCGATCCGCACGAGATGGGACGAACCTGGTTTACATGAAGGAGTGGAACTTACGATGACTAAAGCTGAGCTCGAGAAATATCGTCAGCGGCTACTCGATCTGGGGAAGAGCCGCAAAGGCAACGTGAGAGACCTGCAAGCCGAGGCTTTTCAAAGCGCCGGCGGTGAGGCCAGTGGCAACCTCTCCAATGTCCCTGTGCATATGGCGGATTTGGCCTCGGATAACTTTGAGCAAGAAGTGTCCATCCGCTTGCTCGAAACCGAGGAACAGATCCTGGAAGAAATTGCCGAGGCTCTCGAGCGCGTCGACAACGGAACCTTTGGCCGTTGCCAGGAGTGTTCAAGAGAAATCTCCAAAGAGCGCCTTTCTGCCATCCCCTACACCCGTCTTTGCATCGACTGTGCCAACCAGGCACAAAGGCGAGCGGTACCAGCCGAAGGTCCTGGCAAGCTGTAACGCTTCATCAAGCCCCTGAGCCGGCGACTTTTCGAAAAGCTGGATGACATGAGCGCCATCAGACCGCAGAGCATCACTGAAACGGAGACCGACGAACCCGTTAGCTGGATGGAACGGCTTGCACACAGGGTGACCACCTCGGTCGGCAGCTCCTGGGCCTTTGTCATTGCGTTGGCCCTGACGGTGTCGTGGCTGGTGTCAGGTCCATTGTTTTACTATTCGGATACCTGGCAGCTGGTGATGAACACCATCAGCAGCATCGTGACCTTTCTGATGGTTTTCCTCCTGCAGCGTTCCCAGAACAAAGACTCCCTGGCCATGCAGATCAAGCTCAATGAGATTTTGGGAGCCATTCGCGGAGCCAGCAATCTTCTGATCAACGTGGAGGACCTTCCCGAGGAACAAGTCCGCGCCCTCCACGAGCGCTATCACAAGCTCTGCGAAAAGGCAAAAGCAAATGGCAATATGACGGGTAGTCTTTCCATCGAGCAAAGCTCGGGCGGAGCCAGGCCACTGGAGAAGTCGTGACGGGTAACCGTCCCAAGTCCCGAGCATCATTTCCACATAAACACGCTCAACAGATTCGAATAGTCATCCGTCCATACCCCAACTTTGGGATCCGTTTCGATCGGCTTCCAGCGT
>Ga0209060_10001800_pt1 | contig 21856 bp, 20 predicted proteins | sample Coa_R1_8_FD_187155 | JGI IMG/M metagenome (GOLD analysis project Ga0209060, IMG submission 187155) | Surface soil microbial communities from Centralia Pennsylvania, which are recovering from an underground coalmine fire - Coalmine... | ecosystem: Environmental > Terrestrial > Soil >...
AAGACGCACCGCGTGTGAATGCGACTCTTGAAAGAGCAGTTCGCGAGGGGACGGATTTTTACCTCGACGAATATCGGATTCATCATACCGACGGCAGCATCAGATTCCTGCGTGCGATCGGACATCGTAATCCATCCGGAGAAGCAGGCGAGTACGTCGGCTAACTATGGATATAACCGAACAAAAGCATGCCGAGCAGGAACGCGAAAGATCGCGGCAGCTAGAGGCTGATTTGACACAGGAATTGCTGCGGGAAAAAGCATACCTCGCGGAAGCGCAAAGCCTGGCCCACATCGGCAGTTGGGCGAGCAATCTCGCAACCGGGCAAAACTTTCATCTATCGGACGAAACCTATCGCATACACGGCTTCGATCCCCGCCAGGGTCCTCCAGGACTAGAACGCTTTTGGTCCACCGCACATCCGGAAGACCTGCCGTGGGTCAGGGCGGCTATTGAAGATGCAGTCCGAGCAGGAAAGGATTACGACATCAGCGACTTTCGCATTTGTCGTGCCGACGACGGCCAGATCCGATTCCTGCGTACCATAGGGCATCGCAATCGGGTTGGAGAAACTGGTGAATACGTCGGTATCACCATGGACATAACCGACCTAAAGCGTGCCGAGGAGGAGCGCGAAAAGTTGCGGCAGCTAGAGGCTGATCTGGCGCACATCAACCGCGTCAACATGTTGGGAGAACTCGCCGCGGCGCTGGCGCACGAAATCAAACAGCCCATTGCTGCCTCGATCACGAGCGCAAACGCACTTTTGCGATGGCTTGCCCATGATCCTCCGGACCTGGAAAGAGCGCGGGCAGCAGCAACGAGAATCGAGCAGGACGGGAACCGAGCGGCTGATGTCATCAACCGTTTGCGGTCCTTCTACAAGAAAGGCCCGCCCCCTGAATGCGAGATGGTGGACGTCAAAGGCATTATTCAAGAAATGACCGTTCTGCTCAGGGACGAAGCCATTCGGCACTCGGTCGCTATTCATTCCGAACTCGACGCAAATGTGCCTCACATCTTGGCAGACCGAGTACAACTTCAACAGGTATTCATGAACCTGATGCTGAACGCTATGGACGCCATGAAGGAGACGGGAGGCGAATTGACGATCAGATCGGGATTGAATCCCGAAGGGCAGCTGATCATTTCAATCAGCGATACCGGAGTAGGATTGCCGGCGGAGAATAGCGAAAGGATTTTTGACGCGTTCCATACGACCAAGCCTCAGGGGACGGGCATGGGTTTGGCTATTAGCCGCTCGATCGTGGAGTCTCATGGAGGGCGAATCTGGGCCACTAATAATAATGGCGGGCAGGGCGCAACCTTCCATTTCACTCTTCCCGTCGAAGCTGAGGCGCGCGCATGAAATCCGTGGCCGTTCCCACCGTGTTCATCATCGATGATGACCGCGGCATGCGTCAGGCAATCCAGGATCTCGTCGAGTCAGTTGGCCTCCGCGCCGAGGCTTTTGCAACTGGTCAGGACTTTCTTAGGAAGGAACTCACTGGTGGCCCCAGTTGTTTGGTTCTGGACGTAAGACTGCCTCAGGTAAGCGGACTCGATTTCCAGCGCCAATTGTCAGAGACCGGTGTGCAAATCCCCATCATCTTTGTTACGGCGCACGGCGACATTCCCATGTCTGTCCGGGCGTTGAAGTCGGGAGCCGTGGAATTCTTGACGAAACCATTCAGGGACCAGGATCTGCTGGACGCCATTCAGCAAGCCCTCCAGCGTGATAGCGCCGTCCGAGAACAACAGACCGTGATCCACGAATTGGAGCATCGCTTTCAGTCATTGACCATGCGAGAGCGCGAGGTTATGACTCTCGTGGTCTCCGGAATGCTTAATAAGCAGATTGCCGCCGAACTCGGAACGAGCGAGGCCACCGTCAAAATCCACCGAGGCCACGTCATGGAAAAGATGCAGGCGGGATCGATAGTTGAATTGGTCCGTATGGCCGACAAGCTCAAAGTCTCTTCTCGTAGATAATCTCGCCTACCTTTTAGCCGATCCGGTTATTCCGCCGCTTTTTCACTTCTAATCGACTACCACCTAAGTCGTAGTTGGCGCGACTAAGGCCTGATTGTGCCCGCTGAGTGACGGCACTACTCTTCTCCCAATGGATATTGGGCACAACTCAAGACTCGTAGCAATCGTCGACGACGACGAATCAGTTCTGCGCTCGCTGCAAGATCTAATCGAGTCGGATGGGTTGTCCACGCTTTGCTTCGGCTCCGCAGAACAATTCCTCGATTCCGACACCCGAAATACGGCCGCGTGCCTGATCGCCGACATTCGAATGCCGGGCATGTCTGGTCTTGAACTGCAAACGAAGCTTAAGGCCGAGCGATGCCGAATCCCGATCATCTTCATCACTGCGCATGGCGACGCCGAGATGCGGATTCGTGCTATGCGTGAGGGGGCAGTGGAGTTCTTGAGCAAACCGTTCGACGACGCAGTGCTCCTAGACATAGTTCATGCCGCTCTCGCAGATTAGATCGAGCATGGGCGCTCGCGTTTGGGGATTCAAGATCGATGACAATCGCAGATCAAGATCGTCGGGCCCGGAGATTCGAGCAAATCGTTGGCAACAGCGCAGCTCTGAGAGCCGTTCTGGAGCAAGCGATGCGTGTCGCGGCGGTCGATTCCACAGTACTCATCCAGGGGGAAACCGGGACGGGTAAGGAACTCGTCGCCCACGCGATTCATAATGCTAGCCCCCGGAGCGGCCAACCTTTGATCAAGCTGAACTGTGCCGCCATTCCCTTCGACCTGCTCGAGAGTGAGCTCTTTGGCCATGAGCGCGGAGCTTTTACGGGTGCCGTCTCCCAAAATATTGGCCGCTTCGAGTTGGCCAACAAAGGGACCCTGTTTCTTGACGAAGTTGGGGACATACCCCTCTCTTTGCAACCCAAACTCTTACGCGTCTTGCAGGAACAAGAATTCGAACGTCTCGGAAGTGGTCGCACTTATCGCGTCGATGTCCGGGTGGTCGCGGCGACTCACCAATACCTCGAAGAGATGGTAAAGCGTGAGCAGTTTCGCAGCGATCTCTACTATCGCCTGAGCGTATTTCCCATCACGCTGCCACCGCTCCGCGAGCGGCTCGAAGATATCGCGCCTCTGGTGGAACATTACGTTGAAGTCTTTTCCTACCGGATGGGGAAACACATAGCCAGCATTCCTGATGACTTCCTGACTGCTTTCAAGTGCTACTCGTGGCCGGGAAACATTCGCGAGTTGCAGAACCTAGTCGAGCGTGCAGTAGTACTCGCCAACGACGGCGTCCTCCCAAATCCTTTACGAGTAACCAGTGCTGCGACGCTTCTTGGCTGTGCAGCAAGGGAGGCGTTCTGGGAGTCGGACCGCATCCGGATTTTAAGAGTATTGGAGACCACGGGATGGCAAGTCGGCGGACCGGAGGGCGCAGCTGCAAGATTGGGATTGAACCGCACAACGCTGATCTCGCGAATGAAGAAGCATGGGATCTTTCGACCTCCGGCCCAAGTGTAGATCCGCCAAAGTTTGCGGCTGTGAATTGCTTGTCAGGCGAATTAACCAACTGGTCTGAAATTCGGCTTCGGGAAGAACTGAAATGGAGAAAAAAAGCAGAGCGGAGTTAGTAACGTGGCACGGCTCGCATCGCTCTGAAGTGCACATGCCACGACATCATGGTCCAACCGCTCTCGCCAGCCTGAGTTTCAATGCTACGTCTCGATTCGTTCTTGCTGTCCTGCTGGCGACGATGTCTTTTGCCATAGGTTGCGGGAAGACGAATGCCGCGCCGGCCATTCCGGCTCCTGAGGTGGAAGTCGCCAGGGTAGTTCAGAAAGACGTTCCAATCTTCAGCGAATGGGTTGCAACGCTCGACGGGTTTGTAAACGCGCAAATTCAACCCCAGGTGACGGGATACATCATCCGTCAGACCTTCAAAGAAGGTTCGTTTGTGAGCAAGGGGCAGATGCTCTTTCAAATTGATCCTCGTCCTTTCCAGGCTCTGCTCGATCAAGCGAATGCTCAGCTGGCACAGACCCAGGCACAACTCGCTAAAACGCAGATGGATGTCGATCGGGACACTCCGCTGGCGAAAGCACACGCCATCGCTCAAAGTCAGTTGGACAACGACATCCAAGCGAACCGAGCCGCAGCGGCGGCGGTTAAGGCTGCTGAAGCACAAGTCGAACAGGCTGATCTAAACCTTGATTTCACGCATGTCAGATCGCTGATCGATGGCATCGTTGGGATTGCTCAGGTACAAATCGGAAATCTGGTCAATCCCACGACGGTTCTAACTTCGGTGTCACAGATAAACCCGATCAAAGCGAATTTCTCCATCAGTGAGCAAGAGTATCTCCACTACGCCGAGCGAATTAATGCGGAGGCCCAAAAACAAAAGCCTTCTAACGGACCGCCGTTTGATCTGATTCTGGCCGATGGATCCGTTTATCCGCACAAGGGCTTTGGCCTGCTCACGAATCGCCAGGTGGATGTGAGCACTGGCAGTATTCAAGTGGTTTGCTCCTTCCCCAATCCGCAAAACTTCCTTCGCCCCGGCCAGTTTGGAAGGTTGCGCGCAGCGCCTGACACTAGACGTGGTGCGGTGCTCGTGCCTCAGAAGGCAGTGAGCGAGCTGCAAGGAAATTACCAACTCGCGGTCGTCGGTGGAGACAACAAGGTGAGCATCCGGGCTGTGAAAGTCGGTGACCGTGTCGGTCCCATGTGGATCGCCGAAGAAGGAGTTAAACCGGGCGAACTGGTGGTCGTCGAGGGACTACAGAAAATCCAAAACGGCGTGACAGTGAAAATCAAAACGTCACAGGCGAAAGGCGATTGACCCGTGTCCAAGTTTTTCATTAACCGGCCCATCGTGGCCATGGTCATCTCGATTCTGATGGTGATCGTAGGAGCAGTCACCATCGCCACGCTGCCTGTGGCTCAATTCCCCAACATCGTTCCACCCGAGGTTCAGGTGCTCGCGACTTATGTGGGAGCGGATGCGCAGACCATCGAGCAGTCGGTGGCAACACCGGTCGAGCAGCAGATGAGCGGCGTGGACAACATGAACTACATGTATTCGCTGAACTCGACCGCTGACGGTCTGATGCGCCTCATCGTGGACTACGACGTAAAGACCGATCCAAACACCGATCTGATGCTGACGCAGATGCGACAAACGCAGGCCGCGTCGCAACTGCCGTCCGATGTCAGCAACTACGGCGTCACCGTGCAAAAAACCGTGACTGCTCCGCTCATGCTGGTCACACTCTATTCGCCGAACGGCACGTACGATGCACGCTTTCTGGCCAACTACGCCTACATCAATCTCGCTGACCAAATTAATCGTTCCTACGGCATCGGGAGTGTGCAGATTTTTGGTGCTGGCCAATATGCGATGCGCCTGTGGGTGAAGCCAGACCGGCTCGCCAAACTGGCCATCACGGTTCCCGAGATTGTCTCGGCCATCCAGTCCCAAAACGCCGTCAACCCCGCGGGTCAGGTGGGCAGCGAACCGGTCCCCAAGGGGCAGCAGTTCACCTATACCGTGCGGGCGCAGGGTCGCATGACATCCCCTGAAGAGTTCGGAAATATCGTCGTACGCGAATCGCCCAGCGGAGCCGTGGTCCGTGTAAAGGATGTCGCGCGCGTGGAACTCGGCGCCCAGAGCTACAACATGGTGAGTCGCCTGGACGGCAAAGCAGCCGCGATCGTGGCGGCGTACCAGCTGCCCGGTTCCAACGCAGTCCAGGCGGCCAACGATATCAGGAAGCTTATGGCCGATGTGAAGACTCGGCTGCCCCAGGACATGGAGTATGCCATCTCCCTGGACACGACGGAGGCCGTGAGCGCAGGCATGAAGGAAATCGTACTCACGCTTGTCATCGCCATCGTCCTGGTTCTCATTGTCGTTTTCGTCTTTCTGCAAGGCTGGCGCGCGACGCTGATTCCTCTGCTGGCTGTACCTGTCTCCCTTGTCGGCACGTTCATGTTCTTTCCTTTGTTTGGATTCTCGATCAACACGCTTTCGCTTTTCGGATTGGTGTTGGCAATAGGACTGGTGGTGGACGATGCCATCGTCGTTGTCGAAGCGGTGGAGCGGCATATTGAAGAGGGTCTCGCACCAAAGGCCGCCGCACTGAAAGCGATGGAGGAAATCTCGGGTCCAGTGATTGGCATCGCTCTGGTTCTTTCCGCGGTATTCATTCCGACCGCCTTCATTCCCGGAATTACCGGCCGTCTCTACCAGCAATTTGCCGTGACCATCGCCTTTTCCGTAATTCTCTCCGCATTCAACGCGCTCACGCTGAGCCCGGCGCTGGCCGCGTTGCTGCTGCGCCCAAAGACTTCTTCTCGCGGTCCGCTCGCGGCATTTTTCGGCTGGTTCAATCGTATCTTTGCCAATGCCACGGAATGGTATGTCGGGGTTTGTGGCTTCCTTATCCGCAAAAGTGCAATCGCGCTGATTCTGCTGGCGGTCTTTGGGGCCGCCGCCGGCTGGTTCGGTAGCAAAGTGCCCTCGAGCTTTCTTCCCGACGAGGATCAGGGCTATGTGTACGTCAACGTGCAGCTACCCACTGCCGCGTCTCTTCAGCGCACGGATGATGTCGCCGCAAAAATCGAAAACATTCTGGCGCACACGCCTGGTGTTGAGCATACGACCAGCGTCGTTGGATTCAGCCTGCTCAGCTTCGTGCGCACCAGCTACAACGCCTTCTTCTTTGTCACCTTGAAGCCTTGGGATGAGCGCAACTCGCGCGCGGAGCAGCTTCAGGCGCTCAAGCAACGCCTCAACGCGGCGCTCTCTTCACTCCCGGAAGGCATAGCTTTTTCCTTCTCGCCCCCGGCTATTCCTGGCATTGGAACGTCTGGTGGATTCACATTCGTGCTGGAGGATCGAGCTGGCAAGGAGCTCGAATTTCTTTCATCGAATCTCCAAGCCTTCCTGACTGAGGCGCGGAAACGCCCTGAACTTGCAGGGCTCAGCACCACCTCTCTTTCGAGCGTGCCCCAGCTTTACGCGGATGTGGATCGCGAGAAAGTCATGAAGCAGGGAGCGTCTGTCAAGGACGTGTACCAAACGTTACAGGCTTTCATGGGTGGGTACTTCGTTAACTACTTCAACCGCTTTGGCCGGCAATGGCAGGTCTACATCGAGGCGGAGGGCGACTACCGCACGAAGGCCGAAAATGTGGGTCAGTTCTACGTTCGCAATAACAGAGGCGGAATGGTTCCTCTCTCGTCCGTCACGCGCTTCGAGTCGCGCGACGGTCCGGAATTCACCATGCGCTTTAACGAATACCGCGCCGCTCAAATCAATGGTGCTGCTGCTCCCGGGTACAGCGCAGACCAGGCAATGGCTGCCCTAGAAGATGTCTTCCGGAAGACGATGCCGCATGAGATGGGTTTCGACTACCTCGGCATGTCATTTCAGGAAAAGAAGGCTCAAGAAGGGATTCCGCCGGCTGCCGTTTTTGGTTTCTCGCTTCTATTCGTATTCTTGATTCTCGCTGCCCTGTACGAAAGCTGGTCTCTCCCATTCAGCGTGCTTCTCAGCACTCCAGTCGCGATTTTTGGAGCGTTTGCGATTTTGTGGCTGAGGCGCACTCTTCTGGCCGCTTTCCTGCCGCCTTACATGGTGCAGATCGAAAGCGACGTCTACTCGCAAATCGGTCTCGTGATGTTGATCGGTTTGGCGGCGAAAAACGCGATCCTGATTGTGGAGTTCGCGAAAGAACAATATGAGCACGGCAAATCCTTGCAAGATGCTGCCCTAGAGGGCGCGCGCCTGCGCCTTCGTCCAATCTTGATGACTTCGTTCGCATTCATTCTCGGCGCAGTCCCGCTGTGGACTGCTTCTGGGGCCGGAGCCGTAGCTCGCCAGATCATGGGTACAGCTGTTATCGGAGGCATGCTGGCGGCGAGCCTTATCGGTATTTTCTTCATTCCAGCGGTCTTTTACCTCGTCGAGACGTGGTCCGGTGCAGGCGAGAGGCGCGAACCGTTGGCTGTTCCCAAAGTTGCGCCAGCGGAGGGTGATTGACATGAAGCTCCGTATCGTCTTACCGAGCATCATACTTCTGACCACCGGCTGCACCGTGGGCCCGAGATATAAGAGACCTACGGTGGCGGTGCCTGGCTCATACCGCGGTGAGGCTCCCCAACAGGGAGCGCAGCCGCAAAACACGGCTCCGCAGGTTGTTCCGCTTGGGGAGGAAAAGTGGTGGGACGTATTTCAGGATGAACAGCTTCGCGCGCTGATCCGCACTGCCCTAAAACAGAATTACGACTTGCGGATAGCAGCGTCTCGGATTCTCGAAGCTCAGGCGCAGCTCGGGATCACACGCGCCGATCAATTTCCAACGCTGAGTGCTGGAGGTGGGATCGCCGATGTCGGTACAGCCCAGTCCACATTGTTTCCGGCATTTGAAACAAGTACCGGCCAGCTAAATGTGTCCGCTGTTTGGGCGCTTGATTTCTGGGGTCAGTTTCGCCGCGCAACGGAAGCCGCGCGAGCCAATCTCCTTGCGACTGAATGGGCTCGTGAGGAAGTCGTTTCGACTCTTGTCGCGAATGTAGCCAGCGCATACTTCCAACTGCGGGCGCTGGACCTGCAGTTGGAGATATCAAACCGCACGCTCGATTCGCGGAAAGAATCGCTGCGGCTGACGCAAGTTCTGGCAAATGGCGGTGCGACCTCGCTACTGGATGTGCGTCAGGCTGAGCAGTTGGTGTTTACTGCGAGCGCGGAAATCCCCGCTCTGGAACAGCAGATTGAGCAACAGGAAAACTTCCTGAGCATTCTCCTCGGGCAGAATCCCGGTGATATCCCTCGAGGGCAGACTCTGACGGAACAGCACCGACCCCCTGAAGTTCCACCCGGTCTTCCCTCGGCATTGCTTGAGCGCCGGCCGGACATTCGACAGGCTGAAGAGCTGTTGATTGCGGCAAACGCAGAGATCGGCGTTGCGCGTGCGGCCTATTTTCCGCAGATCTCACTCAGCGGCGCCGGTGGATTTCAGAGTTCCGCGTTGAGCGATTTGTTCACCGGCCCAGCTGGGGCGTGGAACTTCGGCGCATCTATCACCCAGCCCATCTTCACAGGAGGGCGCCTCCGATCCGGAGTGCGCTTGTCCGAGGCCCGGGAGCAAACAGCACTGCTCGTTTACCAACAATCCGTCCAGGGGGCGTTTCGCAGTGTCTCTGACGGACTAGTGGCGTACAGAAAGACGCGTGAATTCCGCGTGCAGCAAGAGCTGCTGTTCGAGTCCGCGCAGGACGCTGCGCATCTCTCGCATATGCGCTATACGGGGGGGGTAACGGGCTATCTCGAAGTTCTGACCAATGAAACGAACGCTTTTTCGGCGGAACTCACCCTCGTGCAGGCGCGCCTGAACGAATTGCTGGCGCTGGTTCAGTTGTATCAAGCGTTAGGAGGAGGGTGGCAGCAATGAGGCTCAGGAATTTCGATTGCCAAACGAACTTCGTCAATGGAGAAAAACGCCTGAAGAGTCAGATGGCACGGGCAGGACAAGGATCGTGCCTGAAATCAATCAACGAAGAATGAGAACGAGCATGTCTGCATACATCGTATTCACCAGAACTAAAACCATCGATCACAAAGAGCTCGAACAATATTGGACTGGAATCCGAGCATCGATGAAGGGTCACCCGATCGAAGTACTCGTAGCCTATGGAAAGCACGAAGTCCTTGAAGGCGATCCGATCGAGGGAATCGTCATTGCGAAATTCCCTGACGTGGAAGCCGCAAAGGACTGGTACTACAGCGAGGCCTACCAAAGCGTCGCAAAACACCGCAGACGGGGAGCGATCTATCACGGACTCGTTGTTGAAGGTGTCAGCTAATGCAAGAACTGTTTTGTCATACCTCGGAAAGCGAGCGAATGGCTTTTTGAATCTGGACGGATCCGCACGGATAAGGTGGTCAACACTTGAAGCGCACTGATGTCACTCCGGTCAGGAGCATTGAAATCGCACTGGACCATAGTGGTGAAGCCGCCATCGTCCGCTTGAAGGGCCGCGTTGACGTGGATTCCTCTCCAGACGTTCGGGATCGTCTACAGGCCATTTTATCGAGCGATCCCCTGCCCCACGCGGTCACCGTGGACTTATCTGGCGTCACGTCTATTGAAGCATCTGGAATCGCGACCTTGATCGAAGCTCTTAAGGTGGCAAGGCAACACCGGGTTCGATTCCATTTGCAAGGCCATGGTTCTGTGCTCCAGTTATTCGACTCTTCGGGATTGCTCGCACTATTCGACAACAGCTCGAGCGGAAATGGAGCGTCTTAATGGCAAGCATCCTCGAAAACGTAGGCGAGAGAACAATCGAACACCTCGACTATGTCGGAAGTCTGAATATTCAGTGGTGGGCCACGCTGCGGGCGATGGCGCAGGCTCTTCCTTTCGTCGGGAACCGTTATCGCTGGAAGACTGCTGTCAGGCAGATGTTGGAAATCGGCGTCGATGCGATCCCGATGGTTTCTTTGATGGCTGTTTGCACCGGATTCATCTTTGCCATGCAAGGAGCGTCCGAACTTCGCCGCTTTGGAGCGCTCCGCTACGTCGTTGACTTGGTCGCAGTCGGCTTCACGCGCGAGCTTGGCCCGTTGATGACGGCGATTGCGGTAAGCGGACGTTCCGGCTCCGCGTTTGCTGCAGAGATTGGCACGATGAAGGTGACCGAGGAACTCGATTCTCTCCGCGTGATGGCGCTTGAGCCGCTGGAGTTTGTGCTCGCACCAAAGTATCTGGCGGCTTTGATTTCGGTGCCTTGCCTAAGCGTCATTTCCAACCTCTGCGGCATCTTTGCGGGAGGATTGTTCATGTTTTTCAGCGTTCATCTGACGCCTGCGGCCTATCTCCGCTACGTGTTTGAGGCAATCGTGTTGCGCGACGTGGTCATGGGAATGATCAAGAGCGTGGTCTTCGGAACGATTATTGCCCAGGTCGGTTGTCTTGAAGGTTTACGCGTCCACGGAGGGCCGGATTCGGTCGGTCGCTCGACTACGAGCGCTGTCGTTAAGTCGACTTTCCTGGTGATCGTTGCGGATGCAATTTTCACAGCTCTTTTTTATCTCACGGCAAATTGATGGCACCCATTATTTCAGTCCGCGATCTTGTGGTTGAGTACGACGGCCGCAGAGTGCTCGATGGACTCAATCTGGACATCGAGCACGGAGAAACCATGGTGTTGTTAGGTGGAAGCGGTTGCGGAAAAAGCACATTGTTGCGCCAGATCATCGGATTGGAGAAGCCCAAATCCGGCAGCGTGGTGGTGAAGGGCGTTGATATTACACGTTGTTCAAAATCCGACATCAAGCAGATTCGACGGTCGATCGGAGTCGCCTTCCAAAGTGCGGCGTTGTTCAATTCGCTGAATATCGAAGATAACGTCGCATTACCTTTGCGTGAACATACGCGTCTTGCGCCTTCCGTCATTGAACTTGTCGTTTGGATGAAGTTGGCCGCCGTTGGACTTGCGGACCGTGGCAAGTTGCTTCCTTCGGAACTTTCTGGAGGAATGAAGAAGCGCGCGGCGGTAGCGCGCGCGATCGCACTCGGTCCCGAAATCCTCGTCCTCGACGAACCATCGGCCGGTCTTGACCCCATTGTTGCCGCGGAACTCGATGATTTGATTCTGCTGCTCAAGCATACATTCCACATGACCGTCATTGTAGTTACCCATGAACTGGCAAGCGCATTTCTGATCGCAGATCGCATCGCAATGCTTTATCAGGGTTCTTTCAGTTCGATCGGTACCAAAGAGGAAATCAAGGCAAGCCAGAATCCACGTGTTCGTCAATTTCTTGACCGTGTTCCTGAAGACATTACGAGAACTCCGGTCACCGAGCACTTCGCCAGATACCTGAACGCGCGGGAGGGATACCAGTGAGTACAGAAGCTAAAGTCGGGGCGTTTGTCCTGGGATCGTTTGCGGTCCTCGCATTTGCCATCATCCGCCTGCTCAATGCACAGTTCAGTGGACACGTCGTTCCATACCACACATACCTTCAATACGCGGGCGGTCTGGAGCCAGGAGCACAGGTCCTATTCGGCGGAATCAATGTTGGGAGAGTGACGGCGGTGCGGCCAGCTGCTTCCGATCCCACCAAGATCGAAATCCAACTCTCCGTCAAGGAGAACACTCCACTGAATGAAAAGTCAGTAGCAAAGTTGGGTTTCATCAGCGTCATGAGTGGTGCGGCACTGTCTGTCACAACAGGCAGTAACGACGCTAAACGTCTCCCTGCAGGTTCAGTCATTCCATCGCAGGAGGCTGCGAGCCTGGATGCGATCACTGACAAAATGGCGGGTGTTACAGATAACGCGAACGGGTTGATCACCGAGGTGCGTGGAGAACTGGGGGGAATCAGTGGAGACGCTCGAACATTGTTGACAAATCTAAACACCGTTACCAGCAAAGACAATCAGCAGAAAATTCAGGCCGCTTTGGACAATGTCAATACGATGCTCGCAACCGAGCGTCCCAAGATTGACCGTCTCACGGATCAGTTGAACGCACTAAGTCAGCACGCTGACGAGACCATTCAAAACCTGAACGGCACCGTGAGCGATGTGCGCCAGCCGGTGCGTGAAGATCTTGCTGAACTCCAGAAAACCCTGCTCCAAACCAAAGCTCTCCTTGCTGACATGCAAGTGATGGTCCGGGCGAATGACTACAAAATCAATGACACAATCGAAAACCTGCGATTGGCCACCGACAATTTGGGTCAGTTGACGGACTCGGTCAACCAACGTCCGTGGAGTTTGATTCGTATCAAGCAACCGGAAGACCGGCAGGTACCGAAATAGATTGGGCGAATCCAGAGATGAGCATTTCGGGAGCATAACTATGAAGCGAACTCACATAACGATCGCACTACTTCCTTTCAGTCTAATCATCCTGGCCGGATGTTCAGGCAAGATGCACTACCCGAACTACTACACGCTCAATCTTCCAGCTCCACCTGATCCACCAGCGCCGGAGAATGCAAAAGCAACCGTGGCGATTCGGGAATTCACCGCACCTGGCTACCTTCGTCGCGGGGGGATTGTGTTCAAAACGTCGCCCGAGTCTGTCGGCTTTTATGCGTATCACCGCTGGGCCGTTGATCCCTGTGAGTTCGTGACCGACTCCATGCAAGATCGGCTTAACGCTACCGGTCTCTTCGCACACGTGAAGCGTTACGACGGCAGAGCCGATACCGAATACCTGGTGACAGGACGCTTGGAGAGACTCGAAGAAATTGACTACGAAGGTGGCGTCAAGGTTGTGGTGTCGATCTCCGCCCAGATGACTAGGTTTGATAACGGGGAGACTGTTTGGGCCAAATCTGTTTCGAAAGCCGGCAAGGTCGAAAAGAGAGATGTACCTGCCGTGGTGGCGGCAATGAGCGAGACGATGGACCGCGCGATGCAGGAACTGCTCATGCCACTGCCCGTTGAGGCGGCGCGTCTCACGATGCCCAAGAGGAATTAGTTACAAAGTTCGTTGGAGGGACTTCGCTGCACGAGGGATTAAGTTACGGAGCACTGAGCACACATATTCATATCAAGGAGAAGCGCGATGGCAACGATGACCGAGAAAGAGACAATCAAAACACTCACAACGCACTATATTGATGGCACATACGTCGAGTCTCATGGCCGCGAGGTCATGGATATTATCAAACCGACCAACGGGCAAGTGATCGCACGCGTAACGCTGGCCGATGAGGAGGACGCCCGGCGCGCGATTGCCGCCGCCAAGCGAGCGTTCGCGAGTTTCAGCAGAACCACGAAGGAAGAACGCGCGAAGATCCTTCGCCGACTACATGAGGTGTTTTCCGCGCATATCGGCGAGCTCACGGCCGCCATGGTCGAGGAATACGGCGGTACTGCGATGTTCTCCGGGATGTTGATGGAGGCGGCAGCCAACGTGTTCCTGTCTGCCGAGAAGGCACTCCATGAGCTGCTACTGACGCGGAGTTGGGGCAAGACGACGGTTACGCTGGAGCCGGTTGGCGTTGCTGGTCTGATCACTCCTTGGAACGCGAACTCGTTTTTCCTTTCCGCCAAGCTAGCCTCGGCAGTCGCTGCCGGTTGTACTACGGTCATCAAGCCCAGCGAGCTAAGCGCGTTACAAACGCGAGTGTGGATCGAGTGTCTGCACGAGGCAGAACTCCGGAAAGGGCTATGCAATGTCGTTGCAGGCCGCGGTGAAGTGGTAGGGGCTGAGCTCGTACGGAATCCCGACGTGGCCAAGATCTCGTTCACAGGCTCTGTAGCGGTTGGCCAGACCATCATGCGTGACGGTGCCGCCACAATGAAGCGCGTTACGCTTGAACTCGGCGGCAAGTCTCCGAACATTCTGCTCGACGACGCCGACCTCAACAAGTCAATCCCGACCGCGCTCGCGATCGCGTTCATGAACAGCGGACAGGCGTGCGTCGCCGGGACGCGGCTCCTTGTACCGAGAACCCGCCTCGACGAAGTGAAAAGTGCGATCGTGGCCGCAATGCACGCCTTTCCAATCGGTGATCCGAGCGATCCAAGGTCCGCTGTTGGCCCGATGGTGACGCAGAAACAGTACGACCGAGTGCAGTCCTATATCCGTAAGGGCCTCGAAGAAGGGGCGGAAGTGCTGGTCGGCGGCGAGGGTCATCCGCATGGCCTCGAAGCCGGTTACTTCGTGAAGCCAACCGTCTTTGTGAATGTCACGAACGATATGACGATCGCCCGGGAAGAGATCTTCGGCCCGGTCCTGTGTGTCATCAGCTACGAAAATGACGAAGATGCGATCAGGATCGCCAACGAAACGAACTACGGACTCCACGCCTATGTGAGCGGGAGCGACTTGCAGCGCGCACGCCGCGTAGCCTCCCATCTCCTCGCGGGCCGCATAGCAATCAACGGCATGTTTGACGATCAACAGGCCCCGTTTGGCGGATTTAAGCACTCCGGTGTAGGCCGTGAATTCGGTACATTCGGCATCGAGGCATTCCTCGAACCCAGGGCCATCCTCGAATGACCGTTCTGGTGTAGGGCAACAAGTCGAACAAGGAGATCACCTCGTGAGCAAACACGTCAGCATTTCCCCCATTGAAGCGGCTGATCGCCTCGCAATTCGCGAACTCGTTGAGGCCTATGCTCACTGTGCCGATCGCCGCGACGCCAAAGGACAGATGTCACTCTTTACCGCAGACACACATTTTGTGGTCTACATGGACGCAAAGAACTCCAAACCTTCAATGGAATTGCACGCGCGCGAGGCGCTTGCTCCCGTGTTTGCAGATCTCAACAAATACGCCGCCACGATGCACTTCCTTGGACAGACCACGGTCCTCACGCTGACCGGCGATCGCGGCACTGGGGAAACCTATTGCATGCCCCACCACCTCACAATCGAGGGTGAAAAGCGACGGCTCATGATTGCTGCGCTCCGTTATTACGACACATTCGTGAAAGTAGATGGCGCATGGTTATTTTCTGAGCGCCTGCTATACGTTGACTGGCTGGAGGACCGCTTACTGTCATGACGGAGAATCCTGGCATCTGGCGCCCTAAGTCAAAAGAGTCCCTGCTTTGGAAGAATTATGAATTTCAAGCACATTACGGTTGCGGTCAGCGGCGTGCTAGGTAATCAGATGAATTATCAAACGGCCTACAAAGGTTTTCGTAGAAATGTAATCGACATTTCGAGTGATCCAGTTCGTTGCACCCAAAAATTTTAAAAGAAACTGAACTAATAGGCATACATCTGGAACGCATGCAAATGTAAAGGAGCGCAGCAATGCCGAGACTCGAAGGAAAGACCGCCGTCATCACGGGAGGAAGCAGCGGAATTGGCCTCGCAACCGCCAAACTCTTCGTGAAAGAGGGCGCCTATGTCTTTATAACTGGCCGGCGGCAAGCAGAATTGGACAAAGCCGTGGCTGAGATCGAGTCAAATGTCACCGCCGTTAAAGGGGACGTTGCGAAGCCAGATGACCTCGACCGGCTTTATCAAACAGTCGCGGCCAAGAAGGGCAAGCTGGATATCCTATTTGCGAATGCCGGAATTGCGAAGCCGGTGCCCACTCCTGACGTTACGACCGAAGACTACGACCAGACCTTTGGCGTAAATGCCCGGGGCGTTTTCTTTACGGTGCAAAAGGCTCTTCCTCTGATGAAGGACGGTGGTTCGATCATCGTCAATGGCTCCGGCGCGTGGCAGAAAGGTATTCGGATGTATTCCACCTACAGCGCGACGAAGGCGGCACTGCGCTCGTTTGTCCGCACATGGACCGTCGAGTTGGCGTCCAAGGGCATCCGCGCCAACATGGTCAGCCCAGGCCCGATCGAAACGCCCCTCCTCGAAGCGCAGTTCGGACCGAACGTCGGCGCGATGAAGGACCGGTTCGTAGCCATGACGCCAATGCAGCGGATTGGACGGCCAGAAGAGATTGCCTCGGCCGTTCTGTTCCTGGCGTCCGACGAAAGCAGTTTCATCACGGGTGTCGATCTGCCAGTCGACGGCGGCACGGTAGCTGTGTAGCGATGGCCGAACTCGAGAAATTTGGCTTGCACTGAGTGCTGAATGAGCCGGCTCCAGTTCGTGGCAATAGCGTGGCCGAGCGAGTGTGGGTTGTGGAGGTTTTCTGATTGAATGCAAACCTTCAATCGCGACCGGACTTGTTGCTCTTCCTTTCTCTGTTAGCGGCAATTCTGTTGACTCCGGTGTTGAACCATGACAATTGGCGGCGACTGCTGCTCGCAGCCGTGACGTTCATACCAATTGTCTTATCCATTATCCGGTTGTCACAGATCAAAAGCTGGGTGTGGCCGTCAGTTCTGTTGGCATTGGGCAACGCGGTTTTTGTTGTGGCGGGCAATACGTTTCCGAGCCAAACACTGACAGGGATTCGATGGACATTCCTGGCTGCTTTCTTCGGGCTCACGGCCACAGGTCTTTTCTCGCATCTACGGAACGCTCGCTCAGTTGCTCGGGCACAGCTCTACACTGCGGTCAACATTTATCTATTGCTCGGTTTGCTGTGGGCGACGCTTTACTTGGCGATCGATGCTTTCTCTCCGGGTTCAATCAAAATTGGAAGTCATCCAGCCGACCGTCAGACCGAGTTACTTTATTTCAGCCTAGTAACGCTCTCCACAATTGGCTACGGCGATATCGTGCCCCTTAGCGGTGAAGCCCGGATACTCGCAGCGCTCGAAGGGGTTACCGGAGTTCTCTACACAGCGATTACAGTGGCCCTTTTAGTAGGCAGGTTCCGGAGTGAGTTTTCGGACTAGCCTGCGCGGGATCGAGAGCAGCGAGGTGTCATGACAATGAATAATGAGATATCTTCCGCGGCATCGCTGACCATTCCGATGGCCGGGCAGAATCGCCTCGTCATTGTGGGCGCGACAGGAATGGTCGGCGGATACGGGCTCCGCTATGCACTCGCCAACTCTGAGGTGAAAAGCGTTACGTCGATTGGGCGCAAGAAATCTGGCATCTCGCATCCAAAGCTGAAAGAGGTTCTGCATCAAAACTTCGCAGACTGTTCGCCACTTGCAAAGGCGCTCTCGAACCAGGACGCGGTGGTCTATTGCCTGGGGACCTACACCGGGTCGGTATCGAACGAGCAACTGCGTGTCATAACCGCCGATTACACAATCGAGTTCGCGCGAGTCTTTCGTGACAGCAGCCCTGACGCCGCGTTCTCGTTCTTGAGCGGGAGTGGCGCGGACCCGACGGGACGAAGCCGGTTTGCTTTCGCTCGCTACAAGGGACAGGCCGAGAACGCACTACTCGTGGCCGGGTTTCCGCACGTTTTTCTTTTCCGGCCCGCGTATGTCTACCCCGTGGAGCCTCGGAAGGAACCCAATTTCAGCTATCGCCTCATGCGCGCGATCTATCCCGCGTTTCGAGTACTGTTCCCTAATCAGGTGATTCGGGCCGACGATTTGGGATGCGCCATGGTAGATGTCGCCGTTCGAGAAAGAGGAGAGAGCCGAAACGTAGTTTTCGAGAATCGCGATATTCGGGCTATGGTCGAGTCTCTTCATCTCACCAGGTGAGACGTTCAGCGCTCAGACGGCGCAACTCCTATATGACTACAAAACAAAACGAGAGTTCTCTGTGCGCGTCAGCTACAATTCGCGGAACAGTTCAAGGTTGCTGCGACACACGAGGCGCTCTTTGTGAAGCGACTACAGAAGTTTCTGCGCTTCCAGGCAAAGTGACGTGGTGGCTATCCGAAGATTGGTGCTTCGAGGAGCAAATCGAAATGGCAATGACACGCCGGGAATTCGCGCTCTCTATGGCGGCCGCCGCTACCCTGCGGCCCTCTTTGTTCGATCCTCTTTCCCCAATAGGAGTGCCCCGCGGCGTTGTTCCTGGCCGGGTCACTTGGGTGCACGATCCAGCTGCTGTGACCTGGGACGGGACTGGTTCTTGGTGGACCGATGCCAACAACAACCAGTCTGTGATTGACCGCATGGTTTCCCGGTCCGTTTGTGCACTTACGAATCAAAAACAAAGTGCACACGCGTGGACTTCCATTTTTCAATACTTCAACCGCACTCACGGTCGGGGAAAATCTGGTTACAAGGCCGGCGAGAAGATCGCGATCAAGGCGAACCTGAACAACACAACGGACCACGGCACGATCGAACGCCTGAACTCGTCGTCCCATATGCTTCTCTCGCTCGTTCGACAGTTGACCGGCCCAGGAAGAGTGCCGCAATCATCGATCACCGTTTTCGATTCCAGCCGCTTCATCCCCGGCAATCTCTATGACAAGATTCACCATGAATTTCCCGGCGTAGTGTTCGTGGACCATATCGGAGGCGATGGCCGACTAAAAGCTGAGTTCAAACCGAACGCGATCCCTTTTTCAGTTGAAAGCAACAACGCCAAGGGACTCGATACTACGGTCGTCGATGCGACCTACTTGATTGATGCTGCAGTATTGAGAGCGCATGTGAGTTCAGGCGTGACACTGTGTGCCAAGAATCTGTTTGGCTGTACGAGTATCAATCCCGACTGGCACAAGAACGCGCACGATGGTTTCCGCCACAACAAGGATGGTTCGCCCAGTTATGCTGCATTCACCGATTACTTGGGTCACAAGGATCTCGGCCAGAAGACCGTGCTTTTCATCATCGATGGACTCTACGGAAACGACAACGTGGATGGTCCACCTCATCGCAAGTGGAAGATGGCGCCCTTCAACGATGGCTGGCCAAACAGTATTTTTATGTCGTTTGACGGCGTAGCGATCGATTCCGTTGGTTTCGATTTCCTCACTTCGGAATGGCCTGACCTTCCGGATATCGCGAATGCCGATAATTACTTGCGCGAATCTGCGTTAGCCAACGATCCACCTTCAAACACAGTTTATGATCCCGAGCGCGATGGCATCCGGTGCCGCAGCCTTGGTGTACACGAGCATTGGAGTAGCGGGGCAGATAAGAAGTACTCGCGCAATCTCGGAAAGGCGCGCGGGATAGAACTTTTCCAAGTATGAAAATGCCAGACAGTGTGCCGCCGGCCCCCGTTGAGTGGCGGAGTTGTCCAACGCAGATCGTTTATCGGTACTGAGGAGGGAGGACGAATGAGCCGAAGACGATTCTTAGTATCGCTTATTGCCACATTGTTGTTACCCGCAACCGCTCTCTGCCAGTCGTTCTTGAGCCAGTACAAAGGCTTGCCTTATCACGACAGCCGCTATAGTGGTGGTCCACAAAAGGTACCAGGACGGGTATTGTGCGCCTACTATGACTTAGGCGGTGAAGGAGTCGCGTATCACGACACAGATCCGCAGAATCACGGCAGCGGAGAACTGAATCCGGCTGATGGCACTTACCTCAATGAATTCCGTATCAACGAAGGAGAGGATACTTCCTACACAAAGTTCAATCGGAAACCAGATCCAGTTGACGACAACCCGTTCGACAAAATCGTTCCACCTGCCGAACTGCCCTACGTGGGCTGGACCGAACCTGGAGAGTGGTTCAACATCACGGTCGATGTGACGCGTGCCGGAACCTATTCCGCCGATTTTCTTTACACTTCCAGCCGCGGCGGAACAATCTCAGCGGATGTGAACGGGAAAGACGCAACTGGGCCGCTTCAGATCTCGAGCACAAACGATCCTGCAGACCCGCTAGCCTGGCGTCAATGGCACCACTGGAATCTGGCCACACACCTTTTCAAATTTCATTTCAACAAAGGGAAGAATGTTCTCGCCATCCACATATTGACGCTCGGCAACATGAATCTTGCCTATTTTGATTTCAAACCCGTCGACGAATGAAATTGTGAAAAGCTCGTCAGCGACGATCTATCGGTGGAAAGCGATAGCCCTTCGACCATATTGAAGGAGCATGCAAGCAAGGCGATCGCGATTCGAAACGTTCTTTGTGCTCGAATGTGACCGCTAGCTAGGGATTCATGGCGAGCCGTTTAGGACCGTTTTCTCCTTTAAATAAGTGAGATCGAATTATCGCGGCAGTCCACTATGGTGCACGAGAGCTGCGTAGCGATCAATTCGGCGAAGAACATCGACAGTTGTTGCGTATCGTATGGCCGATGAGTGAAGAGCAGAGGAGACCACATTGGAAGCAGAGGCGCAGCAGTATGTGTCCGTCCGCACGGTTTCGGCACTTACAAACCTTTGAACCCACAACTGAGTCAACGAGTGTGAATTCCTACTGGGTGAATCAGTTGTTTGCGCAGATGGAATTATGCTAGCGCGGGCCGATGCGCCCCGCACTAGGGTTCCAATCATTGACCCAGGTAGCGGGCAACAACGGCTTGAGCGTGGAATCCAGCGTTATCAAAGCTGAAGACGGCACCTGCCGCGACGATTTTTCCGTCGCTCTGAATCGCCAGCGATGAAATCGCCGACGGATTGCTACCCAGTGAAGTAGTTGTGGTCCCGCCGGTGCCAAAAGTAGTATCCAGCGTTCCGGCGCCGCTATAGCGAGATAACGCAAGACTTGATCCGGCCTGTCCGGCCGCGATGATATCGCCATTGCTTTGGATGGCAAGGGCGAAAGCGGTGGCATTAAGATTTGATCCGAAGGTGGTAAGAACTCCTCCGTGATTGCCGAAGCTGGTATCGATGCTGCCATTCGGGTTATAGCGTACCAGCCCGAAGCCGGTTTGGATCGATCCTGGTGGGTTGATCAACTTGCTCGCGATTGTTCCCGCGACAATAAATTTGCCATCGGGCTGAAACGCGATACTGGAAACCAGGGCAGTACCTGTAGTGTCGAAGACGCCGCCAGAGGCGACGCTGGCAACCTGTCCAAAGAGGCCAAAGGTTTTGTCAAGGGCGCCGTTAGGGTTAAAACGCACGATGGTCCCACCGCTTCCGCCGCCGGGATTGAAATTTGGGGCGCTCGCAATCATGATCTTTCCATTTGATTGCAATGCAACCGCCGCTGTACTGAAGAAGGGGAGCGTCGATAGCCCGCTGGTTCCAAAAGTCGTGTCGAGCTGGCCATTGCTGTCAAAGCGCACCAGGGTGTTGCTTCCGGTCACGAGAATCTTGCCATCCGGCTGGAGCGCAAAGGCCTCACCAAAAACTTCCAAGCCAAATACCTGGCCGCCGGTGCCGAAGGAGTTGTCTAAACTGCCGTTGGGGTTGAACCGGGCGAGCCCAAAACTGGCTGGTCCGTCGGCGCTCTGAGCGGCGATAGAGCCAACCAAAATTTTGCCATCTGGCTGGATAACGGCACTCGTCGGAACGGTACGCTCAATGCCGAAGACCACGACTCCACCCGTGCCAAAACTAGAGTCAGGCTTGCCGTCCGTATTGAGCCGCACGAGCGCAATACCGTTGTTCGATTTCTGTGGGTCACCG
>Ga0209060_10001810_pt1 | contig 21771 bp, 19 predicted proteins | sample Coa_R1_8_FD_187155 | JGI IMG/M metagenome (GOLD analysis project Ga0209060, IMG submission 187155) | Surface soil microbial communities from Centralia Pennsylvania, which are recovering from an underground coalmine fire - Coalmine... | ecosystem: Environmental > Terrestrial > Soil >...
GGTTGTGGGATTTAGTGCAGGACCGCGCGCTAGGGATTTGCTTTCTGAGGCGACGAGAGCTTCTTGAACTGTTCCATTTCCTGCTGGCTTGCGCTCAAGTCACGAGATCGCTGGTAGAGGCGCGCCAGCAAATAATGAATCTGCGGGTCGGTAGGGTCGAGTTTCTCTGAAGCGATCAATTCCGTTTTGGCTTCCTGAAGGCGGCCCAGATTGGCGTAACATTCCCCCAGGAGCTTATGCGCCATGGCCATCATGGGCTCTCCGGCTACTGCAATCTGAAGGTCACTGAGCGCCTCAGCGTAATGCCCCTCGCGCTGGGCGATATCACCGAGGTAAAGATGGGTCAGGGGATTTGAAGGCTCTTCCTTAAGCGCCAGGGTAAATTCATTACGGGCGCTATGGTTATCGTGCTGAGCCCAGTAATCGATGCCGAGAGCGTAGTGAATTCCCGCTGCGTCGGGGCGTTCTGTCAGCGCCGCACGGTATTCGCGAATGGAGTCTGCATATCTTTCTTCGTCGGCATAGATTTCTCCCATCAGCGCATGGAGCTGAAACGAATCCGGCCCCTCTTTGCGCAGCATTTCCATCGCCTGAAACGAGGCGTTCTTATACAGCCGGGCGAGTTGGTAAAGAGCGTCTAAATCTTTGGGATTGGCCAAGACCAGGTCATTCAGTTGTTCGATAGCGGCGTTGATTTGCCCCTGACCTTCGTAAGCGACGGCGAGATAATAGCGGCAACGCGGGTGAGGATGAGGCGTCACGAGCTCGCGATGGAAACTGCCGACGGCTTCTGCATTCTCATTGAGACCCAGGTAAGAAACGCCCAGATAGAAGTTGACTTCCGGATATTGCGGCTGAGATGCGAGGATTCTTTTGAACACCTCCACCGACGGGGTAAACTTGCCCTCGGTTTGATACAAGATGCCCAGCCGTTTGAGGATTTCCGGGTTCTGAGGAGCAAGTTTGCGGGCTTGTTCATAATCCTGCTCCGCAGCGGCATAATTCCCCTGGCGCTCGTACACTCGAGCCTGGTGTAAGAATTCATCCACCGGGCTTTGCGCAGGAAGAAAAACGGCAACCAGGAGGGGAATGAAAAGCCCCAAGAACCTGGCCAATCGGCTTCCCTTTTGTGATCCCGTCAGACAGCCGCCGAGACTCTCTACGTACAGCCCTGGGTGACAACGGTCAAGTATTTGCATGGCGTTTTTCGACAAATCTCAGCCCATGCCCTATTTAATGCGTCGAACGGCGACAATGCTTTCAGAACTCGGCGCGCCGGCGATAGCTTTGGTCCGAATGAGGGCCTCAAACCATATCCGATCCTTGGGTTCACCCGCAAGACCTAGCGCTTGAGAAAGCTTGTGCCGCCCCTCAGGGTTTGCTAAGAATCTGCCCGCCGCTTCGGTTCCTTCCTGCTGAAGGCCCTGCAAAATCAGGATGCTACCCTCGCTGCTCTCATAGGGAAGAAGCGCGATATCTGCATAATCTTCACCGTCGGTCCCAGTCCATCGGAGACCCTGGTAGTATTTCTGCTCTCCGGGCAACGGTTGAACATTCAAAAACGCCTTGCGGCTTTCTCCCACCTGGCCTTCTGACTCATGGAAATTCAGGCGATTTTCAAACAAAAGGACCCAGGGATTCGAACTGGGACTTCCTAACAGGATGAAATTGCCGTCGTTCAGATCCCGCAACTTCAGGTTGCGCGCCGAGCGCACGAAGGTGTGGTAGCGAAAAGGTCCGGCGAGATCAAGTAATGAAGTCAAGACGACGACATCCGCATACGAAGTAAGGAGCGAGTCAGAAATATATTCGGTGAAAGGCGTCTCTTTTGCCTCAATTCCGTGGGGAATGAAGCTTCTTGGGAAGTCAGGTTTCAAGTAGTCATCCAGTGAACCTTGCTTCTGGGCAAGGATGCGGAGCATGCCGTAGTTTGCATCCGCCACGACGATTTCAGTAGGGTGATGCGCGTCGAAAACCTGCGAGAGAGGCCAGGGCAAAGCTGCCCCAGTAGTCCCCACAAGGTTGTTCGACGACTTGTGGGAACGATATGCCAGCAAGAGGCATGTGACCGTCAGCAGTACGCAGATGACCCACGGCACGATCTGAAATGTCGAAAGGCCGCCTGGCGGCTCTTGGTGTGAGGCAGACTCAGCGGATGCAGTCGGCGCAGATGACCCGCGAAAGACAGGCACATAGCTGCCTTTGGGAATTTCAACAACCAGGGTTTCGGAACGCCCGGTGGTATCAAAGTATTCATGCAGTCTCAGACGCAACTGGCGCGCATGAACACGGACGCAGCTATCCTCTAGCGGACTGTAATCAGGCGGCTTGCCAAAAACGGCATGGCCGATTTTCTGCTCCGTTAACTCGCCAGAACGACCCAGGAGGCTTTGCTCCGTAAGGTACAGAAGTAACTCACGAAGTCGAGCCGACCTTTGGAAAGTGGCGCTGGAGACAATCCGCTCAACCAATTGCCAGCGTTGGTCGCCTGCTAAATCATTCTCCTGCCTGGCCATTCCCATTTTCCCTCAGCCTTTTATTAACCTGAATAGTCCACATGGTCAGGATCTGGCTCGTTTAGGTCTGGAGCGATGTGCCTTGAAAATAATTCTCCATTATAGGCTAGCTTATGATCCGATGAATGTCAGGGATATTCTCCGCATGATGTCAAGCTGCCTGCGTAAAAGGCGGAGGGTGCGGTTCCGCTGTCCGTGCTGTTCCTTGTAGCCGATGAAGAGGGCATCGATAATTCGGTCCATCCTTTCGCCATTAACGGAGGAGCGTGCGGCCCGCCCCGCCTCCGCCACCTGCTCGTAGTCATTCAGATAAACCGCTTCGTACTTCCTCGTGCGACAGAGCCGTTCCACGAAGATGTTGTCCATCGCCCGGCCCCGCCCGTCCATGCTGATCATGATCCCGCTCGCCTCCAGACGTCCCGTGAACAACCGCTGGTGTTTGTGGCCGGATTCCTGGTCGGAAGCTCGTAAGCCGCCTTCGGCTGGGGTATGGATTTACGTTCCCCGCAGCCGCTCCGCCTGGGCCACGCGTTCAATCGCGATCTCGTAGGCAGCCTGCCGCAGCGGGATTCGTTCGGCCTCGGCGCGCGCGGATGCCTCCTGAAAGGCTCGAGAGAGATAGCGGCGCAGTTCTGCCTCTACTTTCCTCTCATCCCAATCTTCCTGTTGCAGATTCTGCGCCCACTCGAGGTAACTCACCACCACGCCGCCCGCGTTGGCCAGAATGTCGGGAATCACCGTGATGCCGCGCCGCGCGAAAATCTCATCCGCTTCCGGCATGGTCGGCAGATTGGCTGCTTCCACAACCACGCGTGCCTGAACTCGCGGGGCGTTCCCCTGATGAAGAACACACTCAACCGCCGCCGGAATCAATACGTCGCAATCGAGCGTCAGGATCTCTTCGTTATCAACTGGTATCGTATCGGGAAAGCCCGCGACCGACCCGCGTTCGAGCGCATAAGCCGCAAGCGCCGGAATGGGGAGCCCCTTGCGATCTCTGGAGACAATTCCGCCATAAATGTCTGAAACGGCAATCACCTCGCAACCCTCCTCAGCCAGCGCCCGGGCGGTGTGGGAGCCAACGTTTCCGAATCCCTGAATCACAACCTTCAGCCCCAGCCCTTTAAGCGGATGGCCGAAACTTTCAACGTATTGGGAAAGCACGTATGCCACTCCGCGACCCGTGGCCTGCATCCGCCCCGGCAGCCCGCCAAGTTCAGCAGGCTTGCCCGTGACACAGGCGGGCGTGTAGCCGTGACGGGAACTATATTCGTCCAGAATCCACGACATCACGTTCGGATTCGTGCCCATATCCGGCGCCGGAACGTCGCGATAAGGCCCCAGCAGGCGATGAACGCGGCTAATGAACTTGCGCGTCAGCCGCTCGAGTTCTGCCGGAGACATCTCAGCTGGATCGCAGGCCACTCCGCCTTTGGCGCCCCCAAACGGAACGTTCACCAGCGCGGCCTTCCACGTCGTCACCTCTGCCAGCGCGCGGATTTCTTCTTCATCGACCCAAGGATGAAACCGGATTCCTCCCTTGGCCGGCCCCCGCGCGCTGTTGTGCTGCACGCGATAAGCTGTGAAAATGCGCAGCGACCCATCATCCATGCGAACTGGAACCTGGACTTTGATCTCCCAAAACGGCGTGCTGAGCAGGGTTCGCATTTCGGCACTTAATCGCAAGCGCTCCGTCGCGCGGTCAAAGTGATGGTCCACAATCTCGCGCGGACTGGACGCGGGCAAGGTTTCCTGAACAAACATGTCAATTCTCCTGGTAGGTTATTCCAAGACGCATCCAATCTGTCAATCTGAGCGGAGCAAAGCGAAGAATCCCCGCATTTCGGCTTAGGGTAAACCACGAAGAAGTCCGGTGGCAGTGATGAGTCGACAGTGGCGAGTGGCAAGCAAAAACCACCGGAACCCCGGGTCGATTTTTTGCTCATTACTCATCACTGATCGGCGGTTTTTCTGGCTCCTCAGGATGACGGCTTGTTGGGCTCTTCAGAACTGATTAGACTTCTCGACTTGACGACTGCCTGGGGCACAGCAAAAACGTCGTTATGCCTCAATCCGTTCCCCTTCGCCGCCGTCGTGAGTATAGGGTATCGTTTGGTTTTGCACGACGGCGCCCCCGGCATAAGGCCTCAGTTCCTGCCGCGAGAGCGCGACAAGATCCCCTAGACTGAAATGCTGAATGAAGTGACTTTTGCAGCGCGGGCAGCGCGTGAGCCGCGCTTTGTAGTAAATCCGCGCACAGTTAAAGCACTGCGTGCTGACATCCTGATTCCGGCTGTAGGCCTCCATGGTTCTCCTCCTTGATTATTGAGAATCTTCTCTAAACGGAACCTTAGGTTTGTTGGATGCGCCAAGCCGTCATAAGTCAAATTAGAAAGTTTTGACAGAATAATTCGTGTTTTTCTAATAATTCTCGTAGCATACGGAGGGGGTAAATCTCGGGAAGATAGCCGAAGTGTTAGCATCATCACCTTTGACGGGCGGCCACAGGTTTCGCTAGAATGGCGCTTCCATCTCCTGGCGAGAGGCTCTGCGTTGATCGAAAGGATCAGGATCGCCATTGGCTCAGACCATGCCGGATTTGCGCTTAAGGAAAGCGTGCGTCGTTACCTAGCGAGCCATGGTTACGTAGTGGAGGATTGCGGCGTTCATTCCGAGCAGCCAGCCGATTATCCGGATTCTGCCGAAAAAGTGGCTGTTCGAGTTTCGAGCCATGCAGTCGACCGCGGCGTCCTGATTTGCGGCACCGGTCTTGGAATGGCAATTGCAGCCAATAAGGTTCCGGGCGTTCGCGCCGCGACTTGCAATAACACCCTGCTGGCCCGCCTAGCTGGCGAGCACAATGATGCCAACATTCTCACCATGGGGGGGCGCATTGTGAGCGAGGCTGAAGCTCAAAGGATTCTGGACGCCTGGCTTGGCGCAGCATTCGCCGGCGGCCGTCACCAGGAGCGCGTCCAGAAGATCACGAAGATTGAAGAGGAACAAACCCTCCTTAAGCAGGCGCCTCAAAGTTGACGCTCCCGCGCGGCTGCCCTTATGATGGGGTGTGGCCGCACTTTCTCAAAGTCAGACCACACCGGTACGAAGACCCCAGCCAAGGAATATCGCCCTATGAGCCCATCACAGCCTTCCCGCCTGCGCTCGCTGGAAGAAGTCGATCCTGAAATTGCGCGAGCCATTGAAAACGAGGCCGAGCGTCAGGCACGCACACTCGAATTGATTGCCTCAGAAAACTTTGTGAGTGAAGCGGTGCTTCAGGCGATGGGTTCGGTGATGACCAACAAGTACGCCGAGGGTTTACCCGGCAAGCGCTACTACGGTGGGTGTGAATTTGTGGATGTGGCTGAACAGCTTGCCATTGAGCGCGCCAAGAAGCTCTTCAACGCTGAACACGCGAACGTCCAGGCACATTCCGGCAGCCAGGCCAACCAAGCGGTTTACATGACGGTTCTGAAGCCGGGCGACAAGATTCTGGGCATGAATCTGGCGCACGGCGGTCATCTGACTCACGGCCACCCGCTGAACCTTTCCGGCAAGCTCTATCAGATTATTCCCTATGGAGTACGCAGGGATACGGAAACTATCGACTACGATGAAGTGGAAAGACTCGCGCAGGAGCATCAACCCAAACTGATTCTTGCGGGTGCCAGCGCCTACCCCCGCACGCTGGATTTTGAGCGCTTTGCATCCATTGCCAGAAAATATGGAGCGATTTTCATGGTGGATATGGCGCATATTGCCGGGCTGGTGGCGGCAGGGCTGCATCCCAGCCCAATTCCGCACGCCGACTTCGTCACCACCACGACGCACAAGACCTTGCGTGGGCCGCGGGGTGGGGCTATCTTCTGCAAGGCGCAGTACGCGAAGGAACTGGATAGGACCATGTTTCCCGGCATTCAAGGCGGCCCGCTCATGCACATCATTGCAGCCAAGGCCGTGTGCTTCCACGAGGCGCTGCAACCGGAATTCCGTGACTATCAGAAGCAGATCATTCTAAATGCCAGGACGCTGGCCGAAACATTAGCGGAAAGAGGCTTCCGAGTTGTCTCGGGTGGAACGGATACACACCTGATGCTGGTGGACGTTTTTTCGCGCAAAGTCACCGGCAAGCAGGCACAGGAAGCGCTGGAGCACGCGGGAATCACGGTGAACAAAAACGCCATCCCTTTCGACGTCAACCCGCCCATGGTCGCAAGCGGCATTCGCATCGGCACACCTGCCGTCACCACGCGAGGAATGAAAGAGGCGGAAATGCGGCGCATTGGCGACTGGATCTCCGAAGCCCTCAACAATCTCGAAAACGCTCCCACGCTGGAACGAATCCGCAAGGAAGTTTACGCCCTCACAGACCAGTTCCCTCTCTATGAAAACCGTCGACCGGCTATGGCGCGGATAATCTGAAAATCCTGAGATCACATTTTTTACCAAGGCTTTAGAAACAGAACTTTCAAGAAGCCTGTCAAAGCCTGAAGGACTACGACCAATTTCGCTATCGATCTTGGCCCGGCAGAATCGCTGCTGCAGCTAGATGGCTCGTCTTTGTTAAAAAGCAACCTAGACGTGCAAGGCAGGCAATCACTCTTCGCTTCAATAATGGCCGAAATTCGCGTAGCCAGAAATTGGGGTGCTCCTCACAGTTTTATCGGGACCGCGCTGGATGGAGTCCTGCCCGATCGGATGTGTCTGTTCTCGAGGAATCAGCCTGATCTCCCTGAGGCATAATGCGTATCGACTGCCTGGAAGGTTCACCGGCCGGGTTGCGGGTTCCGGCTCGGAATAGCAAAGCCACAGAGTATATCCATCGCGTTCGATGAATTTTGAGGGAATATTGATGAAGTATGCCTCTTCGCCGAACTTGTTCAAATAGGCTGCAAGCTTCCAAGGGCCGGTTATATACCTCGAAATCAGGATGTAAGTGTCGTTTGCGCCTGGCGCAGGCCACGGACCATGAGTCACACACATTAGATACCTTTTAAGCGGCGCGTCGTAGGTCATCGTGACCGGGCCCATATGGCCGTCCCATTCAATCAAAGGTCCTATTTTGCTGAATTCATGGGTCCACTTAGGGTGTTCTCCCGAACGGGGACCGGCAAAGAACTCATATGCGGACATCTCGTTCATATTGTGAGGCATGGAAGAACCCGGGTGAGATAGATTTGATCTCCGGTGATCCAGTTTTCATAAATCCATGGTCGTGTTGCTCCATGCACAACCAGATATGCCTTCCCATCCGGCGAGAAGCGCATATTACGCCCAAAATCTACAAAGTGCGGGGTCCCTATTTTGATTTTGGCTTCAACGCTTCCACCTTCATTGAAAAAGGTTGTGAAGAGGTGAAAGGCCGGATGGGATCCATGTTTTTTCGTAATCTGATGAATAACGGAATCCAACAAAGGGTCCAATCCCATCTTCCGTTGCATACGTGCCGTAATACCACACGCCATTGTAAACGAGGTTCGCGCATGGGTAGACCCCCAGATACGGCGCAGCCTTTTCATCATGCCGGCCCAGGCAAACGATTTTCAAACTCATGGGATTATTCCCGACGATCTCCGCTTGACCTGTATTCGGGTGAGGACCTTTTGAATCGACCCTCACACCCCCCACTGTATCATCCGCATAAGGCGAATAGAGATTCCCGTCGGTGGCCCATGACCGATACCAGGTGTCCGCATGCTCATATTCGGCATGCCGTCCCGTCAGTTTGACCCCTGCGATTTCTTCCGATGAGGGAAATGGGCAATCCGGAGGTGGCTGGGAACGCCAACTTTGAGTTTTTAACCCTGCTGCGCTTGCAGGCCCTCGCAAGCTACCCAGGCAAATGGCCAGTAGGAATACTAAACTGCCCGATAACAACCGCATGCAGCGCCCATAAAGCAAGAGAAATCATGTCCTCCAAGAGGGACATCCGATCAGAAATAGAACTTCAAAGCGAATTGAATTTCCCGCGGATCATTAGCACCATCGCGGACGGAAGTGATTCTGCCAAAGCTCGATACATTGGTAAAATCCGTGAAACTAGGCAGGGCAAATTGAGGGGTGTTCGTCACATTGAAGACCTCGGTGCGAAATTCCAAACGCGTGCTTTCGGAAGTGTGGAATTCCTTAAAGAGCGAGAAGTCAAAACGGTGGAAGCCCGGCCCGTGCAATTGGGTGAACGCCCCACCTAAGGGTGCAAAGTTGGTTTGAGAGATGGTAGTGGCCGGCGCCGGATTCGCAAAGGCTTTAGGATTCATCCATTGATTGACATCGTGCGGGCCTGCATAGACGTTCTGCCCCGGGACTAGAAGCGCGTTGCATCCCAAACCCGCAGTAGTCGCAATGGGGCATCCTACGGTAAAGGGCTCGCCATCCTGAAGCGCCAGAATCCAATGTACACTCCATCCGCCCAGCGCCTGATTCAAGAGTCCGCTGCTGTTCCCCAACAGCCGGTGGCCGTTCCCTATGGGCAGCACATATCCCCCGCTAAAGTGTAAAATCTGGGGGACATCGAAATCACAAAGTGAATAATCCTTCTGAATCCCGAAGCCGGGCACACCGGCCGCCCGGTACCCTCCGATGTCTCCCGTCAAAAGAGTTCGAGCGTCGGTGCGGCATTTGGAATAGGTGTAGTCAGCCAGGAAATTCAAACCGTTGCTGAATCTCCTTTCAAACGAACCCTGAATAGAATGATAGTAGCTGTTGCCTTCAGTAGCAGAATAAGTAGCGCTTCGTTGAAAATCCGGGAAGGGCACAAAGTTTTGAGGATTCAAGCTTGGGGGAGCGATGAATTGCACGAGGTTGGATTCCGGCTGGGTCGTCAGATGATGCGATTGATTTCCCACGTACCCCAGCGTCACCGTCTGATTGGGGGTCACCGCATACTGAAGGGTAACGTTGTAAGACTCCGTATAAGGCGTCAGCCAGTGAAACTGGTCGCCCTGCAATGGTATCCCAACGCCGGAGATGTCGAGGGGATTAAGAGGAATGCCCGTCATTCCATTTTCGAGACTTGCAAACACTCCCGTAGGATAGGTAATCGAGTGAGCCGCATCGGGGGCGAAGAACCCTTGCTCGATGTCGAAAGGATAGTTTTGCGCCGCATGAATATTCGGCTGCTCTGGAGGACCATAAAATAAGCCGTAGCCTGTCCGCAGAACTAATTTGGAAGTGAGGCGATAAGCGAGCCCCGCCCTCGGACCAAAATTCGTGCGTTCCGCTTCAATCAAGGAAGCCCGCGACGAACATACCTTTTGGATTCCATCCTTAGCCAGAGCCGCTAGGAACGAAGAAGAAAGAATGGGCTCATTGCAGCGTGCTGCTGGAAGGATGAACTGCGCCTGTCCGGGGGCTCCGTTGCGGAAAGCCGCAAAGTGATTGAAGTTTTCTTCACCCGGATCGAAGTATTCGTAACGCAGCCCCAGATCGAGAGTCAGCTTGGGAGATACCTTCCAGTCATCTTGGAAATACCCCGCCCAGTAATTCCTTCCCAGATCGATGTTGGGGATGTTCGACGCAAATACGGTGTCCGCCCCGCCTAGATTATCGAAACCGTTCGGAACCTGTGAAGGCATCGGCGTTAAAAGAACTTGCGCCATGCCAGTGTTCCCGCCGCCAGCATTGGGGACTTCGGTATATGTCCCATCAAAACTAAAGTGCCCCCGCGACCAGGCGGGCTGGAAAAACTGCTGCTTGATGTGCTGAAACTCAAATCCCCCTTTGAAAGTATGCCCGCCGTAAACCTTGGTGAGGTTTTCCGTGGCCTGCGTCGTCTGATTTGGCTCGAACGTGGGGAGAAAATTTGAGGCACCGATTCCACTCAGACCGGAAATCGAAATCTCAGGGAGCCCGCCGTTATTCGGCACTTGCGGAACTCCCTGAATCCCAAATTGCGCCGGAATGCCGAAAGTGTTCGCATTGGGCTGCACTCGCGACGTTCCTTGCCGATCCACACCAATACGCGCTTCATTGATCACCGTGGGTGAAAACGAGTGAGTCTCACTCAAAACGGTGTTCAGCGTGGGGTTTTCCTGATACCCAGCGTTGAATCCGCCGCCATCTGCCACTCCCTGAAAAGGTGCAGGCGTGAACTCGGGATTGATCGAGAAACTGACGCGGCCGAATATCTGATCGTGGTCGCTGAAGTTATGGTCAATGCGGATATCGGATTGGTCAACACTGTTCCGGATAGCCGGATTGGCGCTATAGTTGCTGAAGATACCTGCAGCCGTTGGATTGGGGTAAACATTGAGCAGCTTGATGGCATTAAGGTCCAGTCGGTTCGCGGGAAGATGGTTCAACGCTGCGATGACTCCAGGCGTTGTGAAATCTATCATGCCCACCAGATTTCCAGCATAAAAAGGATCTCGCACGAATCCGCTCTGCGTCGCTGTCAATCCGGTAACAGGGTCAACCTGCCCAGCCGTCACCGCTCGCGTTGTTGCAGGATCGAAAATCGTGCCCAGAGGGAAGGTGCGGCCTAACAGGTCGGTGCGAGTTCCGGACTGGTCTTTAATGAGCTCAGAAAAGTCGGTGAAGCCGCTGCTCCTTTCTAAGGCGGTTGGAACGTTCTCGACGAAAGGCGTGGCCTGGCGGATTCGAGTCCCTTGATAATCGACAAAAAAGAAAGTCTTATCCTTCCCATTGTAAATATGCGGGATCTCAATCGGACCACCCAACGTGAAACCAAATTGATTCTGACGATATTCGCCCTTGGGGAGATTGCCAGCGTTCTCGAAGAAGTTCGCGGCGTCCAGGCCGCTATTCCGAAGGAATTCCCATGCGTCTCCATGAAACTGGTTTTGGCCCGACTTGATGGTGGCATTTAGCACCGCACCGGCTCCACGCCCAAATTCTGCACTATAGTCAGCCGTCTGCACCTTAAATTCCTGAATCGCGTCCACGGGCGGAAGTGCCACGTAGTTTGTGCCCCCCAGAAAATCTACCTGGTTGCTGTTATTGTCTATGCCGTCCAGAAGATAATTGTTCTGGGCAGGACGAGTGCCGTTGGCTGAAAAGGAGCCCGACTGCGCCAATCCGCGTCCATCCTGGTTCGCGATGCTCACACCCGCGACGAGCTGAGCCAGGAATGTATAGTTGCGACCGTTCAGGGGCAGATTGTTGATCTGCCGGGAGCCGACCACCTGACCCACAGAGGCGTTTTGCGTCTGAAGAAGAGGCGGGGCTGCTGAAACAGTGACGGTCTGTGTAACCATCCCGGGGACTAGCGTGAAGTCGACCACCACCTGCTGCTGCACGTTAACCGTGACATGAGAATTGGTCGCCCTCTGAAAGCCGGTCTTCTCGACGGTTACCGTATAAGCGCCAATTTTGATCGGGGTGAAAATATAAGATCCGGCGTTTGAAGTGGTCGTCTTGAGTGAGAAACCCGTTCCTTGGTTTGTTAAAGTGACCTGAGCGCCGGGAATCACCGCCCCGCTCTGATCTTTCACGACACCTTGGATTGATCCAGTATCCACCTGTCCGTACGCCTGCCAACTGCATCCAAAGGCAAGGAGAAGAACCCCGAGGACCCATTTCCCTTGCAGAGGACCCGTTTTGCGCTTCATTAGACCCTCCATTCTGCTGCCTTCAAAATTACGAAATGATATTCTCAGGCCCCGGGCTCCCTCTCGATTGCTGCAGGATGAAACTCGATCAGGGCCACTTCTCTCCGTTGCGGATGGTTGTATCAACAACCACTAAGTATCGGAACTGATTTATATCAGTGAGTCATGTCGATTGTCAATATTTTTTCGATATTTCAAACAAGAAAATAATGGAAAACTTTACGTAGATTCCATCGTTCATACAAGTAACTTATTTACAATAATATAGACAAACACAATAGGAGCTTTAATCGCGGCAAAAGACGTCTTTTTGAGATTTTTATTCGATTTAATTAATGTAAATTTCGTGTCACAAATACCATCCGTAACTCAACTTGAGTTAAGATCATAAGCCTTGAGGATAATTCAGTGAAGAGTACGATGCGCGATGTGGCGAGACTCGCAGGAGTCTCAGTGCCGACAGTTTCCGCGGTGATTAATGCTAAACGGCACGTGCGTCCCGAACTGGCCGAGAGAGTCAGACAGGCCGTTGAGGCATTGGATTACCACCCGAACGAACTCGCACGAAGCCTGCGAATGCAGCGGACGGAAATCGTCGCCGTCATCATGCCTCAAATCGCTAGCCCCTTCTTCACGGAAGTCCTACGAGGCGCTGAGGACGTCACCCGCAGCCAGGGATACTCCATCGTTATCGGTGATTCAAGCGCTGACCCCACAGAGGAGTCACGACAGATCAAGGCGCTGCTGACGCGTCAGGTCGATGGCATCCTGTTGGCTCCAGCTCATCCCGCGCCAGACCTTCAACCCTTGGCGCGAAAGCATATTCCCTTTGTCTTATTTGACCGGATTCCCGCCGGCTATACCGGACCAGCCGTCGTAACGAACAACGCTGAGGCAGCCTTCGAGGCAACACAACATCTCATCGGCCTTGGCCATCGGCGGATTGGCATCATTACCGGCAAGCCAGGCATCTCAACTGCAATTGAGCGGGCAGAGGGCTTTCGGAAGGCTATGGGGGACGCAGGACTCCCGGTGCGAAGCGAATATGTCTGCTGCGGAGATTACAGGCTTGGAGAGGGATATGCGTGCGCGATGGCCCTGATGAAATTGCCGGAGCCGCCGACAGCCATTTTTTCCTGCAACTACGAGATGACCTTGGGCCTGGTTCGGGCGCTTTCAGAGCTCGGGATTGCGTGTCCGACCCAGGTCAGCATCTTGGGTTTTGATGACTTCGTCGTTGGCATGGATGGCTTCAGCTGGGCCACCCTCTTCTCGCCAAAGCTTACCACCGTGGCGCAGCCGGCCTATGAAATCGGCAAGACGGCGGCTCAATTGCTGTTAAGTAGAATCGAGCGAACCCGTCAACCCTCCACAGAGGAGTCCGGCAAGGCTTCGATTATCCGGCTTCGATGCGAGCTTAAAATTCGCGAGTCCACAGCCCCACCGCCGAGCTGAGCCATTCTTGTCAACTGCGAAGCTTATGCGCCCAGCCTGCGCATGATGCGAGGAGTGAGCCACCAGGATAGAAGTCCAGGAGGTTCGGGCGGGGAGTCCTCAAAACTGATCAGGCAGCAGCCGCCTTTCTTGAAAGCCAGGTTAGCGGCGTGTCCGGAGCCGATCCACTCGGAAGCCAATTCGCTCAGTGAAGGTTCATGACCGACTAACATCACGCGGGTACGATCCGGATGTTGAGAGAGGAAAGATATCACTTTCTGAGAAGTGACCGCGCCCGGGACTAGCGCTTCGCAGGTATCCATCGCCGCCGAGGGCGCAAGCACATCCCGGATGATCTCCGCAGTCTCCACCGCGCGTTTCAGCGGGCTGGTCACAATCCAATCGAGAGTTACACCCAGGCGATCAAGTCCCTTGGCGATGCCCCTGAGCTTTAATTTTCCCTCCGGGGTCAGAGGGCGCCTGGCATCGTCGGAGGTGCTGCCGCCTTCCGGGTCCGCAGCAATTCCGTGACGCATGAGGTAAAGTTCGTAGGGCTGATCATCGTTATTCTGAGATGACTTCTTTCGTGAGGCCATAAGACGCTCTCCGTGATGCTGGCAGACGATCGGATGACAAAGCCCAACTCGAGCGCTCGTTATCAGATCGGGTCAGCGAGGCTGGATTCGCTCCACAAAGTTTCAAATTCCTGCGTGTAAGCTTCGACCAAGGCAGGGTCTGAGAGAATCACCAGATTTTCGTAATTCTCTTTCTCGGATTCCAGAGTCCAATTGTAGCTTCCCGTCAGCAAAATGCGGTGATCCACAAGGGCAAACTTGTGATGCATCTTGGACTCCCGCCTCCCACGACCGCAAGACAGCCGATATGGAAGCGCTGTCTCGAGCAGGAGTTCTCGTGCCATGCGATTTTCCAGGAATTTCCCTCGATCAAGCACGATCCGCACACGAACGCCTCGCTTCATCGCGTCAGCCAGGGCTTGCGCGAGCGCGGGGTGATTCATGCGGTAAAGGGCTGCATCCACGGAGACCGAGGCCTGTCCAATGCAGCGGTCAATTTCCCTCGCAATACTCCCCGACCGCGTAAAGAGGGCGCCACCTGGCATGGATTTTCACCCCATTGCTTCCGCCATCGATTGCTGAAAAAGGACTGCCCACGGTCATCCCGGGTGGCCTCCCAAAATGCGATCCGTGACGAGTCAAGATTGCCTGCGCAGCCCCCACCCTGAGCCAGAATAAGGTTCTATTGGCCCCGCCTTTCTCGGCTCAGCACATAAAAGCAGGTTCCTTCTTCACCCTCCGGTACGGTCACAAAGTCCTCCACCTCATACCCCCGATCGAAGTAATGTTGAAAAATTCTGCGCGTTTCCATCCGCCAGCGCTTCGCGAGGCGCAGATCCCGCTCGCGCATGGCATCCGTATCATCAGGGATTTCCACCAGTAAGCGCGGAGCGGAAAGGTTCCAGGCAATGCGGTGATTTTTAAGGAAGTGGCGCGGAGCACGCCGGGTCTCATTAACGCGCGGCCATGAAAGATCGATCCCCCCTTCCGATCGCTGTCGCAAGCGGCGTTCCACCTCGGCTGAGGCAATATTCCAACAAGCGACAAATCGGTCGCTCGGAAGGCCTTTTTCGATACGGCTGGGAAACTTGCCATAGCAGTCTGGGATGTACTCTTCGATCTGGACGCCCAGCCGACCAACGTTCAATTTGGCATTCCGGCTCTGCAGCGGGTCAAAAGTCCAACAAATGGCGCGAAGACCCTGATCACGCGCCAGTTGCCGGTGAAGCAACTTCATCCGAAAACCCAGGCCGCGATCCCGGAAGCGCGGCCTCACCGCCATCATATGTGACCAGTGAATCAGCTTCCCCTTGCGTTTCGCCAGAAAAGCACAGAGGAATCCCGCCATTTCGCCGGCCGCCATCGCGCCCAGGACTGCTCCCCCATATTTTTGCATCACGCTCAGAAGCTCCGCTGAAATCGCAGACGCGCCCCACACTTCCCGCTGAATCTCTTCACATGCGCGGAACTCTTTCTCCGTTTTCAGTGGGCGAATCCTGATGCGGCTCATAAGGGAGACGGGGCGGATAGGCGCAGGCCTTTTCGTCAGAGACAGGCGAAGGCAGCGAAAAGCATCCCTATTCGCCGCACATGCCTCGGCGCGGAGCTCCGCAGGGACAAGGTCCCGGTTCGGCTGAGATTCCTGAATTCCCGGAGACGGCAAAAACGGAAAGCAATCGCTCGACGCGTTGGCTCTTGCAATGCTTGCAGGTGACTTCTTGAGCACTGGAAGAAACGAGTGCTTCAAATTTGGTTCCACACTCGCGGCATTCATATTCAAAGATCGGCATGTTCCCACCTCTTCCTCGAAATATATCCGACAACGATCACCATTTTCAAATCCCGAACCTGAGAATGGACGTCAAACCAGGCTCGCGGCTGCTGACTTGACCCGCCTCAAGAGTGCGTAGGGCGACTTCGAGATTTGCGAAAGTGATCATAGCCCCGAGGAACGATGACTCGATTGGCGCCGTTCTCCTGCATCAGCACACCCCTGTCCGCGCTGCATACTTCTCCGATCGGGTGAATGCGGACCCCTCGAAACGAGGATGGAATTCGATTGACTTTCGTCGGCGGAACGGTAAACAGCAACCGGTAGTCCTCACCTCCACACAGCGCCCATTGAAGCAGCCGCGCTTGCAGGCGATCGTTGGCCGGAGCATGAGGTCGGGGAATGCGGTCTGCCCAAAGGCGGGCTCCCACGCCGCTCGCTTCGCAAAGCCGATGGAGGTCCGTCGAAAGCCCGTCACTCACATCGATCGCGGCTGAAGCCAATTTTTCTTTTGCAAGATACTGCCCCAAGGCGCACTGAGGCTCAGGATAAAGGTGGGCGCGCAAGGCTTCATGAACGGTTTCTCTTTTCGCAGGCGCTTTGAGCAGTTCCAGACCCCACGCTGAAAGCCCGAGTGTCCCCGCGACGAAAATTCGGTCTCCCGGCTTTGCTCCGGAACGCAGCAACGCCTTGCCACGCGCCACTTCGCCAATCATCGCTACATCCAACAATGTCTTTCCCGAATAGCAAGCCGTGTCACCCCCCAGGATGCTAACCCGATAGCGACGTGCCAGCTTCAACATTCCTTCATAGAGAGACTCCACCCATCTTCGACTTGCACGCCTGGAAAGTGCCAAAGCGACGAGCGCATACTTTGGAACCGCCCCCATGGCGGCAACATCGCTCAGCGAGCGAGCGAGCGCCCGGTGGCCAACAGACTCCGGCGGATGAAGAGATGTCGCAAAATGGACGCCCTCGATCAGGAGATCCGTCGTTGCTACCATCTCGGCGCCTGAAGAAATTCGGGCGAGCGCTGCATCATCACCGATGCCCAGTCGCACTCCCCGAACCCGTCCTGTAGTGCGCTTCCGAAGCCAGCTTACAAACTCCTTTTCGCTCTGAAAAAACTGCTCAGAAATCATGTGCCGCCAAACGTTTATATTCTCGTAAACACAAGATGAGCCGTTATTTATAAATTATAGTCTGATGAGACCAAATTTCAGACTAATTTCTGCGTTCTGGAAGTCTTTTTTACTTGACAATCGTCATGCAGTCCAATAGCATTGCTACCTGCTTCACCCGAGCGCCATCGTAGGATTCCTTTCGGCAGCGACGTCGCGGCCGCGAAACCTTTGGCATGATATTCAGCACTTATCAAAAGAAGAGAAAGCTTTATACGCTACTTCTGCTAGGACCCCACGGCAGGCCGTTTAAGCTTCAAATCCCCAAGTATGCGCTTTATTTGCTGCTGGCTTTCAGCCTTGTGGGGGTCATCACGCTCACGGCTCTGGCTAAAAGCTACGCCCGAATGTTGATGAAAGTTTCAAACTATAATTACTTGCGCGCCGACCGTGAGGCCCTGAAGACCCAATACCACCTTTTAGAGAGCGCAGTCAAACACACCAACACTCAGTTAAGCTCGCTCGAGTCGCTGGCTTCCGAGGTCGCTGTCAGCTATGGATTTGCGAAGACTTCACCTTCTGTGTTGGCCCATATGGCTCCCACAACCATTTCGCAAAGCAATTCAACGGGTGACACACGCTACAATGCGTCGCTCTATGCCTTTAATTTGATCGAACAGGCTTCCATGATTCCCTCTCGGAATCCTTCCCTGTTGGGACTCTTGTCGAGCCCCGCTGTAAATCCCGGAGAGATTCCAAGCATCTGGCCCGTCGAGGGTGAAGTAACGGCCGGTTTTGGCGAGCGTATGGATCCGTTCAGCGGCGAAGGCGCATTCCATCCCGGCATGGATATTGCCGCTCCCTCCGGCACTCCTGTCCGCGCCGCGGCCGATGGGATTGTTTTGCATGCCGGCCCCGGAGAAGCCGGATACGGCAATGAGATTCTGATTGACCACGGGTCTGGAATGGCCACCAAATATGGCCACTTGCGGCGAATCTTCGTGATCGAGGGACAGGAAGTGAGAAAGGGCCAGATTATCGGCAGCGTGGGCATGACTGGCCGAGCTACAGGACCGCATCTGCACTACGAAGTGCTGGTGCATGAAACGCCCGTCAATCCTGCCAAATTCCTCCGCGGTTAAAACCACATCAACCTCAGTAGTATCCGAGAAGAGACAAATCAGGTAGTGGGTTTTTCTGCCTTCTGCCTTCTGCCTTCTGCCTTCTGCCTTCTGCTTTTTGCTTTCCGAAATCTGAGTTATCATCATCCATTCTCGGCGGGAATCCCGCAAACTGACAAACGAAAAAGGTTCACTCATGACCCAACTGATGGATGAGATCATGCAACAGCCCGGAGAGTTGGCCGGGGTTCGCAAATATTACAGCAGCCCGGGCGCCATTCCTTTCAAGGCTCTGCGCAAGCTGGTGAGCCGCTGGCCTCCCATCGTGGTTTTCACCGGCATGGGATCATCATTGTTTGCAGCCTACCCCGCTCAAGCTTACCTCACATCGCTCGGCATTCGCGCTCTCGCGTGGGAAACCGCCGAACTGCTTCACCATCACCTGAACATTCTCGGTCCGGATATGCTGCTGGTAGTGATTTCGCAATCCGGCGAGACAATCGAGATCGTGAAACTGCTCGATTCCCTGCCACGCAAGCTGGGCATACTGGGCGTTGTAAACGTCGAGGCCAGCACGCTCGCACGCAAGGCGGATTTCTTCCTGCCCATGATGGCCGGTCGGCAATCCATGGTGACCACGAAGACCTATATGTCCAGCGTGGCCGTGCTCATGTACCTCGCCTTTGCCATCACGCAGCAGCATTCACGCCCCGTCACCCAAGCGCTGCTTGAGATTATCGAGGCGCAGGAGGAAATCCTGGAACGTCAGAACGAGTTGATCCCTCCGACCGTTGAGTTTTTCAACCATCCCACCTATACGGCGCTGATGTCGCGCGGCGCGGACCTTTCCACCGTCTACCAGGGCGCCTTGACATTAAAGGAGGTGGTGCGCATCGCCGCCGAAGGGACGAGCGCGGCACAGTTTCGGCATGGCCCGATTGAGATTGTCAACACAGCCCATCGCTACATCGTGATCGCCCGCAAAGACCTGCTCCGCCCGCGCGGCAAGACCTCTTCAACGGGCAAGTTTCTGCTCGGCCTGGCGGAGGAAATCCGCTCGCGCGGTGGCCGGGTGCTGCTGCTCACGGATCTCCCCGCGCAGGAAGCCACCAACATGCGTATCCTACGGGTGGCAACCGCCCGGCTGGGCATGGGCACGCTGATCGATTCACTCCATATTCAGTTGATGGCGCATGAACTGGCCTTGCGGGCTGGACTTGAGCCCGGTAAGTTCTGGATCGCCGAGGAAGTAACCCGAGTCGAGTAGTGTCCTCTCCCAGCCAATTCTTCACCCCCCACCGCTACCCCTCCTTAACCCCGGAGGGAAATTCCACCGCTCTCCAAGAAAGCGCAAAGGGATGGCAAGCGTGGTGGTGATATGCTCCCCAAGCTGGCCAGGTTGACGAGTAGGGCTAGTATGCTAGCCTATTCTATCTCCAGTACGACAAGGGAATCCACCACACTCGAATAAGCCTGCATAGCATCCGGCTTTCCACTACATATTTCACATAATGAAATTATAATGCTAGATGCTTCAGCTTAGGGTTCGTTCCCGAAATTTAAGTTGGTTAATGCAAGGCTCTTTGGGCTGTGTACTGACGCAGGAAAATCATCAACCTGAAGAATTCAGATGTTGATTCTAAAGGGTGATTAGGGTTCGTGGGTAAAATTTTTTCTTTCAAGCTACTCTGGCTTCCATGCTAACAGCTCTTTCCAGCACATCTGACCAACCTTCTGAACAATCCGTCACTCATGCTGTAGTGGATGGTTCCTTCGCGTATCCATAGCCCATAAATTAAAAAGCCCCGCACTGGGCGGGGCCGAAGGTCGCTGGAGTCAGCGGAGCCTTACGCGAGCAAAAGCTCGGCTTACTAAGATAAGCCGGAACAATCGCCGCTGAGATACACAACTGCTATGATATACGCAAAATTCTTATTGTCAAGGCGTAAACGTGCCTTCAATCGAAACAAAAGAATATGTGCTGGGGATCGACCTGGGATCGAACTCGCTGGGCTGGGCGCTGATCGGTCTAATCGACGGGGAGCCCGCGCAACTGATTCGCGCCGGCGTTCGCATTTTTGAGGCTGGCATGGACGGTGACCTCGAATCAGGCCAGGAGGAATCGAGGAACAAAGCTCGACGCGATGCGCGCTTGCACCGCCGACAGCTTTGGCGGCGCGCCCGCCGAATTAACAAGGTGGTGCATCTGCTGCAACGCTTCGGACTTCTACCGGCAGGCAATCTCCACTCACCTGACGCTCGCCAGGATTATTTCAACCGTTTGGATGCGCAAATTCTCGCCTCACCCTGGTTCTTCGCCAAGAAACAATCCGGCGCTTTTCCTGAACCGCACCACACGCTGCCCTATATCCTGCGCGCCTGCGCTCTCAATGAACCGCTCGAACCTTACTTCCTGGGCCGGGCCTTTTATCACCTGGCTCAAGATGACGCCCGAGGAGCGCGACCAGACCGTGGAATATGTCCACGCCTTCCAGAAGCCCGACAAGTTGCGCGGGGCCGCTCAGAAGCGCAGGGGCCTGAGTGACGAAGCGGCCGAAAAACTCAGCGAAATCACGCTTGAAGCTGATTACATGAACCTGTCCCGCCGGGCCATGGAAAAACTCATGCCGTTGCTCGAGCAAGGCATGACCTACGGAGAAGCGCGCCGCCTCCTTTACCCGGAAAAATTCAGTGCGACACAGCCAGCGGCCTTTCTGCCCAGCGCGCGCCGCTCGAAGGCCGCCGCCGCTTTGCCGGTCTGGAAGCACCCTGGGTGAACTTCGTCGACACGATCCGCCAGCAAATTGATCAGATTGTCGTCTCGCACCGCGTCTCGAAAAAGGTCAGCGGGGCACTGCATGAAGAAACAAACTACTCACCACAAGAGTTCGGGCAGAGTGTTCGGAGGCATCGAGTGCCGTTAAAGGACCTAACTATGAAAGATATCGAGCGTGATGACGTGATCGCCGATAGGGGTGTTAGGGAGCTAATTCGGAAAAAACTTGAATCGCTCGGCGGTGGTGATCCAGGCAGGGTATTCTCAAACGATGAAAATCTACCTTGCTTCGTGACGGTTGATGGTCGAAAAATCCCCATTAAGAAGGTTCGGATTCAGGAAACGATTAAGGCGCGCAAAATTGGAGAAGGTTACCGCGCCCGTTATGTCAAGCCGGGAGGGAACCATCATCTTGAAATCTTCGGAAAGCCCGGCGTCGACGGAAGGGACAAGAAGTGGGATACGCTGGGCGTGGTGACCATGCTTGATGCCTATGAGCGACAAAGACAACGCCAGCCTGTCGTCCAAAGGCATTCTGATCCGGGATGGCGGTTCAGGTTCTCATTGGCTCCGGGGGAGACCGTAACTTTTGATGCTGGGCCACATAAGGGGTCTTACTTCATCGTGAAATCAATCAGCGAGGAAGAGAAGAGAGACTCGGTGAAGGTTGAAATGGCCCCGATCAACGATGCCCGAAAGAAGGATGAAATCAAGAAGTCGAAACTTTGGATCACTAAGTCGCCCGACAAGCTGCGCCAGTGGCATGCTCGCAAAGTCTCCGTCAGCCCGATTGGGGAGGTTACGGAAGCTCATGATTGAAAGCCGGGATCGAAACCAGGGATTGAAAGTATTGGGAATCGAAAATTCCAGATTTCAAATGACCGATGG
>Ga0209060_10001814_pt1 | contig 21664 bp, 22 predicted proteins | sample Coa_R1_8_FD_187155 | JGI IMG/M metagenome (GOLD analysis project Ga0209060, IMG submission 187155) | Surface soil microbial communities from Centralia Pennsylvania, which are recovering from an underground coalmine fire - Coalmine... | ecosystem: Environmental > Terrestrial > Soil >...
CCATCGCGGCGCGATTACCCTTGCTCACCGGCCTCGCCTATTGCCTTGTGTTCGCAATCTGCGGTACGGCGATCATTGAGATTAATGGGCCGCTGCTCCGCTTTTTCGCCCGCCGCATCGATAGCCGCGAATACCTGCGCGAAGCCTATTATCCCTACTTGCCGCTGGAAGCCGTGAGGGCGCGCTGGCGCCCGGGAGATTGGACTTACTCCGCCGGCAACTGCGCAGTCGCCTATGGTCCTGACCCCGCCCGCTTTGTTTGCTTCGTCCCGTCAGACAACCGGTACAATGCCCAAGCCGTCAAAAACGAGATCGCCCAGCACCCCTATCGATTCGTGCTGCTCCCGGCCGGAAGCCTCGAAGCTTCCGTCATGGGACCAAACGTTACGCCCTTCTACCGCGACGCCCACTTCGCTGTTTACGAGCGATAACGCGTAACCCCGCCTTATCCGGCGCTGCTCCATTTCAGCAGGGTCGTGCAAGGCCGCGTCAGCGGATCGTCGAAATGGTTCGGACTGACCCGCAATGCGTAGCCCAGCCTCCCCGTTCGCTCCGGGACGATCTCCTTCCTGAAAACAGCCACCGATCCCTGCTGCTCGACGGCCGGGAGCACCATCACCTCGGTGTCTTCCAGATTCCCGTCGATGTCCACCCGTCCCATCACCACTTCCACCCGCACGTCCGCCGGCGTCAGGCCCGCCAGGTCGATCGCCGCCTTCACCGTCAGCGGCTTTCCGCTCACCACCGCGCCCGGCGTTCCGTTGCCCGAATCCACAAACCGCACCCGGTCCCACACCTCGCGGACCCGCGAATTCCAGCGCGCCCATTCCCGAACCAACTGGTGCTCGCTTTTGACGATCCGGATATTCTGCGCATGCGCCGGCTCATACAGCTCCGTCATATATTCATGCACCATCCGCCGGCAATCGAACTGCGGGCTGATGTACATGAGCGACTGCTTCACCCGCCGGATCCACTCCCGCGGCGTCTGCTCCCGCCGTTCGTAAAACATGGGAACAATCTCGTTCTCGAGCAGGTAGTAGATGGCGCTGGCGTGCAAACCATCCTGATCTTCCGAATACGGCTCCCGCTCGCCGATCGCCCATCCACCGGATTGTTCGTACGCTTCATCGAACCATCCGTCGAGGATGCTGAGGTTGAGCACGCCATTCATCGCGGCTTTCATGCCGCTGGTGCCGCACGCCTCTTCGCCGCGGCGCGGGTTGTTCAACCACAGGTCCACTCCCTGCACCAGCTCGCGCGCCACCTTGATGTCGTAGTCTTCCAGAAACACCACGTGTTTCCAGAGATCCGGATCGCGTGAAAGCTGCACGATCTCCCGGATGAAGCTCTTGCCAGGCTGGTCCTTGGGGTGCGCTTTGCCGGCAATGATCACCTGCACCGGCATTTCCTTGTTCAGCAGGATCTTCTTCAGCCGCTCCACGTCCCGGAATAGCAGCGTCGCTCGCTTGTACGTGGCGAAGCGCCGCGCAAACCCGATCGTGAATGCGTTCGGGTCCAGCACCTCCGCCGCCCGCCGTACTTCTCCCGCCGAGGCCTGTCGCCGCAGCGCCGAGGCGTGCTGCCGCGCGCGCACAAAGTTCACCAAACGCCGCTTTCGCCGCCGGTGCGCTTCCAGCAATTCCTCGTCCGGAATATCGGCCACCTGCTCCCAAATCCCCACGTCATTGAAGCGCTCTCGCCAGTCTGGCTGCAGGTACTGATCGTACAGCGAGGCCAGGTCGCCGTTCAGCCAGCTCGGCAAATGCACGCCGTTGGTGATCGAGGTGATCGGCACCTCCCACACCGGCAATTGCGGCCACATGTCGTGGAACATCTCCTGCGAGACCTCGCGATGCAGCCGGCTGACCGCGTTGCGGTACGCCGAGGTGTTCAGCGCTAGCACAGCCATCGAGAACCGTTCGTCGCGATCGAATACGTTCCGCCGTCCCAACGCCATCAACTGCTGGAAATCGATGCCGATCTCCGCGCAAAATTCCGAGAAATAGTGGTACATCAGGCCCGGATCGAACAGATCGATGCCCGCCGGCACCGGCGTATGCGTAGTAAACACATTGCTCGCGCGCGCCGCCTCCAGCGCCTCGTCGAACCGCAGCCCGTTCTCGCGTATGTACAGCCGGATCTGCTCCAGCGCCAGAAACGCCGAATGCCCTTCATTCATGTGAAAGACCGTCGGCTTCAATCCCATCGCGCGCAGCGCCCGCGTGCCGCCGATTCCCAGCACGATTTCCTGGCGGATGCGCGTGTCCGTGTCGCCGCCGTACAGCGAATCGGTAATGTCCCGATCCTGCGGCAGCACATTCTCGGGAATGTTCGTGTCCATTAAGTAGAGCGTGATGCGCCCCACATCCAGCTTCCACACCTGGATAAATACGTTGCCGGTGGGTAGCTTCACCGTGACCTTCAGGTCTTGTCCGGCGGCGTCCTTCACCGGCGCGATCGGCAGCGTGTAAAAGTCATTCAGCGGATACCGCTCCTGCTGCCACCCGTCTGGATTCAGAAATTGGCGGAAATAACCCTGCTGATACAGGAGGCCGAGCCCCACCAGTGGATAATCCTGGTCGCTCGATGACTTCAGGTGGTCTCCGGAAAGAATTCCCAACCCGCCCGAGTAAACCGGCAGGCACTCGGTGAGCCCGTATTCGGCGGAAAAATAGGCGATTAATTTGCCGTCCGATGGCGGCCCGCCCTTGCGTACCCGGGCATCGTACGTATCGCACGCCATCCGATACAGCGCCAGGTAGCGCGGATCGGCGGCGGCCTTCTTTAGCGCCGCCTGCGACACGCGCCCCAGCATCAGAACCGGGTTATAGCCGCAATCGCGCCACAGGTTCTGATCCAGCCGCCGGAACACCGCCCGTACGATCGGCTCCCAGCTCCAGAGCACGTTGTACGCCAACTCCGACAGGCGCGACAGCGACGGTGGTAGTGCCGGCCGAACCAGAAATTCCCGAATCGGCTGGATGTAAAAGGGCATCCGACGAGGCTACCTCCAAAATAACAAATTGATCTCAGCTACAAGAGGAGTACGTTGGGTCTCCGGGCAGAAAACGCCGGCGCGGACCCGCACGACCGGGTGCACGATTCCGCCGGCTGTTGCGTCACAATTACAGTATAGGCAGAATGCGTTTATCCGTACCTATATTGCTTTTGGTGGGTAACCCGATCTTTGCAGGCGAGTCCGCCCTGCTCTCCAGCGGCAGCCGCCTTCATGTCGATCGCCACGAGAGTCTCGGCGCCGTCGTGCGGCTCTACAATGCCGGCGGCTCGATTGAGCTCAGTTCCGCCCAGATAGTCGGCTTTGAACCCGACGAGCCCTTGTCCGTGGTCCCGGCTGTTCCGATTCCCGCCGCTCCGCCGCCGCCCTCGCCTCAGCAACTCGCCGATGCCGCCGCCGACAAATACGGTCTACCCCGCCAACTGGTGCGCCGTGTTATGGCGGCTGAGTCTAATTTCCAACCGCACGCCGTCTCTCCCAAGGGAGCCATCGGCCTGATGCAGCTGATGCCGCAGACCGCTCAACTGCTTGGCGTGAATCCGCAGGATTCCGCGCAGAACGTGGACGCCGGCGCGCGCTACCTCCGCGAACTCCTCGAAAAATACCACGGCGCGCTCTATCACGCCCTGGCGGCCTACAACGCCGGCGCCGCCGCGGTCGATAAATATAACGGTATTCCGCCCTTCGCCGAAACCATCCACTACGTGAGCCGCATAGCCAAGGATTGGGGCCGGCCCGCGGCCCCCGAGCTGACTACCGCGGAATCCGATCCAGCTTCGCGGCCAAAATAAAATCGCTTTCGGTTAACCCGTCGATCTTGTGCGTCCAGATTTCCACCCCCACCTTGCCCCACGATAAATACAGATCCGGGTGGTGGCCCTGCTCCTCGGCAATCGCGCCCGCTTGGTTCACGAAAGCCAGCGCCTTTACAAAATCCGGAAACGCGTAGCTCTTTTTCAAGTGGTGCTCGTTCACCACATCCCAGCCGGGCACTTGTCGCTTCAGATTGTCCAGTTCCGCGCCCTTCAGGGGCGGGACCCCGCCGCGGCACGGCACGCATTGCTTCTGCGCCAGTTCCATCGCTTTCTCTCCTCCCAACACCCCATGTTACGATGGGCTGTTGTCGGCAATGCCGGCCTAGCATGAAGACGCGGATGCGGGGCGAAGAGCGCCACGCGGCCATCGTTCGTTCCGCCATTTACCTGTTCGCAGAAAAAGGTTTTCGTGGGACCACCACCCGCGAATTAGCCTCCTCGCTCGGCGTCACCGAGCCCGTCCTTTACCGGCACTTCAAAACCAAGCGCGATCTGTACGGAGCCATCATTGAGGCCAAGGTGCACGAGGCTTCGCAGCGCGTCCACACTCTCCGGCGCTATGCCGACAGCGGCGACGATCGCATGTTCTTCACCCGCCTGGCCGAGTTGATTCTGCAGCGCTACGAGCGCGACCCCGAGACCACGCGCCTGCTTCTGTTCAGTTCCCTCGAAGGCCACGAGCTTGCCGGCGATTTCTTCGCCCGCATGTTCTCCGATTTTTACGAGCTCGTGCTGGAGTACATCCGCGGCCGCGTTCAAGGAGGAGCATTCCGCGGCGTAGATCCTGAAATCGCCGCGCGCAGCCTGATCGGCATGATTGGCTATCACGGTCTGGTGGAGCAGTTGTTTCCCGGTTATTTCGCCCGGCGCAGCCGCAAACGCGTCGCCCAGGAGATGGTCTCCATCTTTCTCAGCGGCGTCTCAGCGTCCGGATGAGCCGAACCCGCCCGCGCCCCGGTGCGATTCTGCCAGTTCCCCTTCCACCCACTCCACTGCCTCGTACCGCGCCACGATCATCTGCGCGATGCGGTCTCCCGCGCGAATCGTATACGGCTCGCGGCCCAGGTTCAGCAGAATTACGCGAATCTCGCCCCGGTAACCCGGATCAATGGTCCCTGGCGCGTTCGGCATCGTGATGGCGTGCCGCAGCGCCAGCCCGCTCCGCGGCCGCACCTGCGCTTCGTAGCCCGGCGGCACTTCGATCGTCAGTCCCGTGGGCACCAGCCCCGCCACGCCCGGCTCCAGCGTTGTGTCCTCCACCGCGTGCAAGTCCATCCCCGCGTCCTCATGAGGACCGTGCGCGTAATCGGGCAGCGAGGCCGCCGGATGGATGCGTTGGATTCGGATCTGCACCTCGCTATGATAACGTCTTGAATCCCAAACGTGTCATCACTGTGGCGCCCATGCCGCCGGAAAAAAGCGCCTACGCGCTGGCTCGCTACAGCCGCTCGCCCGATTCCATTCGCGAGTCGGTCGCATGGGTGCGCACCCACGACTCGCGCAATTTTCTGGAGAGCTTCTACTTTCAATACGGCCACGCTTCCATTGCCGATCTCGGCCACACCGTGCTCTGTTTCGAAGGCATCTCCGAACTCGCCGCCACCGAAATAGAAGCCGAGCCGCTGTGGGATGGCCAGGCTAAATCGTCGCGCTATCAGGATTTTTCCAAATCGGGCTTCATCACGCCGCCGGAATTGTCCGAAGCCGATGCCGCGGTGTACCGCGCAGCGGGCGATGCTTTGCTCGCTGCGTACCAGCATGTGAACGAGCGCGTCCTCGAATATTTATCCGAAAAGCTGCCGCGCCCCGAGGCGATGAAGCCCGAGACCTACCGGCGCAATCTCGCCGCGCGCGCCTTCGATGTCGCGCGTTACCTGCTGTTCTGGGGCGTCCCGACCAACGTCGGCCAGGTCACCAGCATTCGCACGCTCGAAAAGCAGATCCGGCGCTTGAAATCCTCGGAGTACGCCGAGCTGCGCGCGCTCGGCGAGGAGATCGCACAGGCGATCGCGGGCGAGCCCGATTGCCGCTGGGACCTCGACGCCCCCGCCGAACCGGTCGCCCCCACTCTCGCGCGCCACGCCGACCCCGACGAGCACGCGGTCCGCTCGCGCGAAGACCTGCGCCTCTGGGCCGGTCAGAATCTTCCGCCCGCCGAACGCGCCCCCGCGCCTCGCGTCGATTTGCTGCACCCGGTTTGCGTGCCCGCCGACATCGCGGCTACCCTGCTCTACCCCGTCACCGATCGCCCCTTCCGCGAGTTGTACGAAATCGCGTGCGGCTGGAGCGGCAAACAACGCGCCGAAGTGATCGATGTGGCGCTCGGCTCCCGCACTCACCGCGACGAGATTCTGAGCGGCTTCCGCGGCGGCCTCTACGCTTACGATATGGTCATCGACATCGGCGCGTACCGTGACCTCCAGCGCCACCGCCGCTGCCAGAAATTCCGCCAGGCATACGACGGCAACCTCGGTTTCGACACGCCGCAGCTTGCCATCGACGCCGGCGTGCAGCCGCTTTATGAAGCCGCCATGCACGCTGCTCTCCAGGCGCCCGAACGCCTTCCCTCGCCCGGACGGCACTATCTGCTTCCCTTCGGCGCCCGCTCCCGCTTCCTTTTCAAAATGGATTTCGCCGAAGCCGAATACATTTCCCGCCTCCGCAGCGGTGTCAAGGGTCACTTCAGTTACCGCGAAATCGCCTGGGAAATGAAGTGCCGGATGGAAGAGCTCGAGCCCGAACTCGGCCGCCTCATCGACGCCACTCCGCCCTGGATCGAAGATCCCCTCAAGCGCTAAAAAAATTGGTGGCTCCTGTCGATCCTTCCTAAACCCGCTCGATTATCCAGTGTAAGGAGAGATCACCATGCGATTCATGATGCTGATGATTCCAAAAGGATATGAGAGTGCGCAGCCCGGTGCGATGCCTGACCCCAAGGCCGTAGAACTCATGATGAAGTATAACGAATCCCTCAAGCAGGCCGGTGCGCTGCTGGGCCTCGACGGCCTGCATCCTCCCTCGATGGGCGCGCGGGTTTCCTTCGCTGCCGGCAAGCCCGTCGTGACCGATGGCCCCTTTCCCGAGACCCGCGAGGTGATCGGTGGCTACTGGATGATCCAGGTGAAATCGAAGGAAGAAGCCATCGAGTGGGCCAAGCGCTGCCCCGCGTCCCCCAACGAAGTCATCGAAATCCGTCAGGTACAGGAGTTCGCCGACTTCCCCGCCGACGTTCGGAAAGCCGCCGCCGGTTTCGAAGGCCTGCAGAAAAATCGGTAGGTACACGGGGCAGGTCGGAGTTTATGCGTCCCGCAACCTGCCCACCCCAAAACCGTTTACAATCTCCTCTTGACCCCCAGGCAAGACCTGCGCGCCGCCCTCATCGGCTGCGGCCTGATCGGCCGCAAGCGCGCCGCCGCGCTCTCCGGCTGCACTCTCGCTGTCTGCTGCGACGTCGCTGCCGAACGCGCCGCATCCCTCGCCGCCGCCGTGCCGCATTGCCGCGCGACCACCGACTGGCAGTCCGCCGTAAGCTGCCCCGATATCCAGGTCGTTCTCGTCGCCACCGCTCACGATATGCTCGCCCCCATCGCGGGCGAAGCCGCCGCCGCCGGCAAGCACGTCCTGATCGAAAAGCCCGGCGCGCGCTGCCCAGCCGAACTTGACGCCGTCGCCGAAGCCGCCGCGCGCACCGGCGCCCTCGTCCGCGTCGGTTTCAATCATCGCTATCATCGCGCCTTCCGCAAGTCCCGCGAGATCTTCGAATCCGGCGCGCTCGGTGAAATGATGTTCATTCGCGGCCGCTACGGCCACGGCGGCCGCCCCGGCTACGAACGAGAGTGGCGGGCCGATCCGAAAATCTCGGGCGGCGGCGAACTGATCGATCAGGGCATCCACCTCATCGATCTCTCCCGCTGGTTTCTCGGCGACTTCCCTCATGTTCGCGGCCGCGCCCGCACTTATTTCTGGAATATGCCCGTCGAAGACAACGGCTTCCTTCTGCTCGAAACCGCCAGCGGCCAAGTCGCCTTCCTGCACGCCGGCTGGACCGAATGGAAGAACCTGTTCTCGTTCGAGATCGCCGGCCGCCTCGGCAAGCTGGAAATCTCCGGCCTTGGCGGCAGCTATGGCGTCGAGCGCCTCACCTGGTACAAAATGTCGCCCGCCATGGGCCCGCCGGAAACCCGGACCTGGGAATATCCCATGGCTGACGATTCCTGGGAAGCCGAGTGGGCCGCGTTTCTCGACGACATCCGCCACAACCGCCGGCCTCGCCCCGGCGTGGCCGATGCCCAGGCCGCGTTGCGTGTCATCGAGCAGGTTTACCGTGAGGACCGTGCATGATCATCACCCGCAGCCCTCTCCGCATCTCTCTCGGCGGTGGCGGCACCGATCTGGCTTCCTACTACCGCGAGCACTCCGGCTTCGTCATTTCCGCCGCCATCGATAAATTCGTCTACATCACTCTGCACGACACCTTCGAACAGCAGTTCATCATCAAGTATTCCAAGACCGAGCTCGTGCAATCCGTCGATGAAATCAGGCACCCCATTATTCGCGAGGCGCTGAAACTGGCTCCCGTCTCGGTGCCGCATCTGGAAGTCGTCAGCATGTCCGATATCCCCGCCGGCACCGGCCTGGGCTCGTCCTCCAGCTTCACCGTCGCCTTGCTCCGGGCCTTGCACGCCCACCACAAGGATTTTGTCCCGCGCGAACAGCTGGCCGAGGAAGCCTGTCACATTGAAATCGATCTGCTGCGCGAACCCATCGGCAAGCAGGACCAGTACATCAGCGCCTTCGGCGGCATCACGTCATTCCTGTTCAATCCCGATGGCCGCGTTGTCGTCCAGCCCGTCCAGATGAGTTCCGAAGCTCTCTACAACCTCGAAGACAACCTGCTGCTGTTCTTCACCGGCTTCACGCGGGCCGCCTCCTCCATCCTCTCCGAGCAGGATACGCGCACGCGCAGCGGCGATGCCGGTATGGTCAATCACCTGCACCAGATCAAGCGCTTCGGCTACGAAAGCAAGGCCGCGCTCGAAGCCGGCGACCTCCGCGGCTTCGCCGAAATCATGCACCGCCATTGGGAATTGAAGAAGCAGCGCTCCGGCGCCATGACCAATTCGCGCATCGACGAATGCTACGATGTCGCCCGTGCCAATGGAGCGCTTGGCGGCAAACTGATCGGCGCCGGCGGCGGCGGTTTTCTCATGTTCTACACCGAGGACAAAACGCGCTTGCGCCGCGTCATGCGCGAGGCCGGATTGCGCGAGGTGCGCATCCGCTTTGATTTCGATGGGGCTTCGCTGGTGTCCCGCTCCTGACCCATGCTGCCTGTTGCTATTCTGGCGGGAGGCTTGGCCACGCGGCTCCGCCCGCTCACCGAAACCATTCCCAAGGCCCTGGTCGAAATCTGCGGCGAGCCCTTCCTGGGGCATCAACTGCGCCTGTTGAGCCGCGCCGGCATCACGCATGCCGTCCTCTGCCTCGGCTATCGTGCCGATCAAATCCGCGAATTCGCGGGCGACGGTCGCGCCTTCGGCCTGCATCTTGATTACTCGCATGACGGCCCCGCTCTGCTCGGCACCGCCGGCGCCCTGAAGAAGGCCTTACCATTTCTGGGCGACAGCTTCTTCGTGCTCTATGGCGATTCCTATCTCCCCTGCGATTACGCCGCCGTGGAGCAGGCCTTCCGCGAATCGCGTAAATCCGGTTTGATGACCATTTATCGCAACGAGAGCCGCTGGGATTGGAGTAACGTCGAATTCTCCGAAGGCCGCATTCGGGCATACGATAAAGCGAATCGGACGCCCGCTATGAACTACATCGACTATGGTCTCGGCGTGTTCCGCCGCGACCCCTTCGATGCCCTCCCGGAGAATCTCCCGGCCGACCTCGCCGCCCTCTACCAGGACTTGCTCCGCCGAGGTGATCTGGCCTGCCACGAAGTCAATAACCGCTTCTATGAAATCGGCTCGCCCGACGGCATTCGGGAATTGGAGGAGTTTCTGTCGCGATGAATTTCACGGAACAGTTTTTGTCGGAAGCCGGCGAAATTATCCGCCGCATCGACCGCCGGGAAATCGAAGCCGTCGCTGCCCTGCTGGCGCAAAGCCGCGCCGCCGGCGGCCGTCTGTTCATTCTCGGCGTCGGGGGCAGCGCCGCCAACGCTTCCCACGCTGTCAACGATTTCCGCAAAATCTGCGGCTTTGAGGCCTACGCGCCCACCGACAACGTCTCCGAACTGACCGCCCGCACCAATGACGAAGGCTGGGCCGGCGTCTTCGAAGCCTGGCTGCGGGTCAGCCGGCTGCGCGCCGCCGATGCGCTGCTCGTTTTCTCCGTCGGCGGCGGCGACCTCGAAAAGCAGGTCAGCCCCAACCTGGTCAGCGCCATCCAATACGCCAAGTCCCAGGGCGCGCATGTCGCCGGAATCGTCGGCCGCGACGGCGGCCATACCCGCCGCGCCGCCGACGCCTCCATCCTGGTCCCCGTGGTCAACCCCCAGCACGTCACTCCGCATACCGAGGCCTTCCAGGCCGTGCTCTGGCACCTGCTGGTGACTCATCCGGCGCTCAAGATCGCGCAGACCAAATGGGAATCGGTCCGGTGAAGGCGGTCTTTCTCGATCGCGACGGCGTGATCACCGAAGCCGCCATCCGCGACGGCCGCCCTTATCCTCCCCCCGGCATTCAAACGGTCAAACTTTATCCGGAGGTCGCGGCCGCCCTGGCGCTGCTCAAAACCGCCGGCTTTTTGCTGCTTGTGGTGACCAATCAGCCCGATATCGCGCGCGGCACTCAATCGCGCGCCATCGTCGAAGCGCAGAACGCCGCTATCGCCGCCCAACTTCCGATCGATGAGTTCTTCGTCTGCTGGCACGACGACCCCGATAATTGTTCGTGCCGCAAGCCAAAACCCGGCCTGCTGCTGGAAGCCGCCGCCCGTTACCCCATTGTCCTGCGCGCCAGCTTTATGATCGGAGATCGGTGGCGCGATATCGATGCCGGCGCCGCCGCCGGGGTCCGCACCATCCTCATTGACCGCCATTACCGCGAGCGTCCGCCTGCGCACGAGCCCGATTTTCGTGCGGATTCTCTCCAATCCGCCGCCGATTGGATTCTCAAACAGGATTAATATCGATGGTTTCGGAGTAATTCGCGTTAAAATCGGCTTGATGAGCGGGCGAATTCTCTCTATTCTTGGGCTTATTTCCCTGCCCTTGCTGCTGGGCGGTCAGCAGAGCCAGATCACCGGCCCGGTCTCGGGCTACGTCTTCGATACCTCGGCGCGCGCGCTGCGGCCGGTCCTCGGCATCCCGGGCGCTTCTCTGTTCGGCAGCCCCGTCGATTTCGGATTCCCGGTGGCTTCGGTCGCCGTAGCTCCCCGCCAGGACGCCGCCTTCGTCACCGCCGCCGATGGCACGCTCCATCTCTTCCGCTTCCAGGCGAACGCCCCCGCGGATTTGAACTTCAATGGTCTTGCGAACGCGCCGGAACGCGTTGTGTTCAGCCCGTCCGGCACCGCCGCCGCGCTCTACCGCGCAGGCTCGGTCCAGATCGTCAGCGGATTGCCCGATTCCGCCGGCATCGCCGCCACTCTCGCCCTTCCGGCTGCGCCCGATTCCTTGGCGCTCAGCGATGATGGCACCGCGCTGCTGGTTGCCTCTGGCAACACCATTGAGCTCTACAGCGGCGCCGCTGATCTCGGCATGGTCACCTCCACCGCCGGTCCCTCTCTGGCCGCTTTCGCGCCCTCCAGCCACGACGCCGCCATCGTCGATCGCGCCGGCGCCGGCATCGTGTTATTCCGAAATCTCACCGGAACTGTAGCCCCGCAGCCTTTGGCTGCCTCTGACGACACCATCCGGTCCGCGTCCGCCCTGGCGTTTTCCAACGATGGACAGCAACTATTGCTCACCACATCCGGCAGTCAGGCCGTCGCCACGTTTGATCTCGCGACCGGCCTGCGCGGCGCAATCTCCTGCATGTGCGCTCCAGCGACGCTCGCGCGCATGGGTGATGTGTTCCGTCTGAACGATCTGGCCCAGGATGCTGTCTGGCTGCTCGATGCGCGCCCCGCCACCGCCGGCGTGACATTCGTGCCCGCTGTCGCCGGCAGTGACGCTCCCGTGGGAACCCGGCGCCCCCGCCGCCCCGAAGCTCCCATCCATGGCGTCCGGCCGCTCGACGCGTCCCGCGCCGAATAGCGCTACCGCCCGGGTGGCACCAGTTCGAACCGCGATCCGTTCGCCGGCAGTCCCGCGCGTTCCCGATAAGTTGTGTCGAGATAGAGCTTGCCTCCATGGCGCGCCAGTTCCGCCGCGTATTGCGCCACCCGCCCCGGGTCGGGCCGCTCCAGCGGTATCCAGTACACCTGCGGATTGAAATAGCTGATCGTCCATAGGTCGGGAACCAGCCGGCCGAAGATGATGCCGGTCCCGCGCGGCCATTGTTTTTGCTGCGCCAGCGCATAGGCGAGCAGAGAATTTTTTTCAACTCGCGTATCCGGATAGATGAACAGGAAAAAATTCCAGCATAAGAGCGCCGCCGCAATCGACGCCAGCGGCCGCGCCGGCAACCGCCGCGTCGCCACCGCAAGCAGCGCAACCAGCGGCGCCGCATAAAAGAGCCGGTAAAACGTGTTGTGTGGCTCCCACACGAAAAGAAAAGCCAGATACACTCCGAGCCAAACCAGCAGCGGCCACGCGGATGCAACCGGCCCCAGCTCCGCGCGGCTCCTCCACAGCCGCGCTGCGCCCCACCCCAGCAGTGCCAGCGAGATCGGGCCCACCACGTACGCGAGCGGCGCCAGCTTGCCACCCACAAACAACCGCGCCGTCCCCAGCACCAGCCACCCGGCGCCTGTTCTAGCCTGGAACACGAACGGAATCTCGGAATGATAAGTCAGCCATCCCACAAACGAATTCGCCAGTTTGTGCGGCGCCAGCTGGTACGCAATCCCGTACACACCGAGGGTCAGGCCCGCCGAAACCGCGCTGTAGGCCCAGGCCTCGCGCCGAAATCGCTCCGTGCGCGCACTCCACATTAGGGCTAGCGCTACTGGAAAGAAAAGCGCCGCGAGCTGATGCATCATCATCGCGCAGACATGCAGCAGTGCGCCGCGCAGCGGTGCGCGCGGGATCACCAGGTAGGCAGCTACCAGGAACATGTTCGAAAGGATATAGGAATCGGCATCCGTTGAAAACTTCCAGAACGTTGCAGCGGCCCCCAAAATCGCCGCGCAGGCTGCGCTGTTTGCACGGTTCACATCGAGCGACCGCAACATCCTGTAGACCAGCCAGACCACCGCCGCGCCTGCCACTGCGTTGGTCGCCTGCATCAGGTACAAGGAGCGCACCGCCCGATGCAGCACCCGGTATTCCGCGTATCCGATGAAGTTGTAAAGCAGGTGATGAACGTTAAACAGCTCGCGCCAGTCGGAAATGCGCTCGATATCGATCGCGAACGATAAACCGTCCCAATAATAGTTCCGCGTCAGGAAACACAAATACAGCACGGCGAACGAGCCCGCCAGCAGAGGTCCGCATCTCCGGCGATCCGTCGGACTACCCACCCCCCAATTGTGGCGCAGGTTTCTGATCTGCCGCTGTCAGGACTGCTAGAATCCTGCTAGGTTCTGAGTGTCGCCGGGACAGAAATGAAGCGCCGTTCCTCCGTCGCAGCACGCCAACTCGTTATCCTGTGCATTGCGGTTGGATCTTTGGCTGCGCAGACCTCGTTCGCGCCCACCGCACCGCTTCCCCCTGAGATTGTCCTCCTGGCCCGCATCAAGCAGCACGCCGTCGAAACATTGACGAAGCAACCCAATTACACGTGTGTCGAATCCATCGAGCGCGGCCGCCGGAACAGGCAGGCGCTCGATTTCCGGATCGACGACAACTTGCGGTTCGAGGTAGCGTGGATCGATGGCAAGGAATTGTTTGCGCCTCCCGGAGCTAAACGGTTTGACGAGAAAGATATCCGCGAGCTGGTCCCCACCGGAGCCGTCAGCTCCGGCGATTTCGCGCTGCACGCGCACACCGTTTTTGCCAGCACGGTCCCGACCTACGAGGCCCGCGGCGAAGAAAAACTCGGACCCCGTGCCGCGGTTCGTTACGACTATCGGGTTCCCCGCCTCTTCAGCGGCTATTCCATTCGCATCCGCAGCGCCGAAGCAGTCGTCGGTTATCACGGTTCCTTCTGGGTGGATCCGGTTTCACTCGACCTCGAGCGCCTCGACGTTATTCCCGACGAGCTGCCGCCTGAACTCGGCTTGCGATCCGCTTTTCAGCGTATAGAGTACGCCCGCTTTCCCATTGGCGGCACCGATTTCCTGCTCCCCGCTTCCAGCGAGATGGCCCTGATACACACCGATGGCTCCGCGACCCGCAATCGCGTCCAGTTCACCTCTTGCCGCGAGTATGCCGGCCGATCCGTGGTTCGGTTCGACGACCCCCAGTGAGGCAGCCGGCGACCCGTACCGGCAGACTTACCGTCGGTCATCCGCATCCTGATGATTGTGACGCCACTCCCAGTAGTCGCGCTGTTGTTTCTTATTCATTCTTCCGTAGTCCCGATACCTCTCATGGCGCTCGTCCAGATACCGGCGATATGCCTGGTCCTCGTTTTGATTCCACTGGTGCCAGTCGCGGCGTTGGGCGTCGTAATATCGCTTGTCCCGATCTCGGTCGCGGTCGCGTTCCCCGTGATGCTTGTTGTCATCGTCGGCCCGTAGGGCCACGGGAGTACCCAAAGCTACCCCGAGCAGAAGTAAACTTACGAATCGGCGCATGTTTTGTCTCCTGCCTGGAGAGTTGCAACCGGGCGGCCCTTTGGCGCCCGGGGCCGTAATGGAACTCACCCCCCTACGGACTGGTCCGAATCGCGTGAATTGAATAACGCAACAAAGTCCTATACCTTGCTTGGTACAGATGGTTCTATCGCTCTACCGGTTTCCTGCACATGATTGTTACTGCGGTCCCGAAGTCCAATAGAAAGTGGGGATCTCGCCGTCGCGTCCGGAGAGATAGGGACCGCCCATCAATCATGTACGAGCGAATCGAAGTGGCGTGCGAATGCGGTCGGCAACCGACCCGTTTGCGCGAGGTCGGACTGACCGCTGATCGCCAGTTGGTGATCTACTGGCGCTGTTCCTATTGTCGTCGTCAGGTCTATCGCATCAAACCCCTGGCCGAGTGCTGGCGCGAATGCCCGGGTGCGCTGCCCCCCGCGGCCGGCGTCGCCGCTCCCGCCGGCTCCCTACCATCCAGTAACTCAATATAGCTGGAATATTTTCAAGCCTTTACGGTTGTATACTCGGGAGGAGAGAACCCGGGCTTCGATGAACAACGGAACCCAGCCGCAGATCCTCGTCGTGGAAGATAACGGTGCTTTGCGGCGGTTGATGTTGCGTATTCTCGCCGGCAGTGGTTACAGCGTTCTCGAAGCTTCCAACGGCGCGCAAGCCGTGGACCTGTTTCGCCAACACTCCCCCGCCCTGGATTTAGCCATTGTCGATATGGTCATGCCGGGGATGAGCGGCCTCGATGTGGCCGCCGAGATGGAGCGCCTCCGGCCGGGAATGAAGATCCTCTATATTTCCGGCTATGCTTCCAGCGTCGCCATGGAAAGCATCAGCAGCCGTTTTCCCGACCACGTTTTGATCAAGCCGTTTGATGCCGCGCAACTGATTGATCGGGTGGCGTTGCTGCTCAAGCCGGCCGAGCCCCAGACTTCCACCGTAGTGCCTCCGAACGCCGAGCCGTAGTTAACCGCTCCACCAGGCTGAGAGATCGGCGATCGAATCCAGCACCGCGCCGGGCCGCACTCCCTGCTCCAGATCGGCTGCACGAAACTTCCCGGTTTTCACCAGCGCGCCTTGTAAACCCGCGGCCTGCGCACCCCCGATGTCGGCCTGAATGTCGTCGCCGATCATCAGGATGTCCGCCGGCGCCAGCTTCAGATGGTGCGCCGCGGCATGAAAGAACTCGGCCGAGGGTTTTCCCAGGACCACTGCCTTCCTTCCCGTAGCGTGCTCCAGGGCCGCGACAAACGGTGCGACGTCCAGCGAGAGCCCTTGCGGCGCCTGCCAGTAGCGCGTCATACCCAACGCAATCAGCCGCGCTTGCGGATCGGCGTGCAGCAGACGGAATGCCCGGTTCAGCGTCGCGTAATCCCAGCCTTCGCCCAGGTCTCCGATGATCACGTACTGCGCTCCGGCTTCGGCCGATTCCGGGACGCAGGTCAGCCCCTCGAAATCGGCGCGGGCCGCGGGACGGACGAACAGCGCCACCTTGCCCGCCGGCTGCGACCGGATCCACTCCGCCGCCGTCAGGCACGGCGTCAGAATCTGGTCGGCGCTGGCGGGAATACCGAAGCGGGCCAGCTTTTCCACCAGAAAGCTGCGCCCGCGCGACGTGGTATTGGTTACGAACAGGTGCGGAATCCCCTGCTCGCGCACCCAGCCGAGCGTTTCAGCCGCCCCCGCAACCGGTTCTTCGGCGTTGTATAAAACTCCATCCATATCAAAAAGAAGCGCGCGCGGGCGAAGCATGGCTTTACTCATTTTACGGGTCGCACCTAATTGTCAGTGCATGGGCCGCCGATAGTTTGCCGTGGCCTCTTTCGCTGCGGAACTGGTCTTTTGGGTAGTGCTGCCGGTGCTGGCCGCTTTGGGAGCGGCCTACCTGGTTTGGCTTTTGATGCAGGCGCGTATTCAAGTGTTGACCGCGCATTATCAGACTGCCGTGGCCAAGGTGCAAGGCGACTGCTCCAGCCACCGGCCCCCGCTGGACGAGCTGTTGGCCGAACTGCGCATGGAGCGGCGCCGTTTCGTCCGTCGCGTACCCGGCCCCGCCGGCGAGGAAACCACCCTCATCACCCAGGAGCGGCTCTATCTTCGCAACATCCCGCTGACCAGTTGGATGGAGGAGGTGCTGGTGCTCGGAAACGGAGAAGAACTTCCGGCTGAAGCCGTTACCCCGCTCATCGAACCCGCCGCCACTCAATCGCTCACAATTGCGTGAGACGCGACACGGCGGATTTGCCGCTTCTCCCTGAGTGCTTTATACTAAAGAATTGAATGCCGAAGCGTACGTTTCAACCGAATAATCGCCGGCGCGCCAAAACGCACGGTTTCCGCACCCGCATGAAGACCCAGGATGGCCGTGCGGTGCTCTCGCGGCGCCGGGCGCGCGGCCGGAAGAAGCTCACGGTCAGCTCCGAAAGGCACTAGCCCATCGCTGGTTTTCCGAAACGTGTTCGTCTGCTGCGATCGCAAGATTTCCGAAGGGTTTACGAGCAAGGCAGCCGGTTTTCAGGCCCTTGCTTTGCGGCCTTTTACGTTCGCGAGCCCGAGGCCGGCGGATCCCGGGTCGGGTTTACGGTTCCACGCGCGCTCGGCAAAGCAGTCGCCCGCAACCGCATCAAACGGCGGCTGCGTGACGCCGTTCGCCATTCTCTCGATCGGCTGAATCCGCAGTGGTTCATAGTCATCAATCCGCGCCGGAAAGCCCTCGATGCTCCCATGGCGGAGTTGCGCCGCGAAATCGAGCGCCTCTTTCTCCGCTGCAATGGGTCCTAGTCGGGGCGCTCCGCCTCTATAAGCTGGCGGTCTCCCCGCTGCTGCCCTCGGCGTGCCGCTTCTATCCGACCTGCTCGGAGTATATGCGTGAAGCCGTCGAGCGTCATGGCGCCGCGCGCGGAATTGGGAAGGGTCTGTGGCGCCTGCTCCGTTGCCACCCCTGGCATGAAGGTGGCTTCGATCCGGTGCAGTGAACCCTGGATGGCTAACGGTATTTTAGAATGTCCCAATCTGTAAACAGCGACAACAACAGCGCGGCGTCTCCCAAGGAGATGTCGATGGAAGTGCGGCTTCTCCTCGCCTTCCTCCTCATGGGGGCCGTCATGTTCCTCAGCCCCTATTTCTTCAAAACGCCGGCGCCGCCCCCGGGCAACGGGAAGAAGACCGCCACCGCCAGTTCGGTCGCGCCCGCCCCTGCGCCGCCCGCCGCCACCACCTCCACGGCCCCGGCGCCGCCCGCGCCCACCGACGACAAGCCGGTGGCGAATGCCACTTCGCAGCAGCCGCAGCCCGCCGTCATCATCGATACAGACCTGTATCGCGTCACCTTCAACAACCAGGGCGCGACCGTCCGAAGCTGGCTGCTCAAAAAATACAAAGGCAACGACGGCAAACCGCTGGATCTGGTGAACGCCGCCGCCAGGCTGGAGTATCCGTTTTCACTCTCTTTTCCGAACGAAAAACCCGCCGGCAACTTGAACTGGGCGTATTACAAACAGACCGCCGATCCCGACGGGCTCGGAGTCGCCTTCGAGTACTCCGACGGCCATACCGTCGTTCACAAGGCCTTCAAATTTCAAAAAAACAGCTATCTCTCGAGCGTCAGCGCCGATGTCACCATCGACGGCCGCCCGGTTCAGAGCATGATCCAGTGGCGCGGTGGCTTCGGCGATTTCACGGTGGCAAACCCCGCCGCCAGCCAGCGGACCCTCTATTTCAACACCACCGATAACAAACTGGTCGAGCAAAACGCCAAGGCCGCCAAGAACGGCCCGGTCTCCACCAGCGGGAATTATTCTTTCGCGGGCATCGCCGACCCCTATTTCGCCGCCGTATTCCTGCCCGAGAACGATGTCGCCGTCCACGAAACCACCTTCAGCGACACCGTCCCCACCCCGGTCGAGCAGAAGGCCGAAGCCTTCCCCGGCACCGCCGTTTCCGCCGGCACAGCCAATCACCTTTCATTGTTCGTCGGCCCCAAAGACGTCGATCTGCTCAAGCGCATTAATCCCAAGCTCGAAACCATGGTCGACTTCGGGTATCTTTCGTTCATCGCCAAGCCCCTGTTCATGATCGTCAACTGGATGAACGACTCGTTCCTCCATAATTTCGGCTGGGCGATCGTTCTGATCACCGTGCTCCTGTACGTGATCATGTTCCCGATTCGCCTGTCGAGCATGAAGTCGATGCGCAAGATGCAGGCCCTTAAGCCGCAGATCGACGCCATCAACGCCAAGTACAAGAACCTCAAGTTCAACGATCCCAAGAAAGCCGAGCAGCAGCAGGAAACCATGGATCTGTACAAGAAAAACGGCGTCAATCCGATGGGCGGCTGCTTTCCCATGGTGATTCAGCTTCTGCTGGTTTGGCCGTTCTACACGGTCTGCCGCGTCGCCGTCGAAATGAGGGGAGCGCACTGGCTTTGGGTGACCGACCTCTCGCAGCCCGAGCATCTGGCCATCAAGATCCTGCCGATCGCCATGATCGTCACCCAGTTCCTGAGCACCAAGATGATGCCGACTCCCAGCGCCGACCCGAGCCAGCAGCGCATGATGATGCTGATGCCGCTGATCTTCGGGTTCATGTTCTACAATCTCCCGAGCGGGTTGGTGTTATACTACGTGACCGGCACTCTGGTGAGCATGGGACAGCAATGGTTTTTCAATCACACCGAGACCGCGCAGGAAGCTGCACGTTCGGTGCTGCCGGCGCCCAAAAAGAAGAACGGACGGAAATAGCCCGTGACGGAACGAAAGTATACCAGCGCATCGATTGGCCCGCGGATCGAAAGCCTGTTGCGACCGGTCCTGCAGAGTGCCGGCTTTCACCTGGTTTACCAGATCCACGACGCCGCGCCCGCTGCCGATGACTTCGAAACACCCGACGTCGTCGTCAAGTTCAGCGGCGGCGATGTCGATCAGCTGCTGGCCAACCGCGCCGAACTCCTGCTGGCGCTCGAGCACATCACCATGGAAATGCTCCGCATGCCGTCGGAAGACCATTCGCGCATTTCCTTCGACGCCAACGATTACCGCCTGCTGCGAATTGAAGAGCTGCGCCTGAGCGCCACTACCGCCGCCGAGAAGGTGAAGCGCACCGGTGTTCCGTTCCGCTTCAATCCGATGAATAGCCGCGAGCGTCGCGTCATCCACCTGGCGTTGCGGAGCGAGCCCGCAGTGCGGAGCGAGAGTGTCGGTACCGGCCCTGCCCGGCAGGTCGTAGTTTACCCGGCGGGCATGGCCAGTCTGCCGGAGCCGCCCCGTATGCCCGAGCCGCGCCGCGGCGGAGGCGGCGGTCCGCGCCGCGATGGACCCCGCCGCGACGGCCCGCGACGGGATGGCCCGCGTTCGCGCAGCGCCCGCCATTAGTATTTGCCGGTCTCCGATACCATCGTAGCCATCTCCACCCCGCCCGGTCGTGGCGGCCTCGGCGTCATTCGCCTTTCCGGCCCTCAGTCCCGCTGCATTGCCGAATCCATGCTGCGGTTTCGCGGCGCCGTCTCTTGGCAGTCCTGGCACGCTCACGCCGCCCGCCTGATTGATCGCGAAGGGCGCACCGTCGATCAGGTCGTAGTGACGTTCTTCGAGAAGCCGCATTCCTACACCGCCGAGGATGTGGTCGAACTTTCCTGCCACGGCGCCCCGGTGGTATTGCGCCACGCCGTCGAGCGCGCCCTCGAAGCCGGCGCCCGTCTGGCGGAGCCCGGCGAATTCACCTTGCGCGCTTATTTGAATGGCCGGATCGACCTCCCGCAAGCCGAGGCGGTGCGCGACCTGATCGAAGCCACGACTCTTTATCAGGCCCGCATCGCCGCGCAGCAGGCCGAAGGATCCGTCTCGCGCCGCCTGGCTCCGCTCAAGGAGCAGCTCCTTGAAATAATCGCGCTGCTCGAAGCCGGCATCGATTTTGCCGAAGACGACGTCAGCGTGGCCGCGCCGCCGGAAATTCTCCGCCGCCTCCGCCCCGTTACCGAAGGCGTACGGGCGCTTGCCGCCAGTTTTCAGTACGGAAATCTGGTGCGCAGCGGCCTGACGCTAGCCATCGTCGGCCGGCCCAATGTCGGCAAGAGCAGCCTGTTCAACGCCCTGCTCGAGCAGGACCGCGCTATCGTCACCGAAATCCCCGGCACCACGCGCGACCTGGTCAGCGAGACCGCCGCGATCGGCGGTATCCCGGTGAAGCTCTACGACACTGCCGGCATTCGCGATTCCGCCGGGCGGATCGAGAGCCTGGGGATCGAGCGCAGCTACCAGGCGATGGCCGATGCCGATCTGACGCTGGTCGTAATCGATCTCTCCCATCCCAGCGCGTCCGAAGATCATGCCTTGATCGAACGGGCGCGCCGGCAAGGCCGCTGGCTCCTGATCGGCAACAAATCCGATCTGCCTGCCGCGGGCCCGGCAATTCCCGGCGCGCTCCGAGTCTCGGCTCATACCGGTTCCGGCATTCCCCAACTGCGCGACGCCATTCTCGCCGCCGTTGCGCCGCACGGCGTCCTCGAGCAGGAAACTGGTTTCATCACCAGCCTGCGCCACGAGCAGTTGCTGCGCGAGTCAATCCAATACCTGGAAAAAGCGCATACTGCGGTGGAATCCTCAATCCCGCACGAAATGCTGCTGCTCGATCTTTACGCCGCCCTGAGCCCCGTCGACGCCATCACCGGCGCCACCACCGCCGACGACATCCTCAACCGCATCTTCTCCACCTTCTGCATCGGCAAGTAAAGTCCAAACGTAAGTGCCTCGACCCGGTTGATCGGGCCGCGGCGCTTCATTCGCAATGGCCGGTCACGCGTTTTTCAAAAAAGTTTTGTGATGCAGGCACACAAGTTATCGCATACCCGCCCCCGCTCGCGTTTTGCGCTCGTTTATCCTGTAATCGGAAAGAGGCTTGCGTCCACCCGCAAGCTTCGGCGGTTTTCTTGCCGGCCGGCAAGCGTTGCAATCAGGTGGTGCTGAGCTTCCTGTCGGGCCTTTAAAGCCCAAACGGCGGGCCCCTACGTGGAGGACGCCGGCGGGGAGAACTTGGA
>Ga0209060_10001816_pt1 | contig 21656 bp, 19 predicted proteins | sample Coa_R1_8_FD_187155 | JGI IMG/M metagenome (GOLD analysis project Ga0209060, IMG submission 187155) | Surface soil microbial communities from Centralia Pennsylvania, which are recovering from an underground coalmine fire - Coalmine... | ecosystem: Environmental > Terrestrial > Soil >...
CCGGCGCATCAATCGCAGCGATACGACCATCCGCATCAAGCTTCAGCTCCACGGTTGCGCACGCTTGGCTGAAGGCCGCGCTCACCTGAAAAGTGCCTGCATCGGTTACCTTCCACGAGAGAGCAGAATTTTTGAGAATGGCATCCGGCGCCCAGGCAAGTTCCGCCAGATAACGCATCAGTTCGCCTTTCGTGAGGTCCGGCCCATCATCAAGCCCCACCAACCGCAACAACCCAAACAGTCGCACTTCGAGATTCGGTCGGGCCGTGAGCGCATCAACGACCGATATGCAGCCAAACGGCCCGGCCGACGCACGCCATACGAACGCCGGGCGGACAAGATCGATGGCTTGCTGGGCCCTGAAGCGTATGGCCCGCGCAGACGGCGCATTCGACATCGTTCCAAGCTGCGTCAGAAGGACCGCGGAGTGGGAATCGTCCGATCGTGCACCCAATCGCAGTGCTAGATCGCGTACCTCCTCAGGAAGTCTCGATACGTGGCGATCGTTCATTTGTATCCTCCATCTGCCGAATCCCAGCCTGAGCGCGTGCAGGCTCGAGAAAAAACGAGTCCGGCCATCCGTTCGCTCACGCCCGTTTGGGCCGACCGGCTACCGCGAAGCAACCCCAATCACCTTTGATCTGCCTCAATGCCGGTCGGCGCAGCTCTTGCAATACGAACCGAGCATGGAAAGCATGAATTGGCGAGAGTCGAACATGTGCTGCTGCGGCTGCGCGATGCCGGAGTTCGAACAGAACACGCCCACTAGCGCGGATCTCGACGAGGCGAAATCGCTTATGGGGCGGGCAAAGCTCTCTTGGCGCGCTGTGCTTGCCTGGGCCTCGGCCGTGGTGAGCTTTTCTCAGCCTGCCCTCCCCATGAACCCCTTGGGTCGCTTGGGATCGAGCCGACACACCGTGCGCAGCATCGATAGGCATTCCTCGCACGCCGTTGATACAGCTCAATGCGCTTGAGGCCGGTTTGCAGCGACTGATGCGGGATACTCCCGACGACACCATACGAGGGCATGGGAATCACGAAATGACTGAGACGGTTTCGCATGGGACGTCGCGCAGCGCGCCGCCGAAATCGATGACAATCGGTGAAGGCGGCTTGGCGCTTCTATTCACGCTTACGGCCGTCGCAAGCCTCATCGGAGCCGCCAAGGCAGAGGATGTCGCGTTCGCGTTCCATGCCTATCTCGCGGCCGCAGCGAGCGTGGCGGCGGTGTTCGGTGTTCTCAATTACTACTTCGATCGGCCCACAGCCCTGCCTCCGCAAGAAATCGGCGGCAAACCAAACTACCATTTGGGGCCTGTGAAGCTCGGGGCTGCGCTTGCGGTCTTCTGGGGCATCGCGGGATTCCTGGTCGGATTGTGGGCAGCCCTTGAACTTGCGTGGCCCGTCCTCAACTTCGACCTGCCTTGGTTCAATTTCGGGCGCATCCGGCCGCTGCATACCTCGGCCGTGATTTTTGCGTTTGGCGGCAATGTGCTGATCGCGACCTCCTTCTATGTGGTCCAGAAGACCTGTCGCACGCGGATCGCCGGCGAACTTGCGCCATGGTTCGTGGTGCTTGGTTACAACTTCTTCATTGTGATCGCCGGCACCGGCTATCTGCTCGGCGTGACGCAATCGAAGGAATACGCCGAGCCCGAGTGGTATGCGGATCTGTGGCTCACCATCGTCTGGGTCGTGTATCTGCTGGTGTTCCTTGCCACGCTAATTAAGCGGAAAGAGCCGCACATCTTCGTCGCCAACTGGTTCTTCCTCGCCTTCATTGTCACTATCGCGGTGCTGCACCTCGGCAACAACCCGGCGCTTCCGGTGTCGTGGTTCGGCTCCAAGTCGTACATCGCCTGGGGCGGCGTGCAGGACGCGATGTTTCAGTGGTGGTACGGGCACAACGCGGTTGGCTTCTTCCTGACCGCGGGCTTCCTCGCCATCATGTACTACTTCGTCCCGAAACGCGCCGAGCGGCCGATCTATTCGTATCGGCTCTCCATCGTGCACTTCTGGGCGCTGATCTTCCTTTATATCTGGGCCGGTCCGCATCACCTGCACTACACCGCGCTGCCCGACTGGGCCCAGACGCTCGGCATGACGTTTTCGGTCATGCTGTGGATGCCCTCCTGGGGCGGCATGATCAACGGGCTGATGACGCTGTCCGGCGCGTGGGACAAGCTGCGCACGGACCCGGTGCTGCGCATGCTGGTGGTGTCGGTCGCGTTCTACGGCATGTCGACCTTCGAAGGCCCGATGATGTCGATCAAGATCGTCAATTCGCTCAGCCACTATACGGACTGGACGATCGGCCACGTGCACTCTGGCGCGCTCGGCTGGGTCGGCTTCGTGTCGTTCGGAGCGCTTTACTGCCTCGTGCCCTGGCTGTGGGAACGAAAGCAGCTTTACAGCCTCAAGCTCGTCAACTGGCACTTCTGGACGGCGACGATCGGTATCGTCTTTTACGTCTCCGCCATGTGGGTGTCCGGCATCCTGCAGGGCTTGATGTGGCGCGCCTACACGTCGCTCGGCTTCCTCGAATACTCGTTCATCGAGACCGTCGAGGCCATGCATCCCTTCTACATCATCCGGGCGCTCGGCGGCGCACTGTTCGTCATCGGCTCGCTGATCATGGCCTACAATCTTTGGATGACGGTCCGGCACAGCGAGGCGGTCGTTGCGCCCGCGCCCGCCGCACTCCAGCCCGCGGAGTAAACGCCATGTCGATATGGGCAAGACACCAGGCGCTTGAGAAGAATTCGATCCTCCTGATCATCGGCATTCTGCTTGTCATCGCAATCGGCGGCATCGTCGAAATGGCTCCGCTCTTCTACCTCAAGAGCACGATCGAGAAGGTCGAAGGCATGCGCCCCTACACCCCGCTCGAACTCGCCGGGCGCAATATCTATGTGCGGGAAGGGTGCTATCTCTGCCATTCGCAGATGATCCGGTCGCTGCGCGACGAGGTCGAGCGGTACGGCCACTACTCGCTGGCCGCCGAGAGCATGTACGATCATCCGTTCCAGTGGGGATCGAAGCGGACCGGCCCCGATCTCGCGCGGGTCGGTGCAAAGTATTCTGACGAGTGGCACGTCACACACCTGGTAGATCCGCGCGCCATCGTGCCGCAATCGATCATGCCTGGTTACCCGTTTCTTGCCGACACCGACCTCCACGATCACGACATCGCATCTCATCTGAGGGCAAACCGCGCCATCGGGGTACCGTATACAGACGAGCAGATCGAGCATGCGGTCGCCGACCTGCGCGCGCAGGCCAATCCCGACGATGTCAATGCGACCGATCTCCTCAAGCGCTATCCAAAGGCGAATGTGCGCGACTTCGACGGCAAGCCGGAGCGCTTGACCGAAATGGATGCGCTCGTGGCTTATCTGCAGATGCTCGGCACCTTGGTCGACTTCAAGCTCTATGACGACAAAGCCGACCTGCGTTGACCGGAGCCGCGAGATGCAAACCCTCTCAAATTTCGTCACGATGTTATGGACGCCGATCTTCGTCGCGATCTTCCTGGCGATCCTGGTCTACGCGTTGCGGCCGAGCAACGGCGAGGCGTTCAATCGCGCCGCCAAGATGCCGTTGCGGGAGGACTGAGCGATGGCAAAGTACGTGGGCACGACTTCACCTGGCGGCACGACAGGGCATGAGTGGGACGGCATAAAGGAGCTCAACACGCCTCTGCCGCGGTGGTGGGTGTGGCTGTTCTGTGCAACGATCGTGTGGTCATTCGGTTATTGGGTGGTCTACCCGGCTTGGCCCACCGTCAGTGGGTACACCAGAGGCCTCTTCGGCTATTCGACCCGCGCCCAAGTCGCGGCTGACCTCGCCGATCTGAGGAGGATTCGTGGCGAGAGGGGCGTAACTCTGGAACACACACCGCTCGCCGAGATCGAGCAAGATTCGGCGCTGCTCGCTTTCGCGCAGGCGCAGGGCAAAGCCGCGTTTGCCAATAATTGCGCACCGTGCCATGGCGTCGGTGCGGCCGGTGCCAAGGGCTATCCCAATCTCAACGACGACGACTGGCTGTGGGGCGGCAGCCTGGCGGAGATCCGCGAAACGATTGCGCACGGAGTTCGATCGGGCGACCCGAAAGACCATGAAAGCGCCATGCCGGCGTTTGGAAAGGCGGGCATGCTCAAGCCGGATGATATCGTCGTGGTCGCAAACTATGTGCGTTCGCTGTCGGGCCTGTCGGTCCGCACCGGTACCGACCTCGCGAAGGGCAAGAAAATCTTCGCCGATAACTGCGCAGGTTGTCATGGGGACGATAGCAAGGGCAATAAGGAACTCGGGGCGCCAAATCTGACCGATCAAATCTGGCTCTATGGTTCCGACGAAGCCACGATCATCGACACCATCACCAATAGCCGTGCGGGCGTGATGCCGGCATGGTCCGGCCGCCTCGATGACGCGACCATCAACGCACTCACGGTGTACGTGCATACGCTCGGCGGCGGGCGGTAGATTTTCACCTCTCCCATTCGGGAAGAGGCCTCTTCCAGGCACCGATTTTGTGCTGCATCAAAGCGCGGCGCCAGCATTCCGCTAGCCTGCCAACTCATACGGCCTGATCGATCCTAGCGGCCTCGTTTCCTGGTTGGTTTTGACCACATGAACAAACCCGTGAATGCAGCCGACCTCGACGGAGGTTCGGTACCGCTATACGCCCCGCGCAAGGCGATCTTTCCCCAGAGCGTTTCCGGGACGTTCCGAAACATAAAATGGGGCCTGATGGCGTTGTGCCTTCTGGTCTACTACGCGCTGCCCTTCGTGCGTTGGGACCGAGGGCCTGATGCCCCAAGCCAAGCGGTGTTGGTCGATTTTCCGAACCGCCGCTTCTATTTCTTCTTCATCGAGCTATGGCCACAGGAGGTCTACCATTTCACCGGCCTGCTGATTATCGCGGCGATGATGCTGTTCCTAATGAATGCGATCGGCGGGCGCATCTGGTGTGGGTATCTCTGCCCACAGACTGTATGGACGGATCTCTTCTACGCGGTTGAGCGCTTCATTGAGGGTGACCGTCGCGAGCGCATCAAGAATGCCGGCGGCAAGCTGACCGTAAGGCGCCTCGCCCAGATCGCCGCCAAACATACGATCTGGCTTCTCATAGCCTGGTGGACGGGCGGCGCATGGGTCCTCTACTTTGCGGATGCTCCGACACTCGTGAAGGAACTCGCGACGTTCGAAGCGCCGGGCGCGGCGTATCTGTGGATCGCCATCCTGACCTTCACGACCTATACGCTCGCCGGCCACATGCGCGAGCAAGTCTGCGTCTACATGTGTCCCTGGCCGCGCATCCAGGCGGCATTGACTGATGAATGGGCCCTCAACGTCGCCTACCGCTATGATCGCGGCGAGCCGCGAACGTCGATCAAGAAAGCCAACGAGCTGCGCAACCGGGGCGAGCCGGCCGGCGATTGCGTTGATTGCCTGCAATGCGTTGCGGTCTGTCCGACCGGCATCGATATCCGCAACGGCGCGCAACTCGAATGCATCATGTGCGGGCTGTGCATCGATGCCTGCGACGCCGTGATGAAGAAGGTCGGCCGACCTACCGGGCTGATCGCCTACGATACAGATATCAACATCATACGCCGCACCGAAGGCAAGCCGCCGATTTATCGTTTCATTCGCCCGCGCACGTTGATCTATGCCGGCATCATCCTGCTCACCGGCGCCGCAATGCTTTATGCACTCGCAACTCGGAGCCATATTGAAATCAATATCAGGCATGACCGCAATCCGTTGCTGGTCACGCTGAGCGATGGCTCTACCCGCAACGCCTATACCGTGCATCTGCTCAACAAGAGCCACGATGCCCGTACCATCCGGCTCCAAGTCGAAGGATTGCATGGGGCGGAACTGCACGCGGCCGGGCAAGAGGCCACCCTGCCCGGCACGCACCTGATCCCGATTGGCCCTGATCAAGGGCGCGAGGTGCGCATGCTCGTCACAGTCCCGCACACTGCTGATGTCCACCGGTCAACACCGTTGACGTTCCATGCGGCCGATCTCGCGACCGGCGAAACCGCGACCGCCAAGGACCATTTCATCGCGCGTTGAGGAGAGGACGATGAGGCGCCACGAGCAATCCCGCGTCGAAGCAACGGTCCACAATCCAGGTACGGCACCGATCAGGCGGCCTGTGACGGGTCGTACCGTGCTGGTGTGCGTGCTCGGATTCTTCGGAGTGGTCATCGGGGTCAATGCCATCATGATCACGCTCGCGGTCAGCACAATGCCCGGCCTCGAAATCGAGAAGCCTTATCAGGCCGGCCTCGGCTACAACGCGGAAATCGAAACAGCACGCGCTCAGGCCGCCCGGAGCTGGAGCGTCTTTGGCCACATCGATCGCTCAGCAGGCGGGGGCGCTGCCGTAAAAGTGGAAGCGCGCGACGCAACCGGGGCACCCGTTGGCGGTCTTGCCGTATCCGTCAAGCTGATGCGGCCGACGGACGGTCGCGCCGACCGCAGCATCCACCTGGGCGAGCGCGAGAAGGGCACCTATCTCGGCGCAGCCGCCAGCGTCGCGCCTGGTGTATGGGATGTCGAGATCGACGCCGACCGCGGCCCGGAGCGTGTATTTCTCTCAAAGAACCGCATCACACTGCAATAGAGCGACGCAATGACCGATCTACGCGATTTTTCGCATTTCGTTCGCCACCTCGACGGAGGCATCGCCCGCATGGACCTTGCCGTGGAAGGGATCCGGTGCGGCGGCTGCATGCGGGCAATCGAGGATGGGCTCGCGGAGATCCCGCAGACGATTCGGGCCCGGGTCAACATGACGGACCGCCGCGTCGCGGTGGAATGGCGGGATGGGAGCGTCGATCCTGCTCGCTTCATCGATTGCCTGTCCGAACTCGGCTATCGTGCCTACCCCTACGATTCCGGCCGGTCGACATGCGACGAAGAACAGGAGATGCGCACCCTGCTGCGCTGTCTGGGCGTCGCGGCCTTTGCGGCCATGAACGTCATGCTGCTGTCCGTCGCTGTGTGGTCCGGGAACGTAAGCGACATCACGCCCGAGCAGCGCGACTTTTTCCACTGGCTGTCCGCACTCATCGCGCTGCCGGCTGCCGCCTATGCGGGCCGTCCGTTTTTTCATTCGGCAATCCGGGCCGTTATGGCGCGCCGCCTGAACATGGACGTGCCAATCACGGTGGGCGTGCTGCTTGCGCTCGGTATGTCGGTTGTCGAGACTTGGCACCACGCCGAGCACGCCTATTTCGATTCCGCGCTGATGCTACTCACGTTTTTACTGGTCGGGCGCACCCTCGAACAGGCGATGCGGCGTCGCACGCAGGCCGTCGCCGGCAACCTTGCAGCGCTGCGCGCAGAGACTGCGACCAAATTCGTCAGTGCGCACGAGCTTCGTAACGTGCCGGTTGCTTCCCTTGGGCCGGGCGAAGTGGTGCTGGTGCGTCCGGGCGAGCGCGTGGCGGTTGACGGCGTCGTCATCGACGGTAGATCGCAGATCGACCAGAGCCTCGTGACCGGCGAGACCATGCCGGTTGGGGCCGCCAAGGGCAGCCAGGTCTACGCCGGAACGCTCAATATATCGGGCACCTTGCGCGTACGCGTCAGCGCCGCGGAACGCGGCACCCTGCTCGATGAGGTCACCCGTATGCTCGACCGCGCGCTCGAGGCGCGCACGCGCTATGTGCGCCTTGCCGATCGCGCTGCACGGCTCTACTCGCCGCTCGTTCATGCGGCGGCGCTCGCCACCATGCTGGGCTGGGTCGCCTTTGGGGCAAGCTGGCATGACGCGATCATCACGGCTATTGCGGTGCTCATCATCACTTGCCCGTGTGCGCTCGGCCTCGCAATCCCTGCCGTGCAGGTGGTGGCATCGGGCGCCCTGTTCCGGTCAGGCGTGCTTCTCAATTCCGGAGAGGCCATCGAGCGGCTCGCCGATGTCGACACCATCCTGTTCGACAAGACTGGTACATTGACGCTTCCCGAAGCCGAGGTGATCAATGCCGCAGAGATCCCTCCCGATCGCCTCATTCTGGCGGGACGATTGGCACTCGCGAGCAGGCATCCGCTCGCCGCCGCGGTGGCACGCGCCGCGAAGGCTAAGGTGCCATTGAACGCCGTCGAGGAGCCCGGTCAGGGCGTGTGCGGCGAATGGCAAGGCATTGAGCTGAAGCTCGGCCGGCCGTCGTTCTGCGGGGCTGAGCGAGCAGCCGAGGCGATCGTGCAAGCCGATCCCGAGGCTTCCGCGATCGCGTTCCAATATGGCACCGAGTTTCATGTGTTCGCGGTGCGGCAACGGTTGCGGAGCGACGCTGTCGATATCGTTGCCGGCCTCAAGCGTAAAGGCTTCGCGATCGAAATTCTCTCGGGCGACCGCCCGACGGCGGTCGGCCATGCGGCACGGATGCTCAAAATCGACGTCTGGCACGCCGGCATGACCCCGGCCGACAAGATCGCACGCATCGGCGCCCTGCACGCGCAGGGGCGCAAGGTCCTGATGGTCGGAGACGGCCTCAACGACGCGCCTTCACTCGCCGCCGCCGATGCCTCGCTGTCCATCGCCTCGGCGGCGCACGTCACCCAGACCGCGGCCGATGCGGTATTTCTTGGCGATCGGCTCTCCCCTGTCGCCGCGGCCATCATGATTGCGCGACGCGCCAAGCGGCTGATGCGGGAAAACCTGCTCCTGGCCGTCGCCTACAATGCGATCGCGGTGCCGATCGCAATTCTTGGACTCGCGAGCCCACTGATCGCGGCGCTTGCAATGTCGGGGTCATCGATCCTTGTCACCATGAATGCGCTCCGCGCCAACAACCTTCCCGGCGAGCCGCAGTTATGGAAGTGCTGATTTATCTCGTGCCCTTGGCTCTGACGCTCGGCCTCATGGGCCTCGGCGCCTTCCTCTGGTCGCTTAAGAACGGCCAGTACGAGGACTTAGACGGCGCCGCCTGGCGAGCGATCATGGACGATGACTCGCGAGTTGCGCGTATTGACGAAAGATCGAGCGTCGCTCACGCAACATCGAAATCGGCTGAGCATTGATCTACATCAATAATGCGGGGGCAGCATGCATTAACAATCCGCATGTGAGCCCCAACAATAGTGTGGGGACGGGACGCTTAACAATCAGCATATGAGTCCCAACGATCTTGTACAGCAGTGCAACGAGGCTATGCGCCTCGGGGTCGATTTTCCGACCCTATGGCACACGATCATCAAGGTCGACCCGACTGTGGTTGGAGTGCCAGTCCAGCGGGTCGACGGGAATCGGACCTACCTGGAGATTCCGCTGTTGCGAGGGGATTGGCTCGTCATCGATAACGAGCGGAGGACGGTCAGCGTCCGCTGACCGTCCGGGTCAGGAGCCGGGGTCAGGAATTGAGACTATGGAGCGCCTTGCGGTTGCGCAGCTCGATCCGCCGGGAGGTCGGCAGTGCGATCGCGGCTTTCGCTTCGAGATGGGTCAGCGTGCGCGAAACCGTCTCAATGGTCAGGCCCAGATAGTCCGCTATATCTTGCCGCGGCATCGGCAGTTCGACGACCTCGGTTGTCGCAAGGCGGCCGGCTATCTCGAGAAGGAAACTGGCCACCCGTTCCTCGGCACTCTTAATCAGCAACAGCATGTGCCGTTGCACCCGCGAGAGCTCGTCTGCCGTCAAGGACCACAGACGGCGCGCGATATCACCGTCGCGGTCGGCGAGCGAAATCAACACGCTCCGCTTGACCACAAGTACCACGCACTTGTCGATCGCCTCGGCGGAAAACTGGTGTTCCGCACCGACCTCGAGGCCAAATATGTCGCCCGGAAAATAAAATGCACCGATTTGGCGCCGACCGTCCTCAAAGATCTTGTAGGTGCGCACCGCGCCGCTAACCACCTTGTAGACGTAATCGGCCGGCTCGTTGTCACCGTAGATCTCGGCATTGCGCGGGAACACCATGGGGGCTCCCATAAGATCGATCTGGTCGAGGAGGCCCTGGGTTCCGCCATGGGGACGCGATATGCTTCGCTTTGTAGGGGCTACGGGATGGTGCGGGAAAGCAGGGGTCTGCGTCAGCATGGCTTAGCTCCACTATCAACCTGGTGGTGTAGCGATAGCAACGCAGCGCGGAGCCGAAAATTCGGATATTGTGCTTAAGGAAAGTTACGTAGATGGTTTCGGTCGGACCAAGGCTCGGAGGCAGCAATCATCAGAACAGGGCAAATTCCTCTCGAGAAACCAATGACTAACGTGACTGCGAGCGCGGTGGCAACGAGCGCAGGAATGTCGGTGGGGCAGCCGCGATGGCAGAAGGGATTCTACCTCGTCGCCGCCGCACTTGTTGCAATCACCTTTATTCTGCGGTCGTTCTTGGGACCGACGCTCGATAACCAAGCCCTGTACCTCTTTCTGGTCCCATCTGTCCTCATTGCTGGCGCTCTCGGCGGCATGGGTCCCGGGCTGTTGGCGACTGCATTGAGCGTCTGCTTGCATTTCTATACCACGGGGGCGCTCGCCAATCTGAGCAATCCCGGTTCGCCGCTATTCGTGGTGGAGCTGTCGCGCGCCCTAACTTTCACGGCCCTCGGGGTGGCGTCCGCATTTTTCGGGGAACGACTGCAGCGGACGCGCCATGAGGCAGCCGCCCGCGAAGCACACCTGCAATCGATCCTCGATACCGTTCCGGACGCCATGATCGTCATCGACGAGCGCGGCCTGATACAGTCGTTCAGCTCCGCGGCCGAACGGCTGTTCGGTTACCGCGCCGCTGAGGTGCTCGGCAGGAATGTCAAGATGATGATGCCGGCGCCCTATCGCGACAATCATGATGGCTATGTCCAGCGCTATCTGCGGACCGGCGAGAAGCGGATCATCGGAATCGGGCGCGTGGTGGTGGGCGAGCGCAAGGACGGCTCAACGTTTCCGATGGAGCTGGCCGTCGGCGAAATGGCTTCGGGCAAGACACGCTTCTTTACCGGCTTTATCCGCGATTTGACCGAACGCCAGAAGGCCGAGGCCCGCCTCCAGGAGCTGCAGTCAGAACTCGTGCACATCTCGCGCCTGACGGCGCTCGGTGAAATGGCCTCAGCGCTCGCCCACGAACTCAATCAGCCGCTCTCGGCGATCGCCAACTACATGAAAGGATCGCGGCGACTCCTGGCAAACATGTCCGATCAGCAGTCGGTCATGATCCGCGAAGCGATCGACAAGGCCGCGGAACAGTCATTGCGGGCGGGGCAGATCATTCGCCGGCTGCGCGACTTCGTGGCGCGCGGCGAGACCGAGCGCAGGATCGAAAGCCTGAAAAAGCTGATCGAGGAAGCAAGCGCGCTTGGCCTCGTCGGCGCAAAGGATCGCGGCGTGCGGGTCACTTACGCCTTCGATCCGCGGCTCGACTCCGTGCTCGCCGACAAGGTGCAAATCCAGCAAGTTGTGCTCAACCTCGTGCGTAATGCCATCGAATCCATGGAGCAGTCGGACCGCCGCGATCTCGTCATTTGCACCGAGCGCAGCGACGATGGCTTGGCGATCGTCAAGGTCTTCGATACCGGAAGCGGCATCGCCCCAGACATTGCCGACCAGCTGTTCCAGCCTTTCGTCACGTCGAAGCCGCAGGGGCTGGGGGTCGGATTATCGATTTCGCGGACGATTGTAGAATCGCACGGTGGTCGGATATGGGTGGAACCAAACCCAGGCGGCGGCACCATCTTTTGCTTCACGCTTCGCGCCGTGAGCCAGGAGGATATTGACGATGGCGGCTGATGCGGTCGTTCATGTGATCGACGACGATGAGGCGGTGCGACAGTCGATCGCGTTTTTGCTCCAGACCTCCGGGGTGGCCGCGTGTACCTACGAGTCGGCGTCGGCGTTTCTCGATACGCTGCCAACCATCGAATTCGGGTGCATCATCACCGACGTGCGTATGCCTGGAATCAGCGGCATCGACCTTCTGCGCCGGCTTGGCGAGATGCGGATCAAAATGCCGGTGATCGTCATTACCGGCCACGGTGATGTACCTCTGGCCGTCGAGGCGATGAAAGTCGGTGCGGTCGATTTTCTCGAGAAACCGTTCGACGACGAGCTCTTGCTTGGCTCCGTCCGTTCGGCACTCGACCGCTCGCGGGAAAGCGCCTGCCAGGATGCCGAACGAATGGAGCTCCTAGCGCGGCTATCGACTCTGACGACTCGCGAACGAGAGGTGCTAGAGGGGCTCATTGCCGGAAAACCGAATAAGGTCATCGCGTTCGATCTCGCCATCAGCCCGCGCACGGTCGAGATTTATCGGGCCAACGTCATGACCAAGATGGCGGCCGCCAGCTTGTCGGAACTGGTGCGCATGGCTCTGGTCACCGGTGTCATGAAATCCGGAACTTCGGGTTGAACGTTCTCCGTACAATGCCGCACCTCGGTTGACCTGCATCAAGGACCCTTTGCGTATAAGGTGACTATTGTGAATCTTGCCGCCACCTAAACTAGATGCGGCAATGGACACAAGACGATGGTAACTCAGGCCGAGCTCGCGCCGGCGAAACCGGTCATCTTCGTGATCGACGACGATCCCGCAGTGCGTAATTCGCTGAAATTCGCGCTGGAGATCGAGGGATTCACTGTGCGTGTATACCCTACCGGCGCGGAGTTCCTGGACGAGCGGGAAATGCCCGAGACGGCGTGCCTTGTCACCGATTACAACCTGCCGGGCATGAACGGCTTGGATCTCCTCGCCGCCTTGCGCAGGCGAAATATCAAATTTCCCGCCATCCTGATCACCACCCATCCGAGTGCCGCGGTTCGCGACCGCGCCGCATCGGCGGGCGTATGCTTGATCGAAAAGCCGCTATTGAGTGATACGCTATTCCAGGGAATTCGCGCTGCTCTCGGCGAAACGACAGCACATCGTTGAGCAACTTGCTTGTAAAATTTGGGGCGAGGCTACCATGCCGGCCGCGCTGACTCATCGCGCGCGAGCCGGAATTTCCAGCGGCGTAGGCCCATTCTTCATCGGTCGGCACACGGAAAACGGACACCTGTTTTCTCTGACAGCGAATCGCAGCAAATGCATCCACGTCAGCGGAGGTGATCAATGGTGGAGGCGGTCCCCCGCCGCTTGATCCAACGCAAAGCTTCCCGCCTTGAACCGGTTCAAAAGGAACGCTGTATCAAAAGAGAGGGGCCGTGATCCATGAATACCGCTAGCCTTAAATTGACGCTCGTCGGTTGCTGCCTGGCAGCAGCCCTGACTGCACAGCCGGTGCTTGCTGCCGACGCCTACAATGGCGAACAGCTTGCGCGCCGGTGGTGCGAGCCTTGCCATGTCGTCGCCGCCAACCAGCGCCAAGTGACCGGCGAGGCGCCACCGTTTGCCAGCATTGCGGCGAGACCTGGCTTTAATGCTACCGCAATCGCAACATTCCTTCTCGATCCTCACCCCAAGATGCCTGACATGGCGCTCACGCGCATTGAGGCGGGGGATCTCGCCGCCTATATTGCGACGTTGGCCCGATAGTGGTCGGCGAACGCCTGTCGCCGCTCGCGATGCCCCGACGATGACAAATGAAGCGCGCGCAGACCTCGTGTCGTCGGCGAGCCGCCGCGCATCCCAGGGCTTCGTCATTCTTCACTCGCCGAGCTTGATTTACGTCAAAGCAGCCAATCGGCGACCGACGGCATCATAGTTAAAGGACGTGTTACCAAAATGGGGGACCCGGTCGAGGTCCCGAAATCAAAGGGTAGGGCAGGAAATGGACGCCTTCTCACAATGGCTATCTCACACGGACGCCAGCCTTTTCTTTCAGGAGCAGCTTGGGTTTCTCGCGTTCTTGCAAGCGATCCATATCATGGCGGTTGCGATGATCGGATCCTCGGTGCTGATGATAGATCTTCGAATTCTGGGTGTGGCAGGGCGTTCGCAGACGATGGCGCAGGTTGCCCATCGCTTCGTTCCGTGGCTCTGGTCCGGGCTCGCGGTGCTCCTCCTAACGGCGATCCCCCTGATCATTGCGGAGCCGAGACGCGACCTCACCAATTGGACCTTTTATTTGAAGATGGCGATGATCGCAGCCGGGGTAGCCATAACGGTTGGCTTTGGACGCTCGCTTCGACGAGACGCTGCAGCGTGGGACAAGAGCCCTGGTGGCACGCTGACGCGGGCGCTCGCGGTCATCACGCTCTTGCTCTGGGTTGCGATAGCAGTTTCCGGGCGATGGATCGCGTACACGTGGCACTGAGGCAACAGTCGGATTACGCCAGCATGGGAGGTTCAGATGGATTTCGCGATAACATTTTTAGAGTCCCTTCAGGAGACGCCTTTCGCGCAGTACATCCGCGAATCGGAATGGGCCTTCCCGACGATAGAATCACTCCATGTTATTGCGTTGACGATTGTCTTTGGTACCATCGTCGTTGTTGATTTGCGTCTTTGCGGACTAGCATCAACCAATCGTCGATTTAGCGAAATCGCCGACGAGCTGCTTCCGTGGACATGGGGCGCCTTCGGGTTTGCCGTTATCTTCGGCAGCCTGTTGTTCATCAGTCATGCGGTGATCTACTTCAACAATACGGCATTTCGATTGAAATTTATTTTCATGCTTTTTGCTGCCGTGAATATGCTGATTTTCGAACTTGTCACCCGTCGCACAGTGGCACAATGGGACCTTGGAGATAAGGTGCCGTGGGCGGCGAGGTTGGCGGGAGCGCTGTCCCTCGTATTTTGGACCGCGAGCGTCTACCTTGGTCGACAAACGGGTTGGACAATGGACGTGTTCTGAGCGTCAACGCGGCATTGGGTGCACGCGATAAGCAATTGCGCAGGGAGCGGCAATGGTCTGGAGTGTGGGCTGCTCCCTTGTCGCCTCAAGGTTCGAGGCAAACCGATCCCCATGAGCCGACGCCGCGATTATTTCGGCAAGTGGCGCCACCGCGCGTACGAGATTCTCGAACACGGCCCGGTGGGCGACCGCGTGATGCGTGCAACCAGCGGCCTCATCATCTTCCTGGTCCTGATCAACATCCTGGCGGTCGTGCTCGAATCGGTGCCGCTCTACGAGGAGGCCTATGGAGGGCTGTTCGATGCGATCGAGCTCATATCGCTCGTCGTCTTCACGGTCGAATATCTCGTTCGCATCTGGGTGACACCCGAGCATGTGGCGTACCGGCATCTCACCCCGGTAAGGGCGCGACTACGCTACGCGATCTCGGTTGACGGCTTGATCGATCTCGTCTCAGTGCTGCCGTTCTGGTTTGCTTTCGTGTTGCCGTCGCAAGTTCGCGTCATTCTGCTGTTCCGGATCGTGCGTTTTCTCAAGCTTGCACGGTACTCGCCGGCGCTGCGCTCGCTGTTGGAGGCGCTCTATGCCGAGCGGCGGGCGCTGTTCGGGTGTTCCGTGATCCTGCTGGGCGCAACGCTGATCAGTGCTACATTTGCTTACCTTGCTGAGCGCGGCGCGCAGCCCGACAAGTTCGGCACCATTCCGGACGCGATGTGGTGGTCCATCGTAACACTCGGTACCATCGGGTACGGTGACATCGTACCAATAACGCCACTTGGCAAACTTGTCGCGGCGATAACCATCCTGTGCGGGCTTGTCATGATCGCGCTGCCCGTCGGCATCATCGCGAGCGCGTTTTCTGAGCAGATCCACAAACGCGACTTCGTGGTGACTTGGGGAATGGTCGCAAGAGTGCCGCTGTTCGCTGAGCTCGATGCTGCGGGAATTGGAGAAATCACGCGACTGCTACGGGCTCAAACAGTCGAGGCTGGCGAACTCATCGTGCGCCGGGGCGAGAATGCCCACTCGATGTATTTCATCGCCAGCGGACAGGTCGGAATCGATCTTAATGGCAAGCACATCCGGCTCGGTGTCGGCCATTTCTTCGGCGAGATCGCTGTACTGCGTCGGGCACGCCGCTCTGCCACCGCAACAGCCATTACCAGAACCAAGCTGCTGGTGCTTAACGCCAGCGACTTTCATGTGCTGATGGAGCAGGAGCCACGGATCGCCAAGCGCGTCAACGCCGTGGTGCGCGACCGCATCGGCCATGAGGTGATTTCGCCCCGAGGAGATATCGTGGCCGGCGAGGTCAGAGCCGTCACAGATGAACCGTGAGACTGTGCAGCCCCGCCCGTGCTTCGGGCAACCCAGCAAGCATTCCGACTTTGGCTGGCTCCGGGAGACTATGAAGATCGCGGCGGCCTGAGGCGACTCGGTAGGCGTTGCAGCCGCAGTGGCGACCCACACCTTAGCGAGGTGTCTCGTTCGGCGTGGGCCGCCAAGCTTGGTCGCTCCCTCAAAACCAAGCTCAATCACATCATCGGTCGCCATGACCCGTTCTACATTGAGCGAAATCAAATAACGTCCACCGTCTGCAGCTTTCGCCTGGTCAAGCAGTGGACGGAGGGGCCCTCCAGCCGCGCCGTCCCGACCTTTCCGCACGAAGACCAGCTCATCGGCCGCGCGACCCCGCTCAATTTGTTAGATTGAGGAATGGATATTCCTTCGGCGGCTCGGGATCATGGCGATTCCACCAGCCGCCGCCGAGCGCCTGGAACAACGCCACGGTGTCGGCGAAGCGGTTGGCCTGCGCCTGGACACGCGCGAGCAGGGCCTGGAAATAGGTCTGCTGAGCGTTAAGGACCAGGATGTAACTGATGTCGCCAAGCTCCAGCCGCCGGCGCGCGATCGTAAGGCTCCGATCGGCGGCTTTCTCGGCGGCGACAGCCTTTTGCAAGGCCACGGCGTCATTCTGGAGGGCGCTCAAGCTGTCGGCCACATTTTGGAAGGCGGTGACGACCGTGCCGCGATATTGTGAAGTGGCCTGTTCGAAGGTTGCGCGCGCCGCGACCTCCTGCTGGTAAAGCGTACCGCCATGAAAAATCGGCTGGAGCACGGAGCCCATTATGGCCCATGATCCGGTACCGGGCGAGAACAGCTGATTAATCATCGGCGCGGTGCTGCCGACATTGGCGGTGAGGGTCACATTCGGGAGGCGGTTCGCCACAGCGACGCCGATGAGGGCGCTCGCCGAATGCAGGTTCTCCTCGGCGGCACGAAGGTCTGGGCGCTGCTGGACGAGCTGCGACGGCACACTCACTGGAAGGTCGCGAGGCAGCTTCAGCCCCGCGAGGGTAAACTTCTCCGGCGGCTCCTTGTCCGGGAGGCCGCCGGTGAGTGCCGACAGCAGATGGCGTTGCTGCGCCAATTGCCGCTGGAGCGGCGGAAGCGTCTGCTCGATCTGGGCCAGCGCAGCCTCCTGGGCCACCACGTCCGCTTCCGCGATCTGGCCGAGGTTGAACTGCGTGCGCAGCAACTGGAGCACGTCGGTGGCTATCTTGATGAGCGACAGTGTGGCATCGATTTGTCCGCGCAAAGAAGCCTCTTGCACGGCTGCAACAACGATGTTCGACGTCAATGTCAGGTAGGTGGCTTCGAGCATGAAGCGCTGATTGTCCGACAGAGCCTGGAGCGACTCGACATTGCGCCGAACGCCACCGAACACGTCGGGCGTATAGGAGACCAGCACCTGGCCGGTGAAAAGGTTGAAGGTCGGTGACTCCGGAAGTACCAGATTGCCGTTGTCATCTGGTACTGCCGGGCCGGCGATCGGCGGTTTCTGGCGTGACGCCGAGAAATTGGCGTCGATGGTCGGAAAGTAGGCCCCTTTGCCGGCAGCCAGATTGGCTTGCGCAACACGCAGCGCAGCTTGTGCTGCAGCGAGATCCGGATTGTTTTTCAGCGCTCGCTCGGTCAGCGTCCGCAGCCCCCGCGAACCGAACAGACGCCACCAATCTCCTGGAATATCGCGTCCAGGCAAATAGCGCTGCGCCTCTCCGCCGTGGACGTCCGACGAGACGGTGCGCGTCGGCGCGCGGCCGGCGAGATAACCTGCTACATCAGGCGGGGCCGGAGGCGCAAAGTCAGGACCCACCGCGCATCCGCAGACGAGTGCTGCCATCGTGGCGGCTGCGACGTGGCGCATGTGAGCATTCAATGGGCGGGGCGACCGACAGGCCGGGTGATACTGCCTAAATTCGCGCGGAAATGAATTATCGAGAGCTGTCTCACGCCACGCGGAACCCAGCGCCATTTCTGCACCCATCCACGTGCGCTCCGCTAACATGAGCGCCGAATCATTCTGATTCCACACGATACCGGATTATCCGTCATGAATAAGGACGCAACACGAATTGCGCGGGTGCGCTGAGTCGCAGCAATGATCGCTGGGGATATCTCGTTGCAGTCGACGAGATGCTCAACGCCGATATGCGATCACAACGATGCCAAATGCGCCATCTCAGTGTGCTGCATCTCGGCGAATCGATTCGAACGGCGGTCGCCAGTGCGAAGATGTACCGCAACTCGTGACCAATGACTCACCCCGGGAAAGCTTGCGCACTTGCCTCTTGCCGCCGCGCCGACCAGCGCTCAGCGGCCCGTTCAAGCGAGAAATAGAAGGTCGGGACGACGAACAACGTCAGCAGCGTTGCAAGAATAAGACCCCCTATAACGACCGTTGCGACTCCGCGTTGAACATCGCTGCCGACGCCTGTGGCCAGCGCGGCCGGCATCATGCCGATGGTCGCAACCGTCGCGGTCATCAGCACAGGTCGGAAGCGCTCCGATGCGCCGATCAAAATCGCCTCGCGCAGCGAAACACCGGTCTCGCGCACGCGATTGAGGTTTGCCACCATGATGATGCCGTTCTGCACCGCGACGCCGAAAAGCCCGATAAAGCCGACGGCCGATGCAATGTTGAGCGTCTCGTCTCTGATGAAGAGGGCAATCAAACCGCCTAACGTGGCGAGCGGGACGATACCCAGGATCAGCAGGGCCTGGCGCAGCCTGCCGAACTCCGTGTAGAGCAGGAGCGTCATCACTGCGAGCACGAGTCCGAGAATCAAAGTGAACCGTCGTTGCGCGCGTTCCTGGTTCTCGAACTGTCCGGCAAATTCGAGGCGATATTTCGACGGATCAAAGTGCACAGACTGGGCGATATTGGCTTTCACCTCGTCCAGATAGGATACGAGGTCGCGGTCAGCCAGATCTATGCGGATCGTCAGATTGCGTCGGTTGTTTGTGCGTGTAATGGTGCCTTCGCCGTTCCGCTGCTTGATTTTTGCGACCTGGGAGAGCGGAACCTGCATGCCGCCGGAATTGGTCAGCGTCAGGTTTCCGAGCGCCTCCGGATCATAGCGCGAGTTCAGCGGGAAGCGCACGCTCACATCGTAAATGCGGTCTCCAACGTAGACCTGAGTGACCGCTCCGCCGCCCACGCCGGTTTGGATCAGATTGGTAATGTCCGAGATGCTGATGCCGTAGCGAGCCGCTGCAGCGCGATCGGCCTCAATCGTTATCTGCGGGAGCGGGGGCTCTTGAAAGATCGATGCCTCCGCGGTGCCTCTGGTATTCCGCAGAATATCGACGATCTCGCTGGCGATTCGGCGATCCTCCACGAAATCGTCGCCAACGACTCGAATCACCAATGCGCTGTGTGCGCCGCCAACGAGATCGAACACCATATCGCTGATAGGCTGATTGATCCCAACATTGATCCCGGGCAACTCGCGCAGGCGCGCATTGAGCTTTCGTACGAAGTCCGCCTTGGTCTCGCCTGCAGGCCAGGTCTCATAGGGCGTCAAGCCGATGGGTGCCTCGATATGCGAGAACGTCCATGCGTCCACCGCTGCGTCCTCGCGCCCGAGCTGGGTCATGATATAGCGGACCTCGGGAAATTCGCGCACGGTGCGCCGCAACTCGCTCGCCATCTCGCTCGCGGCGTCAAGCGACAGGCCGCTCGGCAGTTGGACCTGGAGCCAAAGCGCGCCCTCGTCCAGGTCCGGCAGGTAATCTCGACCCACAAGGGTGCCCAGAACCCCGACGGCGACGAACGCCACTCCAGTCGCGATATAGGACAGGATGGGCCGGTTCAGGAGTTTCCCCAGCGTGGCGCGGTAGGCGGCCGTCAACCACTCGAGCGGCTTGTTACGGAACAGCGGACGTGGCTTGCGAAACGCCAGGTAGGCAAGCCCCGGTACCAATGCGAGCGTGCAGACAAGCGCCCCGAACAACGCAAAACCCACCGTGTAGGCCATCGGCGTAAACAGGGCGGCCTCGCCGCGCTGCAGTGTGAACAGCGGGAAATAGGCCGTGATGATGATCAGGGTGGCAAAGAAGATTGGCCGCGCCACCTGGCTGGTCGCCGACCTCACGTCCTCCTCGGTCAATAACTCGGTCGGCTTCGATTCGCGGCGCCGCAGGATGTTTTCCGTCACCACGATCGCGCCGTCGACGATCACGCCGAAATCCAGAGCACCGAGCGACAGCATGCTGGCCGACATGTGGGCGGCATTCATCAGGACGAAAATCGAGACTACCGCCAGCGGAATGGTCACGGCTACGACCAGCGCGCTGCGTGGGCTGCCCAGGAACAGCATGAGGACGACGATGACGAGGCCGATGCCTTCGAGCAGCGTGTGTCCGATCTTGCTCACGGTCGCGTTGACGAGGTCGCTGCGGTCGAGGACCGTGACGATGTGGACGTCCTCGGGCTCAAGTTGCTTGCGCAGTTCCTCCACCTTGGCGTGGATGCCGGTAATGACTTCCGACACGTTCGCGTATTTGAGCCCCATGACGATGCCCTCGATCGTCGCGGGGTTCTCATTCAGACCAAGAATCCCTTCCGGTTCCTGGTGGGCGTAGCTCAAGGCTCCGAGGTCGCGGACCAGGACCGGCATGCTGTTGGTTTGCGTAACGACAATATTGCCGAGGTCATCGAGGCTGTGCACAAGCCCGACACCGCGGACGATGAAGCTCTGGTCGCCGCGCGGCACCCGGCCGCCGCCCGCATTCGCGGTGTTGTTATTGATCGCGTTGATGACGTCGTTGATGCCGAGCCCGTAACGCAGGAGCTCGGTGGGGTCGAGGTCGAGCCTGAATTGCCGGGTGAAGCCGCCGAAATTGTCCACTTCCGCCACACCCGGAACTTGGCGGAGCGCCGGCTGGATGATCCATTTCTGGATCTCCGAAAGCTCCATCAGGTTCTTGGTGTCGGATTGAAGCGTGTAGCGGTAGATCTCCAGCTCCGGTGCCGACACGGCATCGAGTCCCGCAGAGGCCCCCGATGGCAGGGTGACATCGGCAATGCGTTCCCGGACACGTTGGCGCTCCCAGTAATCCTCGGCGCCGTCGCGAAACAGAAGATTGATTTGAGAAAGTGCAAAGGTACTGACTGATCGCATGCTGGTGAGGCCCGGCGTGCCGTTAAGCGCTCTCTCCAGCGGGATCGTAATCTGTTGCTCAACTTCCTCGGCCGCGAGACCGGGCACTTGGGTGGTGACTTGCGCGGAGACGGGGCTCAGAAGCGGATAGGCGTCGATCGCCAATTGCGTCCATGCATAAATACCAAGAATACATGCGAATATCGCGATCAGCCGGACGACAAGGCGCTTTCTGAAACAGAGCGCGACGAACTGGTCAATCATTGAGCCGCACTCCACCCTTCACGACCACGCGTTCGCCCGGCCGAATTCCGCTCTTGACGGCGACGGTGGCGCCCTCCTGGTAAGCGATTTCGATGTTGCGGCGTTCGAACGCCCAATCCGAGACTTCAACAAAGACGCTCGTCGTGTCGTTGCTCATCAGGAGGGCCGACGTCGGCACGATCAGTTGCGACACCGGA
>Ga0209060_10001817_pt1 | contig 21656 bp, 20 predicted proteins | sample Coa_R1_8_FD_187155 | JGI IMG/M metagenome (GOLD analysis project Ga0209060, IMG submission 187155) | Surface soil microbial communities from Centralia Pennsylvania, which are recovering from an underground coalmine fire - Coalmine... | ecosystem: Environmental > Terrestrial > Soil >...
CCCCGTCGCGCGTGTAGCCGGTGAACTCGGGCCGATCGCACAGGTTCTCGCGCTGCATGCGGCAATAGGCACACACGCCGCAGGTATGCCCCAGCCAGGGGATGCCGACGCGCTGTCCCCTCTCGAAACCCTGCACCCCGGAGCCGAGCGCATCGATGCGTCCGACGATCTCGTGACCCGGCACGATGGGCAGATGCGGATCGGCAAGCTCCCCGTCGAGCACGTGCAGGTCGGTGCGACACACGCCGCACGCGGCCACGCGCACGCGGATCTGCCCCCGCCGTGGCTCGGGATCGGGGCGCTCGAGCCCTCTCAGCGGACCACCGATTCTTTCCAGCACCATGGCCTGCATCGATGACTCCTTGACGGGCCGCAAGTGCCGCTAGAAAAATGACCCGTGGCTCACTATGGCACGACACCGGCGCTTGCGGTCTTTTTCGCCGCGAGTCTCGCGCTGGCCGTGACCCCCGGTCCCGGGGTTCTGTACCTGATCGCGCGCACGCTCGGGGAGGGACGACGCTCGGCGATCGCCTCGATCGGCGGGGTCGCGCTCGGCAATCTCGGCAATGCGCTCATCGCCTGCGTCGGTCTCGAGGTGCTGCTGCTGGCCTCGAGCGCTGCGTTCGGCATCCTCAAGCTCGCCGGCGCGGCTTACCTGGCCTGGCTCGGCATCCGGGAGTTGCGCCGCAAGTCCTCGCGACCTGGCTGCGAGCAGCTCGAGCTCTCGCATCGGCGCGCCTTTCGCGATGGGTTTCTCGTGGCGCTTCTCAACCCGAAGACGGCGCTGTTCTTCGCCGCCTTCCTGCCGCAGTTCATCGAGCCGCACGCTCCCGCTCCCTTCGCACGCAGCCTGCTGCTCGCGGGCACGTTCGTGGCCATCGCGGTCTGCACCGACACGCTCTACGTCCTCGCCGCCGGCGCGCTGCGCTCGCGCCTCGAGCGCGGATTCACCGGGGTCTGGGGGCGGCGGGCGAGCGGGGTGGTCTATCTCACGCTGGGCGCGTTTCTTGCCCTGAGCGACGCTCGTCCGGCGCACTGAGATCCTGGAGCCGATCGCCGCTGTAGATGAACAGAAAGTTGCCGAGAATGCTCAGCATGAAGAGCCCGAGCGAGGCGGGCAGCAGCTCCAGGAGCTTATGCAGGCCCAGCCAGCTCTGCGGCGTGGCGAGCCATTGGGCGAGCCGTGCGAGGCGGCCGGCGGCTCCGTCGCTCACGCAACAGCGCTCGAGCGCGGAGCGCAGGCCGTCGGTCACCCCGATGTGCGTCCACTCGCCCTCGCGCAACCACCGGTAGACCTGCAAGGCCACGAGCGCCAGGAACAGCGCCAGGCAGCCGTAGGCGACGACCGCCCCGAGCACGCGCAAGATCTTGAGCACGACCGGTCGCGCGCTCATCGAGAAACCGGCACCGGACAGCCCTTCACCTCGAGACGCACGATGCGCCCGCTCTCGCCCGTCAGATCGGAAGGCTTCACCAGACTGTCGGTGGGTTTCAGATCGATGTCGATCCAGTACACGTCTCCGGTCCTCTTGCGATCGGCGAGCGCCGGATTGAAGCCGAGCGCCTGCACCTGGGCGACGCGTGCCTGGGCCCGCCGCGTCTCGCTGAACAGGCCGAGCGAGATGACCGACGCATCGCCCGGGCCCGGCATCTCCAGCGCATCCTCGACACCGGCCGCCTTCAGGCGTGCGAGCAGCTGCTCACCGCCCGCCCGGGTCGGCGGCAGGGGCAGGTACACCCACACGCCGGCCCACACCTCGCCCTCGGCCACGCGCTGGCGCGGATCATAGCCGCCGCTGCGCAGCGTGCTCGCCGCGTGAGCGGCCTGCGACACATCCGCGAAAGGGCCCACCGTGATACAGCGCTTCACGTTGGTCAGGAGGGTCGGGTCGTCCGCAGGGGGCGCGCCGCTCGCCCGCGCACCGCCCGCAGTACCGCCCGCAGCACCGGCCACGGACGCACGGCTCGGGGCCGACTCGCGGGCGAGGCGCGGCGCCGCCGGGGCCGCGGCACGTTCGCCGCTCGAGCCGCCGTCGCCCACGGCCGCACCTTCCGAGGCCAGACGCAAAGTCGCGCGCGGCGGCTCGGCAGTCGTGTCTGCACCCCGCAGATCGCGCGCCCACAGGAAATAGGCGGCATTCGCGACCACGAGCAGCCCGACCAGGCCCTTCAACAGCGTCATGCGCTCCACCCCGCCGGCCGCAGGCTGACCTCGCCCGACACGACCCGGTGCACGCGATCGCCGGTGTCGAGCAGCAGCGCCCCCTCGAGATCGACGCCTCGGGCGCGGCCCACGAGCGCGCGCTCACCCGCCCCTACGCAAGCCGGCCGGTCCTTGAGCGCATCGTGCTGCGACCAGACCGCATGAAACGCCTGGAATCCCTCGCGCTCGAACTCGACCAGCATTGCGATCAGCTCATCGAGAAGGATGCCCGCGAGCGCGTTGCGCCGCGGCGGCTCGCCGCGGCAGGCGTCGGCGACGGCGGCGGCCCGGGCCTCCACCTCCGCGAGAGCGCGGCGCATCGGCGTGCTCAAGGTCACGTTCATTCCCACGCCGATCACGGCGTGGAGCGAGCCGCTCTCCTGCGCCTGCAACTCGATCAGCACGCCGCCGAGCTTGCGCTCGGCGAGCCACAGATCGTTCGGCCATTTGAGCAGGACGCCGGCAGCACCGACCCGCTCGAGCGCCCGCAAAGCGGCGACCCCGACGGCGAGACTCAGCGCCGGAGCGCGCTGCATCCCCTGGAAGCACCAGCCGATCGACAGCGTGATGCCGCTGCCGCGCAGCGCCACCCAGGGCCGTCCCTGGCGGCCACGGCCCGCGGTCTGGAGCTCGGCGATGCAGACCTCGGCGCGACCGCGGGGCGGCGGCGGCCGGGCGAGCAGACGCGTGCTGGTGGAATCGACCTCCTCGAGCACCTCGAGGCGCTCGAGCCGCCCGGCCTGCGGCGCGGCGAGCTCGGCACGAATGCGCGCGGCGTCGAGCCGCTCGCTTCGCGCTAGGCCGCGCGCGACCGGAACAACCATAGCCGCCGGGCGCGGTGCTCGGATCCCGAGAACATGCGCGCAATGTTGCCGCGATGGGTGTAGAGCATGAGCAGCTCGGCCAGGGCGCAAAAGGCCAGCAGCGGGGCATCGGCGGCGCGCGTCAGCATCACGAACAGCACGAGCGCGAGCCCCGAGAGAATGCTCGCAAGGCCCACATACCCCGTGAGCAGCACCACGCCGATCCAGCACCCGAGCATGGGCCCGAGCAGCACGGGATTGATCGCGCCCACCGCGCCGATGAGCGTCGCGACGCCCTTGCCGCCGCGGAATCCGAACCAGACCGGGAAGATGTGACCCACGATCACCGCCAGCGCGCACGCGAGGGTGAGCCACTCGCGCCCGAGCTCGGGGTCGATGCCGATGCCGGGCAGCGCGAGCGGCGGCAGGGCGCGCACCACGAGCACGCCTTTCAGCAGGTCGAAGGCGAACACGCCGAGGCCGAACAGGATTCCTTGCGTGCGCATCGCATTGGTCGCGCCGGCATTGCCGCTGCCGAGGCGGCGAATGTCCACGCCCTTGAGCCGCCCGAGCAGCAGGCTGCCGAGCAGTGAGCCTGCCAGATAGGCAATCAGCGCTTTGACACCCAGCTCGAGCACGTACTTGGGCCTGTCTGAGTCATGTGAGTGAGCCGCCGTGGCACGACAGGCTCCTAGTATCGCAGCATTCGGCGCGGCAGGTGGATCTCGGCGAGCATGCAGCGCACGCTTCCCCCGCCCAGCTGTTCGATGACCGGGATGTCGCCGAGCACGGGCTCGCCATGGCGCTCGAGTGCGCGGCGCTGGGCCGCCTCGAGGCTGCGCCAGGCGGTGCTCGAGAGGGCGATCACGGGGCCGCCCCGTCCGGCCAGCTCGAGCGCATTGCCGGCGAAGGCGTGCAGCTGATCGAGCGTGATGTCGATGATCTCGTGATTCGACGCGCGCAGCCGCCCGTACACCGCCTCGCGGTGACGCGGATCGCAGATGCTCGCGCCGCATACGATCGCAAAGCCGCTGCCGATCGAGAGCATCACGTTGGTGTGATAGATCGCGCCGCCGGCCCGGTCGGCCGACTCGAACGTGACCAGCTCGTAGTCGAGCTCGTGGGCGAAATCTCCGAGCACATCGAGGTGGGTGCGCGGCGAAACACTGGCATAGGCCAGCCGATGCACGCGGTCGAGAACGAGACTGCCCGTTCCCTCGAGATACTTGCCTTCGCGCTCGCGCTCGGTCAGATCGACGGTGCGACGAATCAGAAAAGGCCCCGCGGCCGCGGCGGCCTCGATGAGCGCCTCGCGCCGCTCGGCGCGCCGGTTGGCCGCCAGCAGCGGATACAGCACGACGGTACCGTCGGCGTGGAAACTCACCCAGTTGTTCGGAAAGATCGCATCGGGCTTGACCGGCCGGTCGCTGTCCTCGGCGACGACCACGCCGACTCCGGCGTTCTGCAGGCGCTGCACGAAGGCATCGAACTGCGCCAGCGCGGCACTCTGCGCCTCCGGGGCGCCGGCGGCGCCGGCGGGGTGTTCCTGCTGGAACGCATTGCTCGGAGCGGTCTCGCGATTGAAAGCGAAGTGCGCGGGACGGACCATCAGCACCGTGGCGGCGCTCTGCGCTTCCGGAGAACTCGCCGCTGCGACCATGGCGTTAGACTATAGCAGGGCACTGGTCGGGAGGCCGTTGACAGTGCGAGGGGCAATGCGCATGGTGCGCCGCTCTTGGACAGTCGAGGATAGGAGTGGTGGCGTTGACGATGTGGAGATCCTGCGGGGGGCTCGCGCTTTGCCTGCTGGCGGTGGACGCTGCGGCCAGGAAACCCCCACCCCCACCCCCGCCGCCGCCCCCCGGAAGCTATCCGTTCAGCTACCAGACCCTGCTCACGGAGGCCAAGCGTCGCGCCGCCGTGCCCTATGCTCCGCAGAAGAGCACCCTGCCGGCGGGGCTCGACAAGCTCAGCCCGGAGCAGTACCGCAGCATGCATTTCAATCCCGAGGGGGGGATCTGGAAAGCCGAGAACCTGCCGTTTCGGCTCGAGCTGCTGCGCGCGGCCTCCAACGCGCAGTCGACTGCGGTGACCGTCTCCACGGTCGAGGAGGGCCGTGCGCTCGACCTGGTCGCAACGCCGGAGATGTTCAACCTCCCCTCCTCGGTGGCCGGAAAGGTGTCGCTGCCGCTGTCGGGATTTCGGCTGCGCTATCAGATCAACGAGAAGAAGGTCTGGGACGAGTTTCTGGTGTTTCAGGGCGCGAGCTACTTCCGGGCCGTGGCGCATCACCTGCTCTATGGACTGTCCGCGCGCGGGCTCGCCCTGAACACCGCCGAGCCCTCGGGTGAGGAATTTCCGGCCTTCACGCACTTCTGGGTGGAGCGGCCGGCGGCGCGCGCCACGAGCATCGTCGTCGATGCGCTGCTCGAGAGCGAATCGACCACGGGCGCCTACCGCTTCAGCGTGCAGCCGGGGGTCGAGACGAAGATGGACGTCGAGATGACGCTGTTCCCGCGTTCGGATCTGCGCGTGGTGGGCATCGCCCCGCTCACCTCGATGTTCCTCTTCGACGCCACCAATCGCGGCCGGCTCGATGACTACCGGCCCGAGGTGCACGACTCGGACGGCTTGCAGATCCTGTCGAAGAGCGGTGAGCACATCTATCGCCAGCTCGCCAACCCCTCGCGCCTGCAGGTCTCGACCTTCACGGCACAGGCGCCGCAGGGATTCGGCCTCGTGCAACGCACGCGTGATCAGCGCGATTTTCAGGACCTCATCGACCTGTACGAGCGCCGCCCGAGCGCCTGGATCGAGCCGCAGGGCGATTGGCCCGCCGGCGGGGTCGAGCTCGTGGAGATCCCCTCGGGACGCGAGAGCAACGACAACATCGTCACCTTCTTTCGCCCCACGCAGGGTTTTGCGGCGGGCCATCCCGTGCAGATGGCCTACCGCATCACCTGGCTCGCGGTGCCTGCGCCGAGCAAGGGCCTCGCCGAGGTGGTCGGCGCACGGGCCGGCGCGAGCCTCGACGGGCGGCGGCGCGTGTTCATCCTCGACCTGGTCGGCGCGGGTGAGAAGACCGAGGGCTTGAGGCTCGACCTGGGCGCCTCGGCGGGCCACCTCGCGAATCCGCAGCTCATGCCCAATCCGACGCTGCACGGATTGCGCGCGAGCTTCGAGATCGACCCGGGCGATGCCGATCTGATCGAGCTGCGACTGCGCGTCTTGAAGGGTGACAAGCCCGTCAGCGAGACTTGGCTGTACCGATGGACCTCCCCGTAATTCCAGGCGCGGTGCTCGAGCATCCGGAGCCCGCGGGCGGCATGCCACCCGAAGCGCCGTTGTACATGGGCTCGCAGGATCTGAAGACGCGCCCCTACCGGGTGCTGCACTCGCTGCCGGCGGCGGATGTGGTGTTCGCGCGATTGATACTGCTCAGCGTCAGCATCGGGGTGACCGTGTACGGCATCTACCAGATGCTGCAGGTGGTGCGCTTCGCGAGCATGACGTTTCTGCAGGCGCTGATGATCGCCTTCTTCGCCGTCTCGCTCGCCTGGATTGCATTTGCGGCCGGCTCGGTCATCGCCGGCTCCTCGCGCCGGCGCGATCGCCTGCGCGGCAGCGGTGCGCACGTGGCGCGCGAGACGCTCACCGCGCTCGTGATGCCGATCTACAACGAGGATCCGATCCGCACGACGGCGGCGCTGCGCGCCATGGCCGAAGGGCTCTCGGGGATTGGCGCCCACAAGCGCTTCGAGATCGTCGTGCTTTCCGATTCCACTCAGGCCGATGCCTGGATCCACGAGACCGCCGCGATCGCGCGGCTGCGGCTCGCGCTCGAGGAGATCATGCCGGTGTGGTATCGGCGCCGCTGGCGCAATACGGCGCGCAAGTCCGGCAACCTGCAGGATTTCGTCACGCGCTGGGGCGCCCGCTACGAGCACATGATCGTGCTCGATGCGGACAGCCTGATCGAGCCGGCGACGCTCGAGCGGCTAGTCGACATGATGCAGAGTGATCGGGCGCTCGGGATACTGCAGACCGCGCCGCAATTGATCGGCGCGCGCACCTTCTTCGGACGGCTGCAGCAGTTTGCGGCGTGCGTGTACGGTCCGGTGATCGCGCGCGGTGTGGCCGCCTGGTCCGGCGACAGCGGCAATTACTGGGGCCACAACGCCATCATCCGCATCGCCGCCTTCGCCGAGAGCTGTGGGCTGCCCGAGCTCGAGGGGCGCCCGCCGTTCGGCGGCCACGTGCTGTCGCACGATTTCGTCGAGGCCGCGCTCATGCGCCGCGGCGGCTGGAAGGTGCGCATGACCACCGATTGCGCGGGATCCTGGGAAGAGTCCCCGCCCTCGCTGATCGACGTCGCCCTGCGCGACCGGCGCTGGGCGCAGGGCAATCTGCAGCACATGAAGATCATCGGCGCGACCGGCCTGGCGTTCACGAGCCGCATGCATCTCGGCATCGGCATCATGAGCTACCTGTCCTCGCCCATGTGGCTGCTGATGTTGATCATCGGCTTCGCGCTCGCGGTGCAGGCGCATCTGATCCGGCCCGAGTACTTCAATCACGACTTCCAGCTCTTCCCCACCTGGCCGCGGTTCGACGTGCAGCTGATGATGTCCCTCTTCTGGTTCAGCATGCTGGTGCTGCTCGTGCCGAAGCTCTGCGGGCTCGTGCGCGCGCTGCTGTCGCGGCGCATGCGCCGCGGCGCCGGAGGCGTGATCGGCATCAGCGCGAGCGTCCTATTCGAGGTGGTGCTGTCGGCGCTGTACGCGCCCGTGCTGATGCTCATCCAGAGCCGTCATGTGTTCGAGATCTTCATGGGGCGCGACTCCGGATGGAAACCGCAGCGCCGCGAGGGCGGCACGACGAGCTGGAGCGACGCCTGGTTCTACCACAACCGTCACATGGTGGTCGCCTGCATGACCGCGGCCATCCTGTATCTGCTTTCCCCGACGCTGCTCGCCTGGGTCTCACCCGCGCTGCTCGGACTTCTGCTGTCCGTGCCGCTGTCGCGCGCGAGCGGCAGCGAGTCGCTCGGTCGCGCGCTCTCGCGGATTGCACTGCTGCGCACACCCGAGGAGATCGAGAAGCCGGCGCTGCTCGTACGCCGCGCGCAGCTCATCGCGCAGGCGCCCGAATTGCCGCGCGACGGGCTGCGCTATCTCGCACGCGATCGCGAGGCGCGCCTCGCGCACACCGCCGGCAACCTGCCGCGGCCCCGCGATCCGCGCGGTCGGCCCGACCCGCATGCCTTCACCGCGCAGCAGAAGCTCGTCGATGCGCGCTATCTCGAGGAGGCGCTCGAATGGTTCACGCCCATCGAGCGCGTCGAGGTCGCGGGCGATGCGCGCCTGCTCAACCAGCTCGCGGCGCTTCCCGATGCGCCGCGCTACACCTTTCAGATTTAGGGCCCTTGAGGCGTCCTGAGGACCGAACCACACCATGATCGTCCGACGCGACCTGTTGAAACTGGCGGTGGGACTGGCGAGCTCCACCCTGGCCGAGCCGCTCTCGAGCCTGGCGGCGCAGCCCGCAAGCGCGCCGGCCCCCGCTCCGACCCCGCCCGCACCGGGTAACGAGCAGCCGTTCGACTTCGCCTGGCTCAAGGGACGGGCCCACTGGCTCGCGAGCAACCCGTATCAGGCGCCCAAGGACTCACTGCCGCCCGCGATGGCCGCCCTGTCGTACGATCAATATCAATCGATTCGCTTTCGCCCGGAGCGGGCGCTCTGGGCCGACGCCGGACTCGAGTTCCGCGTGCAGTTCTTCCAGGTCGGACGCAACTTCACGCAACCCGTGCATGTCTTCGAGATCGTCGACGGCCAGGCGCACGAGCTGCTCTACGATCCCTCGATGTTCGATTGGCACGAGAGCGGCCTCGATCCGGCCGTGATGAGGGATCGTGCGGGGTTCGCGGGCTTTCGCCTGCAGTTCGTGACCCACTGGAAGGCCGACATCGCGGCCTTTCTCGGCGCCAGCTACTTTCGCGCCGTCGGCGGCGATACGCGCCAGTACGGTCTCTCGGCCCGCGGTCTCGCGATCGACACCGCCATGCCGCGGCCGGAGGAGTTTCCGCGCTTCACCTCGTTCTGGTTCGAGCGTCCCGCAAAGGATGCCGGCGTGCTCACGCTCTATGCGCTGCTCGACTCGCCGAGCATCGCCGGCGCGCTGCGCTTCCAGATCATCCCGGGCGGCACGCAGGTGATGAAGATCGACACGGCGTTCTATCCGCGCAAAGCGCTCGAGCGCATCGGCATCGCCCCGCTCACCAGCATGTTCTTCTACGGCAAGAACGACCGGCGCATCGCCAACGACTGGCGGCCCGAGATTCACGACTCCGACGGCCTCTCGATGTGGACCGGGGCGGGCGAGTGGATCTGGCGGCCGCTCAGCAATCCCGCGCAAGTGCACCTGTACTCGTACTTCGACGACAACCCGCATGGCTTTGGACTGCTGCAGCGGGATCGCAATTTCGACCACTACCAGGACGACGGCGTGTACTACGACCGGCGTCCGAGCGTCTGGGTCGAGCCGGACCGCGCGGCGGGCGGCTGGGGGCGGGGCGCCGTGCAGCTCGTGGAGATCCCGACGATCGATGAGACGTTCGACAACATCGTGGCGTTCTGGAATCCGGCGGACAAGCCCAAGCCCGGGCAGGAGCTGCTGTTCAGCTACCGCCTGTACTGGGGCACCCATATGCCCTACTCGACCCCGCTCGGCGAGGCGATCGCGACGCGCACCGGCCTGGGCGGCATCGTCGGCATCAAGCGTCCCTACTATTCATGGCATTTTGCCGTCGACTTCGCCGGCGGCGAGCTCGCCGCCCTCGCCAAGGACGCGCCGGTCGAGGCGGTCATCACCACCTCGCGCGGCGTGACCGAGCACGTCACGGCGCACTTCGTCGAGGAATTTCACGGCTACCGGGCGCTGTTCGACCTGAAGCCCACCGACGACACGGTCGACCCCGTCGATCTGCGGCTGTTTCTCAGGCTCGACGGACGTCCGCTGACCGAGACCTGGATCTATCAGTGGATCCCGCCGAGCGCCAAGGAGCGCAAGGCCGCGATCACGTGATCTTGCCGAGTGCGACGACGTGATCGCGGGCGGACACGACCACGCCGCCCGGCTTCTCCACCGTCACCGCGAAGGCCGCAGCGGAGTGCACGGTCAGCTGCGCGCGGATCGGGATCAGCACCGTGGGGCGGCCCGCCGGGATGTCGAACACGCCGCCATCCACCGGATAGCGCGCATCGCGCCCGGCATCGAAAATCCACAGCTGGTACTGCTGGACGGTGGGGTCGTTGGCGGGCAGGCCCACCACCCGTAACAACCCCTGCTGCAGCCTCTCGTTCCACACCACGTCTGCCTTCACACCCGCCGCTCCGGGCTCGGCCGTGCCCGCGAGCGGCACGTCCACGGTCCCCGTTTGCGCCAGGAGCGCCGCGCGCTGCTCCTCGAGCGTCGTCTCGGCGGCCGGCGGCTGCGCTTGGGGCTGCGGCTGGGTCTGCGGCTGGGGGGGCTGAGGGTGGGTCTGGGGGAGATGGGCGACGAGGCCGCTCTGATTGGACGGCAGGCGCAGCCAGCCGATGAGCGCGAGCACCAGGCATGCGGCGGCGGCCCACCAGCCGCCGCCGGCCGATGCTCGGCGGACGCGCGCTGCAGGGCGTGTGGGTGTTGTCGCAGGAGCCGTAGACGCGGGGCCGGCGAGAGCCGCAGGAGCAGCTTTCTCGATGCGCTCGCGCAGCATCGCGGGCAGCGGCTCCGAGGTGTCGAGACCGACCAGCAGCGCGGCCGCTGCGGCCTGCTCGAGCTCGCGGGCGATGCCGCTCAACTGCGCGTCATCGAGCGCATCGAGTGCACGCTGCTCCGCGGGCTCGAGTCCCTCCACCGCCTGCTTGATCAGAAGATCGAGCACGGCCTCATCGATCGGCGCCTGCGTCTTCTCGCTCATCGCGCACCTGCCGAGACGCCCGGCGCATCGATCTGCATGTTTTCCCGCAGCCTCATCAGACCCCGGCGCATGAAGGACTTCACCGTGCCCAGAGGCATGCGCAGCTTCGCGGCGATCTCGCTCTGACTCAAGCCGTGCAGCAGGCCGAGCTCGAGCACCTCACGCTGCTCGGGACGCAACTCCTTCAGCGCTTGTGCACACCGCTCGGCCTCGGTGCACATCTCCGAGCTCATGCCGGGATCCGCCCAGGCAAGAGATTCGAGCACCTCCTCGGGATCCATCGGCGGCTCGGCGCTTTTCCTGCGCAGCCGGTCGATCAGGCGGCGGCGGGCGATCATCGCGATGAAGACCTTGTCCGAGCCCTGCGCCGGATCGAAGCGCGCCGCACTGCGCCAGATGTCCACGAATATTTCCTGCGTCGCATCCTCGGCGTCGGCCCTCGTGCGCGACAGGCGCCGCGCGAGGCTCCACACCAGCGCTCCGTACTGATCCATGCACTCGCGTACCGCCAGTGAGTCGCCGCGAGCAATGCGCTGAAGTACCGAGGAGGTCATGCAGAGCTGATCTTCTATTCGCGCCGGCGCCCGGGGCGGATGCACTGCTTCGAGGTCATGCCGGAGGGTCCTGTTCGCCGAGCCCGGTGCACCGCACGATAGCACGCGAGGGGTGGATTCGGCCCGCCCGGGCCCGGAGGAGCCGATTGCCCCGCGCGACGATGGCGGGGCTGCGGCGGGGCTACCTCGGTCGTCGACCGAGCAAGGGCAGCCGTTGCGTATCGCCCGTCGGCCGGCGCAGTTGCTGCTCGCGGCGCAGGAAGGGCTGGGCGGCTTTCGGATCGAGGATGGCCTGCCGGTATTCGCCGAGCTGCTTCTTGAGGAGCGGCAGGAGCGCGCGCTGCGAGCCGGCCTCGCCCGCTTCGCCCCCGATCAAGCTGCTGCAGTAGAGATCGAAGTACTCGGTGTACAGCTCCTCGTAGCGCTGCATCGGATCGAGGAACGCGGGGTCGGCGATGACCTCGCGTCCCAGGTGCCCCGCGCACAGGTAGCTGCAGGCCTTTCGCAGATACACTCCGTGCTCGGCGATGATCGCGGCATCGAAGCTGCGCCCCGGACGGAAGTGCGCGAGGATCTCGACCCGCTGCGAGCCGCTGATCCGGTGGGTTCTCATGAAGTGAAACAGGGCCCGGCCGTGCAGCAGCCGAAAAGTGGTTTCCTTGAGCGCGCTCACCTGCGTGCGGCGCACGGCGCAGCTCGCGAGCTGGCGCATCAGCATCGAGTGCTCGCTTTCCCATTGCTGCCACAGCAGCGGGCTCTCGAGCACGCGTCGAGCCACGAGCTGCTCGGGCGCGTCGGGATCGTGCACGGCCGCCTCGATGCAGTCGGTGGACTCGCGCATGAGGCGTGCAAGCCCGATCGCCTCTCGCTGCATCCTCTCCCCCTCTTCCTCCCAGGGTCCGTCGACGGCGTCGACTGAGCCCCGGCGCCACGTTCTGGTAAATGCGCGAGAGGGTCAACGCGTATCCAAAGGCCGACAGCGAGATCCCCTGTCAGACTGCAAGCCCGCGTCGGGGAGTGAGGCGAAGCGAGGCGAGGCCGGCCGCTGACGCAGCGCGATCAGTGTTGGCGTGCGAGCAGCCAGTTGGCCATCGAGCGCAGCGGCGCAGCCCGCTCGCCGAACGGCAGCAGCGCCTCGATCGCCTGGGCGTGGAGCAGCTGGACACGCTCCTGCGAGGCCGGGATGCCGATGATGGCGGGGTGCGTGGGCTTTGCATGCTCGCGATCGGCGCCGGTGGCCTTGCCGAGCGTCGACACATCCCCGAGCAGGTCGAGCAGATCGTCCTGGATCTGAAACGCGAGCCCGATGGCGACGGCGAAGCGCTCGAGCGCACCGTAGAGCGGCGCGGCGAGCTGCGGCACGCATTCCGCAGCCATCAACACGCTGGCGCGAATCACCGCACCGGTCTTGCGCGCGTGCATGTCCTCGACCTCGGAGATGTCGAGCCGCTTGCCCTGCACCTCCAGATCGATCGCCTGTCCGCCGGCCATGCCCGCCGTGCCGCTCGCCTCGCTCAAAAGCTCGATGAGCCGCAGGCGGATCGCCGGCGATGCGGGCAGCGCCCGATCGCGCGCGAGCAGCTCGAAGGCGAGCGGCTGCAGCGCATCGCCGACCAGGATGGCGGTCGCCTCGTCGTAGGCGCGATGGCAGGTGGGGCGGCCGCGACGCAGGTCATCGTCGTCCATCGCCGGCAGATCGTCGTGCACGAGCGAGTAGACGTGAATGAGCTCGATTGCGCAGGCTGCCGCCTCCACCTCGTCCTCGTCGAGGCCGAGCGTGCGCGCGGTCGCGAACAGCAGCGCCGGTCGAATGCGCTTGCCGCCGCCGAGCGCGCTGTAGCGCATCGCTTCGTGGAGCCTCGCAGGCACTGCGGTGGCGGGCGGAAGCCGCATATCGAGCGCTCGCTCCATGCGCAACCGCCACGCCTCCAGCTGGCTGTGGAAGGCATCGATGCCCCGCTCCGGCGCCTCGCTCATGCCCGGGGGCCTGTCAACGCGATGCGATCACGCGCCGGCCGCTCCTCTAGCGGGGCGCGGCGCTGTGCCGCGCTTCCTCGGCGGAGGCGGTGCGAGTGCGCTGCTGCAGGTCCGCCAGCGGCACGGTGGCGACGATGGGCGGGCGGCTCGTGTCCTCCGCATAATGAAAGGCGAGCTCGGGCGCCATCGGTCCCGACGTGCGCGGCCCACGCAGCGCCACGCGCAACGCCTTGATGGGATGAGCGAAGGCGTCGTTCACGGCCGTGCCCTCGAATCCGCAATGCGCCATGCAGTTGTCGCAGCGCCGGTTGCGGCCGACGCCATAGCGCTCCCACTCGGTGTCCTCGATGAGCGACTGGTACGTCGGTGCATACCCCTCGTCGGACAGCAGATAGCACGGCCGCTGCCAGCCGAAGATGTTGTAGGTCGGATTACTCCACGGCGTGCATTGATAGCGCTGGTTGCCTGCGAGAAAGTCGAGATACAGGCTCGAGTGGTTGAAGACCCAGCTCTTGCGGCCGCGCGCGCGCGCGAAGATGTCGCGGAACAGCTGTTTGCTGGCGTTGCGGCCGAGAAACACGTCCTGGCGCGGCGCGTGCGAGTAGCTGTAGCCCGGCGAGACGGTGATGCCCTCGATGCCGAGCCGCATCGCCGTGTCGAAGAACTCCGCGACTTCCTGCGGGTTCTCGCCATTGAAGAGCGTGCAGTTGATCGTGACACGGAAGCCCTTGCTGCGAGCGAGCTCGATCGCGGCGACCGCCTTGTCGTACACACCCTCCTGGCACACCGACTCGTCGTGGCGCTGACGGTTGCCGTCGAGGTGAATCGAGAACGTGAGGTAGGGCGAGGGGCGATACTCGTCGATGTGCTTCGCGAGCAGGATCGCGTTCGTGCAGAGGTAGACGAACTTCTTGCGCGCGACGATGCCGGCGACGATCTGCGGCATCTCCTTGTGGATCAGCGGCTCGCCGCCCGGGATCGAGACCATGGGCGCGCCGCATTCATCGACGGCGCGCAATGCCTGCTCGACGCTCAGGCGCTTCTGCAGGATCTCCTTGGGATAATCGATCTTGCCGCAGCCCGCGCACGCGAGGTTGCACTGGAACAACGGCTCGAGCATGAGCACCAGCGGATAGCGCTTGTCACCGCGCAGCTTGCGCCCCGCGATGTACGACGCGACCCGGACCATTTGCAGAAGAGGGATTGCCATGAGCTATGTTACCGCGGCGACCCCGCCAAGCCCACCCCGCGGAGCGCTTGCGAAGGCCGCCAGATTAAGATTGGGTCATCTGGAGCGAGCGCCCGCGCGAGGTTGCAGGGCGGCAACGGTGGCGCGGTGATCGCTCCAGACGCGCGCCCATTCCAGTCTGAACCAGGGCGTATATTTCTCGCGGTCCGCACCGTCCATCTCCGCCTGCAAGACCGCGGGCGCGATCCAGCGCCAGTCGTGGATCTCCTCGGCGTTGACGCGCGGTGTCTCGTCGCAGCGCCCGATGAAGACCGAGCACAGCTCGTGCTCCGCTCCGTCATCGTCGAACTGCGCGTGATACTGGAATTTGTAGAGAAAACGCAGCGCGCAGGTGAGCCCCAGCTCCTCCCGCAAGCGTCGCTGCGTGGCGACACGCATGCTCTCGTTGCCGCGCGGGTGGCTGCAGCAGCTATTGGACCAGTACAGCGGCCAGAGGCGCTTCGTGGGCGACCGCTGCTGCAGAAGGAGCTCGCCGCGAGTGTTGAAAATCAGCAACGAGAAGGCTCGATGTAGGACACCCCGCCCTGCATGACACAGAGCCTTGCTCATATGACCCAATCGGCAATCTTCCCCATCTACCAAAATGAGCACGTCGGAATCTGCCATAATTCGACTGGTACCAACTTTGATCTCGTGCCTAATCTCATCCATGACACGTGTTCCCTGCGGAGTGCGCCACCGTGCGGTTGCGCACCCGGCCGTTGCTCGAAAAGCACACGCCCGCGACGACCGGGAGCGCGCGGTCCTGGAGGTATCATAGCGTGACTTTGGATCTGCATGCCTGGACGGTATGGGGCGGTACCGCGATCGCGGCCGCGGCCTTCTCCTATCTGACGATCGCCTCGATCGCCGTGCGTTTGCGCCTCAAGGCGGTGCGGTCGACGCTTCCGGCCGGCGCTCCCCCGGTCACCGTCTTGAAACCGCTGTGCGGCGACGAGCACGAGCTCTACGAGTGCCTGCGCTCGTTCTGCGATCAGATCTATCCGCACTTCCAGATCGTGTTCGGGGTGTCCGACGGGGCCGATCCGGCCGTCGATGTCGTTGCCCGCCTGCAGCGCGAGTTTCCCGACATCGATCTCAAGCTCGTCGTCGATCGGCGCCAGCACGGCAGCAGCCGCAAGGTGAGCAATCTCATCAACATGATGGCCGCTGCGCGGCACGAATATCTCGTGATGTCGGACAGCGACGTGCGCGTGCGGCCGGACTATCTGGCGCGCGTGGTGGCTCCGTTGCTCGACAGCGAGGTCGGGATCGTGACGTGCGCTTACCGGGGCAACCCGCGGCCGGGCATCTGGTCGCTGCTCGGCGCACTCTTCATCAACGACTGGTTCATGCCCTCGGTGCGCGTCGCGGCCATGTCCGGCTCGCGGTCTTTCGCGTTCGGCGCGACCATCGGCATCCGCCGCGCGGTGCTCACCGGCATCGGTGGTTTCGCCGCGATCGCCAATCAGCTCGCCGATGATTACCGTCTCGGCGAGCTCACGCGGCGCGTGGGGCTCGCCACCGTGCTCTCCGACGTCATCGTCGAGACCTGCGTCGATGAGCGCAGCTTCGCCGATCTCGCGCGACACGAGCTGCGCTGGCTGCGCACCATCCGCGCCGTGCGCCCACTCGGCTACACGCTCTCCTTCATCACCTTCGGCGTGCCGGTGGCCCTCCTCGGCGTTCTGCTCGCGGCGGGCTCCTGGCCCTCGCTGATCCTGCTCGCGCTCACGGCGCTGGCGCGCGTCGTGCTACATTGGGCTGTGCGTGCGCCTGGTGAGGCGCTCAAGCATCTGCTCGCGCTCCCGCTCCGGGATGGGCTGAGCGTCGTTCTCTGGGCCTGGGGCTTCGTCACGCGCCGCGTGCACTGGCGCGACGACCGTTATCAAGTGACTCGAGACGGTTCCGCGCAGCCCGTTGTGAGGATCTGACCATGCGAACCTTGTTTCTGCATCCGCCGTCCTTCGACGGCTACGATGGCGGTGCCGGCGCCCGTTACCAGATGAAGCGCGAAGTGCGCTCCTTCTGGTATCCGACCTGGCTCGCACAACCGGCCGCGCTCGTCGAGGGCTCGAAGCTGATCGATGCGCCCCCCCACGACCTCACCTTCGCTGACATCGCACCCGAGATCGCGAATCGCGACCTCGTCGTGATGCACACCTCGACGCCTTCCTTCAAATCCGACGTGCGCACCGCCGAGCTCATCAAGGAGATCAATCCGCGCATCAAGGTGGGCTTCGTGGGGGCCAAGGTCGCCGTCGAGCCCGAGAAGAGTCTGATCGCCGGCCGTGCCGTCGATTTCGTCGCTCGCAACGAGTTCGATTTCACCATCAAGGAAGTGGCCGAGGGCCGCGACTGGAGCGACATCAAGGGACTGTCCTATCGGGGCGCCGATGGCAGCCTCATCCACAACCCCGAGCGCGAGATCCTGATGGACATGGATCAGCTCCCCTGGGTGACTCCGGTCTACAAGCGCGATCTCACGATCGAGAAATATTTCGGCGGCTATCTCAAGCACCCCTACATCTCCTTCTACACCGGCCGCGGCTGCAAGTCGCGCTGCACCTTCTGCCTCTGGCCGCAGACGGTGGGCGGACACAAGTATCGCGTGCGCTCGGTCGAGAACGTGGTCGAGGAGATGAAGTGGGCCAAGCAGGCCTTCCCGCAGGTGAAGGAATGGTTCTTCGACGACGACACCCTGACCGACAACCTGCCGCGCGTCGAGGCGCTGGCCCGTGAGCTCGGCAAGCTCGGCGTCACCTGGTCGTGCAACGCCAAGGCGAACGTGCCGCGCAAGACGCTCGAGGTCATGAAGGACAATGGCCTGCGGCTGCTGCTGGTCGGCTACGAGTCCGGCAATCAACAGATCCTGTTCAACATCAAGAAGGGCATGCGGGTCGAGTTCGCGCGCCGCTTCACCAAGGACTGTCACGAGCTCGGCATCGTCATCCACGGCACCTTCATCCTCGGGCTGCCCGGCGAGACCCGGGAAACCATCCAGGAGACGCTGGATTTCGCCAAGGAGATCAATCCGCATACGATCCAGGTATCGCTGGCGGCGCCCTACCCCGGCACCTTCCTCTACCGGCAGGCCAAGGAAAACGGCTGGCTCTACAACGAGGAGATCGACCTGCTCACGCAGGAGGGTACGCAGATTGCGCCGCTCAACTACCCGCACTTGAGCCACACCGAGATCTTTCAGTCGGTCGAGGACTTCTACAAGAAGTTCTACTTCCGGCCCTCCAAGATCGCCTCGATCGTCGCCGAGATGGTCGCGAGTCCCGAGATGATGAAGCGCCGGCTGCGCGAAGGCGTGGAGTTCTTCCGTTTCCTGCGCATGCGGCGGGACGCGACGGCTTGAGGCGCCTGATCGTCACTGCGGACGATTTCGGTGCGGCCCCCGAGGTCAACGAGGCCGTGGAGGCCGCGCATCGCGAGGGCATCCTCACGGCCGCGAGCCTGATGGTCGCGGGCGGCGCGGTGAAGGACGCCGTCATGCGCGCCCACCGCCTGCCCTCGCTCAGGGTCGGCCTGCATCTGACGCTGGTCGAGGGCCGCCCGGTGCTGCCCGCCGCGGAGGTGCATCATCTCATCGGCCCGGAGGGCCGCTTCCGCTCCGACATGGCGCGCCTCGGCGCCGAGATCGCCTTCGACCGGCGGGTGCGCCAGCAGACCGTGGCGGAGATCACGGCACAGTTCGAGGCATTTCGCGCCACCGGCCTTGCGCTCGATCACTGCAACGCCCACAAGCACTTTCATCTGCATCCCGTGCTCGGGGGACTGGTCGCGAGCATCGGCTCGCGCTTCGGCCTGACCGCTGCGCGTGTACCGATCGAGCCCCATCACGTCCTGCGGCGCGTCGATCCGCGCGCCGGCTGGCGTCCCTCGTGGCTCACCGGGTCGCTGGCCCACGCCCTGAGGCGCCGGCTGCGCTCGAAGGGCATCCTCACCCCGGAGCGCAGCTTCGGCACGCGCTGGTCCGGTCGCATGACGCAACGCCGCCTGGCGGGCCTCATCCGTCATTTGCCGGAGGGGATCAGCGAGATCTACCTGCATCCTGCGACGCGCAGCTACGAGACCGGCGCCGCCGGCTACCGCTATCGCGAGGAGCTCGATGCGCTGCTCGCGCCCGACACCCTGGCCGCCTGCCGCAGCGCCGCGGTGCGCCTCGGTGGCTTCAGCGATTTCCTCGCCCCCGTCCCCCCGGGGGTCGCCGCCGCTCCGCTGGCGCTCCCCGAGCGCACCGTCCCATGAGCGCCGCCACCTCGCTGCTCGAGGATTCCCCGCAGCCGCTGGCGCTGCCCGAGGGCCCCATCCGCCCGGGAAGCGAGGCACACAAGGTGCTGTTCTGCCGCACGCTGCTCGATACGCACGACCCCTACAAGCCGGCGATCATCGACTGGCCGAGGCTCGACGAGGAGGCGCGCGGCCGCCTCACCCGTCTGCCGATCTGGGACATCGCCGTGCAGACCGAGGGGCGCGCCCGCCTGAATGTCGCCGCCTATGCGGCGCGCACGCAGGATGCGCTGCTGCGCCGGGCGATCGAGCTCAACGCCTTCGAGGAGGGCCGCCACAAGCACGTGCTCTCGAACCTCGTCGCCGCCTACGGCATCACGCTTGCGCCGGAGCCCGAGTACCACGTGCAGGGCGACCCGGAGTGGGCGTTCATGGTGACCGGCTACAGCGAGTGCATCGACAGCTTCTTCGCCTTCGGCCTGTTCGCCTCGGCGAAGCAGACCGGCTTCTTCCCGGCCGAGCTCGTCGACACCTTCGAGCCGGTGATCCAGGAAGAGGCGCGCCACATCCTGTTCTTCGTCAACTGGGCGGCCTGGCATCGGCGCACGATGCCCTGGTGGCGGCGGCCGTATTTCGAGCTGAAGGTGCTGGCCGTGTGGATCTTCCTGGTGTGGGAGCGCATCGGCATCGCGCGCGACGTCGGTAACGGGGTGCAGGACAACAACTTCACCGTCACGGGCGCCGAGGCGCTCGGTGCCGACATCGACGTGGCACAGCTCATCGACCTGTGCCTTGCGGAGAATGCGCGGCGCATGGCGCGCTACGATCGGCGGCTGCGGCGCCCGACGCTCGTGCCCACGCTGGCCCGGCTCACCCGCCGCTTCATGAAGGGCCGCCGCTCCTAAGGGTATTGCGGTCCATGAAACTGCGCATCGCCCTGATCGCGGCTGCTGGCCTCGCCGTTGCCGTCTACTTCCTGGTCTACGTGGGGTGGGAGTCGGTGCTGTCCGCGGCCCTCACCGTGGGCTGGGGCGGCTTTGCGATCCTGTGCGTCTTCGGGCTCGGCCTCTTTCCACTGCTCGGCGCGGCCTGGCATGCGCTGCTTCCCACCTCCGCCGCGGGACGCTTCTGGGTCCTCATCTGGTCGCGCATGGTGCGCGACGCCGCGGGCGAGGTGCTGCCGTTCTCGCAGCTCGGCGGCGCGCTGCTCGGCGCGCGTGCAGCGCTCATTCACGGGGTCGCCCGTCCCTTCGTTTACGCCTCGCTCATCGTCGACGTCACCACCGAGATGCTCGGCCAGATCGCCTACGTCGCCCTCGGGATCGTGCTGCTGTCACAGCGCGCGACCGGCTCCGTGCTCTCACCGACGCTGCGCGCGGGGATCACGGCCGGCGTGTTGCTGCTCGCCGCCGGCGGCGTTGCCGCGCTGCTGCTGCAGCGACGCGGCCACCGCCTGGTCACCGGTCTCGCCGCGCGGCTCCTGCCGCGCAGTGTCGCGACGGCGGAGTCGGTGGCGGCCGCGCTCGATATCATTTACGACTCGCCGCGTCGCGTGGCGCTCTCGGCTGCGCTGCACCTCGCGGCCTGGATCGTGAGCGCCTTCGGCTCGTGGCTCGCGCTCACGCTCATCGGCGTGCAGGTTCATTTGAGCTCCGTCATCGCCATCGAGAGCCTGGTATGCGTCGCGCGCAGCGCCGCGGTGATGATTCCCAGCGCGCTCGGCGTGCAGGAAGCCGCCTATGCGATGCTGATGCCGCTGTTCGGGGTGGCGCCCGCCTTCGGCCTGGCGCTCTCGCTCCTCAGGCGGGCGCGCGAGATCGCGGTGGGTGTGCCGACGCTGCTCGTATGGCAGACCGTCGAGAGCCGGCGAGTGCTCGCCGGGCCCGGTCTCTGAATTCAGCTCAACCAGCCGCGCGCGCGGAACCAGCGAATCGCATCGTCGAATGCCTCGGGCGGCGCTCGCCAGCGGTAGCCGAGCTCGGCCTGCGCCTTCGCGCTCGAGAAGAACATGTGCTTGCGCGACATGCGCAGCCCCTCGAGCGTCAAACGACCGCCTGAGCGCCTCGCGACGCGCGCCCAGCCTTCGGCGATGTAGGCGAGCGGCAGCACGGCGCCGTAGGGCAGGCGCAGCCGCGGCGGCCGATGACCCATCCGCTCCGCGATCAGCTTGAGGATCTGCTCGAGGGTCATGTCCTCACCGCCCAGGATGTAACGCTCGCCGACCCTGCCCCGTTCATGGGCCAGCAGATGTCCCTGCGCGACATCCTCCACGTGCACGATATTCAGCCCGGTGTCGACGTAGGCCGGCATGCGCCCCGCCGCGGCATCGAGCACCATGCGCCCGGTCGGGGTCGGCTTCACGTCGCCTGGCCCCACCGGGGTGGAGGGATTGACGATGATCACCGGGCAGCCGGCGCGCGCCGCCTCGACTGCGACCTGCTCGGCGAGGAACTTCGAGCGCTTGTAGTGGCCGATCATCGTCTCGAGCGCGACGGGCGTGCGCTCATCGCCCGGAGTGCCATCGGGCGGAATCCCGACCGTCGCAACGCTCGAGGTGTAGATCACGCGGCGCACCCCGGTTCGGCGAGCCGCTTCGAGAATCGCGCGCGTTCCATCGACGTTCGAGCGATACAGCTCCTTCGGATCGCGAGCCCCCAGACGGTAGTCCGCCGCGACGTGAAACAGCGCC
>Ga0209060_10001819_pt1 | contig 21617 bp, 19 predicted proteins | sample Coa_R1_8_FD_187155 | JGI IMG/M metagenome (GOLD analysis project Ga0209060, IMG submission 187155) | Surface soil microbial communities from Centralia Pennsylvania, which are recovering from an underground coalmine fire - Coalmine... | ecosystem: Environmental > Terrestrial > Soil >...
CGATGTGCCCGATCGTCCCCACGTTGACGTGCGGCTTCGTCCGCTCGAACTTTGCCTTCGCCATCCCCCTGCCTCCTACGCCTCTCTGGGATCCCCCGGCCTCGCCGCCGTCCCACGGCCCCCCGGGGCGCAAAGCCCCGTGGCAACCGCCACGGGACTGTACCCTGGAGCCCACGACCGGATTCGAACCGGTGACCTTGTCCTTACCAAGGACACGCTCTGCCGCCTGAGCTACGTGGGCCCGCGCGCAGCCTGATTATAACAGCACCACCTCGTCCCGTCACGCGCCCGGGCGCGTGCGGGCGCCTGGTGCGCCCCGCGCCGACGCAAACGCTCCCGGCGGCACCACGCCGGGGCAGGACCGCATCCGCAGGACTTCACCGGCTCCGTGGGTAACTGCGCGCCATCGTTTTGGGCGGCTTCGGACGGGACCACCGCGGAGGACTCGAACCCATCACATGACCGTGCGCGCTGTGCTGTTCGACCTCGACGGCACGCTCATCGACTCCCACGGCCTGATCGTCGCGTCGTTCCAGCAGGCCTGCCGCGAGGTGCTCGGCCGCGAAATCACGGAGCGGGAGGCGCGCGTGCGGTGGGGAGAGCCGCTCTCGATCCGCTTCGCCGCCGTCGCCCCCGATTACGTCGGCCCGCTCCTCCACGCCTACGCGGCCTTCTACGACGAGCACGAACCCCGAATGGCGTCGGCGTTTCCCGGCGTGGCGGCCATGCTGGCCGCGCTCGCGGCGCGCGGGTGTGTGTCGGCGGTGGTCACGTCGAAGCGCGCACGCGCCGCATTCCAAGCCATCCATGTGCTCGGCATCGCGCCCTGGATCGCGACCGCAGTCGGCGCCGAGGACGCGCCGCGCCCCAAACCCGCGCCCGATCCCGTGCGCGTGGCGTTGCAGCGGCTCGATGCCGCCCCTGAGACGGCGGTGATGATCGGGGATGCACCGCTCGACATCGAGGCTGCGCAGGCGGCGGGGGTGCGGAGCGTGGCCGCGCTCTGGGGCGTCCAGGACCGCAGCGCGCTGCTCGCGTCCCGGCCGGATTACGTGGCGCCGTCGCCGGCCGACGTCGTGGCGATCGTCGCGTCCGGATAGACGACGGCCCGCCGGACCACCAGGCGCGTCTCGTCCCCGGGACGAAGCGGCCGATCCGGCCGTCCTTCCACCCGCAGGGTGAACGTGCCGACCTGGGCGAGGTAGTCGATCCGGTTGCCGAGATACGTCGCGCGCGTGACGCGCGCCGGGAGCGCCCCGTCCGAGGCCGCCTCCAGAAATTCCGGGCGAACGCATACGAGCACCCGCCGGCCGGGCGCGGCGCCGGCCACGCCGGGCAGCGTCACCACCGGCATGGGATGGCCGTTCAGCAGGCGGACCTGGAGGCCCGCGGGCGTCGCGGCGACGACCTCGGCGGGGAGGAGGTTGGCCGCTCCCACAAAGGCCGCCACCACCGGATCCGCGGGGCATTCGTAGAGTTCACGGGGCGATGCGACCTGCGCGATCCGTCCGCCAAGCAACACGGCGATCCGGTCCGACAGGGCCATCGCCTCGCGCTGGTCGTGCGTGACGTAGACGACGGTAACGCCGAGACGATCGTGGAGGTCCCGCAATTCGGCGCGCAACTCATCGCGCAACTGGGCATCGAGGTTGCTGAGCGGCTCGTCCATAAGCAGCACCGCGGGCTCCATGACGAGCGCGCGGGCGACGGCCACCCGCTGCTGCTGGCCGCCCGACAGCTCGTGGGGATACCGTCCCCCGAGCCCGTCGAGGTGCACCAGCCCGAGTGCGTCCCGGGTTCGCCGTTCGATCTCCGCCCCCGTGAGCCGCGCCCTGCGCAACGGGAACGCCACGTTTTGTGCGGCGGTGAGGTGCGGCCACACCGCGTAGCTCTGAAAGACCATCCCCATGCCGCGCCGTTCCGGGGGGACCGCGACGCGTTCCTCGGCCGACGAGAGCAGGCGGTCGCCGAGCACGATGCGGCCCGTGGTCGGGGCGATGAGGCCGGCGATCATCCGAAGCGTGGTCGTCTTGCCGCAGCCGGACGGCCCCAGCAGCGTCAGGAACTGCCCCTCCGTGATCGAGAGCGAGAGGTCCGTGACCGCCCACGCGGCCGGCACCCGAGATCCACGAGCGCCTCCGAACACTTTGCCGAGGCGTTCCAGACGGAGGTCAGGCACGGGCCTCGGCCGTCTCCGCGCCGCGGGGTGCGCCGAGCACGGCGGTGCGCCGTGGCGGCGCCGGTCCGCCCGAACCCGCAACGATCCGCTGGGAACCCTGTGCCATAACGCGCCGCGGGTCTTCGGCGGCACATCCCGGCGGTTCCTCCGCCGCCGCGCGCGGCGCCCTGCTGCTAGCCGGCCGGGAGGCTGCCGCCCATGCCGGTCTGTCCCACCGGCTCCGCCATCTCGCCCAACATGGAGAGCGGTTGCGCGATGCTCTCGAGCGACCGGCGCTCGGCTTTGACGCCGATAGCGAGCTCGACGAGCGCGGACGCCATCATGGCGGCGCCGCCGATCAGGTACCCGTAGAAGACGTTGGTCCGCGACGCGGTTTGGATCAAGGCGCCGAAGAGCATGGGGCCCGAGATGCCGCCGATCGCCGTCCCGACCGCGTAGAAGAACGCGATCGCCATCGCCCGCAACTCCAGCGGGAAGATCTCGCTGACGGTGAGATACGCCGCGCTCGCACCCGCGGACGCGAAGAAGAACACGGCAGACCACGCCAGCGTCTGGGTCGCGGCGGTGAGGGTGCCTTGAGCGAAGAGATACCCGGTGATGACAATGAGCACGCCCGAGAGGCCGTAGGTGAGCGTGATCATCGCGCGGCGGCCGATCGTGTCGAAGAACCTGCCGATCAACCACGGGCCGAGCACGTTCCCGATGGCAAATGGGATCAGGTACGATCCGACGGAACCCGACGGCACGCGATAGAACGTCGTCAGCACCAGCGTGTACGTGAAGAAGATGGCGTTGTAGAGGAACGCCTGCCCGGTGATCAGCGACAGCCCAAGCACAGATCGCGCCAGGTAGTGACGAAACATCACGCGCGCGATGAGGCCCATCCCCACGTGGCGGCTTCGGTGAATGAGAATCGGGCGCCCCTCGGGCTCCGGGAGTTGCGCCAGGTGGGTGCCGCGCTTGACGTCGGCCTCGATCGCCGCCACGATCCGTTCCGCCTCGTCCGCCCGCCCATGCGTCATGAGCCATCGCGGCGTCTCCGGAATGTACCGGCGCACCATGAGGATGACCAGGCCGAGGATCGCCCCGCTGCCGAACGCGAGGCGCCAGCCGATCGTGTGCGGCAGGATGTGAGGGTTGAGGAGCACGAGGGACAGCAGCGCACCCACCAGCGTGCCGATCCACCAGCTGCCGTTGATGGCGATGTCCACCCAACCCCGGACCCGCGCGGGGATTAGCTCATCGATCGCGGAGTTGATGGCGGAGTACTCGCCGCCGATGCCGCTCCCGGTGAGAAACCGGAAGACGGCGAAGCTCAGGAAATTCCAGGAGAACGCGGTCGCCACCGTCGCGCACACATACACGCCCAGCGTGATGAGGAACAGCCGCTTGCGCCCGAGCCGGTCCGCCAGGTTGCCAAATACCAGCGCGCCCAGGACGGCGCCGAGAATGTACGCGGACCCGGCGAGCCCGATCTCCCCGCTCGTAAAGGCAAGCGTCTGATGCTCGGTGAGCACGCCGCTCACGGCGCCGACGATCGTCACCTCGAGCCCGTCGAGGATCCACGTGATGCCGAGGGCGACGACGACGAGCCAGTGCCATGGCGACCACGGGAGCCGGTCGAGACGCGCGGGGATCGACGTCGCGATGGTGTCATCGGCGCGGGCGGATGCCATCCCGAATCACCTCTCCCGCCCCGGCCGCCCGCGCGCCGATCACCGGACGGCGGCGGGGCTCGAGACGCTGCGGTACGACCTCACTACTTAGGCTACCCCGGAACGCGCGAAACGGCTACGTCGCTCCGAGGCGCGCAGGAACCGGCGTGCACCCCGGACCCTCTCGTCGCCGGGCGACGCGCTGCGACGCGCGGATGCCACGCGGGGTGGGCACGGTCCCGGTGCCGGGGACCGCGTGGCCGCACCGGACCGGACGCTCACGCCTCCTCGAACGGCAGCCCCACGTAGTTCTCGGCCAGCGCCGTGGACGCGGCTCGCGACGCTGTGACATAGTCCAGTTCGGCGTGCCGCAGCCGATCGAAGAACGGGCCGGCGGCCGACCGGTGCAGCATCGAGGTCATCCACCACGAGAACCGCTGCACCTTCCACACCCGGCGCAGGCACACCGCGGAGTAGCGCTCCAAGAGATCGCCGCGACCCTCGGCGTAGAAGGCGTCGAGCGCTCGGGCGAGCACGCGCACGTCCGCGGCGGCCAGGTTCAATCCCTTCGCCCCCGTGGGCGGCACGATGTGCGCCGCGTCGCCCAAGAGGAAGAGCCGCCCGTACTGCATCGGGTCCGCGACGAAGCTCCGCATCCCCGTGATGCCCTTTTGGAGCACGGGGCCCTCGGGCAGCGTCCAGCCGCCGTCGCGCTCGAACCGGCGCCGCAGTTCGTCCCAGATTCGGTCGTCCGGCCAGGCCGCCAGCTCCTCGGTCGGCGCGCATTGGAGGTAGAGACGAGAGAGCTCGGGTGAGCGCATGCTCTGCAGCGCGAACCCGCGCTCATGGCTGGAGTAGATCAGCTCCTCCGACGGCGGCGGCACCCGCGCGAGCACGCCGAGCCAGGCGTACGGAAACGTATGCTCGTAGATGCTGAGCGCCCCCGGCGGGATGGACGGGCGGCACACGCCGTGGAAGCCGTCGCAGCCGGCGACGAAGTCGCATCTGAGCTCGCGGCGCGCACGGGCGTGGTCAAACCGGATCCGGGGCGCCGGCGTGTCGACGTCCACCACCGCGACGTCCGCCACCTCGAAGAGGATCTCACCGCCCGCCGCCAGCCGGGCGGCGATGAGGTCCTTGACCACCTCGTGCTGACCGTACACGGTGATCGTCCGGCCGGTCAGCCCGCTCAGATCGATGCGGTGATCGCGCCGGTCGAACCGCAGCACGATCCCGTGATGCACGAGCCCTTCGCGCGCCATGCGCTCCCCCACGCCGATGGCGCGAAGCAGCTCGGCCGTCCCCTGCTCCAATACGCCGGCGCGGACCCGGGTCTCGCAGTACTGCCGGCTTCGGAGCTCGAGGACGATGGAGTCGATGCCGCGACGGCGGAGCAGGTGCGACAGGAGAAGCCCGGCGGGTCCGGCGCCCACGATGCCGACCTGGGTGCGCATCTCTACTTCTCCGGGCCTCTCGCCTCCGCGGCCTGCGCCCGGTGGAACTGCGCGAGGACCCGGTCGATGAACGCGTCCGCGCTGCCGACGTAGCCGGCGGGGTCGAGCGCCCGGGCGATGGCGCCATCCGGGAGCGCGGCGCGGATCTGCTCGTCCGCCTCCGCGACGTCGCGCAGCTCCCTACCGGCACCCGCCGCACGCTCGCACGCCGCCTCCACGAGCCGATACGCGGCGTCCCGGCCCACGCGATCGGCCAGCGCCATGGTCAGCGCTTCGGCCATGATTTGGCCGCCGCCCAAGACGAGGTTGGCGGACATGCGGCGCTCGTCGGCCACGAGCCCTCCCAGCGCGCGCGCGACGGCGTCGGCGGATCCCCCGGCGAACCGAAAGAGGTCGGGAACGGCCCGCCACTCGGCCTGCCAGCCGCCCGCCGCGCGCTCGTGCTCCTGCAGCATCCCGTAGAAGACGACCGGCATCGCCGCCAGCGCCAGCCGGCACGCGGCCAGGGCGGCCGCGGCATCCACGGGGTTGCGCTTGTGCGGCATGGCGGAGGATCGGCCTCCGCGTCCGGGGGCGGGGACGACTTCCCCGACCTCTGTCTGCGACAACAGCGCCACGTCCGTGGCGATCTTGCCCATGACCCCGGCAACGATGCCGAGCACGCCCCCGAGCGCCGCGATCCGGTCCCGCTCGGCGTGCCATGGGAGCGCCGGAATACCGAGACGCAGCTCCTCGGCCAGGAGCTCCATCACGCGCAGGCCCTTGGATCCGAGCGACGCAAGCGTGCCCGCCGCGCCGCCCAACTGCACGACCAGGATATCCGGGCGCAACGCGCGCAGCCGCTCCACCGACCGCGTAACGAGCCCCAGCCACCGCGCCGCCTTGAGCCCGAACGTGATCGGGACGGCCTGTTGCAGCAGCGTCCGGCCGGCCATCGGCGTACGCCGGTACCGCTCCGCGAGGGCGGCGCACGCCCCGCCGATCTGCAGCAACCTGGCCCCGAGGAGCCCCAGGGCGTCGCGGATCTGCAACACCATCGCCGTGTCGATGATGTCCTGGCTCGTGGCGCCCCAGTGGACGAACCGCGCGGCGTCGCCGCCGATCCGGGCGGTCAGCAGGCGCACCAGCGGGACGGCCGGCGACGCGGCGCCCATCGCATCCCGATACAGCGCATCGACGTCGTAAAACACGGCCTGGCACTGCGCGCCGATGGCCGCGGCGGCGTCCCGGGGGATGATGCCCGCGGCGGCCTCGGCCCGCGCGAGCGCCGCTTCGACGTCCAGCATGCGCTGGATCGCCAGCGGCGGCGAGAACAATCGCGACAACTCCGGGGAGGCGAACATCATCGCCGCCGGATCAATCACGACATGGGCCCCGGGAGGCGTTCAAAGGTCGAAGAAGACCGTTTCCCGCCCGCCTTGGAGCACGATGTCGAACCGGTAGACGGCGCGCTCGGCGCCGGCCGCGCGCGTCGCGATGAGCGTGTGCCGACGCGCGGCGGGCACGCGCTGCAGCACGGGGTCCTCCGCGTTGGCCGGCTCGCCCTGCAGGTAGATCCGCGTAAACAGGTGATCGAGGAGCCCGCGGGCCGATACCGCGACGTTGATGTGCGGCGCCTGCCACCGCGCCGCCGTGAACGGGACCGGGCCGGGTTTGATGGTCTCGAACCAATAGGCGCCGGCCTCGTCCGTGCCGGCGCGCCCGAACCCGATGAACGCCGGGTCCGGCGGGATCGGGCGCCGGTCCATGGGGTGATGGTAGCGGCCGCGCGCGTTGGCCTGCCAGATCTCGACGAGCGCGTCTGAGACGGGGACATCGTCCCCGTCGTAAACGCAACCTTCGATCCGGATGCGCTCGCCCTTCGTCTCCTCCACAACGAGGACGTTCGCCCCGTCGGTGATCATCCGGTGGAAGAACGGCCCAATGGTCTGGCTCGGCGTGAGGCGGCGTGGCGTCATCGCCCCGCGTGCGCAGCCGGCTCGAAGGGCTCGAACGGCGTCGCCGCGGCCCCCCGCAGCACGATGTCGAAGCGGTACCCGAGCGCCCACCCGGGCTGCGTGACGTCGTGCGCGTACGCCGCCACCAGGCGCGCCCGGGCGTCGGGGTTCGGCACGGAGTTGAAGATCGGGTCCAGCGCGTGCAGGGGATCGCCGGGGAAATACATCTGGGTGATGAGCCGCCCGGTCCACGACGGCCCGAACAGCGAGAAGTGGATATGAGCCGGGCGCCACGCGTTCTCGTGGTTCTGCCACGGATACGCCCCGGGCTTGATCGTGGTGAAGCGATAAGCGCCCTCCGCGTCGGTGAGGCATCGACCGATCCCGAGAAAGTGCGGATCGAGCGGTGCATGGTGCTGGTCGACCCGGTGCCGGTAGCGGCCGGCGGCGTTGCATTGCCAGATCTCGATGAGCGTCCGCGGCACGGCCGCCCCGTCGGCGGTCAGCACTCGGCCGGCGACGATGATGCGCTCGCCGATGGCCTCGCCGCCGGTGCCGGCATTGCGCGTGAGATCGGCATCCTCCGGGGTCACGGCGCTGAGCGCCGGCCCGGGTCCGGTGAGCTCCGAAAGCGTGGGGGTGATTTCCATCGGCGGTTGAGCCGGCGAACGCCGGATCGTGGCGCGGTACGCCTCGTACAAGTAAGGCGGAAAGACCTCCGGATCTCGGCCAACCGGGGTCATCGCTCGCTCCTTCTCCGGGGCCGTCGGCGCCCGCGGCCGGCCGGGGCCGCCGGCTCCAGCTCGGACTTCGCGACCGCGAACGCCGTGTTGGCCGCGGGAATCCCGGCGTACGCGGCCACGTGGAGCAACGCCTCCGCTACGGCCGCGGGAGCCACCGAGAGGTTGTGGGTGGCGCGGAGGTGCAGCGCCAACTCCTCGCGGCGGCCCAGCGCCGCCAGGATCGCGATCGTCACGAGGCTGCGCGTGCGCCGGTCCAGGCCCGGACGCGCCCACACCGACCCCCAGGCCACTTCGGTGATGAAGCGCTGAAACTCCGCGTCGAGCGGGCTGGAGCGAGCCTCCGCCCGGGCGACGTGATCGGCGCCGAGCACCTCCGTGCGCACGCGGCGTCCCACGGCGTACCGCGCGTCCCCGGTGGAAACAGCCCGGCGCGCGGCTCCGGGTTGCCGCCCTCGCATGCGTGCGCCGCGCGTGCCGGACACCCTAGCCCCAGACCTCCCGTGCCGTCTCCACGACAAGGCGCAGCTTGGCCCACTGGTCGTCCTCGGACAGAAGATTGCCTTCCATGGTGGAGGCAAAACCGCACTGCGGGCTGAGCGCCAGGCGCTCGAGGGGCACGTACCGCGCCGCCTCATCGATCCGGGCCAGCAAGGCGCTCTTGGATTCCAACTGCGGACGCTTGCTGCTCACGAGCCCGAGCACGACCGAGGTCCCGCGCGGGACGAACCGGAGCGGCGCGAACGTCCCCGATCGCTCGTCGTCGTACTCGAGCAGAAACCGGTCGACCTGGAGGCCGCCGAACAGCTTCTCCGCGACCGGGTCGTAGCCGCCCTCGGCGTACCAGTGGCTGCGGTTGTTGCCGCGGCAGAGGTGCATCGCGAGCAGGACGCCCGGGCGGCGCGCCGCCTCCAGGCACGCGTTGTCGGCGCGAATCGCCTCATCGAGCGCGGTGTCCGGGTCCATCTTCATCTCGCTCTGGATCCACCGCCGCCATTTGGGATCGACGTAGTAGCTGTAACGCGGCGCGTCGATCTGCATGTAGGGCACGCCGTCCGCGGCGAGCGCCGCCATCTCCTGCCTCATGATGTCGACGATCGCCCACAGGAGGTCGGAGGGTGTGGGGTAGACCGCGTCCGTCACCCCGCGCTTGTAGGCGATCGCCGGGAACTGCGTGGCGCTCGGCAGCGTCATCTTGACGGTGCCCGGTGCGTGCGCGCGGAGGAACGGCAGTTCATGCGCGGTCAGCCTGCGCACCGGCCGAAGCGTCGCGTTCACGACGCCGGTGACGCTGCTCGGGGGCGCGGCAGCGCCGCCGGATTGCCACGAGCGGTCGATCGCACCGCTCAGGTCGAAGCCCTCGACCGCCTCCGTGAAATCGCTCATGAAGTTGCGCCGCCGCAGCTCGCCGTCCGTGAACACGTCGAAGCCGAGCTCCCGCTGCTTCGCCAGCACGCGCATGACGTGCGCGTCCTCGAGGGCGCGCAGGCGGTCGGGGTCGGCGCCGTCGCGGCGCGCTTCGAGTAATTCGCGCGGACGCAGCAAACTGCCGACGTGGTCGGCTCGATGAGGCGTCGCCATGCCGCACTCCTCCCGCGAACGCGAACGGGCAAACATCGCGGGGCCGCCGGCCGCTCTTCGACGCCCGGATTGCCGGTCCTCCCGCCGCGGCACGCCTCGCACGCCTATGCGGCGGGCGGCGATCCCATATGCGCCGGGGCGCGGGCGCCGGGGCGCACCGCGCGCAGCGCCTCGACGAGCCCGCCCGGCGCGGCGATCACCACCACGAGAAATAGCAGCCCGAAGACGAGCAGATGCGGTTCCCCGACTTGGAGCGACAGGGCCTCCTGCACCACCACGAAGAACACGGCCCCGGCCAGCGGACCCCAGACCGTGCCGACGCCGCCCAGGTAGACGATCACGAGCGGGTCGAACGTCCAGACGGGACTGAACACGAACGCGGGATAGAAGCTCACGTGGTAGTACGCGAAGATCCCGCCGGTCATCCCCGCGAATCCGCTGCTGAGCGCAAACGCGCCGAGCTTGTGGCGAAACGCGCCGACGCCGATCGCCTCCGCCGCGGTCTCATCCTCCCGCACCGCCGCGAGGCCGCGCCCGAACCGCGAGCGCGTGAGCCACCACGCCCCGCCCGTGACGACGGCCGCGGCGAACACGGCGAGATAGTAGCGAGGCGTCAGCGCGTAGCCCGCGAGGTCTCGGGCCGGGAGCGACGAGACATCCGGCAGCACGTTACCCGTCGTGATGCGCAGGATCTCCGCGATCGCGAGTGTGCCGATCGCAAAGTACGGGCCGCGGAGCCGCAACGACGGAGCCCCGATCAGGACCCCCGCCGCCGTCGCGGCGCCCGTGCCCGCCGCGAGCGCGAGGACCACGGGGGCGCCGCCGAGCCACACCATCCGCGTGACCAGCGCGCCGAGCCCGAAGAACGCCGCGTGGCCGAGATTGACCTGGCCGCCGAACCCGCCGAGCAGATTCCAGCTCTGCGCCAGCGCCGTGTACAGCAGCACGAGAAAGGCCCACGAGAGAAGCGCCTGGTTCGCCGTGACCACCGGCAGCAGGACGGCGGCCGCGGCGCCACAGGCCACGCCTAGACTCCCGAGCGGCGCGGCGCCCCGCACGGTCACTCCCGCGCGAATAGGCCCTGAGGACGGACGCTCAACACGATGAGGAACAGGACCAGCCCCATGACCTCGCGGTAGGCGTTCCCAAGAAAGAACCCGCTGACCGACTCGGCCACCCCGAGCAGCACGCCGGCCACGAACGTGCCGAAGATGTGCCCGACGCCGCCGAGGACCACGACGATCAGCGCCTTGAGCGTCCAGCTCAATCCGATCGCCGGGCTCACGGCGTCCGTCGTGCTGACCAGCGCGCCAGCGACGCCGGCGAGCGCGCTGCCCAGCCCGAAGGCGACCGCGAACACGGTCCCCACCGGGATGCCGACGAGCGACGCGGCTCCCGGGTCGTCCGCGGTGGCCCGGATCGCCCGGCCGAACCGAGCGCGACGGAGGAAGAGATGGACTCCGCCGAGCACCAGGAACGCCACGACGAGCGCGCCGAGGCGGACGACCGGCACGACTGCGCCCCCCAGCGGCAGCACCGTGCCGGCCGCCGCGGTGGTGACCGCCCGATCATCGGCCGTCCACGCGATGAGCGCGAGCGCCTGCAGCACGAGGCTCACGCCGAATCCGATCAGGATCGAGTTCCTGAGCTTCGTCTCGCCGGGCGCGGACACCAGGCGCTCGAAGAGCACCCGGTACAACAGGATCCCCACGAGAAACAGCGCGGCGGCGCTCGGCAGGATCGAGACGAACGGATCGACCCCAAACAGCGTAAACAGCCAGAACGCCGCGTACCCGCCGAGCATGAGCAGCTCGCCGTGGGCGACGTTCAGCATGTTGAGCACGCCGAACACGAGGGACAGCCCCACCGCGGCAAGCCCGTACAGACCGCCGATGAGCGCGCCGAACACGACGTTCTGCCAGAGCACGGTCATGGGTCCGCCACCGCCGCCAGACCCGCCCGATCACCGGCGGCCAAGATACGCCTCCACCACGGCGGCGTGCGCGAACACGTCCTCGGGGGTGCCCTGCGCGATCTTCCGGCCGGCGTGCAACACCACGATGCGATCGCACAGCGCGCGCACCGCCCGCACGTTGTGCTCGACCAGCGCGATCGCGACGCCCTCCGCGCGAATGCCGCGGAACAACGCGACCGCCGCGTCCACCTCGGTCGGCGTGAGACCCGCCACCGGCTCGTCGAGCAGGAGCAGCCGGGGGTGAGTCGCGAGCGCGCGCGCAATCTCGAGACGCCGGCGCTCGCCGAGCGTGAGGTCGCGCGCCGGGGTGTTGCGCTTATGGGCTGCGCCCACGCGCTCCAGCAACGCGGCCGCGTCCGCCCCGGCCCGAGCCGGTGAGCTTACGCGCCGCCGGCCGTAGAGGCAGGCGACGAGGACATTCTCCAGCGCGGTCAGGCCGGGAAACACGCGAACGAGCTGAAAGGTACGCGCGATGCCGAGCGCCGCGCGCCGGCTGGCCGGCCAGCGCGTCACCGGCCTTCCGGCGAACCGAATCTCTCCTCCGTCCGGCCGCAGCGCGCCGGCGACGAGACCGAACGTCGTCGTCTTGCCCGAGCCGTTTGGGCCGAGCAGGCCCAGGATCTCGCCGGAATCGATCGTGAAGGACAGATCGTCGACGGCGAGGAGCCCGCCGAACGCCTTGGACAGCGAGGCGACTTCGAGGAGCGGCGCGGCGCTACCGGGCACGCCAGGCCGGCAGCGGGTACACGAGCGGCACGCCGCCGAGATCCCTGGGCCACACCATCTGCTGCTGACCGGACTGCCACTGCACGATGACCGTCGGAACGATCCCGGTCCCATCCGGCCGGAAGCGCACCGGACCGACCACGGTGGTCGTGTTCGTGGCTGCGATGGCGTCCCGGATGGCCGCGTGATCGAGCGTGCCGGCCCGCTGGATCGCGTTGGCCACGATCTGGACGCATGCGTACGCGGGACCAACGAGCACGTCGGCCGGGCGGCCAAACCGCCGCTGGTGCTTTGCGTTCAGCTCGGCGACGCCGGGAAACCGCACCGAATGGTGCCATCCCGGCATCAGCAGCACGCCGTCGCCATCCTTCCCGAGCGCCTGGCTCCAACTGACGGCGTCGGCGGCACGAATGATGATGATGAGCTTGGGGCTAAAGTCCAGCTCCTTCATCTGCCGGATCAACGTGATGCCGTCAGGAGGCGTCGGCAACGCGAACACCGCGTCGGCGCCGGCGCTCTTGGCGCGCAGGATGATGTCGGAGAGATCGCGCGACAGGGGCGTGTACTCGGCCCGCAGCACCACCTGGTACCCGTACTCGCGCGACCGGGCCGTCCAGATATTGCCGAGCTCGCGTCCCCAATCGGTGCGCTCCTGGAAGATGGCCACCCGCGTCGGCCGCTGGCCGGCCGGGATGCTGGCGTTCAAGAACCGGTATGTTTCATTGCCGAGTTCCGGGGACTTCTCGAACGGCGAAAAGAGGTACTTGAAGCCTTGCTCGTGCACGGCGTGCAGCGCGAACGCCGCGCCGCAGTAGGGGATCTTGCTCTTCTCCGCCACGGCGGCGGCCGCGGCGTGGAGGTCGCTGCCGAACCCGCCGAGGAAGACCGTCGCGCCTTGGGCCGCCAACACCTCGAACTGGCTCACGGTCTTCGTCGGATCGGACTGATCGTCCAGCACCGTGAGCGCCAGCGGCAGACGACGACCCCCGACCGGCACGCCGCCCCGCGCGTTCAGGTCATCCACCGCGAACTGATACCCTACCTGGACCTGGGCGCCGCCGCCACCGTAGCGCCCCGTTAGCGGAATGACGGCGCCGAGCTTGATCGCCGCCGGCTGGGCACCGGCGTACGGCGTCACGGGCGAGCCGGCCAGGAGACACACAACCGCGATCGCGACCACAAGCGTCCGCATCCCCCCGCACCTCCAGTACGGCGAATGCCGTGGCATGTCGTTCCTTTGACGTGCCTGGGCGATCCCCTTCGGCGCCTCCGAGTGCCCCCGAGCGGTGCCGTGCCTCGTGCACCATCGCATTACTTCGGCAAGGGTTGGAGCCGGGCGGACCTGACCTCCGCTCCACGCACCGACGCCTGACAAATCCGTCCATCGGTTCATCTGCAGCGCATGTAGAGTGAGAACACGCACATACGCATATCGCGGCGTCGAACGCCCGCTCCGGCCAGGTCCGCTCGGCCCTCGCACATTGGCGACGAAACACTAGGCGCGCGCTTCGTGGCAGGCCACGCGGTGGCCCGGCGCCACCTCCCGCAGCTGTGGCACCTCATGGAGGCACCGCTCGACCTTCCAGGGGCAGCGAGGGTGAAACCGGCACCCCGGCGGCACGTGGACGGCGCTCGACGGCTCACCGAGAATCTCCACGGTCGGCCGCACGGGCTCGTCGACCTCCGGGATCGCCGAGAGCAGCGCCAGCGTGTACGGGTGCCGTGGCCTCGCAAAGAGCTCCGGGGCGGGAGCGTGTTCGACCACCTTGCCGAGGTACATCACCGCCACGTCGTCGCTGAGATACCGCACAACGCGCAGATCGTGTGAGATGAAGATCATGGTCAGGCCGAGCGATCGCCGCAGCTCGAGCAGAAGGTCCAAAATTTGCGCCTGGATCGACACGTCGAGCGCGGAGACCGGCTCATCCGCGACCAGCAACTCCGGGCCGACGGCCAGCGCCCGCGCAATGCTGACGCGCTGCCGCTGCCCGCCCGAGAACTCCCCCGGATACTTGCGCGCGTCCGGGGGGCGGAGCCCGACCTGGGTGAGCAGGCGCGCGACCCGCTCCGGGCGATCCGCGGGCGAGCCGATCCCGTGCACTCCGAGCACTTCGAGGAGCGCGCTCCCGACCGTCTGCCGCGGGTCGAGGGATGAGTAAGGATCCTGCAGCACTACCTGCATCCGCTTGCGGTAGGGCCGCAGGTCGGGTTCTTCGAGGCGGACCAGATCGACACCGTCGAACCACACCTCGCCGGCATCCGGCCGGTACAGCCGCAGGAGGCACCGGCCGAGGGTGCTCTTGCCGCAGCCGGACTCGCCGACCAACCCCAGCGTCCGCCCCCGCGCAACGTCGAAGGACACGCCGTCCACGGCATGCACCGCTTCGCAGGGGCACCGGCGCACCGCGTCCAACGGGCTGCGCGGCAGCGGAAAGGACTTCGCGAGGTTACGAACCCTGAGCAGCGGTTCCGGCAACGCGCGCTCCTCCGACGACGTGCGCCTTGAGGCACCGGCTCCAGTGCCCGTCGGCCACGGCGCGCAGCGGGATCTCGCCCCGCAGGCACTCGGCGGAGGCGATCGGGCAGCGCGGTGCAAACGCGCACCCGTCGCCGAGCCCGACGGGGTCCGGCGGCGTGCCGGGGATCGGCGCGAGCGCCGCGCGGCGGTCCACGCTCGGCACCGAGTTGATCAATCCCGCCGTATAGGGATGGCGCGGCCGTGCAAACAGCGCCGCCGTCGGCGCGAGCTCGACCACTTGGCCGGCGTACATGACCGCGACACGCTGCACCGTTTGCCGCACGACGCCGAGATCGTGCGTCACGAGGACCAGCGACATGGCGAGCTGGGCCTGCAGGCGCCGCAACTCCTTGAGGATCTGGGCCTGAATGGTGACGTCGAGCGCGGTCGTCGGCTCGTCCGCGAGGAGCACCGCCGGCCGCCGTGCGAGCACGATCGCCAGCATCACCCGCTGGCGTTGACCGCCTGAGAGCTGATGCGGGTAGGCCCGCAGGCGCCGCTCGGCGTCGGCGATCCCGACCTGCCGGAGGAGCGCGACCACCTGCCGTCGGCGCTCACGGGGCGGGCTCGAGGCGGCCGGAAGCGCTTCCGCCACCTGGCGCTCGATCGTGAGCACGGGATTGAGTGCGCTCATCGGGTCCTGAAAGACCATCGCGATGCCGGTGCCGCGGATGCGTTCGAACTCGGGCTCGGAGAGGCCGGCGAGGTCACGCCCTTGGAAGCGCACCGCGCCCGCGGTGATCCGGGCCGGCGGGTGCAGCAGGCCCACGATGGCGCGGCACGTCATGCTCTTGCCGGACCCCGATTCGCCAACGAGCGCCATCGCCTCGCCGGGCGCGACGCTCAACGTCACCCCGCGGACGGCGCGCACGACGCCCCGGGACGTCGGGATCTCCACGGTCAAGCCGTCGACGACGAGGCCGGGTTCCGTCATTGCCCCCGCACGCGCAGGAGGTCCGCGAGGCCGTCGCCGACGAGAATGAAGGCGATCCCGGCATACATGCACGCAAACCCAGGCATCGCGGCCGCCCACCATCCGGTGTAGATGAACGCCCGTCCCTCCGAGATCATCAAGCCCCACTCCGGCGCGGGCGGCCGCACGCCCAGGCCGAGGAAGCCGAGCGCGGACGTCGTCAGGATGACGAGCACGATGTCGGAGGCGAGAAAGACCGCGGCGGGCGGGAGCGCGTTCGGGAGCAGGTGCCGCAGGACGATGCGCGCGCGGCTGAACCCGAGGGCCCGCAGCGCGGTCACGTATTCCAGGTGCTTGTCGCGGAGCACCTCGCCCCGGACGAGCCGGGCAAACACAATCCAGTCCACCACCCCGATCGCCACCAGGATGTTGAGCTCGCCGGGCCCGAGAAATGCCACGATCGCGATCACCAGCACCATGAAGGGCACGGCGGTGATCACGTCGACCGCCCGCATGACCGCGGCGTCCACCCATCCGCCGAGGTAGCCCGCGACGGCCCCGGCGACGGCGCCGAAGACGAACGGGAACACCACCGCGAGCACGGCGATGCGGAGGTCGATCGCGGCGCCGTACAGCACGCGCGTAAACACGTCCCTGCCGTAGTTGTCGGTGCCGAACCAGTGCGCCGCGGACGGCGGCAGCAGCATGGCGTTGAGGTTCTGCGCGTACGGATCGTACGAGGTGAGCACGGGCGCGAGCGCGCTGGCGCCGAGCAGCGCCAGCAACATCGTGGCGCCCGCAGCCAACCCGGTGGGGACCCGGGTCCGCGCGGCGCGCGGAGGCGCGAGCTCGCCCGCGAGCGTCGTCATAACCCGCTACCCCATCCGCAACCGCGGGTCGAACAGCGGGTAGATGAGGTCGGTGGCGAGGTTGATCAGCATCGTGCCGAGCGCGAACATCAAGGTAAGCGTCTGGACGACCACGTAGTCCCGGGCCAGGATCGAATCCACCATCCACGAACCCAGCCCGGGGATGGCAAACACCGTCTCGATCACGACGGATCCCCCGATCGCGTAGGTCAGGCGCACGCCGATGAGCGTAACCGCCGGCAGCAGCGCCGCGCGGAAGACATGCCGAAACAGCACGACCCGGCGGCGCAGGCCTTTGGCCCGGGCAAAGTCGACATAGGCCGTCTGGAGCACGTCGACCAGCGAGGATCGCAGGTTCCGGCACAGGACCGACGCAAACGCGTACGAGAGCGTCAGCGCCGGCAGGAAGAGATGCCGCACGTGGTCGCCGAACCCCGCGCCGTACCCGTCCGCCGGGAACAACCGCAGCTTCAGGGAGAAGACGATGAGGAGCAAGATCCCGACCCAGAACGCCGGCGCCGCAAGCGGCAGCGCCATCGACGCGCGGATCACCTGGTCCGGCCACCGGTCGCGGTACGCCGCGGCCACCAACGCCAGCGGCACGGCGATCACCACCGAGAGCACGAGGCTGTAGACGACGAGGAAGAACGTGACCGCCGTCCTGGCCGGCAGCATGTCGGCGACGGGCGACTGATACCGCAGCGACTGGCCGAGGTTGCCGGTCGCCAAGTTGCGCATGTAGACCGCGTACTGCTGCCAAATCGGCCGGTCCAGACCCCACTGGTGGCGGAGCGCCGCCACGGACGCGTCGGTGGCCCGGTCCCCCAGGATCGCCGACGCCGGATCGCCCGGGACCAGCTTGATGAGCAAAAAGATCAGAACAGTGACGAGCAGCGCGATCGGCACCGTCTGGCCGATGCGGCCGAGCGCGTACCGCAGCATGCCGCGATCCGGGCTACTGCTCCACGGCCACGTCCTTGAAGAGCCACGGCCCCGTGGCCATCTGCACGAACCCGTGCATCTTCCGGTTGATCGCGATCGTGTACGGCGCGTAGTAGAGCCAGATGAGCGGGGCGTCCCGGATCGCCAGATCCTGGATCTGGTAGTAGATCTGCCGCCGCTTGCCCGGATCCATCTCGCTCATGCCGGCCGCAAGCAGCTTATCCATCGGCGCGGAATGATAGCCGGTATGGTACGACTTCGCGGTGACGTAATCGAACTCGTAGTTCGCAAGCTCGGACGGATCCGGCACGTCGTTCGTCCACCCGCTGACGTACACCTGGTAGTCCAGCGCGCGCATCCGCTGCGTCGCCGCCGCGCGGTCGAGGGGCGCCAGGTTCAACGTGACCCCGAGCGGGGCCCACATGCCCTTGAGCAGCGTCGTCGCCGTCTGCGGATCGCCGGCGCCGGCCCACAACATGGCGTTCAGCGTCACGGGCGTCGACACCCCGGACTCCTTGAGGAGCGCCTTCGCCTTGTCCATGTCGTACGTGTACCCCTTGAGCCCCTTGTTGAAGTAGAGCGTCGTGAGCGGCATGAACGACGTCGCCGGCACGCAGAACCCGTAGCACACGCCTTTGTTGATCGCGGCGCGGTCCGTCGCGTACGCCAGCGCCTGGCGGAACTTGACGTTGTTGAGCGGCGCCTGCGTCACATTCAACATGACGTGCGACACGGCCGTCGAGGGATTGAGCTGCACGTCCAGGCGCGGGTCACGCCGCAGGACCGAGATCTGCGAGAACGGCGGGTAGTCGATCCCATCCACGTCGCCGGACTGCAAGGCGATCATGCGATTGTTGTCGTCGGGGATGTAGCGGATGTGCAGCTCGGACGTCCGCGGCCGCCCTTTCTCGAAGTAGTAGGGATTGGCCTTCATGACGATCTCGTCGCCCTTCCGCCACTCGGTCATCATGAACGGCCCGGACCCCACCGGCTTGTTGGAGATGTCCTCGGGTTTGGCGTCCCGGAATATTTTGGCCGGCAGGATGCTGTTGGAGAACAGCGAGACGTCCGAGAGAAACGGCGCCCACGGCTCCTTCAAGGTGATCACCAGCGTGTGGTCGTCCTTGGCCGCGATGCTCTGCACCGCTTCCAGTGCCCACTTCCAGGGCCCGTCGAGATCGTGGGCGCGTTGCAGGGACCACGCGGCGTCCGCGGCCGTGACGGGGTCCCCGGTGGACCACTTGGCGTCCGGGCGCAGGTAGAACGTCCACGTCTTGCCGTCCGGCGACACCGCCCACCGTTGCGCGAGGTCCGGGACAAACCCGTCGCCTTTGACGTTGACGCGCACGAGTTGCTGGTAGATCTGCATGAACGCCCAGATATTCGGGTTCGCGTCCTGGGTGACGGGGTCAAGGTTGTCCGCGGCGCGGTTCACGCCAAACCGCACCGCGGTCTTGTAGCCGGCCGCGCCCGCGGGGCCAAAGAGACTCAGCGCCAACCCGACCGCGACCACGAAGGAGATGACCGCCCGCATCTTTCCCGCCTCCTCCACCGAGATACCGCCGTGACACCGGCCCTGCGCGACCGCATCCTCGCGGCGTGCCCGGGCTGCGATGCGGGACCGTTCGTGAGCCGGATACGGGCCTCCTGCAGGAGCGGGATGCAGGCGCGTTACGAACGCGTTCGAAGCCTATTGCCGAGAATCTTCCACTCTCCGGCGTCTCAGATGACGCAATGCACCGAGAAAACGTGACCGACGAATCCGGACCTAACAATCGATCCGTGCACGGGTCGCCCTCATTTCACGCAGATGCCGGGGACTGCAATCTTTGACGCTTCATGATCGCGGCATCCACGGCCCACTGCTTTAGGAAGTGTTCCACGTGTTCGGGCTCAACCGTGAACTTATTAATGAGAATGACCGGACCGCACTCCTATTGCATTTGCGCGGAAATCGGGCTCTTGTCATCCATCTCAACGAATGCGGCCATTGTTTCACCTCCTCGATTTGCGACCCGCTGTTCATCACATGGAGTGTGCCTGGTCCGTCTCACTACCGATCTTCCCATCTCGATCCAGCGGCTCACGGGTCGGCCCATCCGTTCTCTCTGTGACATGTTGATGCGGGAGATTTGAACCGATGACCTGCGCATTACGAATGCGCTATTCGCCTCCCTAGCCCTTGTGTTTCAAGGCCCAGCGAGGGGCTGCTAATGAAACGCTAATGATTTCTGAAAACGCGGGGAGCCGCCTAGCCGGGGCTCCCCTTTTCCTAAGGGCAGAGTACTGTCGCAGACTGGGGATCCTTCCTTCGGCCCACAAAGGCACGCTCTGGTCTATGCTTCGCGCCGAGCTAAGGAATTGTCAGAGAAGAAGTGAGACTCGACCACATTCTGCACGGAGGAGTTTCATACGGCAATGCAAATTAACCCGCCGGAGAAAGCATTCCATGGTCCTTTGATACCCACATGGCGAACCCAAATGACGAGATCCGGGACCGAATCCTCCGGCATCTGTACGAGGTACACCAGCTGGCCCGTGGCCCGAAGGGCGTTGCTATCGGCATACGCGACCTCCACCATGCTATGAAAGCCCACGGCATTAAACAAGCGGACGTGAATTCAAACCTTGATTACCTAATTCAAAAGGGTTGGATTCGCGAGGTTATAGAGCAACGCACTTTCCGAACGCCGAGGGGAACGACACAACAAGCGCCGCGCGTGACATACAAGATTTCGGACATCGGGATCGATAAACTCGAAGCCGCGTCAGCTTATCGTCGACCAGACGCCTACACGGGCATCAACGTCACCAATATCCGTGGCGTCACCGTTATCGGACCAGGCAATATCGTCAACGTACAGCTCACTGATCTCGCAAATGCGCTCACTCAGGTTGAGCAGGCAGTTCTCGCGTCTCGTTCCCTTTCAGAAGAGGAGAAGTTAAACACGGTCGCCGATATCGAAACCATTCACAGCCAACTCTCAAAACCGCAGCCGAATTACGATCTGATTCGGACAATCTGGGGCGCGGTTGAAAAGGTGGTTACCGGGGCTGGTTTGGTTGAAGCTGGAGTCAAGGTGGCGGAGCTCATCAAGCATCTTCGATAACAAACTGAGAATCAACTCGGATAGCCCTCAGGTGGCTTATGACATGAGCTACGGAGTGCCCGTCACTGATCCACTTTCCGGCCCAAGAGAGCAGGTGAGCAGGCGAGCGAAGGTCGACAACTTACTCCACTCGTGCTAGTATCGAACAAATGTTTGCCAACGGCAGGGAGGTGGTTTCCGTGACCGATCGGCGCGGCCTCGATGATCGCCATCGTGACGAGGACGGCGAGATTTCCCGCAAGCGAAGCGACACGCGAGTGAGAACGCTGCGGCGGACCTACGGCGATGAATTTCTCAGTGGCTTTCGCGGGGACGCGAAACTTGGAACTGTCTTGAAGCAGACTGGCGCGAAATCACTTGCCGATTTGATAAGGAAGCATCGTTAGAATCAGAATCGCGGCCTACGTGCGGCGCGAGTGAGCCCGGGATCAGTATTGAGAATCACGGTGGTCCAAGGTTCGCTGAGAGCCAGCCGATGCCAACCCCGCGTAACCTGCCACCGCCGGCGTACAAGCATGCGCCGCCCCGCCAGAATGTCACGAAGTAGAAGAGATGATGAGTCCTTACTACTTTGGTCAAACACTCGACGACGTGATGCGCTGGGTGATTGAGCAAATCCAGGCGCATGGCAGTCGGATCAATCCAACCAAAGGACAAGCAACAGAATTGACCGGTGTGCTGATCGAGATCGCGAACCCGCGAGCACGTCTTAGCCGGAGTGAAACTCGGGGAAGGCTATACAGTTGCTTGGGCGAACTCTGTTGGTACCTAGCGAAGACGAACGACCTCGAATTCATTTCCTATTACATACCACGGTATAAAAAATTCGCCGACAATAACGTGATCTTCGGCGGGTACGGACCTCGTTTGTTCGCTTGGAAAGGCCTGAACTGCTGATTTCGCTCATCGTGAACAGTCGTTTCGCTCCATCATGAACGCGTCGATCAGCGATCGTGAACGGAGCGAAGCGACACTCGGAGCAACGCGACGCTGGGGCCGGACGAACGAACAGCGCCTC
>Ga0209060_10001820_pt1 | contig 21601 bp, 13 predicted proteins | sample Coa_R1_8_FD_187155 | JGI IMG/M metagenome (GOLD analysis project Ga0209060, IMG submission 187155) | Surface soil microbial communities from Centralia Pennsylvania, which are recovering from an underground coalmine fire - Coalmine... | ecosystem: Environmental > Terrestrial > Soil >...
TTGCCCCATCATGATCAGCAGGCCTCCGATGATAAGAATCCAACAGAGCATAGGCAGGATCACTTCCTTCTAACATGCTTCCGCTGAATCTAATCCTGCTAATCGACGTGACTTTTTCAACACCCACCACCTCTGACACCCAAAATAGTGTCTTGCTGAGCGCAGGCGGAGTGGAGCGAAGCGGAACTCCGACGGAGTCGAAGCATCCCTACCTCGCGGTGATGGCGGGTAAGGACTCCTCGCTGCGCACGAACTGGCGTTTGCAGAGGGCGATGAGTGTTGAATTACACCAATTTCTAAACTGCCATAAACTCTAGCATCGCAGTTGGCTCTATTCTCCCATCATCCCGATCGTCCCCAGCCATCTCTCCACCAACTCAGGCCATCCCGTAATCGGAAAGTTCGTGCGTCGCAGACCAAATGCATGCCCGCCGTGCGCGTACAAATGCATCTCCACGGGAACGCCAGCCTTCTTCAGGGTGGCGAAATACACCAGCGAGTTCTTCACCGTATCAACTGGATCATCTTCCGCCTGCAGCAAGAACGTGGGCGGCGTCTGGCTCGTAACAGGAATGTATGGATTCAACTGAAAATCTCTCGAGGTGTGCTCCAACATGTGTCCCGGATAAAGAGCCACCCCGAAATCTGGCCGGCAGCTCTCTTTGTCGGCCGCGTCGACTGCTGGATACAAACGTTTCTTAAAGTGTGTGCTGATCGCCGCTACCAGGTGCCCGCCTGCCGAAAATCCAAGCACGCCGATCTTGTGTGGATCGATTCCCCACTCTGCAGCGTGAAGGCGTACTAATCCCATCGTCCTCTGCGCATCTTCGAGCGCCATTGGCGATTTCGGATATGCTCCCGACTGTGGAAACAATCGGTAACCCGGCACGCGGTATTTCAACAACACGCACGTGATCCCCTTGGATGTAAGCCAGTCACAGACCTCAGTGCCTTCAAGATCGATCGCGAGAATCCAATAGCCTCCACCCGGAAACACCACCACCGCCGCGCCGGTATTTTTCTCCGATGGCGAATATACGGTCATCGTTGGTTTAGAGACTTTGCCGATGCTGGCCACCGGCTTTCCAGCAATAAGAGAGCCGCTCTTCCCATCGTTGAAAACCTCCGCGCCAGCCACAGGTTGCGCGTCAGGAACCTTGCCGGGCCATATCGGTATTTGCATATGTCCGGGCGACGGCTGCCACACTGGCGTCTGAGCCGAGGCCGCGCCCATCCCAAAAATGACAGTGAGAACAAAGATCCAAAACTTCATCATGGCCAAGCATTTTGCTCAATCTCTCTGAAACCTGCACGCGTCCGCTGTGTACTGAAGAGGTACGGTTCTATGGCTTCGGCCCCGGAAGGGGCGTTTGACAATAGCCCGGCGCTTCCAGAGTCTGTTACGAAACTCAACGGCTATTCGGTTGGGTGGAACGAACTGACTCGTCAGAAGCCGCGAAGCGGCGAAAGAATGCAGCCCACGCCGCAAGGCGTGGGTACAAAAAGTTCTCACACAGACTCCGAGGTACAGGTTAGAGGTCACTGCGAAACACCGAGCCCCGGACTCGACGATCTAAAAGTTCTTACTGGTCCGCAAAATCGCGAACTACGAGAAATCCACAACCCGATTGCGCCAATTGTGACATCTGACCTTGCGCACAAGCTTCGAAACCGGAGATCATAGCGAGGCAAGAGCAGTCTGCGAGACTGCGGGTCGAAATGCTCTAAGTCCTTGCGGCTCAAGATTTTGCCCCTAACCCATTGAGCGCAATAGATTACTTTGAGATTTTCCGCTAACTCGATGATTCCAATAGACCGGGGGGGGGTACCCCCGATCATGGAGGAATTCCCAGATTGGAACTGAAGGCTAGGAACATCTGGTGCATTTTCACTTTAAACAATGAGAGATGTCACTGTTCAAGTGACTTTCGGTGCAAGAATTCCCTCCTTCACCCTTCCCTTTCTTGATCCTTCTGTCGAACAATAGAATCTCCAAAAACAGTCATTCTCAATGCCTTCTTCTTCCCCGAGTTCCGGCGCAATTCCGCTGCAGAACGCTATCGATCACTACTTCGAACTGGCTCTCTTCCTGCTCGTTCTCACGGGATTCGCCACGCTCGCCAGCACAGGAGGTCTTGATCTCCCATCGGTCCTTCTCGTCAGCGCAGCACTCGCAGTTCGCGGTTTTTTGCTCGCCAAGCGCCGCAAATTCGTCATCTCCGACCGCTGGACCACGCCTCTCTCGCTCGCCTACTTCGCATTCTTCGCAGTCGACTACCTTGCTTTCTCACGCAGCTTTCTGCCCGCGACCATTCACCTGGCACTGTTCGGCGTGGTCGTGCGCATGTTCTCGTTGCGCCGCGAGCGCGATCACATCACGCTGGCGATTCTCGCTTTCCTCATGGTGCTTGCGTCTGCCGTCCTCACCGTCGACAGCGTGTTCCTGTTCTCATTCGCTGGCTTCATGATGATGGCCGTCGCAACATTCATTCTGATGGAAATGCGGCGTTCCGGTTCGACTGCGACGATTCAGGCACGGCATTCCACCGATCCCTATCAGCACCGCCGTCTTGCCTTTGCTTTGGTGCGAACTGCGCCTCTGCTTGTGATGCTGATCCTGATCGGTGGATCGGCTCTCTTCTTCGTGATGCCTCGAGGCATCTCCGCTGGATATTTCGGCGAATATTCCTTTGGAAACGACATCTCCTCCGGCTTCAGCGACCACGTACAACTAGGACAGATCGGACAAATTCAACAGTCAAATACCGTCGTGATGCATGTGCAGATCGAAGGCGATGAGTTAGGCCGCTACGACCTGCATTGGCGCGGAGTCTCGCTCGCGAGCTTCGATGGCCACACCTGGTCGAATCCCAAAGGCCTATACATTCTTTCGCGCAATCCCGACAGCAGCTTCGATCTACCCCATAGCGACGTGCCCATTCGCTCCTATGACGCCGCGAGCCTCGCGCGTGGAAAGATCATTCGCTACCACGTCCTGATGGAACCCATCGGCACGAACGTGTTCTTCCTGGCGCCTTCGGCGTGCAGCCTCCGCGGCAACTACCGCGTGCTCGCTGGTGATTCTGGCGGCGCGGTTTATAACTCCGACTCCGATCATGTAATCAGTCGTTATGACGCAACGTCGGATATCTCCAAACCCTCAGCGGCTGAACTCCGCAAGTCCGGACTCAACTACCCTCCACAGATCTCGGAAGCCTACTTGCGTTTCCAACCGGTTGATCCGAGGATTCCGCAGCTTGCTGCCGACATCACGCGATCGGCAAAAAACGACTACGACAAGGCTGCAGCGATCGAGAATTATCTGAGAACAAGGTTCGGCTACACCTTGCAGCTGCCACAAACGACCGTGAAGGATCCGCTGGCGAACTTTCTGTTCGAGCGCAAGCAGGGACACTGCGAGTACTTCGCGTCATCGATGGCCGTCATGCTGCGAACGCTCGGCATACCGTCGCGAGTGGTGAACGGCTTCCGCAGCGATGAATTCAACGACATCACTGGAAGCTATGTTGTCCGCGCGAAGGACGCTCACTCCTGGGTCGAAGCTTACTTTCCCGGTTATGGCTGGCAAACGTTTGATCCGACACCCGGAGGAAATGGAGCCAGCCCTCAAGGATGGAATCGTCTTGCCCTGTATGTGGACGCGATGGCGTCCTTCTGGCGCGACTGGATCGTCAGTTACGATACCTCGAATCAATACGTCTTGGGCAAGGCTGCCATCAGCAGCTCGCGCAATATCTGGGAAGGCGCACGAGCGTGGGCGCGACACCATTATGCTTCGATGCTGAAGTGGGCAAAGCGCAGCCAGGATCGCGTGGAGAACTCGCCGCGCAGTTGGACCCTCATCGGAGTTGCGATTGTCCTGTCTCTGTTGGTGCTGGCAAATCTCGGCCGCATCGCCCGCGTCCTGCATGAAGGCTGGTTGAACGCGTATCCAGAGCGCTCGCCGGAGCAGGCCGCCTCAGTGTGGTACGAGCGGATGATGCGGACCCTGGCAAAACACGGAATGCGCAAGCCACAGGCTGAGACCGCGCAGGAATTCTTAAAGAAGATTGACGACGATCATTTACGCGAGCCGATCGCACGCTTCACCGAGGTCTACGAGTCCGCGCGATTCGGCAATTCCACGGAAGATGCCCAGAGGCTCCCTAAGCTGTATGAGGAAGTCGAGTTGGCTATGCGATTCGAGTAGATCCAGGATAAAGCCGCGCCGGTTCAACCTTAGATTCGAGCCCAACCTGTTTCAGGTAGCCATCGACACAGGCCGCAGCCTTCCGGCCCTCGGAAATCGCCCACACCACCAGCGATTGGCCGCGACGCATGTCTCCAGCCGCGAACACTCCGGGGATCGACGTCATGTAGTTTTCATCGGTGGCAACGTTGCCCCGGTTGTCGAGCTGAACACCAAGCTGTTCGATCATCCCGTTGCGCACCGGACCGAGGAAGCCCATCGCGATCAGTACAAGATCCGCGTCAATCGTGAACTCTGATCCAGCAATCGGTTCGAACTTTGGCGGAGCACCGACTCTCACGGCATGCAACTGCTTCACATTTCCGTTTCCATCGCCGGTGAAGCTGGTCGTCGCGATGCTCCAGTCGCGAATGCCACCCTCTTCGTGCGCGGCCTCAGTGCGCAGTTGCATCGGCCACAACGGCCAAGGCGTCTGCGCTGCAGGCTCGTCCGGAGGCTTCGGCATGATTTCAAATTGATGAACCGAAGCCGGTTTCTGCCGATGGCAAGTGCCCAGACAATCAGCGCCCGTGTCTCCGCCACCGATGATGACCACGTGCTTGCCGTTCGCAAGAATGTCGAGAGCGGGATCGAGGACATCGCCATGGCAGCGCTTGTTCTGCTGCGGCAGGAATTCCATCGCGAAATGGATTCCCTTCAGTTCCCTGCCTGGTACTTTGAGATTACGCGGATGCTCGGCGCCTCCCGCCAGAACAATAGCGGCGAAGTCGCGTCGCAGGTCCTCGACGACAACATTTCGTCCAACCTCGGCATTTGTTACGAACTTCACGCCTTCGGCGGACATTTGTTCAAGACGACGATCGATAATATGTTTCTCGAGCTTGAATTCCGGAATTCCGTAGCGGAGCAATCCACCGATCCGATCCGCCTTTTCGTAAACCGTCACTTGATGTCCAGCGCGACAGAGTTGCTGGGCCGCGGCTAATCCAGCAGGACCAGAACCGACGATCGCAACCGATTTCCCGCTCTTATATTTCGACGGAGCCGGACGGACCCAGCCTTCGAGGAATCCACGCTCGACAATGTTCTTCTCGTTCTGCTTGATCGAGACTGGCGGTTGCGTGATACCCAATACGCATGAAGCTTCGCACGGAGCGGGACAGATGCGTCCAGTGAACTCCGGGAAATTGTTGGTGGCGTGCAACTGACGCACCGCTTCCTTCCAGTTGCCGCGATAAACGTGATCGTTCCAGTCAGGAATGAGATTGTTGACGGGACAACCGGTCTGGCAGAAAGGCACGCCGCAATCCATGCAGCGCGCGCCTTGTTGGCGAAGCTGGTCTTGCGGGAAATCCTGATAGATCTCGAACCAGTCGTTCACCCGCTCAAGAACAGGCCTGCGCGGCGCCAGTTCGCGGCTGTAATCCATGAAGCCCGTGGTTTTACCCATGCTGCACCTGCTCTGCAGCCGCTAACGCGGGAATGGGCTCGCCAGGGATATACGCATGCTCGCTTCGCGCGACGCCGAGCACTCGTTTGAATTCGTGCGGAAAAACTTTAATGAAGTGCGAAACGGTCTCCTGCCAGTTGTCGAGAATCCACTTGGCGCGCGGACTCTGAGTCAACGACAGATGGCGCGAGACCAAATCGCGGACCGTCCGCAGATCTTCAGGTTCGATGAGCGGCTCTAGATCGACAGACTCCAGATTGCAGCGCTTCTCGGCAAAGTCTCCTCGTTGGTCGAACACATAGGCGATTCCACCACTCATGCCAGCTGCAAAGTTTCGGCCGCACGCTCCGAGAACCACCACCAAGCCGTTGGTCATATATTCGCATCCGTGATCGCCGACCCCTTCGACCACCGCGGTCGATCCGGAATTGCGCACGGCGAAACGTTCGCCCGCGACGCCGTTGAAAAAGGCTTCGCCGCTGGTCGCTCCATACAGCGCAACGTTGCCAATGATGATGTTCTCCTCAGGCGCGAACGTGGAGGTCTTCGGCGGATAGACGATGATGCGGCCGCCCGACAGGCCTTTGCCGACATAGTCGTTGGCTTCGCCTTCAAGCGTGATTGTGATCCCTTTGGAAAGAAATGCCCCCAGGCTTTGGCCGGCCGAACCCTCCAAATGGATCTTGAGCGTATCGTCCGGCAGTCCTGCTGATCCGTATCGGCGCGCCACATCGCCGCTCAACATCGTGCCGACCGACCGATGCACGTTCCGTACGGGCAGCCTGATTTCTAGCGGACTCAGGGTGAGCAGAGCATCGAGCGAGTGTTCGACCAGTTGATGGTCGAGCGCCTGGTTCAAGCCGTGGTCTTGGGACTGGATGCATCGGCGAGCCACACGCGATGGTATCGGAGGGTTGTAAAGGATGGCAGATAAATCCAGCCCTTGAGCCTTCCAGTGGTTCACGGCTGGTTCGACATCGAGCATGTCGACGCGACCGACCATCTCATCCAGTTTGCGGAAACCAAGCTGCGCCATATATTGGCGGACCTGCTCGGCAACGAAGAAGAAGAAATTGATGACGTGCTCAGGCTGTCCCTGGAATTGCTTGCGCAACACTGGATCCTGAGTAGCAATTCCGACGGAGCACGTATTCAGGTGGCACTTGCGCATCATCACGCAGCCCATAGCGATGAGCGGAGTCGTTGCAAAACCGAATTCTTCGGCGCCAAGCAACGCCGCAATCGCGACGTCTCGGCCAGTCTGCAGCTTTCCATCGGTCTGCACACGAATCCGGCTGCGCAGATCGTTCAACAGGAGCACCTGCTGCGTTTCGGCGAGGCCAACCTCCCACGGGATACCAGCATGCTTAATCGAGCTGAGCGGAGAAGCTCCCGTTCCGCCAGAGTCACCGCTGATCAGGACAACATCTGCATGAGCCTTCGCGACGCCTGCAGCAACCGTTCCCACGCCGACTTCTGCCACCAACTTCACTGCGATCCGAGCCTGCGGATTCACGTTCTTCAGGTCGTAGATGAGCTGTGCGAGGTCTTCGATCGAGTAGATGTCGTGATGCGGAGGCGGAGAGATCAGCCCGACACCCGGAATCGAGTGACGCAGCCTTGCGATGACTTCGTCGACCTTGTGACCCGGAAGCTGTCCGCCCTCACCGGGTTTCGCACCCTGAGCCATCTTGATCTGAAGTTCATCGGCGTTCACTAGATAGTTCGCCGTCACTCCAAAACGCGCAGATGCAACTTGCTTCACCGCACTGCGGCGTAGGTCGCCATTCGGATCGGGCTTGAAGCGTTCCTCATCTTCACCGCCCTCGCCGGTATTCGATTTTCCGCCGATACGATTCATTGCAATGGCGAGGGTCTCGTGCGCTTCTTTGCTGATCGATCCGAATGACATCGCCCCGGTCGTAAAGCGCTTGACAATTTCTTTCGCTGGCTCGACTTCTTCCAGGGGAACTGGCGAGTCGCTCTTTTTCAGCTTCATCAGTCCGCGCAACGTGCACAGGTTAGCGCTCTGCTTATCAACGAGGTCTGTGTATTCCTGGAAGGTCTTGGAGCTTTCCTGTCGAACCGCATGCTGCAATTTGCTGATCGTCTGTGGGTTTAGCAGGTGATACTCGCCGTTTACGCGCTGGTGGTAGTTGCCTCCGACGGAAAGCTCAGTTTCAAAATCACTGAGCGGACGAAATGCGTATTCATGCTTGATACGTGCTTCGGCAGCGAGGACCGAAAGACCAACGCCTTCCAGACGCGAGGTCGTTCCTGAGAAATAGGCATCCACGAGTTCTTTATTGAGACCAATAGCCTCGAAGACCTGCGCTCCCTGATAACTCTGCAGGGTTGAAATCCCCATTTTGGAGAACGTCTTCAGCAAGCCCTTTTTCATTGCCTTGAGGAAATGCTTTACAGCGATTTCGGGAGTGACATCGCCTAATTCGCCACGCCAGGCAAGGTTTTCGACGCTTTCGAGCGCGAGATAGGGATTAATGGCGCTGGCGCCGTATCCGCTGAGCAAAGCAAAATGCATGACCTCGCGCGGTTCACCGGACTCGGTAATCAGAGCGATCTGCGTTCGTGTCTCCTCACGGACTAGCAGGTTGTGAACAGCAGCCAGCGCTAGAAGGCACGGGATGGGCGCGTAATCCTTATCGACGCCACGATCCGAAAGAATCAGCAGCGAATACCCTGCTCTTACCGCCAGCGAGGCGCGTTGACACAGTTCATCCAGAGCGCGCTTGAGACCTGCTTCGCCCTCGCTTGCGCGAAACAGAGTCGACAGAGTGGTTGCCAGCAAGTCACGATTTGAAACACGGCGCAGCTTCTCGAGATCGCGATTCGTAAGCAGCGGATGCGCCAACTTCAGCATGTGGCAGTTTTCCGGCGCTTCTTCGAGGATGTTGCGCTCGCTGCCGATGTAGCTGATCAGCGACATCACCATTTCTTCGCGGATGGGATCGATCGGCGGATTGGTGACTTGCGCAAAGAGCTGCTTAAAGTAGTTGAAGAGCGATTGCGGCTTGTCGGACAAACAAGCGAGCGGGGTATCGGTTCCCATCGATCCGACCGGCTCTTCGCCTTTGATCGCCATGGGTGAAAGAATCATCCGCAAATCTTCATCGCTATAGCCGAAGGCGCGCTGCCGGCGCAGAAGAGTCTCGGCGTCAGGATGGTGCATGCGAGTCGGTTCGGGCAGTTGGTCGATGGTGATCTGGTTTTCGGCGACCCACTCGGCATACGGACGCTGCGAGGCGAGCTTCTCTTTGATCTCTTTGTCAGAGACGATGCGGCCCCCAACCGTATCCACAAGAAACATTTTCCCGGGCTGCAGCCGTCCCTTGCTCTTCACCTGCTCAGTCGGAACGTCGAGCACTCCCGCTTCGGAAGCCATGACGACCAAACCATCGTGAGTTACGACGTATCGTCCCGGCCGAAGGCCATTGCGATCGAGCGTTGCGCCGATCACGCGTCCGTCGGTGAATGCAATCGCAGCCGGACCATCCCACGGTTCCATCATGCAGGCGTGATATTCGTAGAACGCCCGCTTCTCTGCCTTCATGTGCGGATTGCCCGCCCATGCTTCCGGGATGAGCATCGCCATGACGTGCGGCAGGCTGCGGCCGGCCTGATAGAGCAGTTCCACCGCGTTGTCGAAATTGGCAGAATCACTACCGTTCGGTGCGATGATGGGGTACAGCTTTTTCAGATCATCGCTGAACAATGGCGAACTCAAGAGAGACTGGCGAGCGTGCATCCAGTTCACGTTGCCGCGCAGGGTGTTGATCTCTCCGTTGTGCGCGATGTAGCGATAAGGGTGCGCACGCTCCCAGCTGGGAAACGTGTTGGTTGAGAATCGCTGGTGAACCAGGCAGAGCGCGCTCTCTGTATCGGGATCCGCGAGTTCGCGGTAGAAATTCGCGATCTGGTTCGCAAGGAGCAGGCCTTTGTAGACGATCGTCCGACACGAGAATGACGGGATGTAAAACATCTCCGCGTTCTCAACTCCCGACTCGCGGACCTCGTTTTCGGCCCGCTTGCGTACGACGTATAACTTGCGCTCGAAGGTGTCTTCGTCCATGCCCGGCGCACAGCGTACGAAGACCTGCTGAATGTAAGGCTGCGAGGCGCGGGCCACGCGTCCGATGGCCGAAGCATAGACCGGCGTGTCGCGCCAGCCGAGCAGGGTCAGGCCTTCTTCCTTGACGATTCGTTCAAGAATGCCCTCGGATTGAAGGCGAGGGTGTTTCTCGACCGGCAGAAAGGTCATGCCGACCGCGTAGGTACCGGGCTGTGGCAGCGTGAATCCGAGTTTTTCGCACTCGCGCGCGAAGAATTTATGGGGAATCTGGATGAGGACGCCGGCACCGTCACCGGTTTCTGGATCGCAGCCGCACGCGCCGCGATGTGCCAGGTTCAGGAGAACCTGAATACCTTTCGCGATGATGTCGTGACTTTTTTCGCCCTTGATGCTGGCCACGAACCCGATTCCGCAGGCGTCGTGCTCGTGCGCAGGATTGTAAAGTCCTTGCGCAGGGGGCAGACCGTTCGTCGGGTTGGGAGGCGTCATCGCGGACTCCGTCGAGCAAGCTCGCAGGTTGTAATTTGAGTGACCGATCCAGCCGCATGCGATCGGGACACTACTCCTGTCCGAGTAGAACAGGCGAACCTTTAGTTAATAACGCCTTAAGGAGGGCAAAGTACAATAAAGAATTTCGATGCCTTCCATGCAAAAATCAGGGGTCGTTTCGTAGCTTTGCAGATGCGGGTTATTCATCGAGATTTCAATGGATTTCGCTATAATCTCGCTCAACCCATGGACTTCGATCAACTCATCACGTTTCTGGAAGTTGCCCGTCAAGGCAGCTTCTCCCGCGCGGGCGAAAAGGTTTTCCGCTCACAGTCGGCGGTCAGCGCACAGATACGTCAACTCGAGCAGGAGTATGGAGACCGTCTGCTAGACCGGTCCGGTAAGACGGTCAAACTGACGCCAGCGGGGCAGATCTTCTACGAGTACGCCGAACGGATGAAGAATTTGCGCGAGGAGTCTCTGACTGCGGTGGCGGATCATAAGGGAACTCCTCGAGGGACGCTGCGCGTCGGAGCTAATGAGGCCACGTGTTTATACGTTCTGCCGGAGGTTTTTGGCGAGTATTGCCGCCGCTATCCGCCCGTACAGATCAGCATCTACCGAAATTTCAGCTATAAGATCGTCGAAAAGCTGGAAAATGGCGCGGTAGAAGTGGGCATTCTGACGTTGCCGATTCAGTCTCCGAGCCTGAAGATTCAGCCGATTTTTCGCGACAAGCTGATGCTGATGGTGAGCCCGAAGAATCCTCTAGCAAAGTTCAAAGTAGTGCCGGTCAGCGAGATTGCGAAGCAACCACTGCTTTTTCCTAAGACCGGCCACACGCGACGGCTTCTCGATAAGATCTTTCGTCCCTTTAGCTCGGAATTGCAGGTCAGGATGGAGTTGCCGAGCATTGGGATGATCAAGAGCTTTGTGGCTGCGGACCTCGGTGTCTCCCTGATCAGTGCCTCGTTCGCTCGCGATGAGATGGAGGCGGGCAGGGTCAAACTGATCGATCTGGAGGACGCCAACTTATATCGGGAGCTTGGTTTGGCGTATCGCCGGGACCGCACCTTGTCTGTGGCGTCGACGGCGTTTGTGGCACTCCTCAGGCAGTTCGCGACGCACATGAAGAAGGCTGACGCCTGACTTTAAGCTGAAAATTTGATGCGATCCATCATAATTTTGAATTTTGCGTGACGTTGGCGTCCCGGTATGCTTTAGCTGCAATCTTTTATGATTCCGTCGATCCAGAAGGCGAAGCGAATTACATCGACAGGCACAGGCATGTCGACACGAATTACCTGTCTTCTGGAGGACCGGAACGGATGAAGTAAAGCACTCTTAAGAAACTCACCCGAACCCACCGCCAGGAGCGATCTGGCGGTGGGTTTTTCTTTTGGCCGAAATCGAAGAAATGGAGCTGAAGCGATGAGTGGAGAAGCGCAATCCAGCAGATTCGAGCAGGACGACCAAATTGTTGTCATGAAGTTCGGTGGCACCTCGGTCGAGAATGCCGCTGCCATCAAGCGGCTTATCCAGATTGTGAGTCGTTACCAAGGCATTCAGCCTGTGGTCGTGGTCAGCGCGCTGGCGCGGGTTACCGACCAACTGCTGGATGCAGGACGATCGGCGGCGGCGGGACATTTAGGTTCCGCATTAAATACGGTCCGCAATATTTACGTCCGGCACGAGGAGGTTGCAGATTCGCTGGTGACCGGTTCGGCCTACGCCGAGCTTGATCGAGCGCTGCGGATCGAGTTTCAGGCGCTGGAGGTACTGCTGCAACAACTCGAGAGCTCGCGTGAACTGGATCTGAAGGGGCAAGATCAACTGCTCGGTTTCGGCGAGTGTTTCTCAAGCCGCATGGTGGCCGCGGCGCTTCGTGAAACTGGAGTAGAGGCTACTCATGCCGATGCGCGGTCATGCATTGTTACCGACGGGCGACATGGGCAGGCAAGTCCCCTGTGGGACCCCACCAATCAACGAATCCGCCAAGCGCTTGTTCCGCTATTGCAAGCCGCGAAGGTACCGGTTCTCGGTGGCTTCATTGCTTCGACTGCTGAAGGCGTTCCCACGACCCTTGGACGCGGTGGATCGGATTTTAGCGCGTCCATTGTCGGAGCAGCGCTCGGCGCTTTGCGGATTGAAATCTGGACGGACGTCGATGGCGTGATGACGACTGATCCGAAGCTCTGCGCCGATGCGCGCGTGATCCGGAAAATGAGCTTCGATGAGGCTGCCGAGTTGGCGCACTTTGGGGCCAAAGTGCTGCATCCGGCGACGCTTGTCCCCGCGATGCGGGAGAACATTCCTGTTCACGTTCTGAATTCACGAAAACCCGAGGCAGACGGCACGGTCATCGTGGCGCGCACGCCACGGCAATCAAAAAAGGTGAGCGCGATTACGACAAAGCGGAACGTGGTGGCCGTAGAAATCTCGGCTCCTCACGGAGTTGATTCCGCGCTACTTGGAAAATTGTTCGGGGTTTTCGATGAACACTCCTGTCATGTGGACGTAATGGGCGCATCGCTTGGGCGGGTATCGCTTCTGGTTGGATCGACGCAAGCCCTGCCGGAGATTGCAGCGAAGCTAAGCGACCATGCTGATGTGCGCTGGGAAAATCACCGCGCTCTGGTTTGTCTGGTCGGAGAAAACATTCGCCGTGATGCTGAAGTCGCCAGTCGCGTCTTTGCGACCGTTGCGGACTTGGACGTGAAGGTTCTTTGCCAGGGTGCGTCGGACCGGACTATTTCTTTCCTGGTTGAGGAATCAAAAGCGCAGGAATCGGTCCAGCGCTTACACCGGGTCTTCTTCCCCAATGCAGAGTCGGTGCATGACTGGGGAGGGATCTCCAGTGCGTTCTGCCAGGCAGGCTAGCAGCCAGTGGTACAAGTCACAAATTCAGAACCTGCGCCTAAAGGCGCGTTCGACTTGAGGATACTGGCGGCATGCATAAATGCGTGCCCTGATACGAATCGTACTTGCACGACGGATTTCGAGGTGTGAACTAAACTCCACACTCTGCACTGTCGGCGATTGCCGCTTCTGTGATCGCCGGCGCAGGCTCGATCACATGCAGTCCGCACTCGGTCTTGGCGAAGCCTGGCCAACGACCCGCTCGAGAATCTTCTCCCGGACGCACGGCGCGCGTGCAATGCGTGCAGCCGATACTCGGATAGTCCTGGTTGTGCAACTCGTTGTATGGAACATCGTGGTCGTGGATGTAGCGCCAGACCTGCTTTGAAGTCCAGTCGACGATCGGATTAATCTTCACCAGGTTGAACTTTGTGTCCCATTCGACCCTGCGGGCACCCAAGCGTGCCGCGGTCTGATCGCGGCGAATGCTGGTAATCCAAGCGTTCAATTCTCCAAGCTTTCGGCGAAGCGGTTCGACTTTGCGCAGGTTGCAGCAGAGATCGGGATCGCGGGTCCAGAGGGCATCTCCGTGCGTGCGCTCTTGTTCCTCTGGCGAGAGCAGCGAATAAGCGCGCTCGATCGTTATTCCGTAGCGTTCCTCAATGCGATCCATCAGCTTATAGGTTTCGGGAAAGAGAAACTCAGTATCGACCGTGAAAAGCCGGAAGTCTGGGCGAATGCGCGAAGCCATGTCGATGATGACCATGCCTTCCGCACCGAACGCAGAGGAAATAGCGACGCGGTTTCCAAAGGTTTCAAAAGCCCAACTGAGTGCGTGTTGAGGGGTCCAATGCTCCGCTGCGCTCTGCAGCTCTCCGCTCAAAGATTCCTTTACATATGGAAAAGAAGTGCGCTTGTAGTCTTTCACGCGACTGGCTCCTGCACAGTTGAAGTTGGCTGTGGATGTGAATCTGTAACAAGGGATGAAAAGAAAACATTGTCAGCGTCTGACGAGGCCAACGATGAAATCGCAGCATCGGACAGTCGTACAACTTCTCCCACTACGAGAAGTGTTGGCGAGGGCAACTGTGGCGCATCCGCGAGCGCTCCAACAGTCGTGCGGAAGACCTTCTGTTGTTTAGTTGTGCCCCGCGAAACAATTGCACAAGGAGTGTCAGGGCTGAGCGGTGCGTTCTTAAGATTGGCGGTGATGCCGGCATGATCGCGGCCAGGCATGTAGATGACGAGCGTTGCGCCACTCCCCGCGAGTTTGGCCCAATTTGCGGCATCACTTCCGGACGCCTGGTGAGCTGTGATGAAGACTACAGCGGATGACATCCTGCGATGTGTCAATGGGATTTCTGCAGCAGCGGCTGCACCCAGCGCAGAAGTCACGCCGGGCACGATTTCGTACGGGACTCCAGCCTTGCGTAGAGCTTCGATCTCTTCGCCCGCACGGCCGAAAATCATTGGATCGCCAGACTTCAGACGAACGACCTGCAGCCCGGAGTCGGCAAGCGCGATCATCAAGAAGTTGATCTCTTCCTGCTGAATCTTCTTCTCTCCGCAGCGCTTGCCAACACCGTGAAGCTGCGCGGTTGACGGAACAAACTTCAAAATCTCGGGCGCCACAAGGTCGTCGTACAGGACCGCATCCGCCGTCCGAAGAACACGGAGCGCTTTAAGCGTAAGAAGTTCCGGATCTCCCGGCCCTGCACCTACCAGATAGACCCTGCCCTTCATGCGTGATGTCCTTGTGTGACAATTTCGAGGTTTTCGGCTAATGCCGCTTCCACTGCTTCCTTGCTGGCGAGAGAGTGCAGAAGCTCCAGCTTGCGCTCGCGATCCAGTTCGCTGGACAGGATGAGTTTCCTGGTCTCACCCAACTCTGCGACCCAAGATGCATAGCCCAGCCCAAATTGCTTCTCAAGCTGTTGACGGATTTTTTGCGCCAGTGACGGACTCTGTCCGGCTGTCGAAACTGCGATTTGCAAATCACCGCGCCGGACGACCGACGGATAAAAGAAGTCGCATAGGTCGGGTACGTCAACCACATTGCACAACACTCCGCGTTGCTGCGCGTCGCGATAGATCCATTCGTTGAGCGAACGCGACGCGGTAGCGACAACGGTGAGAAAAACTCTTTCCAAATCAGTGATGGAATATGGGCGCAAACTGAGCTCAATCCGCCCTAACCGTGCCCATTCGCGGACCTGAGGAGTAGCCTCGATCGCAACAACGTGAATGCGAGCCCCAGTTTCAAGGAGGCCGTCAATCTTGGATTCACCGACCTTGCCCGCCCCGACGACCAGGCATTGCCGTCCATCGAGCTTCATAAACATTGGGAATAGGCTAGTCACCGGCACCTCCTGCAAGTTGTGTCAGAGTTTGTGAATTGGGCAGATCGCGAGCGACGGCTGCAACGCTTTCTCCTGCGAGGAACTCACGCAGTTGATCGTTGCTGTGGCGCGCAAAGAAGCTGCGCAGATTCTCGCCGCCTTCGCGGTCCACGAGGTAACGAGAAAGCAGGCGCTCCAGCGCTTCCGGTACGTCAGTTGCCAAGCAACGGAATCCAACCGGGCGAGCGGTCGACTGATGAAGCCCGAGCGCACCGCCTACGCAGAAGTAATATGCATCGAGCAAGCGGTCATTGACCTTAATTTTCTTGCCTTCGATGCCGACGTCGGCAATCCAGTGCTGTCCGCAACTGTTCGGGCATCCGGTCACGTGCAACTTCAAATGCTGATCGAATCCCGGTAGTCGCTCTTCCAACTCTTCGACCAGCCATCTGGAGAAGCTTTTGGTTTCAGTGATCGCTAGTTTGCAGAATTCCGTCCCGCTGCAGGCGACCGTTCCGCGGGCAAAGGGCGAGCCATTCACCTGAAAACCGATCGCGTTCAATCCGTTCGCGAGTTCATCGGCATTGATAGTCGGGACGTTCACCACGACCAGGTTCTGCATACCCGTGACGCGCAATTCGGCGCTGGCATAGTGCTCGGCGAGATTCGCAGCGGCCTGCATCTGGTCGGCGGTGATGCGGCCACGGAGCACCACGGCGCCTACGTAGGACAGACCGGACTGCTTTTGCGGATGAATGCCGACGTGATCGCGATACACATCATTCGGCTGGTGCTCTTCCACGGCTGGGTCAAGTTGAAATCCTATCCGTTCCTGGAGCTCTGCAAGAAAGCGTTCTGAGGTCCAGCCGTGGCGGAGGAATAGGAACTTCAGGCGGGCGCGCTCACGATGTTCGCGGAGTACGTCGGAATCACGGAAGATCTCTGCTATTCCCTTGACGACGGGCACAACCTGATCCCACCGAACGAAAGCATTCAAGCGAGCGCCGAGATACGGCTCAGCCGAAAGTCCTCCGGCAACACGAAGCGAAAATCCGACTTCGGGCGCGCCGTTCACTTTTCGAGTGATTGCTGTCAGGCCAATGTCGTTGATCTCCGGATACGAGCACCAGGAGTGGCATCCTGCGATCGAGATCTTGAACTTGCGCGGCAGATTGTAGAAATCGGAGTTCCCAGCAAGGAGCTTCGAGACTTCGAGCACGAGAGGAGAAGCGTCGATAACTTCGTCAGCATCGACCCCGGCAACAGGGCAACCGGTCACGTTGCGGACGACGTCGCCGCAGGCTCCTGTGGTATTCAAGCCAACTTGCCAAAGGCCATCGAGAACCTCTGGCAACGATTCAATCGTGACCCAATGTAGTTGAATGTTCTGGCGGACGGTGAGATCGGCGATGCCGTTGGCGTGATGGCGGGCGAGATCAGCGATGGTGCGCAACTGTGTGGAGGTGAGGATTCCGTTCGGAATCCGTATGCGAACCATGAACCGCTGTATGGCTCGGCCTTCCCCATTCCTTCCGCCAGTGACGCCTGCGCCGTCGCCCTGGGTGTAAACACCCCACCAACGGAAGTAGGTTCCGATCCACTCTGGGGAAATTGATTCGAATCCCTCCCGAGCGAACCGGCGAATTTCTTCCAATCCCTGCCACGGATTCTTCGCACGCTTGAGGCGCTCGGCTCGCTGTGCTTTCGTTTCTTTCGCCGCTGTATTTGCTGGTGTCATGATCTCTTTCGCGCAAAGAAAAACCCACCGCCAAATTGCTCTGGCGGTGGGTCGATGAGTGCTTAGTTAAGAAGAACTTCTTAGGTCAGCAGCCTCCCCGCGCCAGTGCACACGCATGCACAACAACAACAAGTGCAACAACACGCAGCGCGAAGATTGAAGCTATCCGACATTGAGGCCTTGATTCTAAGCGGCTCTGGTGAGCTCGTCAATATCCTCTCGTAACCCTTCGATTCAAAGTTTCGATGAAAGGAATCAGATTTTTTGCATTTCGAGTGGCGCTGGGTTCAGTTCCTTAGATTCAACGACTTAGACTCCCCAACCGATGTTGAGCGATAATCCTTGGTTACCAAAATAAGCTTCAACATCGAGCTTCTGTTAGGAAAGGTGCGCCTCAATCATGAAGCATTTCGCCCGTGCGCTCTTCGTGATCCTCTTCGTTCATACATTTTCTTTCAGCCAAACGAAATCCAATGATCCCTATAAACCTACGATCGACCGTCTGGAAGCGCTGACTCACCAAGCCGAACCGGAATGGCGCTTTCACGCGGATATTCCCCATCCAGAGGATCCAAGTGTCAACGATACGGATTGGGGCAGATATGAAGTAAAGAACATCACGCCCGGCGAGAGCGCGAACGAGGAAGAATACACGGGTACTCGAGTTTTCCGGCGCTGGATTCAAATTCCGGAAAAGATCAATGGATACGCAACTCAGGGATCGCGCGTCGAACTGAACTTGCGATTTACCAGCCCTGACACATTGATGATCACCGTTTTCTCTAACGGTTCCGTTCTCTATCGCGGCGACGATGACAATATTCTTCCTGTGCTTCTGACTGAAAGTGCGCAGCCGGGCCAGAAGTTTTTGGTCGCGGCGCGCGTCGTCGCCAAAGACACGAGTCGAGCGAACTTCGAGCGAGCCGAGATCACTATTCAACCTCCTGCGTCGCGTCCCAATCCGGCACTTCTGCGTTTAGAGTTCCTTGCGGCCCGTCCGATTATCGCAGCATACGACGACGGAAAGGCGCACCGCGAGCAGCAACTGAACGCGGCAGTCGAGGCTGTGGACTTTACCCCCCTAGAAAAGGGCGACCAGTCTGGCTTCGATGCGTCTCTTCGCGCGGCGCACCAGAAACTCGAAGCCCTGAAGCCCTGGATGCAGCAGTTCACCATTCGCCTGGTCGGTAATTCGCATATCGACATGGCATGGCTGTGGCCGTGGACTGAGACCGTGGAGGTAGTACGCAACACGTTCCGTAGCGTCCTGGACCTGATGCGTGAGTATCCGGATTTCAAGTTCACGATGTCTTCCGCTCGCACCTATGAGTGGATGCAGGAAAAGTATCCTGACCTCTTCAGCGAGATTGAGCAACGGGTCAAGGAAGGCCGATGGGAGATTATCGGCGGGATGTGGGTAGAACCCGATTTGAATATGCCCGACGGGGAGTCGCTGGTGCGGCAGATCCTGGTTGGGAAGCGATATTTCCAAAAGAATTTCGGCGTAGATGTGAAGATCGGATGGAACCCGGATTCCTTCGGCTACAACTGGCAACTGCCGCAGATCTATTCGAAGTCGGGGATGGGATATTTTGTGACTCAGAAGCTATTGTGGGCGCACGAATACACCACCTTTCCTTACAAACTCTTCTGGTGGCAGGCACCCGATGGCAGCCGGCTGCTGACTTATTTTCCGCATGACTACGCTGGAGGCATTGACGCCGAGCCACTTGCGAAAGATCTTTCGATCTGGATGCCTTCGATATACGGAAATAAGCTGACAGATAGTCCTGAGATGATGCACCTGTATGGCGTTGGGGACCATGGCGGTGGGCCAACTCGCATGATGCTCGATCATGCAGACCAACTTAGAGCGCCTGGAACAGTTTTTCCAAATTTGAAATTCAGTTTCGCTAGCGAATTCTTTAGCGATCTTGAAAAGAAGTTGCCGTCGATGCAGGTGCCGACGTGGAATGGCGAACTCTATTTTCAATATCACCGCGGGGTGTTCACGACGCAATCGGAGACCAAACGCAGAATCCGCCGATCTGAGGAGAATGTGTTGAACGCCGAAAAGTTCGCGTCGCTGGCATCGTTGTACGGGAAACCCTATCCGCAGAATATGGAAGAGATCTGGAAGAATCTTCTGTTCGACCACTTCCACGACATCATGCCGGGCTCAGGGATTGCGGTGAACTATCTCGACGCAAAACGGAACCTGGAAGATGTGGACCGCGCGGCGAATGAGATTACCTATGGCTCGCTTAAGGAACTTGCGGCTCATATCGATGCGCTGCGAGATGGCATCCCCGTCATTCTGTTCAATTCCCTATCGTGGCCGCGTATTGGCGTAACAGAACTTGAGACCCAATTGCCGGGCCCTGCAAGTCAGATCGAAGTTGTTGACTCCAGTGGGAAACCGGCTGAATCCCAGCTTCTCTCGATGGATCCAGAGACGCATCGTACGCGCTTTCTGCTTTTGGCGAGCACCCCGTCACTCGGATATCAGACTTACTTCGTCCGCCCCGCAGCCAAGGCCCCGCTTGTGCAGTCCATGTTAACGGCGTCGGCCGGCACGCTCGAAAACGAATTTGTCCGAGTGAAGATCGATCCGCAAACCGGATGCATGACCAGCTTGTTCGACAAGCGTAGCGGTACCGAATCTCTTGCACCCGCGGAAACCGATACTGGCGGGTCGAGAACGACAACTTGCGGAAACCTCTTGCAGACATTCGTCGACAAGCCCAAGCAGTGGGATGCATGGAACATTGATGCTGATTTCGAGAAACAACATTGGGATCTGGATAAAGCTGACGAAGTGAAACTCGTCGAGAGTGGCCCATTGCGGGCGGTAATCAGAGTGACGAATCACTTTCAGAGTTCGACGTTCATTCGCGACATTACGCTTTATGCAGGAGTTCCGCGCGTTGATGTCAAAATGCAGACTGAATGGCGCGAAAAGCACATCCTGCTGAAAGTTGCTTTTCCGGTCAGCGCTCACAGCAACGAGGCAACCTACGAAATACCATTTGGATCGGTGGAACGTCCAACTACACGCAATACTCCAGCAGAACAGGCACAGTTTGAAGTGCCGGCTCAACGTTGGGCCGACATTTCCGACGCGAAGCACGGACTGAGCCTGCTGAACGACTCTAAGTATGGGTACGATGCCAAAGGAAACGTCCTGCGACTCTCGTTATTACGGTCGCCCGAGTGGCCTGATCCGCATGCAGACGAAGGCCATCACGAATTCACATATTCTCTCTATCCCCACGGAGGCGGATGGAAAGATGCGCTCACGATTCGGCAGGGATACGAATTGAACTACAAATTGATCGCCCTTCCATTTGGGAAACATCAAGGCACGCTTCCATCTGAGCATTCGTTTGTGCAGGTTAAATCGGACAACGTTATCGTGAGCGCGCTGAAGAAATCGGAGGACGAGCAGGCGCTGATCCTGCGCTTTTACGAGTGGGCTGGGAAGCAAGGGGACGTGACGTTTCATCTTCCCCCTGGAGCTGAGTCAGCCCGCGAAACAAACCTAATGGAGAAACCAATCGCAGACTTGCCTGTTACGAACTCAGAGCTCACGGTTCCAATAAAGCCGTATGAGATCAAAACGGTCGAAATCAAATTCGCTGGCGAGCCAGCCGTAGGTAAGTCGGCACAACAATGACAGAGAAAGGGAGAGGCCCATATCTCGGCGTCGACATTGGAGGCACCAAGGTTGCTGTGGGAGTCGTCGATGACTACGGCAAGATTCTTTCACAGACCCGGACACCCATGGTCGCGAACGGCACGGCGGAAGCGGGGTTTGAGGCTGTCGATAAGGCGATCCGGTCGGTGATGGCAGCCGATGCGGGAAACGAGATTCATCACATCGGAATTTGCGCGCCTGGACCGCTTGATCCGCGCACGGGAGTAGTTCTCAATCCACCAAATGTTCCTTGCTGGCGGAACTTTCCTCTCGCCGAAAGAGTCAGGGCGCTCTATCGAATCCCGGTTAAGGTAGATAACGATGCCAACGCCGCCGCACTCGCGGAAACCCGATGGGGCTCAGCACGCGGGTTCCGCTATGTCTTTTACGCCACTATCGGTACTGGAATCGGGACCGGCATCGTCTTCGATGGCTCGATTTATCACGGTAGTACAGGCTCAGCGGGCGAAGGAGGTCACGTAAGCATCGACTATCGAGGGCCGGTCTGTGGCTGCGGCAAGCGCGGGTGCATCGAGGTGTTAGCGAGTGGCACGGCGATCGGAGTACGTGCACGCGCCAAGCTGACAGCTGACCAGTCGCGCCATTCCGCGATGATCACCCTCGCTAACGGTGATGTTGCCTCGGTCACAAGCGAAACTGTGGCGCGAGCATATGTTGTCGGCGATCCGGTGGCACAAGAGGTTCTGGCTGAAACCGTCGAACTCCTGA